>JAABUT010001882.1_pt1 | contig 22051 bp, 26 predicted proteins | sample 5559281 | NCBI WGS metagenome assembly JAABUT01 (sample SAMN10711880, study PRJNA513359) | rock metagenome | isolation source: Antarctica rocks | place: Antarctica: Victoria Land, Ricker Hills nord | collected 2016-01-04
AAGGCGTTCGGACAAAGTTTGCTGGCTATGCGCATTAAGCTTTACATTAGGATCTTGATCTGACAAGGTCCGCTCGCTGTGTATGATGGAATTGACGACGCTGTTTGGCAACGCAATCCGGATTAATGTTTCGGAGGTGGATGTAAGTTCTTTACACATACAACACAAAGCTCATATCCGCCCTATTTTGCTTCTCTGCAAAAGGCCCTTGGGCATTCCCTCCTTTCCGACCAGACCTGATTTGTTGAATAGGGCCATCTTTGCTGGCCGTGATGTCGAGAAACGTTTTCCTTTCACTTGTTGCAGAGGGCGATTCCCGGGATGCCAATGACGGGAGTACTGAGCGCCCAAAGGAGCGGTGAGACAATGCTCGAATTGGGTGGCTTGGTGTTCATTTAGTAAGTGATCCAACGCTTGGGCCAATTTTCGAGGATTGAGATATGCACGGTCCGAAAGGAGGTTCAAACGCAAAGAAAGACAACACTCAAATTCGTGTGCTGGGGAGGCTATTGATGCAGCTAGATTGACCGCAACTGTCTGGAGACTGGAATCAAGCCGATAGCTGCGTCCCTCCCGGCAAAAACCAGGGGGGGGAGGGGGGTGTCATTCAGATTCCATGTTGCTCGTAGATGAGAAAGGCAAAGCTGGGTTTACAAATGGTGAATGCCAGCTCCGCAATCTTCCGAATTCATCGTAGGTCGAGGTTTTTCTCCGCGAAGCACATGCTTCAAGTGTTGAAAATACCAGTAATGATGGACAGAAGAGCGCGGGCGGGGTTTATCGCTGCTTCTTCTTCATCCGTGGAAGTGTTGGGTGAAAACTGCATCAGCCCATAGAGATATGGAAAAGAAGATTGGGGCAAAGGAAATCAATATTGTTGTTGCGTCGTATCAACTCGATCTTGGGACCTTGCATGGTCCAACGAGGTCTTGAACGATGGGTCCCCTCCATTTTGTACTGGCCGAGGGCCTTTGGTGTTAACGGGTGAATTAACCCCATTCATCGAATAGATCAGTGTGGTAGCTGGCACTCGACGTGTAGAGAGGATTTAGATCTTGGAGTTCGACTGTTCGCAAGGCGTGCACAGGATGATGGACTTTGAAAAGCGCCAAGAAATAGGTGCGCTCTAAGGGCGATGCCCTGGAAGTGCGGACACCCCCCCACACGGACGACAGCTCCACCGACTCCGGTGCTTCCCCGCGGTCTCGACTGTCTGCGCCCCAATTAAGGTATGTAATTTACCTGCACAGTCAGCTATTGGGCGGCCGTGATAGGCCAAGCAATATCCCGGCGAGTTCGGGTCATCATCCCCCCCTACCCCAAAGTAATTCCGGCCCAGCTACTCTAGCAGTAGCAGGCTTCGTATTATTGAATTGGCCCCATTTGCCCATGACCAGCACAGGCGTCACCTTGGCAATTCGAAAAGCCCCCCCCATTGCTGAGGCATCATGGCTCCTCCGTCGCCCCCATCCCCACGGCGCCCCCTCCCTCATCCTGTCGAGACCACGACGAAGAATACCCGACGACGCTTCGTCCCAGAACCTGTGGAGACGACGGCAAGGAGTGGTCGGGCACCAGCGATTAAAGAGCCATTGGCCGAAGCTGGTAGCACGAGCCCGAAGACACGCAGGTTCTTGCCGCAGCCTGTCGAAACGTCCATCAAGAGTTCCAAGAAAGAGAAAGCAGTTGGCGACGGCCTGCGGCATGACTTCACTGGCATGACGTCGTCGGCTCAGCGAACACACCCGCAACCAATTGAATCGAAGCCCAAACCCAGAAAGTTCTCCCCACAATTGATTGAGACGGTCAAGCGATCACGAAAAAGCAGCGATACTCTTCCTGCCGTTTTACATTCAGACAAGACAGAGGCTTCCCCAGGGGATCCAGATCACCCTCACCGGCAACTACGACCACGGCCTGGTGCCTTGCCAATTCCTCCGAAAAATTCGCCGGTGGTGAGCTCAGACAATATCCCTAGAGTACCAGAATCACGATTTACGTCTTCGAAACTGAGTGAAAAGGCTGCTCGACGGCACTCGTTCCGGGTACCGGATCTACCATCCATACAATCCGTGGCGGAGGAGAGCGAAGAGTCCAGTTGCCCGTCCCTATCCACCTCCCCATCTGGCAATTCGGATCAGACGGTGCTATATAAGCATGCGAACCGAGTCAGAGAGATTGGCGATGACAAAACCTCGGGATACCTACTATCACTTGCCGCCCAAGCTGCAGACAAGCAACTGAGAGAACAAGTAATGGCAGCTTATCCAAATGAGCATGATCATGAACCGGTGGATCACTTTGCCTTTGACCGGGATTCTGACGAGTCGGACGATGCGGAAGGCGAGGGTAGGCTCTCCAGAGCTGCACCGAGGCATGTGGACGGAGCTGACCAAGGATCCAAACATAGCATGGGCCATGCGGATGGTTGGAGTATGGCGGAAATGCGGAGGCATCAGGAGAAGCTTAAGAAGGAGAGGAAGGATCGCAACGTCACAAAACAACCAGAGCTTGCTCGGCAACTCTCGGTCAAAGCAACAATACAAAATGGCAACAAAACAAAAGACGTTCAACACGCTACCGATGGTACGGGTGCTCCTAAGAGCATTATCGGCGGTTGGCAAAAAGGCGTTGGCATGGCCCCGATGCGCAATGCCGCAAGTCCACCCATGGCTGGCGAGAATCTCAAATTCCCCAAATGCTTGTCTCCCCGCCAGACCCGTCTAGATGTCACACAGCATCACCATAGGCCGAATTCTTCGGGGTCCGCCACCTCCGAAGAACGTTCAGGCCTTTGGACTCCCAACGGTGGTGCAAGCCGCAAGAACAGCACAAGTGGCCTTTGGATGGGCGTCTGCGCCGCCTCCACGCAAAATGCTCAAGGGCCCCCGAAGCTCGCTCAAACAGGACTATTAACGCCGTCTGTGGAACGAGATGATCCGTTTTCCGGGAGGCCGCCTCCCAGTAATCAACAATTACCGCCAAGTCCACCGAGTTCTTTGGAGAATGAAACCTTGTGTCTTGATCGAATACTAACGCGGGAGGAAGAGCTTGACAAGGAGTTCAATGACGCCTTCGTCACTCAAATCTACAACTACCTTTCCCTGGGCTATCCATCCATGGCGCGGAAGTACGACAGCGAACTCTGCAAAATCACCAAAGTGCCGCTGGTCGAGCTCCGTCAAGATGACGAGCATACCAACGCCAAAGGTTACGTGGGCGCTCCCGAGGGTAACGGTGTCGAAATGAGTGGCGTGCAAGACGGTCAGTGTGGGCGATGGCTGGCGCTGCGTTTGTATGTAAGGGAATGGGCGAGGCAGCAGCCTGGCATGGTTGAGCGGGAAGGGGGAGCAAATAACGATTGGGGTGCTAGAGCCAGAAAAGGAAGTTGGGCAATCTAGATATAGGGCGTGGGATTGTGCATATGGGTGCCTACTTGGTGTTCAGTCGGCACCGTGGTTGCGTCGGCACTTCTGTTGTCGTTCGCTCTGCACATACGACCACTGCTTGCATTATGAACAAAAACGGTGGGGGCTGGCGTTTCGGATCAATATGGGCCGGCTACGGGATCAGGTGGTCTGTCATTTATGAGGAAGATGATATGGAAATGGCGGTTCGCAGGACGGAGTGCCTAGTCTACATCTTACATATGGGGGCTTCGGGGCTTGCGGTATGATCTTCGACTGGGACTACCCATGGTGTTGACGGAAGCGGCATGAGCGCATGGTTATTTATTCTTGGAATTTTGTTTTGGTATGATTATATCAGAAGTTCTCTGTGACGGTCTTTTTGTGGTGTTCGTTGTATAGCAATTGTCCTTTTGGGTCTTTGGGGTTCAATACCCTTCCCCCTTCCCCCTTCCCCTTTCTCCTCTTCCATCTTCCACCTTCCCCCCCCCAACCTTTTCCTGCCTCACCTCCTCCTCCCTCTCCCTTCCCTCTCCCGTGCCCCTCCATCCCTACTCCCTTCCCCTCCATACCCCCCCCACATCACCCCTCACCATCACCCAACCCCCCTACCTCCCACATATGCTCACCCCTTTCCTCTGTGTCTCAATTAATCCCTTAATGAATTTATATAACGAACCGGAAGAGGCTTCTGTGTCCTTCGTCTCGAGAGTCGGCTGATTTGTGGCTTCTATGAGGGCCTACGAGAGGGGTGGAGGGGGGGATGAAAGGATGAAGGTTGAAGGGGGGGGTTTTGGAGAGAAAGGAAGGGGAGGTGGAATGAGGGAGGTGGTAATGAGGGGGCAGGGATGGTGAGGGTGAGGATGAGGGTGGAAGAGGGCGGATATGGAGGTCAGGAAGACTTGGCGTGAGGCGGAGATCTATCTTTCCCCTCCTCACCTCCCTTCTCGTTTCAAATCACCCCTTACCAACTGTTGCGCTCTTATCATCTTCATCTTCACCCATCGTTCTTCATTTTCAATCTTTATTAGTCTCTTTCCTAGATTTAAGAGTTAACGATTATTGCGTAACAATTAACAGTCGAAGAATGGGTCGGCTTTGAAGAATTAGTAGGGGTTTTGAGCGAGTGCTGGACGAAGGGGAGGAGTGAGTGAAGGATGAGAATGTGAGGATGAGGAGAGGGATCGAGACGGGGATGAGGATGGTACAAGAACCATCTTTCCTTTCTCAGTCCTTCACTCTCGAGCTCTCCGTTTCCTTTCCCTCCCCTCTTTCCGTTTCATCCTCACCCTTTTTTTCTAGGCACGATCAACATATCGCACGCCATCCTATGCTCGTTATAACCAGCGCTTGTCGCATTACTATATTCGTTCTGAATGTTGTTTTTCGCTAATATGAGAGAGGAAGTGTGTTGCAGGATGTGAAGATCGCTTAATGTGACTAAGGATTCAGAGAATGATTTTGATACAGGAAGAGGTGAGAGTGAGAGGGATGGAGAAGATCGAAGGACAAGATGTACTAAGAATGATAAGAAGAAAAAGAATGAAAGAATGTGTGATGAGAAGGCTCAAGAAGAAGAACAAGTACTCGAAGGAGTGAGAAGAAAAGAAGTTTCAGATTAGATTTTGTAAAAAGCATGAGTCTTGAAAATAAACATAGTGCTCAACTGTGCTGAATCTTTCATCAACCTATAAGGAAAATTCTTTATTGATCTATCGCTGTTTCTCCAATTCTCCTTGTCCACCTTCATTGCTCACGTCTCCACAATCGATATCCCCTCTGTCCCGGTCCCCCCTCCTTCCACCCTAAAGAGAGCCCTCATTCGTCGACCGTGTAACCCTCAGCCGGATATATAAAGGATTGATAGCCATTCGCGAGAGCATAGGTTTCTGAGATGGCAAGGGGAGTTGTTGATGATGGTTGTAGTGGTGGTCGTGGTGCTGGGTGCTAAGGAAAGGTTGAGTGGGATGGGAAGCGATGAGGGTGGGGTGGGGACGAGATGGGGATAAGGCTCAGGGTTTTTTGGGGTTGGGTGGGGGGGGGGGGGGAGGAAGGAGGCTGAGGGAGCAACGGTGATGAAAATGAGATGGGAGAGATGGAAAACGGGATAAGGATGAAGGCGGGAGATGGAAAGACATGAAATTAATTTTTGCGCAAACGGTCATTAACAAAGCAAGACAAAACAGAATGCTAGATAGACTTAGTATCTTCGCTTTTATCGAAAGATTATCAGAAGATTATCACGACGACTAATATTCTACGGTAAACAAAAAGCTTCATCTAACTACCTGCCCCCCCTTTTCTTCCCTTATCACTTTCTATGCCTCACCCCCCTACCCCATCGCACCCTCCCCCCACCATCGATCCTTCATCCACCTTTGAACCCTGAACCCTGAACCCTGAACCCTGAACCCCGTCATCGGTGAAGTTTGAGAGAGCTCCAGCTGTTACAATTCTATCCCCAGAAAACATCAATACAACCTATTAGTCTTCCTACAACCACTCGAATTACCTACTACATCACCAAGTTCCTACAGCGCAAAATGACTCTTTGAATTGCGCCAATGCTACGATAAAGCTATTTTCCGAAGCGGACAGGATCCCACGTCAGCAGGAGGGCTGAGACCAAAGCATGCAGGTGCAATTGGTGGGTGTTTGAGAGTCATGAACACGTTGATGTGATGAGGCCGGAACAAAAACTACAATCATAAGTGAAGCCACCCCCCCCCCTCTCTGGCCTGCTGACGCTTTGTTCACGAAACTGACACGCCCTCAGCAGCTTTTCTTCCTAATCCTTCCTTAAACCCCAACCCCACAACCTACCTACTACAACCCACCTACCTGCCGCACCCATAAAACCTTCCTTCCTCCAAAACAAGCTGCTCCGGCAGCAGCTATGGCATCCCAAGGCTCGCCCCTCACAGCCCCCCCTCCTCCTCCCACATCCCTCATCCAAAATGTTTCTCCCACGCTGCTGTACTACCTCAAAGCCATAAGTACGGGCGAGAGGGCGCTGCCTGCTGGTCAGGCTGCCGCGTTTCATTCCTTTCTATCGTCCACGACTCCAACCGCTACAACATCTCCGCCGCAATTACCGCCGCGGCCCCCGTATGACCTACAAAAACTGCTCTCCTGGTTTACGTCGGGAGAGTGTGATGTGGCAGCGCAGCCAGAGGAGCTGGATTTGGGGTATCCGATGAGCAATTACTTCATCAGTAGCAGTCACAATACATATTTGACGGGGAATCAATTGTATGGGGAGAGTAGTACGGGTCCTTATACGAATGTATGTGTTTATTTCTTTACTATTGGGGGCAGGACGTTGACGGATTATCTTTGCTATATATTGGAAGAAGAGGAAGAGATAAATGTGTAATCAGCAAAGGCTAATAATGTAAGAAAGGTCCTACTCCGCAACTGCCGCTGCATCGAAATCGATGTCTGGGACGGCGCATCCCCAAGGTCACATAGGGAACCAAAAGATGAAGCTAGTGTGGAGAAACATCATACATTCCGACCGCATATCCACCGATCGCGCTCGAGAAAGCATGAAATCGAGAACGAGTCACCTGGGCCTACAAGGTCTACAACCATGGATAGCGAGACTAACCTTACATTGCCTACGCCTTGGACTACAGCATCGACGACCACGCGAGCGGAGCCGAGGGTATTGCATGGCCATACGCTGACAAAGGAGGTGTCATTTCGAGACGTGTGTACTGCGATTCGGGATGCGGCGTTTGTGAACACGTAAGCCCTCTGCGCAGCTTGAAAAGCAGGAATGGCAAACGTGTTTGCACCACTTCCACCATGTTGGGACTGGTCGTGGTGCAATAATCTATGCTAGCGCCTGCTGCCAAGCTTCAAATGTACGTTGACTAACGCTCGATAGCGACCTCCCTGTCATTGTCAGCTTAGAAGTCCACGCCGGGGCCGCGCAACAGGAAATCATGGTCGAAATCATGGAAGAGTTGTGGAAAGACATGCTGGTTGATTTCCCCATCGATGAATCGGAGAAATTGCCCAGTCCTCGCGAGCTGTGGCGGAAGATTCTAGTCAAGGTCAAGTATGTAGCCCCCGAAGTAGGGAAAGCTGAGGCAGTAAAAGCCAAGACGCCTGCGCCGGTCGCGAGAAGCCGGTCGTCGTCGTCGTCCGGTTCCGAGAGCTTGACAGATGCGCAGGGGAAGAAGGTAAAGAAGAGCGCTATCATCAGTGCCCTGGGAGCATTGGGCGTTTATACTCGGAGTTACCATTTCAAGAATCTCGCACAGCCTGAAGCCACTGAGCCGACACATGTATTCTCGTTGTCCGAGAAGAAATTGATGGAGGTCCATCAGAGCCATGGACCAACTTTGTTCTCACATAATCGTAATTTCTTGATGAGGGCTTTCCCATCGGGCATGCGTTTTTCTTCGTCGAATCTAGATCCCTCAGTCTTCTGGCGGAAAGGCGTCCAGATGGTCGCGCTGAATTGGCAGAAATGGGACGCGGGTATGATGCTTAACGAAGGAATGTTTGCCGGTAGTGGGGGGTGGGTATTGAAGCCAAAGGGATATCGAGGTGAACCTGGGAGGAACACAAAAGCGTTGTCCGCGGAATCGCAAGCAGAAGCCATTGCTCACAAGACGCTTACGTTGTCAATCGAGATCATCGCAGGTCAGAATATCCCTTTACCACTGAAAGATCACAAGCCCGATCGGTTTCGGCCATATGTAAAATGCGAGCTGCATGTCGAAAAATCAGAAGAGCGGACCGGAGCCCCCATTGAAGGGAGCGGCAAAAGCAAGGACGGAGAACACAAGCGGCGCGCAAAAACGAGTCGAGGCGTGGACCCCGACTTTGGCGGTGAGAGGGTGGATTTTGTGAGGATACCCGGGGTTGTGGCAGAGCTCAGTTTCGTGAGGTAAGTACAGGACTTTTATTAAGCTTCTTGGTTTCCGCCGCTGCTGCAATGCAATTGTAGGGTTGATGAAGGGAACCCGCTACGTCTCCCTTCCTGCGGGCGCGGCCTTGCCAACTTGCTATTGAAGATGAGCGTTGTGGTTACACCAAACTTCTTCAACCATGGCTCTGTCTGTGGTGGCGTTGCCCTGCATAGCTGCTTTCCATTATACGCAGTAGCGTAACGAAGATCGAGATTAACGAAGATGCGACTGTAAGATGTAACAAGATGGCTGATACTGTTTTTTGGGACAGGTTCAAAATCCAGGATGATGAGCTTGGCAAAGATGACTTGGCTGCCTGGGCATGTATCAGACTTGATAGACTGCGACCTGGGTACGGCTTTGTTCGTCTCTTGGACGCCAATGGTACTGCAGGCCAAGGCATACTCTTAGTGAAGATCGACAAGTATTTTGCTTGATAGAGCGACCCACGCAGTCGGTATCGGTGTGCTAGCTCTCTGCTTGCCCTGCTTTTAACGAAATTTCCTGCAAAACTTTCATCGGGCAATTGGTGGACCATCGGTGACGATTGAGCAGTGAATGTGCTGCGCGTTGTCATATTGTTGACTAGCATGCGGGACGCGTGGCAGACTTGTGCGCTGTAGGTGGTGGGTGGTATTGGCGAGTTGTGCGCCATACTGGACAGCAATCTTGGAAATATCACTACCATTCGGCGAGCCCAAGAAGCTGACAGGACAAGATGTTAATCTGATCACGTCACATGGTCCTTGCAGTTGTTTCCGTAGCCGGGAAATGCGGGATGAGTTGATCCCTAATTGGAACAAAAGCTGAGTGACACTTTCAAACGGAAGGTTTCGCACCACTCTTACGGGTGTAAGAAGTCTGACGAAACGTGACCTTTCACACTGGGTGGAGAAACTGCCGAAGATGCATCGTAGTATACCTACCTAGGCAAGCAGTTCCTGTACCTGCAGCAGGCACAGGGTGCATTTGGCTAGATGCGGTACCCCTTTTAGCGCGAAGCGCGGGCTGTAGTTGAGACGAGGTGGTCTGGTCTCCACCCCTTGCTTCAAATGGGGATTCCGTGATATTCTGACTCGTGTAGCCATGCTCCCAATAGTTGTAACAGCCAATATATATGGTATAGTCTGACAACCAGAGGAAGGTGCGAAAGGAAACTGTGGATAATCGCGGCCTGCAAGTGTCCGCCAGATGAACAGATAGTCCGGAGATATTTCTCATCAAGTGACCGTCCGGGTGAACCCCTTGCTGCACTAGTATCTAGGAACTTCAATTGTGTCCGAACTCCAGTATCATGTCTATCAAATGATCTCCTTTCATGCATTTCTTGATTGGCTACCGAAGTCTCGGGATTTCATATCAGGGTCATATCATATCTATTCGGAACCTACCGTACCATCTTATACTCCAGCGAAGTACATAGCCGTTGCGGAGTTTACGCCTTCGGGTTCTGTGTGGACCGCGCAAAACCGATTTTGTCCAGATTCCAGACCCAATTGACGTCTGCGATGCACAATCCTATCGCGTCCAGGCTTCTGAAGACCACTGCAGCGAAACGATTGGAAAAAAGAAGGTATTCGGCAAGCATGATATGGGATGTCATCTTGCATCGTAGCGCTCTTTCCTCCGAAAGACAATTTGGCCCCTTGATCTGGTTTATCAAATCGCTTGTTCTCAGCATCGATGGCAGTGCGATGGAAGCAGCGGTGTGTGTTGCTGGCTAGATCCTGTACGTGCATGATGTTGCGGAGGCCCGGGAAAGATCGTAACACGCGCTGGTGGGCTTCGAACGGAGGAGTGAGTACTTAGTAGAGCAGAACGGGTGTCAACGAAAGGGAATCTCTGGCCCGTTAATGTGTTGGTACTGGTATCAAAACGTAGCCAAAATTGCTTGTTGGTACCGATGCCTTGCTAGAGCCTTTGATATAACGCCCAAGACAGAGGGTGTAGGTCGAGTCGAGCTTCCAAATACCTGGTAGCCTGCAGAAGCGGACTAATGCGACGGACATACAGCGCGGCTAGTGGGGAAATCTTTTCTGAAACTAGTAGCGGCTGGCACTTCGTATGGCATCGCAAGCTCAATGGAACTCGCTAGCTCGATGTCTTGCTCTCGGGTGGCTTCCGTTGAGTAGACCGAGATGCTCTGGTAGTTGTCCTGATGGCGCCATGGAGGTCTCATGACCACTGCGGATAGTACCATTTGTGAGATGTGATGCAAACATGCAGAAATCGGAAGACTTAGCATATCGAAGGAAGATTTTGTAATAAGGAAGCTTGCAGAGGTCCTCGACATCGCCGAAGCCGCCAAGGTTTCACCGCCAAGATAGAGCTTTCCTAGATGTCTATATAATCAGCCAAGTCCATTAACTTAAAGCATCAACCCATCAACCTTCAAGTAGCTGCAGCTTTTAGCGTTACAACATCGACCTACCTTTAGCAAGAACCAGCCTTCCTCCAATACATATAAAATGTCTTTCGCTCCGAACTCCGACGATGATCAAGACGTTGGATCCTTTCCCATGCCTACCCTAGGGTCTAACATGCCCATCTTCTTACGTGACACTCAGGGAGCACCCCATACCCTCTTGCCCGTAAGTGCCGTACAACTTCATACTCCTATCCCAGTGTTCTTGAACAGATTAACAGTGTCAATCCCAAAACATGCACACTTGCTGACTTGCAATGACGACAAGATGCCAGGAGTCAGGTGCCCAAATTGCGAGAAACGTGGCGTGGAGCAATGGGTGTTGCCTGGCAAATATTGCCCCAAGTGCTCGACTCCATGCTGAGAGCCGCTCGAGGTATATCAATCAGTACGAAAATAGGAAGCAGTGCTAATTGAGGTCCGAACAGCCGCCAAAAGCAATCAATGTGCTTTGCTTTGGAGGGTGCCACCTGCCGGAGGTGCCATGTACTCTGAGACGTAGCACAAGTATTCGACAGGTTTCATCCTTGCGGGCATTTTTTCTTTGGTTTGGTGGGTGATGGAAATCGGAGGCTGGTGAAGTAGCCAACGATGCGGACTGCAAGTGTGTTCAAGATAGTGATTTGCCGAGAATATGAAATGTCTTAGCCCTTTCAAGAGCAGAAATGTGGATTATATAATTGCAGACTAAATATGTTAATCTGTTTCCCCTACTATAATAGGAGAATTGGGATCTATGAAGCGAGTCTTTGGACAGTGAGACGAGGTTTGTGCAGCTGAAAAGGTCTCTTGAATACCGATTACCTCGAGTGATGGGGTGAAAGCGGATTCTCATATCGATAGTATGACGTGTTGACAGCAAGATCCGAACACTCATGCGGAAGTCGTATAAAGGTAACTTAGCTGGTACATTACATTTATGGACAGACGGTGAGCGGTCAAAGAGAAAGGTTTTCATAGGGGATTTTGAGGTCATATTCAACGCACAACGCCGAAAACGGTCAGACTCTCTCATACGACTGACATAATTCAACAAACGACGTTATCTAGAGAGCACGTACTGTTGAAGCAATAGAAGCTGTAGTAGGAGCAATAGTAGGAGCAGGAGGAGTAGTGGTCCAATTAGGAACATAGTTCCTGATTAGGAACGCTGCCCGCTAGCCTAGTTGGGGCTAGCGCCAATTGCGGCACAATTCGTAGATACAGTAGCTTCCTACTGTAGAAAACAGACCTTTCAGCAATCAATCAGATCTAGAGTCCGTGATTACAAGTCCGGGAGCAGATTTGAGTCGTATGGGGGAAGAGATGAACATTTGCAGGAATCATGGGATTGGTGGTGCTCTCTCAATGAACACGAGGCTACTTTAGCTCGGTATGTAATCGCATCGACCAGATCGACCAGATCCATGGAAGGCCTGCTGTTTACTCCAAAGCCTCAGTCGCTGCGACAAGCATCATTACCTCAAGTTGATGTTAAAAAAATGCCCAAACTACATAATGATTTGGTTCGATTCAATTAGAATGGCCGGCTGAGTGCCCTGAGAACGTCTACTGCTTGGAGACGTCATAAGCAACATGAACGTCATTATTGAACTATGCCCAAGCACAACGGTAGTTGCGGAGATCTCCAGTAACATCTACAATATATAAGATGCTCAAACATCTCACACGGATACCACCACCAACACGGAAAGCTTTCTTCGCATCAACAACACGTGCGTCAATCACCAGAACAATGGCAACAGGCGCCAGATCAAATGAAGATCTAAAAAACACCAAGCTCTTCGATGTTTCTCGTATCACTGCCGTGGTGACTGGTGGTGGATCAGGCATTGGGCTCATGATAACGCAAGCATTGGTGTCGAATGGAGCCAAGGTCTACATCACTGGTCGGCGACAAGAAGCGCTGCAAAGCGTTGTGGATCAGTATAATACAGGACCGGGCAAGATTATAGCGTAAGTTCTCTGCCTGCTTGGAAAAGGATCCGACTAATTCCCAAAGGCTCCCGTAGGTTAACTTGGATCTTGGTCAACACTACTACAGCTGAGATTGTGCAGTGGAGACGTAAGCAAGAAGGACGACGTCCAGCGTCTTGCGGACGAAGTTGCAGGAAAAGAGTCTAGAGGGATCCACCTGCTTGTCAACAATGGTCTACCGACTACTCTGCAACACTGGGTATTTGCTGACCATCTTCTCAGCTGGCATTGCGCGCGATGACAACACCCGTTACTCCAAGGCAGGCAAGCCAGACTTCAGCAATGCCCAGAGTATTTCCGAGCATTTGATGAAGAGTGAGCCCGAAAACTGGCAAGACACATTCCAGACAAACATCACTGGGCAGTTCTTACCACCGCGGCTTTCTTGCCTCTACTGGCAAAGGGACGAGATGCCACTCCCGGCTACACATCATCAGTCGTCAACGTGGCGTCGATCTCAGGGGTTATGAAAGGTAGCAGTAGCGGCCAGTTTGCGTACGCTACATCTAAGGCTGGTAAGTCATCCACTTGGAACATTTTGCTTAGCGGCTTCTGGCTGCTGCCTTTCGCTTATCATCAACAGGGTTCATCCATCTTACGAGAATGATGGCTACCACATTTAGTGAGGCAAAAATCCGTGTTAATTGCATTGCGCCTGGTATTTTCCCTAGCGAAATGACTGCTGGGTCATCAGGTGACGACCAGAAGTCAACACTTGACATGGAGATGTCAAATCCTGCAGGTAAGAAATAATGCGATAGACTCACCATCAATCAAGCAGAAGAAACACTAACCTTGGTAAAGGTCGTACTGGCAATGACTCAGATATGGCTGCTTGTATATTGTTCCTAGCCGGGCCTGGCGGCTTATTCCTCAACGCACAAGTTCTCTATCCAGATGGAGGTAAAGTGTTGACACTCATCCCTGAGATCCATAGCTAATCTGAATCAGGCAATGTTCTGGTGCAGCCAGCTGCGACGTAAAATGACAATAGAAAGGTTTCATGTGTGTTGTCGCTGTGAATAATGTTTCAATCTTTTGTCCACTGAGATGATTCTTATTGTACATACGATAGTATAATAATTTTTCTGTAGCTCATTTCATACAAAAAAAACTATTGTCAACAAGAGATTACAATTCCTAACTACGCGCATTTGGCCTATTGACTTATTGTGGTCCAACACAACTGCTTCTAACACCATACCTGCCAACACCGTATTCTTGTACAACACACTTCCTGCTACTTACTTCGAGCATTACACCCTACTTACAAGTTCAACCTCCAACCTCCAACCTTCAACCTTCAACCTTCAACCTTCCACCTTCCAACATTTGCACCGTACTTAGAATTCAGACTTTAAGACATCTCTTTGCAAGATATCTCTTTGCAAGACAAGTCCAAGGACAACTGTTTCTCTAAGACATCCCTCTGCTCAAAGATCAGCAATACACAGGCACTTACTTCTCACTGCCTTGGCTCCAAGACATACCTTCACAAGAAAGACTGAAAGATAGCTTTTCTGGAAGATATTCCTTTCATTCAAAGATCCTTGTACAGCACCACCAAAGAAGCACTTGCACAGTCCAGTCCTCAAGACATCGATCTCTTTGCAAGAAATCTTTCATACTCAAAAGGTTCCAATACAGCAACACACAAACCCTCTACCCCATCTAGTCCTGGAGACAGATTCCCGCAAGATAGAGAAAGCAAAGCTATTCTCGAAATTACCCCTTTTACCCAAAGGTTCCACACACCAGCACAGCCAACATCTCTCGAAATCTCGCCTTGAAGACATCTCTTTTACCAAAATTTCCCCACAGCAACAAACAAGCCCTTCCTACCACCAAAGCACAGTGTTCAAGATGTCTTTGGGAAAACCGCCCAACTACCAGCCACGGTACCCAATCCGCAATAAGTTCGACTACCACCGCCAGCTGTACGCCAACATGCGAACCCATCCCTTCGATCCACATCACCCTCCTAACGAGCCCCATCCCTACTTGTACACCGACTACCCCGAATACGGCCCCTACCCCCCTCAGTCCTCTTCCTTCGCATGGGGTAACAAGTACCCACCAACACAATGGATTCCACCCCCTTTCCCGCCTGCCCCGCCTCTCATAGTCCCCTTGCCAAGGAATAGCCGGGCAGATCCCGAATATTGCCGCACCCATCCCATGCCGCCGTGGATACCGCCTTCGTGGCCGCCGCCAGAAGTCGAGAGAGGGTACGTAGGGACTCTTAGGTATGGTCCCCCCCAGACCGGACCACCAAGCCAGCTTCCTCGGCTCGGATATCCAAAACCGAATCCCTACTTGGCCGAGTTCGAGCGCAAAGAAGCAGAGGAGGCGAAGCGCAGCAAGGATATGGCGTGGGAGAAGATCTTTTACAAGAGAGCCAAAGAGTATGCCGCAGATCTGGAGTATGTTCGGCAACATCGTCTGTATCCTCCAGAAGTCCGCGAGGCCCTGGCCTCACAAGGCATGACCCCCTCGGAGCTCCGGTTAGCACAGTATGACAAGCTCGATGAAGACATGTTTCTAGAAAGGTATTACCGGGACCAAGCAGAAAAAAAGACCAAGCAGAATATTTGGGATTACGGGTACTCCCAACATGACCAAGAGCAAGAGCGGCAAAACGAGCTGCAGGAGGCCCTACAGAAGCAGAGGCAAGAGGAGATGTGGCAGCGCTACTATGACGAGGAGCAGAGGAAGGAACGTGCGAGCCGCGGGTACGGCTTCGCTTCTGGCCTCCTCTTTGCGGTCTTCGGCATTCTGTGGTTTCTTGTCCAAGGCCTAGCATCGCTGTTGTCGGTGGTGGTGATGACCTTCTGGAACCGGTATCAGGAGTACGACGTACCCGCGGCACCGACACCACAGCAACAGCGACCAGATGACGATATACTCAACGCACAACTTCAACGGGAGATGTGTCAGGAACAACCTCACCCCGAAAACCAACCACCGAGCGGAGACAGCTGGACTGACTCCGCCGCCAACATCCCCATGGCCATTCTCAACGGCTTATGGCGTCTAATTATCGCCTTGATCTACAGCGTATGGCAACTCGCAAAAGCACCTCTCCGGGCCGCAGGGCCTTTCGTATTGGACAACCTCTGGGCATCTTGCTTCTTCTCCGTGTTCCTCTTCCTCATCTTCAACCCCTGGGGGTCCAATCCATACAAAAGGGCAATCCAGAACTACAACGTTGGGCCCCCACCTCCACCTAGAGTCCGCTTTCCCTCACCGGATCTCGCGTCGTTTCCTGGAATGTGACGAGTTGGGCAGGCGCCCATGGCCCTGTTATGGTATGTTTCTATGGCCTTTTACTCGAAGATCTGGACTGACTCCTCTAGGGTTCGTTGAGGAGGAGCGGCCGAGTCAATTGTATCGGTCGTGGTTGGAACGACGGCACGGGTCGAGTTATCGCATGGTCGAAGTAAGCAACGGTCAGATGGAATATGTTTTGTCATTTGGAGTTCTGGGGTTAAGGGAGTAGCAATTTTGAAGTACTGTGTACCTCTCGATAAAAGCATCTATTGTCATTTTGGAGTTTTGGGTTCAAGGAAGGATATCGACGTGACTTTTAAGATACGAAGACGATCGGCCCGCTACAATTGAAACTCGACGTAGAAAACGACCCTGTTGCTCATAAATAAAAGGAAGTCCTACATATTCGAAATCGAGTCTATTCCACCAACAAAGCGCCCCTTCCCGTAACGTTAACTAAACACCTGATAGGTAAACATTCATCTACCACAACGTTTTCTATCATGTTTTGTTGAGCGAATAACCTCATCCACTCTGTATATTCCCTACAGTTTCAAAGTCATGCGTATTCACCATCCCTAGTTCCTCTGACTCCTCAACTCTTCACTGTTATTTCAATACACACCGCCCAGAGTCACCAGCATCTCCGGCCCACAACGACACTAATTGTCATGATATCTGTACTCAAGCCGCTCTCTTCGTCGCCCCAAGATCAGTCAGACGGTACAGTGCTGGAAAAGTAAGCTTCTGATTCTATCCATTCCGGAGCAGTGATGTTTATACTACAACTGACATACTGAAAACTAAGCTGGGCGAACCACATTCCTTAGAAGCTCACCTATGACACCTAGAGAAGTCTACATCACCCGTCTACCAGGCCACACCGGATCCGTCTATGTCAGAAAACGGGCGCCACAACGGCCACGGAGGAAGCTCAATTTACTCGCTGAAGCCTTTGGACAACCTCGACGCTACTACACAACCGAGCCAGTGCGTGGATCTTCCTTTCCTTCTGAAGAAAGACATGTGATGGAGAGACCAAGTCGGTTGGAGGTCGAGCAGCTCCGACCAGATTATCCAGTAATGGTTAGGAGGATGAGTGAACCAGGAAGAGTGCTTGGGCAACAGTCGAGGGACCCATCGCCAGCTTTCGCGGAGATTGTTCGACCTACAAGGACAAGGTATATCACACGCCGTCCATGTCGAATTACAGAGCCGACTCTAAGACATACATGTGCTTCATGCGGCAAATTTCGATCTTCTAGCTATGAACACCGGCATCCACTAGCTAAAGGAGAGACACCAAAGCCAACCATGTGCGAGAAATGTATCAGTAAACAGACTTCAAGCGAAGAAAGTGCAGACAGCCACCGAGGATCGCGCAAGAAAAAAGATTACTACCGTTTACGTCGCCGGTGGACTGCATCGACAGGTGATAGGATTAGTGAGTTTGAGAGAGGTCGACCTCGTCACTTGGCGAGCAAACGATCGAGGATGCATAATTCAAGACGTTTAAGCTCGGATGAAGAGCCGCGGGTCAGCATAACATATGATGGCGCTAGGTCAAGAAGAACGACGAGTGAGTACTCGCCTGAAGGGCGAAAGGTGCGAGTTATCCGGCGTATACGATACGTTGATAGCCAAGGCCGTCAATCGTCCAGATCCAGGTCCAGGTCCAGGAGTGTGAGCCGGCGACGTTACAAACGAATCGTTGGCTTTGAAACAGCCAGCTCGGAAGAGAGCGGTATGCGTGTCCGAATCAGACGAGTTCCCTCACGGTCAAGATCAAGGAGCAGGCGGCCGCTAAGGATTGTAAGATCGCGGGATACTTCAAGTATCGACGACGATTATGAGCACATCTACACTCCAACAGAAGTGCGGAGACCCAATCAAGTTGGAAAAGTAATTGAAGTCGAGGATGACCGTGCAAGCTTCAGATCCGGTGTACATCGTCGACCTGCGTCAATGATAGTTGAGCCTGGCACTACCTACGCCGCTACTCAGGTGGACGCTGACCTGAAGTCTCGTTATGGCGATCCGGTCGAGATAGTATCAATTAGTGAAAGACTGGAGCGTCCGCCATCTCGGTCTGTACGGATAGTACAAGTCTCTCCAGAAACTCAGGATTCCTTTTGTCGCAACAGGATCAGCGAAACCGTAGACTCTCAAAGGGTGTTCTACGAACCAAGACCACCACCTATTATTACAAGGCAGACTGTTGAGCCTGCGTTTCAAACCGTCACAGAAACTAACATTGTAGAGCCAAGAGCAGCACCTATTACTGAGACCCATACCATCGATCGCAGAGAGTGCCGTTCCGGCCCAGTCTCGGAGACGCACATTGTCGAGCGTAGGGGGCGTTCTCGAACACCAGTCACAGAGAGACACGTCGTCGAGCGGAGAGATCGTTCTCCATCGCGAGTCTACCAAAGACATGTCGAGACGAGATCTCGATCTCAATCTCGGCCGGTCATGTCGGAAAGAGATTTTAGAACGCAGTCTCCATCGTCGGTGTATGGAAGGCACACCATGGAGTCAGGGCCAAGTAGACGCGAGCGGCGGCATAGAGTGAAAATTGCGGGTCATCATCGTTTGACGGACAGCAGCGACGAATACTCGCCTCAAGGTATGCCTTCCTCTACAACTCTTCGGTATCAAACTGACAGCCCGAAGAGTATTATCGTCGTTCCTATCCGAGAAGACCCTCAGGCCCCAATCCTAGTGTACGCCGCGTCGTCACGATGAATTCGGAAGATGAAGAGCGTGATCTCAATCGAAGGTTCGAAGCAACCAATCTTGAACGGGCACCACCGTTCTACTCGTACGTCCGACCAGGTAGTCTGTCCCGTGAACGTAGACGAAGCAGATCTCGCACTAGGAGTATTTCTCACGACCGACGTTATTCCAAAGGTGCGCCGCGGTAGGTGTCTAATGCGGTTGGGCTAGATGGCTGGCTGGACGCTGTTTGGCAAAGACAGAAGTGCCGAGTACTTGGGACAAGGGGCATGGCGGAATGGTAATTCTTGAGCAATGGAAACGAAAAGACGACTGGCTTGTACGTCCAGGAAAGGTAATAGAAATTGAAGCTCTCGGTATGATGAGTGACGCTTTGTAACGACTTCCTCTGTACTTTACGGCTATGCTTTCTTGCCCTATCTGAAGGCGACCAGTTATAAGAAAGGAAGCAGTACCTTCCATACCTTCGATCTCGGAGCCTGGTCTCTTGTCACTACTGTCAAACCACATCTTCTTCGTATGCTCTTTCTCGCTCTCTCTTGGTTCTCCCTAGCTTGATGTGATTTTCTTTTATTTGCTCTTCGAGGCTATTGACCCATTGACCTACCTATTAGATCTCAACCACCGACTACGACATTGTGGCATCTGGTTGAATATATACACCGAAACAGATTGCAATGTCTAACAATCTGGGGTTCTCGAAGGGAATGGAAGATGGAAGATGGGAGATTAAACCCGGGAGTGAAGCGGGCGGACAGTGCGACAAGGGTTTTTCCGCCAAGGCCGGAAGATCGGGGCTAAGCACGGCCTTGTACGGGTACGTCGCTGGCGCCCGGGGCGCCGGGGAAGCTTCTTTTATCATCCTCTTCATCTGTTGTAGGTTAATTGAATATTGTTTACTACTTTAACCCACTGTCAAGTTTGTCAAGTTTGTCAAATTCACTCTGACCTTAGCATCCGACTTGGCGCGGGTGATCCACTGGCGGCAATGATACACTATGAAGCCTGTGCTGATGTTTGGGTTTCGGTTCTTATCTATTGGATGCCGATCCTCACCGTTCCTGAGCCTTGTCGTGCAGGGAGGCAGCTTTGCTGCAGGTCCCATCACCCATGGTCCCCCAATCGATGATTGCCGAACGATGGATCACCGATGAACGGTTGATACGTTTGTTTGTCGGAGAGTTCAGTGTATCTGTATCTTCAACCTGATGTCTTGAAAAAGCCAGTCATTACTGAGCTCGAAAGGAGATCTCTTCAATTGCCAAAGCAATGATATGATTTATGTCCGTACAGAGAAACAGTACCTTACCTTACTCCATGCCCGAAGCCATAGAAACCAAAAGTAACCTTCTCTCCGCTGGACCTTTCTTTACCTACCTTACCTACGTAGGCGGCGCCTGCAGGGTAGCACCGAGGCTTGAATATACCTTTGATCCCACCAGATTTGGTAAGACCCGAAAGTACTCCCGAAGCACAATCCGCCATCATCTTCTCTTTTGGATATTTTTAGCCGTCATGAATCTCTCCTATCCAACATCATGTACCCCACGATGCAATGCAAGTCTCATTGGTACTGCTATCAGTATTCCGTACCCGGCACTCATACCTTGATTTCCTGCATTGAAAACGGCGCGAGCAATGAATGACCTTCCGACCCCGTCACTCGGCTGTGGCCGAGTCTGCCAATGCAACGTTGACTGCATCAATTGTCTCCTGTCGAGCTTACCCGAGATTGGCTTCAGCTGACCCACGTTATCCTTTCTTCAGCCGGACGCATTCGACTTCTCGGTGGTAAACAGTAACAAGCTACGGCGTCTCGGATTCTGAATGGCGACATCCCGAGACCTCCAAAGGCTTCCACATAACGATGGGGCTTCTTCCTGCTTGTGCCATGCCATCATCCATCCTGAACCCGCCGTCATTGTGCGTTCTACACCACCATCGCCAGGGGATCCCATGATCGTGGGATTTGCTACCGTCAGGCTGCTGTTGGTACTCGAGGGGTAGAGGAAGTTCTATAAGAAGCTCCTTCCTCTCCTCCTTCTCTCAACATCAGCTTCTTCATCCTCCAACAACTATCCTACCCAGTTTACCCCCTCGAAAAACCAACCCCCAAACCCAAACCTCCACCCCACCTCTCCTCCAAAATGCAATTCTCCAACCTCTTCACCCTCCTCTCCCTCGCTCTCACCGCCTCCGCAGCCGTCATCCAACGCACCTCCCCATCCTGCAGCAACACCCAGTCCCTCATGTGCTGCAACACCATTACCCAGCAAGTCACCGGCGGTAAAGTCGAGAACGTGGGTGTCCAGTGCAACCCCGTCAATGGTATGTCCTCTGTCCTTCCATGGCCTCGGACCGAAACATCTCTGCGCCAAAGCATGTGGAACTATGCTAACGATCATGCAGTCGCAAACGTCCAACCCGGCCTCTCGGGCCAATGTATCGGAACCCAACAACTCGCCTGCTGCAACACTGGGGGCGTCAACCAGGTAAGTCCCCTCTGATTCTTCCCCAGTATAAATATCCAGCTCAAAAGACCTAATCCCAAACCCAGTCCGGCACCGTCAACGTCAACTTCGGCGGTATTTGCCCCGTCATCTTCTGATCCTCCGTCGTCGAACCCGTTATCACGAGCTTTCGGATACGTGTCTTACAAATCGTATGTAGTTGGCACGCCGTTCAGCGGGGTATGCCCGGTTGTTTTTTAAATCAGTTACCAATCGACATTTCGACGAAAACTTATTTTCACAAAATCAAGTCATGGTAGGAGTAATGGGTTGCATAAGACTGGGTGTGGCAACTGGATATGTACACAGCGCTGCTGGCGTCCGGATATTGCATATAAAATAGTATATTAGCATACCCCTACAAAAACCAAACCAAACCAAATAATCAACCAACCAAACCCCGTCCCAACGCCAAATTCCCCATATCTGATATCCCATCCTCCACATCTAACTACATCCGCTTCCCCCGCCCATTACGAACTAAAAACACACCGGCATCAATCATTCCCCCTTATTTCATACCTACCATACCCCCCCCCCTTTTCACTCACACACTCGATCCTTACCCTACCCCGTATCTCACACCCCACCCCACCCCACCCCAAACCACCTCCACCCGAGCAAAACCAAACAAAAAGAAATAACCCGGAAATACACCTGCAGTAGATACAGGTGGTTTATTCTCATCCACATAAGATCCCAGTTGTTGGGGGGGGGGGGGGGGGGGGGGGCGGGGGGGGGGCGGCGGGGGGGGGCGGCGGGGGGGGGGGCGGGGGGGGGGGGGGGGGGGGGGGGGTGGGG
>JAABUT010001883.1_pt1 | contig 22045 bp, 26 predicted proteins | sample 5559281 | NCBI WGS metagenome assembly JAABUT01 (sample SAMN10711880, study PRJNA513359) | rock metagenome | isolation source: Antarctica rocks | place: Antarctica: Victoria Land, Ricker Hills nord | collected 2016-01-04
AACTATTAGCAGAAGCACTTGAAGAAATCAATGCAGATTATTTCACTTTGTCTGTAATGAAGAAACATTTATATAATGTTAAAGATCAGCATAAAGCGAGTCATATGAGTTTAATGTAACAAGTATATAAATGCTAAGAAAGAAAAGTATCTAAAAGTGAAGAATCGACTATCTATATGACTCAGAAAAACATAAGTTAATTCTGAATAGAATTGACTTTGAAACAATTCAATAGTCTAGTGATGAGCAATCAATGATAGTCAAAAACATAGTTATCAACATAATCATCAACATAACTATCAACATAGCTATCAACATAAATGCATAGCTAAAATCGTAACAGCATTGATGAAAGATGTCATTGAAGCAGACTCACTGAGAATTTGCTCATCAAGATAAAGACTTCACGCAGTTTTAAACTGATCTTTTTGATTGTTTAACAAATTCAAAGAATCTTTTGTGAATTTGAATGAATGATTAATTTGCTGATCTTTGATCTAGTTAAATGATTTCAATCGTTTGTTTATACTCGCTGATCAGCGCATGAGTTCAAATCTTTTGTTTATTCTCGCTGAGTCAACTCACAAGAAAGAAGAGTGAATGTTTGCATAATCATGAGTCAATTAAATCAAAGTCAATAATTATGTAAATTGAGCAAAGCAAGTCGATGCAAATTATTTCACTTTGTCTGTGTTAGAGATTGATTTAGAATGAGTCATAGAAGTGTCATTTAACTAATAAATAAATGCTAAGAAAGAAAAGTATCTACAGAAAAGAATCAAGTTCTTATATGTGTATTTCTCAATTTTGTGCTAGACTCGATTGAGTTGATATCTTACACATATGATGCAGAGACTCAATGACATCATCTTTAAATCAAATTCTCGCTAGACTCGATTAGAATGAAATCAGATGAAGACTAGTTAAAGAATAGATGAAGATTAAAATCATGACATTACTCTCTTTTCTTGACTATTCATGTTCGCATGAATGTTGTTTCTTAATGCACTTTTCTTAAATATTTAATATGAAAGTCATCAATCATCTTTTGAGCATTCATAAATTCATTATCGTCAGCGTTATATCAATTGAGATCATTGTCATAGTTCTTTCATTTGACTTGATATTGAAGTCATCTTCTATAGCGTTGAAAGTTTAGTATATCATCGATTTTTCATTCATCTTCATCATTTATCACTATTAACTTCGAAGATTCATTCTTTTGATCAGATAGAGAATCATCAACGACAGAACGAAGAAGCTCTGAATGAAATACATCATGTATACACATAGTCTCTGATAGTTTCAACTTATAAAATGAGTCAACAGACTCAGTAATCTGAAATGAGTTGAGCATCTTGTCATTCAATTTTTTGAAAGATTTCGCTGTAATGATGTTTCATTTGTTCAGAAACATCTTTGATTCAATCTTATAATTGATCTTCTTTCTATGCTTATTAGCTTGATTCATCATTTGTTTTCGTGTTTTGATCAGAGCTTCACGAGCAAAGATCAAAGTTTTATTCATTTGTTCAGATATATTCTTGATTCAATTGATCTGCAAGCGTTCGCGAATGCTTTTATACTCGATGATGTCAGAGTCGAAGCTCATATGAGAATGAAAGTTCTTGTTCATGAAAAAGAAAGTCAAGAAAATGATTGATGACAAAACGTTATTGTCAACAAACTCAATCATAAGTAGTCATTTAAATCAGTCGTTCTGCATATATGAACAGAAGAATCAAAGATAACACTCGATGTTCTGATTGACTTGTTCGCTTTGATCATTGATCTGAAGATGATAGATGATGAACAATCAAAGAGAAATGCTCAGTCATTTGCAAAGAAACTTTCATAGTATAGAGATGAATTGCAAATCTCGATCAGATACTATGAAGCTTGATAAATCATGAGTTTGATATATTCATTGAATCAGCATTTCAGCTGTCTTTTCAGCTGTGATATCTTCATCATCAATGATGCAAGAAATATAATGTCTTTCTTTTGATAATTTGCAGATGACAGTCAGAATAGCGTTGTAATCGTATGAATCAAATAGATCAATAATAAAGTTCATTGCTATGTCTTGTCATCGCTGCTCAAATATAGATAGAGATTGAAGCAAGTCATTTGATTTATTTCTTGATGTCTTTGAACGTTGACATACATAGCAGTTTTGAATATATCGATCTATCGTTTTTCACATAGACGATCAATAATAGTTTTGTTTGATGATTTTCATCATTCTAAAAATATTGAGATGATCTATTGAGAATTGATTGTGCATTTCACGAATCAGATTCATTTGCAGAAGTTCATTGAACGAGATTCATAACTGACTGTCTTTGTATAAAATTTCATTCTGAACTTGACAATTCTTCAGCTTGATGTCTTCACATTGTGCTTCATCTCTTGCTATTGCTTCGCGAAGTAGTGTACAATTCTCATCGATTTCATTAGTCTCAAAAATCTGTTTATAAATTGATTGATCATTATTCTTCTTTAGATCAGCGATCTTCATTTAATTCAATGTCAGAATAGTAATTCTTTGATATTGAATGCATTCATCGTCGAGATCTCTAGACACAAAGTCAGCTCAACAAGTTAATGCATCGATCTTAATGTTCTGTTTGTCAGATCAATACATTATCTTGAAGTTGAAATCAATTAACTTCTGAACTCAACGCATCTGTCATTAACTCAGTTTCTTATCTTTCATCAATGAGATGAATGCTTGATGATTGATGAACATCTTGATAGAAATGTCAATCAGCTTCAGTTTGAATCATCAGTGTTCAAAAGCTTGAATTATGATCAACAGTTTCTTATCATATATCTTGTAGTTGCATTCAGCAGAAAACATGTTCTTGCTATAGAAGACAATCGAATGTAAAACATCTTCATCATCATATTGAGACAGAACTTCATCATTGACGTAGTTGAATGAGTTGATTTCAAGAATAGCTTCACGAGTTTGATCAAAGTGACGTAGTATAGAAATCTTGATCATACATCTCTTCATATGATCGAAGACAATCTGACAGACTTCATTTTATTCAAATATGATCTTCTTTTGAATGAGTTGAATCATTGAATGAACAATCTTCGAAAAGTTCTTGATGAAGCATTGATAGAAGTTGCAGAAGTCAATGAAGAATTGCATCTGAGTGAGATTATTGAGTGTAGATCATTTCACTACTGCTTGTATTTTTCATAAGTTCATCTTCAATTCTTTGATGAATATCAATAGTTTTAGAAAGATGATTTCTTGAACATGAAACTTGTATTTGTTTATATTCATCTGTAGATCAGCTTCTTGTAGTCAAGATCAATCATACATGTCGCTTGTGTTTCTTCAAGATCTTGCTGTAGATGATAATGTCATTTAGATAGATTTGACAAAATTGATGAAGATATTTGAACAGCACATCGTTCATATAGTGTTGATAGAACATCAATTCATTGATTAATTCAAAGAGCATTACATGATATTTGTATGAATCAAAGAAAGTGATAAAGATAGTCAAATCTTTGCTATCTGAGTGCATTTGCAGTTTATTGAACGCGACAATGATGTTCAATCGAGTCAGATATTTGCTTTCTTGTATTCAAGTGAAAGTCTTGTCGATCAATGACAAAGAATAACGATTTCATTTGATCAAAGCATTGAGCTTTCTATAATCAACGCAGAAACGCAGACTATTGTCTTTCTTTTCAATGAACAATATGAGCGAAACGTATGAAGCAAAGCTAGAGAAAATGAATTCTTTGTTCAAATGTTTGATCAGATACTTCTTTATCTTCTGAAGCTTGTGATCAAACATCTGATACAATCTGCTTCAAGAAGATGTTCTTTCGTCGATCAACTCAATCTTGTGATCATAGAAATGATGAGATGATAACTGATCAATCATTGTTCAATCAAACATGTTTAGATAGTTGTGATATTCAGAGAGAAGCTTGACTTTGACTTGCTCAAGAGTCTTGACGTGTGAAAGCTCATGTAAATTCACTTCTTCAGACTTGTTTTTGACTGTAGTTATGAATCAATCGATTTTCAAGACAATAACAGCAAAGATCTTGATATCTGATCGTTTGACTAACATTCTATAGATGACTGTCTCTATCATGAATATGTTGATTGAACTGAAAGCTGATTTCAGACTGAACGTCGATTTAGAATTGATGCTAGACGAAACTGCTTCAAATGATTTTGATTGTTTAATCAATTTAACAAACTTTTCTTTTGACTGATTGAAAGAAAGTGATTTCTGACTGAGTTGAGAAGTAGTGAAAGTGAATGATCTTCTCAATATATGAGTAGAAGTCAAGCTCTTCTGTTTCGTGATTGTTCTATGACTTGAGAGTAGAACAATCAGTTTCTGACTAGAGATGAAATTCGAAAATCGAAGAAAATTAATTTGCATATTTATTACTAGATTGATTTTGTTCATTCATGTTTTTTCAAGAATCATTTGATGTTGATCTAATTGAGTGATCAACATAGAAGTCATGTCAATCATATGATCTTGAACAGTCAGATTTGAATAAATGACATGAGTAATGAGTTTCTTAGCATAATGATTGTCAAATTCTTGAATTGACTTCGCTTTGATCAAAGTCAGAAGCTCAATTTGCAACTGATCACAAACAATCTGCGCGATCACTTCATCAATGAACGAATAGTCAGCAGCTTCGATGTCAATCAATAACTTCAATGAGTAACTAATTTCATTGCTAGAAAGTACACATTTGATAGTCAAAGATTCAGAAGCAAAAGAGTCATCTGACATGCTCATTGTTGAAGAAATTAATACATCTTTCATCGCGTCTTTGATGAAAGTCTCTAGTTTTTTGCCTCGCTATTCTTTGAAAAAGAAAACATTTTCTCATTCTCTTTATTCTTCGAAATAATGATTTCATGTAGATGAAGAATGAATGCATGAAATGTCAAGATGTTGATCTTGTTCTGAAAGCAGTTCTTGAATAAGTGATCTGAGATCTTGCAGATATAGCAGATGATAGATGATCTGACTGACTCAGAGATAGAAAAGATAATCGACTTAACATATTCAATTATCAAAGTCATCATTGCTGACAATGAAGTAGCAATGCATTTATCAGATACGATAGTGACTTTGATGATAACAGTGCGAAGCTGACTGCGTAGCTGATAGTTGACTCGCTGTTTATTATTCACATCTTGAAGAAAGATTCTTAAGCGAGTGAGCGAAGTAAAATTCTCTGAACAGACTGATAAAGTGTTCTGCAAGCGATTATTGATTTTATTCTGAAGATCATTCATCAGAATGCAATCGTTGTAGTCTAAATAATTGAATAGCTTTATAAAGTCAAAGTAGAAGACATTGAAAAACTTGTCTGTTTATCTCAGAGCGTTGTACTTGCAACGACACTTTTGATTTCTATTCAGTTCATCGTATATCTCTTTCAGATGCTTAAATAGCTCGTTGATTGAAATGTATGAATGCAAAGCGTCATGTCAACATCAAGCAAAGATGTGCTCAGCAGCATCATCTTCTAGTCTAGATATCACATAGACAATACAGATATTCTCATTATCAAAGTGATTAACATTAATCTGAAGCTTGTCGTCTATCTTGATTCTTCAGCTGTCTCATGTTGACTCATCTTCATCAGTGAATATAGATGAGTTTGAAAACTTGAAGAACTTGTGATGATCATTATTAAATAAAGTGAATGATTCACGTCGAGTATGATTCTCGATAGATTGACGAGATAGAGATTTCATAGACTGACGAGATCGAAGCTGATTCGCTGAACGCTGTTTCTTTTTTAGACTCAAGACTTTCTTTCATAAATTGATGATAGTTTCTTCTTGAGTGTTTATTGTCATTTAATTGTTCTCTAGCTCATCAAGTCTCTTGATGTGATCGACTTGAACATTGATTCATTGCTTGTTGAGTTTCAAAGTCATGTCTCGTTGATCTCTTAACTCAATCAGCATCTTGATAATCTCGTCTGACTGATCAATAGTTCATTGACGAAGTTGTTGACTTATGTTGATGTTTCATGAGATAGTGACATTCTGAGATTTCGTTGAAGCATCAAAAGAAATAAGAAAAACTCGTTTACTAGCAATGCTTCTAAGCAGATGAGCTGTTCGTGACTCAACTGATTCAGAGTCGCGTGTCATTGTGAGAAAGATAAGAGTAGATTTAATTGTAGTAAGATTGAGTGATTGATTTGATAAATTTGAGTAAATTTGCAGATGTGTTTTGATGAAAGTAATTTAAAGAATTTCTTGCGAATTTTCTGAATAAACGAAGTAGATTATTTCGTATCATCTACACGTTGATAGCAGAGTAGTTGATGAGCATTTATCTACTGTTAGAAATCGATCTAGAGCGAGTCATAAAAATGTCATTTAACTAATAAATAAATGCTAAGAAAGAAAAGTATCTACAGAAAAGAATCAAGTTCTTATATATGTGTTTCTCAGCTCTGTGCTAGACTCGATTGAGTTGACGTCTTACACATATGATGCAGAGACTCAATGACATCATTTCTAGATCAGATTCTCGCTAGACTCGATTAGAATGAAATCAGACAAAGACTAGTTGAAGAATAAATGAAGACTAGAATCATGACAGTCTGTAACGAAGAAGCATTTATATAATGTTAGAAATCAGCATAGAGCGAGTCATATGAGTGTAAGATAATGAGTATATAAATGCTAAGAAAGAAAAGTATCTAGAAGAAAAGAGTTGACTATTTATATGACTCAGAAAAACATAAGCTAATTCTGAATAGAATTGACTTTGAAACAATTCAATAGTCTAGTGATGAGCAATCAATGATAGTCATGAACATAGTCATCGACATAGTCATCAACATAGATGCGTAGCTAGAATTGTAACAAAGTAGATCACATATGAAGCATTGAATATACTACATATGAAGCACTGAATAGATTGCATATGAAGCATTGAATATACTACATATGAAGCACTGAATAGATTGCATATGAAGCAGTGAGTAAATCACATATGAAGCACTGAATAGATTGCATATGAAGCACTGAGTAGATCACATATGAAGCATTGAGTAGATCACATATGAAGCATCGAATATACTACATATGAAACACTGAGTAGATTGTATATGAAGCAGTGAGTAGATCACATATGAAGCATCGAATATACTACATATGAAAAATTGAGTAGATTGCATATGAAGCAGTGAGTAGATCACATATGAAGCATTGAATATATTGACAAATTCAAAAAAACGATACAGGTTTTGCAATCAACGATACAACGATACAACGATACAACGATAGCTTCAAAAATGAAGCTTGAAGATGTTTTGAGGGTGTGAGGATGGTATTTAGGTATTTGCTCTATTTGCACCAAATTCGGGGCTGATTTGTGTGTTTTCCCCGCCAAATTCGCTAAAACCCGAAAACTGAACCAGACTTTCGAATACAACGATACTTGAGGCGAACGCCGCTACAGCGATGAGAACTTGGGCTGTGATACGCAGTTTTGGGACGATATGGGGAATTTTAATTTCTGCAGTCGTCTTCAACCTTCGGTTCGCACAGCTTGCCACCCGTATAAGCGATACCGCGGTCAAGAGCCTGCTGTTGAGAGGCCAAGTTTACGAGCATGCGACTGGCAGCTTCGTGAATTTCTTTCGTGATCAACCAGTCTTACGAAGCCAGATCATCAGTGTATACTCTGATATTTTGAAGCTGGTGTGGCAGGTCGCTATTGAGATACCTGGCTTGGGGTTTTTCCTTGTGTTCTTTGAGAAAGAGGTGAAGTTGAGAACGAAGCTAGAGACTGAGTTTGGTATGAAGCAAAAAAACCCAACGACGGCAGACGATGCTGAATCAGGTAAAGAGAAGAGCGACCCGGAGACGAACGTCGATTGAATGTCTAGAAAGAAACCTAGTCATATCATAGCTCTAATACTTCACTGCACCTTCAGCGGCTCCCATTCGCCAAGGCGCAGATCGTATTGAACCAGAATCTCCCCATATCCGAAGGCCAGGATTCAACGCTTCTCATCTCTCCCCTTCCTTCCCCTCGGAGCCAGCCGCAGAATCACGTTGTCTCCAGGAATTGGACTCAACGTCCCCAATCCCGGCTTCGACTCATCCGCCCTCGGGAACCGCTGCCTACCCCCTAAAGCACCGCGATAATACGTGTCCTTGTCACCTATCGTAGCAAGACCAACATCGTACCTCGCCAGCACCAACGCCACAAAGTTAAATACAGCATGCCTCGCCAGAAATCTCCCCGGACACAAATGCTGCCCGCCTCCAAACGGCCTATAACTCGGACTCCGCGCTAGATGCTTCTGCTTCAAGAATCTTTCCGGATCAAACTCCGCCACATTTTCGCCCCAGACGTCTTTGTCGAAATGCAGCTGCCGGTAGGGCACCATGACGTTGTGTCCCATTTCAAGCAACTTGCCACCAATGAGCGTGGGTGAGGTCACATAGCGCATCAGCGAGGTTGACATTTTCAGGCGCAGGACTTCGAGGAAAATGGCTTCGAGGCGGGGGCACTTTTCGGTCAGGTAGCGGACGTCTAGGGTGTCATCAATGATGCCGCGTGTCGTCTCTTCACGGATGGCCTCGAGGAGACCCGGCGTATGGATTAGGTAGGCGAAGATCCAGAAGGTGACTTTGTGGACGTTGCCGTTGATACTGCAGCAAGGCTCACTCAGTCTAGGGGCTATCGAAAAAGGAAAGGGGTAGAAGGCTCTCCCTGGCTCATGCGGGTTGAACACTTGGAAAGAAACAGACTTACGCCCAATGCTGCAGCATGTTCGCCTTGGCAACATCAAAATCTCCAAACTCAATATCTCGCAACTCCTCCTCCGCCGTCTTAACGAAATAATTCGCATCCGCTCTTTCAGCATTCGGCTGAGCGAAATAAAGCCTGAACGCGCCAATCAGTCGGTCCCGTGCTGTGTACATGTCCTTGGACAGGAAGCGCGGCAGCTGGAACACGTATTTCCAGGTTGTTTCCTCCCATTTCAGGAACGAATCGGTTAGAGCAGGGTCGCATTTCCAGATGGACTTGCCCCAGTACATCTCTGTCGTGGTGTTGATGAAGACGTCGGCGGTCCAGTCCATTAGCGATAAATGCATAACGTCCCGGGAGATGATGTTGACGTAAGGACGGGGCTCGTCGTAGAGACGCTGCCATTGCAGTTTCACATCTACTTCAGCGACGAAGTATTCGGCGAGTTTATCCATCTTTGCCCCGGGCAGCAGTTGGTTGTGCTGGTACGACTCAACCATTTGGTTAGGGGGTAGTTTGCGCACCGGGTTGGAGGCCTTTTGCGTTTCGGTAGGGGGCGTCCAGAGTTTGTCGATGTTAGGCTGGGAGATACCGATCCAGCGGTAGAGGTCTTGGACGAAGCGGAGCCAGGAAATGGTGACGGTTTCTTTGTAGAGTTGCTGGACATCTTCGGGGGAGGTGATAACATAGAGGGTTTGTCCAGATACGGTGATCGAGTATGGCTCTTTGGAGTTGCGGAAGTATTTTCTGGGATTTCTATTAGGGCTTCACGTTCGTAGGGTGGTGCTGATAATGTTGTTCACCGTCCTGTCTCTAAGACTTCATAAGAATTCAGGAAGAAAGACAGACCGTGACCTGCGAGCGACTTAGAATGTGTGCGCAAACTACGAAGACGAGCGAGTGGAGCAGCTCTCAAGAGGGCATACCAAGGACTAGTGATAAATTCGTTAGTACTGCTATCCTGGAAACAGTCACTTGGATGAAGGCTTACATGGAATCCAGTAGGGAAGCTCTTTGGGTTTTACTGGATAAAGAAGAGGAGTAATTGTGAACCTCCAAAGCCTCCATATTAGCAGACATACGAATACAGACCCGAGACCGGTAAGCCAAGGATATTGATGTAGGAGCTGAGGGACGAATGGATTGACCGAGTGACTGAACATTGTCTGAGGTGGGAGTGACTGAGTACTCAGGCAGTCTTTGCTACTTACGGCTTGATGAGACTGTCTATAAAGGCCATTGTGGTTTGTAAAAGCAATGCTCTACCGCCGACGAGAGGAACAGAAGGAATCATATCGAGGATGAAAATCAACCAGGTTTCGATTTCCCGATTTCGCTGCCACACCCCTTTGTATCGACCTGCCGCTAATGAACTTCAAATGCAGGCAAATACGGCACAATACTCAGCTCCGCATCTTTTACGAGTCAGTCCTCAAAAGAAGTCCAAGTCGCGAGCCAATGGGATCGAGGCCATCACACACACATTTGGCGATGCTCTACTTGCCAAGTCCGAAGAGGGAAGCTCAGACCGTCCAGACTACAGTACAGATTGTGACCTACATACACTGCTGCTGGGTAAATTCTAGAAAGTACCATACATTATACTGACTACACCTTGCCCTCTACCCCTCAATGAGCCCTGCGGCACAGGTCCCAGCCATGGTCCAGGATTTCATTCCTTCATGATGCGCCACTGGCCTGTCTTCCTGGGGACTCCAGACTCTGCTCGCTCTACATATCTTTCCTTAAGTGATCGCGCAAAGCACTAACACTTCCACAATCCAACTCACTGACTTCATACACGTCTTGAAGCAAAAAAAGCAAAAGCAACATCGAACGTGGCCTCCCCAATGGATCCAGCAAGCCTCGTCAACATCCCCGCCGCCAAACCTCCCCCCGGCGTGATGCCCGACCACATCCATCCCCATACCGATGCCCCCACCTTCATCGCCGTCTCCACCGTCCTCATAGCCATCATGCTCGCCTTCGTCGCTGTGCGCATCTACACCAAAACCCGCATCGTCGGCAAATACTCCCCGGACGACTATGCCTGCGTTATCGGCACCATCGGCACCGTCTGCTACTTCATCGCCGGCCTCTTCAGTGTCACCGTCGGACACTTCGGCACACACATGTGGGACCTCACCCTCGCAGACCTCTCGTCCCCGGGCTTTTTATACTCGGGCTTCTTCACGAATTGGATCACAGCCATCATTTGGCCCGTTATCAAATTGAGTTTCTTCTTGATGTACATTCAGATTTTCCGACCGATGAAATGGCTGCGTTACGCTTCCTGCGTCGGAGCGGCGGTCAATGTGCTGTTCTACATCTCGATCCTGGCCGCGACCCTCGCGTTCACGGCGCCAGCTCCCGGACAGACGTTGGAGCAGTCCGTGCAGAGCCCAAGGCAGGTGCGCGTGCTGAGTCTGAGTATTCCCGTTGCGTGTATGAGTCTGGTGCTGGATTTTTATATCTTGTTGCTACCGATTGCGGGGGTGGCGAAGCTGCAGCTGCCGACGCAGAAGAAGGCTTGGGTTATGGCGGTGTTTTTAACAGGGTTCATGTAAGTCCTCCCTCTTCCCCCTTTTTGACGTGCCTGATGGCGAGAGAGAGAATGAGAGAGAGAGTGTGTGTAAGGACATCGCTGACGTCGATTGATGATGAATAGTGCGTGTATCTCGAGCTCGTTGAGCATTTATTACAAATGGGTCTTGATTCATGACGACTCGGACCTGACTTACGAGACCATGCCGGTTATCCTTCTATCGTCAGTGTGCCCCCTGGAGCTGAATCCTTACCTGTCACTTGAGCTGACCCACCCCTTCGCAGCCTAGTCGAAATGTGCGCCGGCATAATCGCCAGCTGTATGCCCTCCATGTCCTCGCTCCTCCGCCAATTCCCTAGCTGGTCCCTCGTAGTCTCCCGCCTAGCCTCCCGCTTCTCCTCCTCCCGCGCCTCTTCCAAATCCGGCGCAAAGGAAGGGGCCTTCGGCCCCTCGGGTTCAAATCCATTGTCATTCCGCAAGCCGAAGAGAACGGCGTATGCGAACTTAACCGACGGCCTGACGACGTTCGGAGAGAGCGAGTATGAGATGGCGTCTGTACCGGTGAATAGTATACGGACGTATGTTCATGCGGGGGTGCCACGGCAGGTGGAAGAGGATGGGATCCATCTGCATTATAATGTTGAGCAGAAGGTTGCTGTGGACGAGACGAGGAGATTGTGATTTGGTTCTGTTTGATGGATGTTTGGCTGTTGAATTCTCCTGGCCGATCGCGCGAGATATTCTGGAAATAAGTCTATCATCATATCGAGCCGTGTTTGCCATATGACGCCTTTTGGTACAAAATATGCCAGTCTTCATCTCATCATTATTTGCACTCATCATTGGAACCGGTGTGCCCCTGGAGCTACGCTGTTCATGGCAGCATTACTACTTTCAACAGTATCAATTTCCGTCATTCCAGTTACAGCATGAATTTTAGAGCTTCCATTGGAAGGATACCTAGTAGAGTCTGATATAGTTCTCCAATAGCTTCAGTGGTTCGCATCCTTCCAGGCATCCAGCCCCGTTCCCTTGATCGACATCCAGTCCTGCCCCAATCGTCAGCCATATCCACCGACGTGCCATACGGGACTTGGTGCTTAAGCATACCGATATAGACGCAGGAAACCAGGAACTGGTGAACTTCACAATGCTCGCATATCCCCCCCTCCAAATTGGATAATTGACGCCCCCCAGTACATCCACGACCACGTTCTCCGCATAGACTGCTGGGGCCTGCCTTGGTGTCCCATCTTCACCCATCGCCCTCGCTGCTATTTCTTTCTCGACGCCTTTGTAAACGGACCCTGGCGGCAGTCTGAAGTTGGTTCCTGTCGAAGTGAGGATATTGGTGTTGACCGCTCCTGTGTGCACGGTCACGACTTTGACGCCGAAAGGGGCCAATTCGAGACGAAGGGTATCGGTGATTGCGGTCACGGCTGCTTTAGAGCCGGCGTAGACGCCTTTGGAGCAAGGACTGTTAGCCAAGCGGATATTGCCCCAGTTCTGCTTCCGAGAGAGACCCACCCATCCAAGGCGTATTGACACTTGTAGAGATAGAGCATATATTCACAATCGTGCCTTTGGCGGCAATCAGGAGAGGCGCGAATGCTTGCGTAACGCGAATCGTGCCCCAGACGTTGATGTCGTACATGGTTTTGGCCTCGTCGATATCGAAGTCCAGGGTTGGCATGATGATGGTCTGGCCGGCGTTGTTGACCAGGTAGTCGAGCGTTCCATCCGTCTCTTTCTTGACTTGATCGACCGCTGCGTTGGTGCTGGCTCCAGATGTGGGATCTAGGGTGAGGAGAGTGACGTTGGACAGCTTCTCCAGATGGGCCATTTTTGATAGATTGCGAGCTGTTGCGAAGACGCGTAGGTTGCGCTTTTGGAAAGCTTGGGCGAGACCAGAGCCGATGCCACCTTCGCTGCAGCCTGTGATTAGGACGGTCTTGAGCGTCATGACGTGCTCGTTGATGAGGTGGGAGTATGGAGATGGTGAGCTCCAAGGCGGATAGTGGTAGTGGGCACGTTAAAGCTGGGCACGTTGAAGCTGAGGCGCACAGAGTCAGGGCTGTGAGCATTTAGACGTCACCCTGAGACTGGAGACTTGAACGTATCAAGAGAGCTCCAGGTAAGATGCATGAACGGAAGTAACACAGACTAGTCGTCAGAAGCTGTCGCCATCATGATCTCAGGTTAGCCTTCGGTGGTTCAGTGCCGAGCAAGGAGGTGAACGACCTCAGTGCCACAACAAAGTCCCTTGCTCCGTGTCATTGACTGTAGCCTGCATACACATCATATGTAGAACTAACGTGTAATGGGGTATCTGCCTGTGCATGTGTGTACATGCATCGTGTTTCCGTGTGCATCATCGAATGGCTGATACTGAATCCTGGCTAAGCGCCAGGATCTTGATGCCTGCCGTCACTTTAGACTTTAGACTTTTTCAATACAGTATACAGCCGCCTACCTTACAGTAGGGCTATTGGATGATACAGTAGTTGCGGGAGGGTCGAGCAATTTGAACCCTGATGGCGGCGGAGGCTAATGACTTCCAGTGAGGTGTACATACAGTTAGGGTGCGAACCTGTTTAAAACATGTTTTTTGACTACCTTCTTTAGGCTAGCTCAAGACGTGTTTTAAACTCGTTTCTTGAAGGATGTTTTAAACACAGGGGTGGTTTATATTTATAGTAGCAACTTATAGAGGGTTAATTGGCCTGCAGATCGACCCCTTCACCATGTAAAGGAAGCTCCAAAAGCACCTGGCCGTCGATGACGCTATTCAAATACTCGTTGAGGGTGTCCTCGCTCGAAGGATTTAGCCTAGCCATGGCAATTTCCTCCTGCAATAGTCTATCCTTCATTTCACATAGCTTCTCCTCATCGATCTCAAGGCCCTGGCCCCTGGGTATAGCTTATCGGCGACAAGCTGATTTAAAGGTCTATCGTCACGTTGCGAAGGCATTGCTGAAGATAGGAGGTAGGAGGTAGGTAGGAAGGAACCTGCAAGCAGGTTAGTACTGGCGACAGCGAGGTCATCGGTCAACAGCAAGGTGAACCTCCCTACTTACCCAGCTTACATAATTAAAGACCAATAAAACGAAGCAAAAAAGCCGCTAGGAGGTTTTAAACACGTCTTTTGTAGAAAAGACGGTATTATTCGTACCCTACATACAGTAAGGTACTGTAGTAAGGTAACCTAAGGTAAGTCTGGGGGTCGCCGATCGATAGGACAACTTCGACCAACTTCCGCCCGCATGAACACCGTGCCGCGCGTCTACATGCGCATGCCCCCGAAGACTGCAGATCTTCCGATTGGATTCAGCTGGCAGTGCCCCACCGACTGCCGGACCAATGAGCCATCGATAGGACATCCGCAGAATGGCACAGCCGGAGCTGAGGTGCCAGGACTGCCCCGTGCCTGATGTGCCAGCAATGCCTGCCGGGTCAGTGAGTGATAGACGATAGAGTACGAGTAGTTGATGCAGAATGGCACAGCTGGAGCTGGCGTGTGATGGAGCCAGCCACACATCTACACCGTGCCTCACTCTGCATGTGCTTGCCCCCGAGCTCGCGAAAGGAAGTCAATGTACGTTATCGGGTCCAAAGACCGCTGCATCGTGACACAATCCAGCTTCGCCTGTCTACTACTGTAGGCTACGCACGATATCCCGACCTCCCAGAAGATAATCAAGGACCCCACACCTCCATCGGAGTCTGTCCATGGCGATCAGACCTACCTATCTAAATATTAATTCGCTCATGAATCTCGCGATAGCATTATGGTGTGTCTGCACGTGCAAAGCCGCTCCAATTGCGCAGCTGCTCCGTGTGGCCCAGCCAACGTTCTATGGGATGGCGAGAACAGGACACTGGTGGGTCACTCTCTTTGTGGATACCAGACCTGGTGGTTTCTGAGGGACTCTTCTCTCCCTCATGGAGCTGTGTGTTTCAAGGTACCGCGAATGACCATTTTCAGCTCGTGAGCATCCCACCTTAGAGGGAGCTATAGATCAATACTCACGGAGCGGGCACCTGACAATATACCAGATATCCTTGCCTAACACTACTGATTTCTTCCCCCATATTCTTGAATGCTCAATGGATCGCACAGCAGCGAAGCACACTGCGTCGTAATTCATGATGAATACTATTTTTCAAGGCTTTTTTGTTGTAATGGTCTTTTGTGGCGTCGCCTGTGAGATTTATAGCCTGTGTCTTCTAGTAAGTAGATACAGCATGTATATTCTGCAACTATGACTGAGTACCATAATTTCTGAAGGCCTTTCGAATTCTCATTACTCGATGCCCGCCGGTTTTTTGGAAATGCTTCGACCTATCTTCATCCATTCTTCCAGCTCATGTGACGAAAACGGCCGAAGACTATGTGAGACTTCTTTCCCGTACATATTTTCTTGGGCTACGATCCTAACTCTAGTAAGCGCTCTGGAATCTACTACAAGCCTTTCGGACGGAAAGAGCCTGTCATAATTCGCGATCCGGATACCATGCAAGAGCTCAGTGAATCTCCTGCGCTCTCACAGCGAGCTGTCTACGCTGATGTCCGTTCCAACGATGCCAGCTCAGACAGTGTCATAGACTCACCTGAATCAGATCTTCGGCTTCAAGTACACCATGAGCAACAAGGAGATTCAAATAGACCCCACCCAGCAGATCAATATGCGTTATCGCCTGTATGGTCAGGCCATTCACCGCAAAGGTCAAGCGCAAATGAAAACACTACAGCCGTATTTTCAAGGCAGGCTTGAGAAGACATTCGAACGCATGGTTGAACCTCAATTGTCTGATGACGGTACGAAGAAGCTCCCCGTAATCGAGAATAGGGAGTTGACAATATTTCCAGGCTGGAGTTCCATCCAGATAGCTCCGATCATGCGAGATCTTGCAAGTGGGATGTTGGGAACCTATCTCTTTGGAGACAAGCTTTGTAGGAGAGCAATCCCTTCATAACCTTCTCCTCACTAAAAAAATATGCAGCCCAAGAACCAGATTTTGGGTGGGCAATGTCTCAATACTATGACGATACTGTGGCCACAATGGCTGCCTTCCAGATTGTTCCCACCTTTCTGCAATCGTAGGATTCTATTCCGCTTGGCTTTCCCTAAATGATGTGCTAATGGGAGGCAGCACCACACACGCGTACATTACAGAAAAGGGGCGTGCCCTCAATGTTTTGTTCAATCGCCTACTTCGTGCTGCAAGCTCGGGGCCGGATGGCTGGGAGGAGAGCCAGCAATTGAAATCAGTAAGAATTGCCAACCCTTGGGCAACATATTTTGGACAGCATCCCTCGCGCGACGTGTCCAATTGCTAATAGGAGACTTGCCAGGTGACGCTGTTCCACAACATGATCGAAGCCTCAACAGAGTCTGAGTACTGGACTCACGGTGGTATCATTCAGGCTCTTCTGGGAATATGGTTTGCAGCATCACATCAGCCTTGGATAGTAAGTGCTGTCAACTGTGCGTGAAATATCTTCAATTGATCTTCTCTAGAACCTTCATTTCGTATTTCTCGAATTATGTGCTCGCCCAGAGTACGTTGAGATGATATACGACGAGATCCAAAATGCCGGACAATTGGACTGTAATGGCATCGACAAATTGCATATTCTTGATAGCTTCATCAAAGAGTCCGTCAGACTCAACCCATTAGACAAAAGTAAGCGGATCCTCACAACTTGTTGCCACTGAATTTACTAATGAGTCTGGCAGTGGGCATCCGTCGAAAGGCAATGAAACCCTTGCAATTCAAGAACGGTGGGCCTTACGTGGAAGTTGGCGAGATAGCGTGCGTATCCGCCTGGGACATCATGCACAATGAGTCGAAATACCCACAGCCTGACACCTTCGATGGCCTACGATTCGTCCCTGCCGCTCATAAGACCGTCGAAGGCGCACCTAATAATGTACTACGAGGCACGACCTTCGTCGACGGTTCAAAGGACTTCCCAATTTGGGGACTCGGGTCTAAGATTTGGTAAGCACGGAGATCTGTCCAGAAGGAAATGCCGCTGACTAGCGAACCCCAACAGTCCTGGTCGATGGCACTCTTCTTTGGTCATCAAAATGGCACTGGCTCATCTAATAAATAATTACGAATTTCGGCTGGAAGATGAGTTTAAGACTTACAGGTGGTTCTGGGAGACATTTCAAATGCCTTATGAGTCGTCCAGAGTCTCGATCAGGAAGCGGAAAGCGAAGGAAGCGACTGCCGTCTAGCCTGACTGGCCAACCTTTGAGAATGGCGAACACCAGAGGGATGGCTGAGAAAAGAGGAGGTTTTGTGCGCGATTCAGCAGGGGGGGGAGCCTGTTCACATATCATGGCCTTCACCGACAAAGTAGGGTTATTGGAATTGGTTTCGGCATAATGGTACGATGATGATAGATCTGTAGCTTTATTAGAAAACAGAGCGAGCCTCTAGAGAGGAAAAGTACGATCTCAAAGGAATCACTAATGTTGAATCAATGTTACGATGCTTGATGCCACTGCGAGCGCTTATGTAAGCGCTGGGAGATTGATTAATAGCACCCTCAACCTCTTCGACTCATCCTCTCCTGCCGAGTCATCGCTTACTTGGCAGTATTAAATCCTAAACGCGAACGTGAGCTTCTCACATCATGGCAGGCGTCCCAACATTGCAAGAAAAGCACCCCGAGCTCTTCTCAACCAGCTCAGACGTCGACATCCGCACACGTAAGCGCATTGTGCCTATGGAAGTCCTCAGTCTAGGGATGCCACGTACAGGAACAGCATGTAACCAACCCTCTTCTAACGCTTCAAGCCCCCGCTACCGCTGATACACCATCCAGCAATGCAATTGGCCCTCAACCTCCTCAGCTGCCCCTGCTACCACGGCCTAACGCTTATCGCCAACGTCTTCCAAGACAGCCCCTTCTGGAATGCAGCCCTGGACGCCAAGTACTTTGCCAAAGGCCCCCTATTCAGTCTCGCCCAATGGGACCAGCTGCTGGGCAATTATAGTGCTGTCGCCGATCTGCCAGCCATTGCCTTCGCAGAGGACTTACTGGCTTGCTACCCAGAAGCCAAAGTCGTGCTAGTCGAGCGAGACATAGAAAAATGGTACCAGAGCTTTAATGAGGGCGTCATTCTCAACGTGTGGAGCCCCATCATCCGCACGATAGCACAGCTAGACACGAGATTCATGGGGAAGTTGGGCAGCACTTCGGCGCGCTGGACGGAAGGGTGGATGGGGGCCAATTCACGAGAGGAGATGCAGGAGAAGGCGCGGGGGAAGTATCGAGAGCATTACGCGCTGGTGGAGCGAGTGACGCCTCCTGAGCGACTGCTGAAATTTGGGCTTGATGAGGGGTGGGAACCGCTGTGCAGGTTCCTGGGGAAGCCGATTCCGGATGTGGAGTTTCCGAGGGTGAATGAAGGTGCTGCGTTGAAGGAGAAGATTGGGTTGATTGCAAAGAGGGGAATTGGGAATGCGGTGATGGGGGTTCTGAAGGTCCTGGCGCCTGTGGTAGTTCTTGCGCTTGCCTGGTGGCTCGTTAGTGCACGAATTTGATGAAGACATAGCTTAGCAGGCGTGAAGCAGTCTCACAGTCTCATGGTCCCACAGTCTTGCAGGATGGTTGATGCAATAAAAGCTGCAGTAGAAGCAATAGTAGGAGCAGGAGAAGTAGTCGTTGATGAAGTGTAAATCTGATAATTGCATAAAGATGTATCTTCTACAGTGAAATTTATCTAAGGTACGTTTTGTGCCGCAATTGGCGCTAGCCCCAACTAGGCTAGCAGGTAGTGTAATGGCACTGCAACTACTATGTTCCTAATTGAATGACTACTCCTTCTGCTCCTACTATTGCTCCCACTGCAGCTTTTATTCACATTATTGTTGTTGTTCGAAAGAATTATTTCTAGATTAGTCAAGTTTGTAAGACTTGTAAAAGTGTCACGTACTTTAAATCAAGTCTTTTCTTTCAGCTGAATTAAATATGAACTTTACTATCGAGAGGTCTCATCTTGAACACAGAACAAATGAGGAAGTTTGTTAGCATACCACAATCGATGCTCAAACTCGATGCATTGCTCAATGAAAGTGATCGTAGCTCGACCGATCTTGTCTTGTTCTTCTTGTACGATGTAAAAAGAGCACTGAGCCTGTGTATAGCAAGATGATTTACCCCATCCATCTACTCAGCACCAATTCTAAGCCTCTCCGCCCCCCTGCTCTCCGCTGAACCCTCTCTTAACCCCACCATCCCATACTCGATGAATGCCTTTCCATCGCCAGTTCTGGCGCCCACAACCTCAAACCGCGCCTTCGTCCCCGACCTCAGGTACACAGTCGTGCTCAGATGCTGGGCCAGCTTCCCGAGCATCAGCGTTCTCATGGTAAAGAAGTGACTGATGTCTACTTGGATAAGTTGGATGGTTGGCGGGATAGATTTGAAAGCGTTCATCCAAGCGGCGAAAACGGGGTTAATGTTTGGGCCATAGAAACCCCTCTCCTCTTCCTGGGTGAGCAGGATGGATTCGAGGGGATAGAGAAGCATGAGGCGGATTGCTTTGATGAAGGCGGGGGGCTGGGTGGTAAGAAAATTCTGGAGCGCGGTTGGGGTTCGGATTACGTAGATGGTGTTTGGGAGGTGGGCTTGGGGGCTACTGTCTTCGGTGCTTGCGTAAGGATTTGCTGGTGGGGAATATGGATGGCCGTCTTCGGTAATGATGGTTTCGTTGGCTCCGGGAAGGGAAATATTCGAGAATTGAGCTCGAATGTGGGAAGTCTGGTTGTCGTGGACCTGATATGAAAATATATCCTCGCGCGGACTTCCATCTCCGTAAGACGCATGATCTTCCACTTCGTCCATGAGTTTCCTATTCAGCAAATCTTTGATAAAGTAGACGATAGTGTAGTGGCAGGGTGGCTCATGAGACGTTCTGTTGTCGATCCAAAGGGCTCATGAGACGTTCTATTGTCGATCCAAAGAGATGCAAAGAGATGCCAAAGAGCTGTGATTTTTGGGGCTGGCATTCAAATCTCGTTGTGGCCCGCCAGGCACGGTGACTGGAAAGGTAAGATATCCCAGATATGATGGGGTGGCGGCTTGTACCGACTCTGAAAATCTTATCAATATCGGTTTGAGGAGTTGTGGGCCTGATATAGCAATAGGTTGCCTCTCGTCGAGATTTACAAACAATAACTCAAGACTTGAAGGCTGATAGAGGTATTCAACTAGAACGAAAATGAGTTAGCTTGCTGCCCCATAGACTAATGGAAAGTAGAGCGAAGGTAGAATGCCGTGACGTTAGAGGCAACCACCAACACATGGGGTTGGTCCGCGTGTCGGCTCGAAATTAGCCGCAAAGTGAGGGGCGAGCGGTAGACGGAGATTGATTTGCTGAAAGATGAAACTTCCAATGGGCTTTTGTTACACGTGGGCACTATGGGTCATATGTTGTACTGAAGGATATGAGATTTGCCTCCTGAAAGTCGTGGCAAACACGGCCAGCGTGAATGGGCAGCAGAGATTGCGCCTACTATGAAGATCGCAGCCCCGCTTCCGGGATCAGGCCGGCTCCCTACGATACCCATCGAATTCTGTTGGTATATGAGGGTCAGAAGGAGTATGTTCATGTGTATATATTGATTGAACTACTCTAGGAAGTAGGAACTACGAAGGGAGGAAGGAGGTGAAAACTCTGAACCCCGCGCCCTATAGGGCTAAGCGAGATTGCCAACCATACAGGGGTAACAGTACAACTGTATCCTGTTTCCAAGAGAGATTAGGGTGTTGAACACAGGGAACAGTACTGCTACCCCTTTGGTTAGTAATCTCCGCTCCGAGCCCTATAGGGCTGGCGCTAGGGTAGAATGTGTACATCTTGTTAGCGCAGGTAGCCATCATATACAGGATTCACCAATTTACACAAGCTCGCAAGTTCCCATCACCACTTCCTCCGGGATTCATGGTCGCATCATTGGAGAATGGGTCATCATGACTTCGCTCATAGCATCACACAAGTACAGCATCCTACAAGGGTGGCAGAACACGCGCACATGGGATGAATGCTACCTCTATCTTTTCGGTTATGATACTTCCTAGAACATCACCACTGTCTTGGCGCCGTCAACGCCCCCTGACCGCAAGCATTGTCAATCGACTGCAAAATTGCGGGGCTTCCAATGGTACTGTTTACCTCCACCACTGCTAGAAGACCTTTTTAGAAATCTCGACTTTCTTTCACAGTTGGGGAGGCTACAATACGTCTCCTACTCAGGCGGTCCACTGGCCTGTAACGTAGATGATCAGATCGCGTCCTGGACCTAAATTTTCGAGTGATTTGGCTCAATCGAAGCGATAATCGTTACTCGTATGCACGAGGTTTCCGCGCACACTGGGTTTCCGCGCACTCTAACTAGAAAGGTTAGTTACAGATAGTATCTCGGGGCACCAGATAGTATCCCGGGGTTTAGCGTGCCCCGGGATACTATCTGTAACTAACCTTTCTAGTTAGAGTGCGCGGAAACCCAGTGTGCGCGGAAACCCCGTGCATACGAGTAGTTAGTTCCCCAGATATTAGCGTATGCAGAAAGGTTTCGAATCCTTGGCATTCATTTTTGCGCTGCCCCACGATGATCCTTTATATGAGGAATTCGACATTTAACCCCCCACCATCTATTATCGCATTCAAACAGGTGATTT
>JAABUT010001885.1_pt1 | contig 22038 bp, 24 predicted proteins | sample 5559281 | NCBI WGS metagenome assembly JAABUT01 (sample SAMN10711880, study PRJNA513359) | rock metagenome | isolation source: Antarctica rocks | place: Antarctica: Victoria Land, Ricker Hills nord | collected 2016-01-04
TGGGCTTCATCAGGCAATGGCCCTTTCGCAGCTACCAGGTGCGGCCAGGCTCAGTGACGAACGACTGCGGCGTGAGCGCGCAGCGCTGCCGCGTCAGTGCGGTCCTGCGTTGGAGCCGGGCCGACGCCTCGGGGCGACATCGCCAGTCGGGCACCAACACGGTGACGCTCGACTTGGTGCGGGAAGACGGCACGCTGAAGATTGCGCGAGAGAGCGGCGTGCCGGTGGCCAGTTCGATTTGCAGCGGAACCGGTGCCGGCCCGCGCTGCTCGGGGTTCAGATGAGCGGCGGGAGCGCTTGTCCGCGACGCCCGCACACGGTCGGCCGTTCGCAGCAGCATCGCCCAAAAGGCTGTGCTCAGTCGCGCCCGACGCTCCGGCGCAGCAATCCGCCGAGGGCGCCTCGAAGGTCTGCCTGGAGCGGCAGGTTGTCGTTCGGTTGGCCGTAGAGGCTGACCACCATGGCCCGGCGCTGCGCTTCGGGAAGCGCGAAGCTCATTACCACGCTGCGGCCTCGATGGCGCGACACGCGCCCACGAACCGGCGGCATGCCGTCGACCGCGAGGTCGACGGCATGCCGATGCTCAGGCGCCGCTCCCGCCGCGCGAGCCGCAGGCTGGCGTCCACGGTCGACAGGCGCTGAACCGCACAGGACACGTCGATGTCAGCGAAGGAGATCCGGCCCGCGTGGTCCGATTCGAACAGCTCTTCCCGATGCAGGCGAGGCCTCTCGAAGCAGACCAGGCAGGCGATGCCCGACAGAAGCGCGGAAACGCCGGCCCAGACGAGGTTGAGCAGGTCGACGGGGCTCGCCTCCGCGGCCGCATTGGGGCCGGCCAGTGCCCAGGCGATGGCGGCCAGCGACAATGCCGTGACCGAACCGAAAATGCACAGCATGTCCCACCGCACCACCGTGCGCGATCTGTCCCCTCCCTTGTCGGTCACCTTGAACGGTCGCCCGAACGGCTTGTAGCAGCAGGTGATCAGCGTCCAGGTGATGGCGACCGCCGTGACCATGTGGGTCACTTCCATGAAGACCGGCAGGGTTCGGCGTCGCGACACCCAGCCGCTATACGCGTAAAAGGCGATCAACGCCGGCACGGCGTGGCGCAGGAAGGCCACATAATCGGCCTCGAAGGCCGGCACGTCCAGGAACCAGTAGACGGCGGGGGCCAGGAGCATCAGCACGATGAACGGCTTGCACAGCCAGTTCAGCAGGCCGTGCAGATAGTGGATCCGCTGCACCAAGGTCAGGCCGCGCCCCGCGAAGGGGCCGTCCCGCAACAGGGCGACCTGAATCGTACCCAGGCACCAGCGGGCTCGCTGCGTGATGTATTCGGGCAAGCCCTCGGCCGCGAGGCCGACGCTCAGCCGCTCGTTCAGCCAACGTGTGACATAGCCGAACCGGAGCATCGTGTAGGTCAGGTTGATGTCTTCCGACACGGCCTCGTGCGGGAACCCGCCGATCTCGCCCAGTCGGTCCCGGCGGACCAGAAACGTAGTGCCCACGCAGAAGGCCGCGTCCCAGGCATCCTTTGCGGGCTGAAACACATCGAAAAAGATGCGCTGGTCGTCCACCCAAGCCTTGGAGGCCATGAGATTGTGCTGGATCGGGTCGGCGTTGAAGTAGAGCTGGGGCGTCTGCACCACGCCGACCCGCTCGTCCCGGAACAGCCCGACGGTGCGCTTCAGGAGGTTGGCGTGGGGTGCGAAATCGGCGTCGAGCACGAGGATGAGCGGTGCGGCATCGGGACCCCCGGTGAGTTGCAGCCCGTTGTTGAGGTTGCCGGCCTTGGCGTGAGTATTGCCGGATCGGGTCAGGTAGCCGACGCCGAGCTCGGCACAATAGTCCTTGAGCCAAGCGCGCCGCGTATCGTCGAGCACCCACACCCGGGCGTCGGGATAGTCCATGGCGCGCGCCAGCAGCACGGACTTCTCGAGCACGTCGACTGGCTCGTTGTAGGTGCAGATGAACACGTCGACGGCGGGCCATCGCCTGGACGCCTCGAGCTCGGCTTCGGCCGCGTCGGCCTCCGCGGAATGGTCGGCGTAGCGCAGCAGGATGACGATCGACAGCAGCGTGTAGATGACAGCAACGGCTTCGAAAGCGAGATAGACGTGCTGCCACAGGCTGCCGAACGTGAGGTCGAAGCGTGGCACGGTTTCGGCGCAGCGCCACGCCGCATAGGCCAGGATGAGGACCCCCGTGACGCCGCCGAACAGCGCCCGGTCGGCCGCGCGCAGCGGGTCGAGGCAGCGCACCAGGGCTGAGACGCCGAGCAGCACCCCGAGATCGACCATCAACACGGCTTCGGCGCCAGGCGATATGTCAAGCATGGCCGGCGAGCCTTCTGCCCGTGAAAGGGTTCCAGCGTGGCGCCGCGAGCGCCGCCCAGGCGGTCGCGCCAAGGTGCGGACGATGCGCGTAGGTGAAGGCGTCACCGCCGTCGGCTTCCACCATCAAGCCGGTGGGGACGTCGCCGGCGCTCGTGGCGTAGAGGAGGCCGGAGGGCGACGCATGGGCCGGCAGCCCCGCCAGGAAAGCTTATCGTCGAGCGCCGCATGGCGACGCCGCGTGCCGTGTTTAGGCGAAATATCAGGCTCGTGATCTGAATGTCAAATGAACGAATTAACGGATTGGAAACCGTGAATGTCCGCAATCTACTTTAACATCGGTTACATTCACTTGATACCAAGTGCCGAAAATTAGAGCGCCTGAGTTATATGTAAGCTTTGCGGCACAATGCGCTCATTTTCGGGCAACACCGACCGCTGGCGGGCGGCGTAGCCCTTGCTCAGAACGGCAGGTTGAACACCCGATAGGGCTGCAGGGCGCCCTGCTCGACCGGGCCGAACGCCACGACCACGCCGCCGCAGGTCGCATAGGCCATGCCCTGGCCCGGCGCGTCGCGCCCGCGGAGCACGAGCGCCTGGCCGCGCCGCAGGCGGGCTGCATCCTGACGTGCGATCTCCAAGCCCGCGACTTCGCCGAGACCGGCCTCGACCCGCAGGAGCGATCCGAGAAGCCGGGACGGATCGTCATCCTCGGCCGGCAGCGGCACGGCATCGACCTCACCGAAGGGTCCGACCCGCGTGCGGCGCAGGGCATTGACGTGGCCGAAGCAGCCCAGGGCCTCCCCGAGGTCGCGCGCAATCGCCCGCACATAGGTGCCTTTGCCGCAATGGGCCTCGAGCACGGCCTCGTCGCGTGACGACTCGATCAGGCGCAGCGAGTGAACGGTCACGGGGCGCGACGCAAGTTCGAAAACTTCGCCGTCGCGCGCGCGGTCGTAGGCGCGCTCGCCGTCGACCTTGATGGCCGAGTAGCTCGGCGGACGCTGCTGGATCGTACCTTCGAAGGAGGGCAGCAGGGCCTCGATCTGCGGGGGTGCCGGGCGCAGGTCCGAGGTGGCGACCACGGCGCCTTCCGTATCGTCGCTGTCTGTCTTGATGCCCCAGCGGACGCGGAAACGGTAGCTTTTGGCGCCATCCTGCACGAAAGGTACGGTCTTGGTGGCCTCGCCGAACGCCACCGGCAGGAGTCCCGAGGCCAGCGGATCGAGCGTGCCGGCATGGCCGGCCTTCTTGGCGTTGAACATGCGCTTCAGCCGACTGACCGCATGGGTCGACGTCATGCCGACCGGCTTGTCGAGGACCACCCAGCCATTGACCTCGGCGCGCACGCGACGGGGAGCCGGTGCGGGCTGCAAGTGCTGCGCCTCCGAACCCGTCATTCTTTTGAATCCCCTCTCCGCTCGTCGCCGTCGGGCATTGCGAGCCCTTGCTCGCCCGCGAGGTCGCGCTGCACGGCGGGCGAATCCAGCAAGGCATCGATCCTGGCGGACTTCTCGAAGCTCTCGTCGACCCTGAACTTCAGGTCCGGCGCGAACTTCAGGTTCACCTTATGGGCCAATTCGGTGCGGAGGATCTTCTTGTGCCGATCCAGCGCCGCGATCACCGGCTTCACGTCGGCGCCCCCCAGCGGCATCACATAGACGTTGGCAAGCTTGAGATCCGGCGACATGCGGACCTCCGGCACCGTGATGACGTGTTTTTCCAGCACTGGATCCGGGATGCCGCCGCGCGAAAGAAGGTCGGCCATGACGTGCCGGACGAGTTCGCCGACGCGCAACATGCGCTGCGACGGTTGCGCCCCGGAATGGTGAGCTCTGGACATGAGTTCTGTTCGTCCTGGACCGGATGTGCGTCACCTTTCGACGGTGCGCTCCATGTCGCTTCGATGGTGCGGCGCAAGGTCGGCGGCGTCCTGAGACCCCGGCTCTTGCGGCCTGCCGGCGAGACTTGGCAACTGCTGGCGACCCGTCGAAGCGGAAGACGGGATGCCGGTCCCGCCTTCCGCCGCGCGTTGACGACGGTGCTCCCGCGTCAGAGCGAGCGCTTTTCCTCGTGCACGCGATAGCACTCGATGACGTCGCCGGCCCGCATGTCCTGATAGGACTCGAAGGCCATGCCGCATTCCTGGCCCGACTGGACGTCCTTGACCTCGTCCTTGAAGCGCTTGAGGGTCGACAGTTTGCCCTCGTGCACCACGACGTTGTCGCGGATCAGCCGGACGTTGGCACCACGCTGCACGTTGCCGTCCGTGACCCGGCAGCCCGCCACCTTGCCGACCTTGGAAATATTAAACACTTCCAGGATCGAGGCATTGCCCAACATCTCCTCGCGCAGCGTCGGCGCCAGCAGACCCGACATGGCGCTCTTCACATCATCCACGAGGTTGTAGATGATATTGTAGTAGCGGATTTCGAGGTTGGACTGCTCGGCCAGCGAGCGCGCCTCCTTGTGGGCGCGGACATTGAACCCGATGATCGCGGCGTTCGACGCCTCGGCCAGCGTGATGTCGGACTCGGAGATGCCGCCCACGCCGGCATGCACCACCCTGGCCGCCACCTCGTCGGTACCGAGCTTCTCGAGCGCCGAGATGATGGCCTCCACGGAACCCTGCACGTCACCCTTGATGAGCAGCGGAAACTCCTTCTTCCCGACCGTCCTCAACTGGCTCATCATGTCGACCAGCGACCCACGGACCGAGCCACCACGCACCGACAGCTTCTCGCGTTTCTGCCGCTCGCGATATTCGGTGATCTCGCGAGCCCTGGCTTCGTTGTCCACCACCGCGACGCGGTCGCCGGCGTCCGGCGCCCCCGAGAATCCCAGAACCTCGACCGGGAAGGACGGCCGCGCCTGCGTCACGGTCTCGCCCTTGTCGTCGAGCAGCGCGCGCACGCGGCCCCATTGCGAGCCTGCCACGACGATGTCGCCGACCTCGAGCGAGCCGCGCTGCACCAGCACGGTGGCGACCGGGCCGCGCCCCCGATCGAGCCGCGCCTCGATCACGGTTCCTTCGGCTGCGCGGGTCGGATCGGCCTTGAGGTCCAGCACTTCGGCCTGCAGTTCGATGGCCTCGAGCAGCTTGTCGAGATTGGTGCGCTTCAAGGCCGAGACCTCGATCTCCAGCGTATCGCCCCCCATGCTCTCCACCTGCACGTCGTAGTGCAGCAATTCCGAGCGGACGCGCTCGGGCTTGGCGCCCGGCTTGTCGATCTTGTTGATTGCCACGATCATCGGCACCTTGGCGGCCTTGGCATGGTTGATGGCCTCGATGGTCTGCGGCATGACGCCGTCGTCGGCCGCCACCACCAGCACCACGAGGTCGGTCACCTTGGCGCCACGAGCCCGCATCGCCGTAAAGGCCGCATGGCCGGGCGTGTCGATGAAGGTGACGGCCCCGCCGTTCGGCGCCTGAACCTGGTAGGCGCCGATATGCTGGGTGATGCCGCCGGCCTCGCCCGACACGACGTTGGCTTGGCGGATGGCGTCGAGCAGCGACGTCTTACCGTGGTCGACGTGGCCCATGATGGTCACGACGGGCGGGCGCGACACGAGGTTCACGTCCTCATCGGGTTCGTCGAAGAGCCCTTCCTCGACATCCGACTCGGCGACGCGCCGCACCGTATGGCCGAGTTCCTCGGCGATCAATTGGGCCATGTCGGCGTCGATCACGTCCGTGATCTTGGCCATGTGACCCTGTTTCATAAGCAGCTTGATCACGTCCACGGCCCGCTCCGACATGCGGTTGGCGAGTTCCTGGATCGTGATGGTCTCGGGCAGCACCACTTCGCGCTGGAGCTTCTCTTTGGCCTCGTGGGTGCCGAAGCCCTTCATGCGTTGAGTGCGGCGGCGGAAGGCCGCAACCGAGCGCGTGCGGTCTTCCTGCTCGGTCGTGGCGCTGGTCACGGTCAGGCGGCCACGGTCCTTCTGCGGACCGCTGCGGGACGGACGCGGCACGGCGAGGCGTGCCGGAGCATTGGCGGGCGGGCGACGCAGGATGGGAGTGAGCGTGTCGCCACCCGGCCGCGCCGCGCTGGCCGTGGGCGGTCCGCCGGCCTCGCCGGCCGGCAAGCGACGCCGCGCCTCGTCCTCGGCCTTCCGACGGAATTCGGCTTCCTGCAGCCGTCGTGCGTCTTCCTCGCGCTTGCGGGCCTCCGCGGCTTCGCGTTCGAGAGCGTCGCGCGCCTCACGTTCCGCGCGCAGCTTGGCATCCACCTCGGCGCGACGGCGATCGTCCTCCTCGCGAGACTTCGCTCCCACGAGGGCGCGGGCGCGGGCCTCACGCTCTTCCTCGGTGAGGGTGCGCAGCACGACGCCGGTCTGCGGACGATTGCCACCGGGCCGTGCCGGCGGAGGGGCGCCACGCCCGCCCGCCGGAGGCGAGCCACGCGCGCCCGACGAGGGTTGGGCGGAGCCGCTCCGGTTGGTGGATCCCTGAGGTGCCGGGCCGCGTGCACCGGGCTGGCCTGGACGCATAGGCTGGCCTGGACGGGACGGCAGCGAGGCGCCGCGCGGTGACGATGGAGCGGAACGCGGGGCCGAGGCACGCTCCGGCTGCCCGGCCGACGGCTCAGGCTGGGGAGCAGGAGCCGCCTCTGTGGCAGGCGTGGCCGAGGCCGCGGCAACGGCCGGCGCCGGTTCGATGGCTGCGGGCGGCGGACTAGCGGTCGGAGTTGGAGCGGTTTCGGCCCTCGGTGCTTCCACCGGTGCGACAGCAGCGGGAGCGGACGGAACCGCGGGGGCGGACGGCGGAGGCGCCGGGACGGGATCCGTTACGGCCGGAGCCGGCACCCGCGGCGCTTCGGCCAGGGGTGTCGGGGCGGCCGGAACGGCGCGGGACTGGACGGGTGATGGCTGGGCCGCCACCGCGGAACGCGGCGCCACGACGGGAGCGCCCGGAGCCGGGGCCGCCGTGGCCGGGCGTGCCGGCGCGGCCTCGCGGGCCGGCGCCTCGCCCGGGCCCAGCACCCGGCGCTTCACTTTCTCGACCACGACCTGCTTCGTACGCCCGTGGGAAAAGCTCTGTCGCACCGTGCCCTGCTCGACCGGTCGCTTCAGCGACAACGTGGTCTTCGGGCTCACGGTCAAAGTCTTTTCGCCAACGTTGTTCGGTTCACTCATCAGTCATTCGTCCCAGGGCCGTGTCCGTGCCCAAAACCTGCGAGCGCCGAAGCCGATCTTCGGCAAGTCTCTCGCTCAATCCTCGGAAGATCGTGCCGAACCCGCGGCTTCCGCCTGCGGACTCCCGCGGTACCGATCCAGTCGCCGCGCGCGCGACACAAACCCGTCGCCAGCCGTTCCCCCGGCCACCGCAGCGTGTATCACATTTGTCCGTCCCAATGCCAAATCCAATTGATCGGATCGGAAGTTTCGGATGCGCGCTATCGCGTCGGCGTCGCCGCCAATGCGGCGACGGACAGAGGCTTCCAGCTTGCGCGTGCCATCGAGGCTGCCGTCGCTCGCGTGGACGAGGGCGGCCGGCACCTTCGGCCCGACCGAACCCTCGACCTTGCCGGCCCCCGCCACGACGAGGCCAGCCTTGTTGGCGATGGACAGGGCTTGCAATGCATCCTTTTCCAGCAGGCCGTCAACCATGTCGGCCAGCGTGGGCGGCACTTCCACTTTCGCCTTGAACGCGCGTGCGAAGCTCTTCCGCCTCACCGCTTCCTGCACCACGGCCCTCTCGGCCGTCACCCAGGCGCCGCGCCCGGGCAGTTTCCTGCGCAGGTCCGGTACCACGACCTTGTCGGGCGAGACGACGAATCGGATGAACTCCTCCGGTGTCCCCTTTCGTCGCGTGACGATGCAGGTGCGCTCGGGACCGTTGTCGGGCTCGATCGCCTCAGCCGACGACGGCCCGCCGTCCGGACCCTCGTCCTCGGGCGTGTTCAAGTGCGGTTCCGCCTCCGGTTCAGGCGACGTCTTCTTCGGCCGGAACCTCCTCGTCGACGGGCTCCGGCTCGGCCTCGATCCAGCCGGCCTTGACGCGCGCCGCCAGGATGAGGGCTTCGGCGTCCTCGCGCGACATCTCGAAACCTTCGAGGTAGCCGTTGATCCGCGTGGCTTCCCCGTCCTTGCGCTCCGTGTAGCCCACGAGGTCGTCGGGCACGCAACCGGCGAGATCCTCGACGTTTTTCACGTCGTTCTCGCCGAGCTTCACCATCATGGCCGTGGTGATGCCGTCGAGCTCCTTCAGGTCGTCGGCGACGCCAAGTTCGCGGCGCCGGCTATCGTGCCCCTCCTCGATAGCGTCGAGGTAGCCTCGCGCCCGCGACTGGATCTCGGCCGCCGTGTCCTCATCGAAGCCTTCAATGGAATTCAACTCTGCCGGCTCGACGTAGGCGAGTTCCTCGAGCGACCGGAACCCTTCCGACGCCAGCAACTGGCCCACGACCTCGTCGACGTCGAGCGCCTCCATGAACAGGGTGGTACGTTCCACGAACTCCTTCTGGCGGCGCTCGGATTCCTCGGCCTCGGTCAGGATGTCGATGTCCCAGCCGGTCAACTGCGAGGCGAGCCTCACATTCTGGCCGCGCCGCCCGATGGCGAGCGAAAGCTGGTCGTCCGGCACCACGACTTCGATGCGCGACGAGTCCTCGTCGAGTACGACCTTGACGACTTCGGCCGGCTGCAGCGCATTGACGATGAACGTCGCCGCATCGGGGGACCAGGGGATGATGTCGATCTTCTCGCCCTGAAGCTCGTTGACCACGGCCTGCACGCGCGAGCCGCGCATGCCCACGCAGGCGCCGACGGGATCGATGGACGAGTCACGCGACGTCACGCCGATCTTGGCGCGGGAACCGGGGTCGCGGGCCACGGCCTTGATCTCTATGATGCCGTCGTAGATCTCCGGCACCTCCTGCGTGAACAGCTTGGTCATGAACTGCGGATGGGTGCGCGACAGGAAGATCTGCGGCCCGCGCTGCTCGCGCCGCACGTCGTACACATAGGCGCGGATCCGATCGCCCGGACGGAACGTCTCGCGCGGGATCAGTTCGTCGCGTCGCACCACGGCTTCGCCGCGACCCGACAGGTCCACCACCACGTTGCCGTATTCGACCCGCTTGACGACGCCGTTGATGATATCGGCGATGCGGTCCTTGTACTCGTCATATTGCTTGTCGCGCTCGGCCTCGCGCAGCTTCTGGACGATGACCTGCTTGGCCGACTGGCCGGCGATGCGGCCGAACTCGAAGGGCGGCAGGGTTTCGGAGATCCAGTCGCCGACCTGGGCGGCCGGGTTCTTGCGGCGCGCATCCGCGAGGCTGATGTGGATGGCGTCGTTCTCGATCTCGTCGACCACGAGAAGCAGGCGCGAGAACCGCGTGACCCCGGTGCGCGGGTCGATCTCGGCCCGGACCTCGGTCTCCTGCCCGTAACGCGACCGCGCCGCTTTCTGCAACGCGTCCTCCATAGAACTCAGCACGATCGAGCGGTCGATGTTCTTCTCGCGTGCCACCGCTTCGGCGATCTGCAGGAGTTCGAGCTTGTTGGCGCTGACGGCCATGGCGGTATCCTCGGGGGAAACTAGGGACTGGGTCGGTCGGGCGTCAGCCGCGGCCGATCGGCCGGGCGGTCTTCGGCGCCCGGCTGCCGCCCGGAACCACGCGCTTCTGCTTGTTGCGGTTGGCGAAACGGCCGGGGCCGCGCCGCGTGTCGTCGGATGCCGCTGCCGCACCGGTCGCGGTCGCGTCCACCCCAGGCGGCGAAGCATCGCCCGCGATTCCGTCCTCGGCCTCGGCCCGGGCCTGCGCCCGCAGGGCCTCGCGGATCAAGGCCTCGGTCAGGACCAGGCGGGCGTCGCCGATGTCCGCGATGGCGAGTTCCAGCGTGCCGGCCTCGTCGGGCTTGGCGTCGAGCCGCTTCAAGAACAGGCGCTTGTCGTCCGTGCCCTCGATGACGCCCCGGAAGCGCCGGCGGCCGTCCATCGGGACCGCCAACTCGACCCGGGCTTCGTGGCCCACGGCCCGGTCGAGGTCCGAGCGGCGCACGAGGGGCCTGTCGATGCCGGGCGACGAGATCTCCAGCCGATATTCGCCGGTGACCGGATCGTCGAGGTCGAGCACGGGCGACAGAGCCTTGCTAACGGCCTCGCAATCGTCGATCGACATCGTGCCGTCGGGCCGCTCGGCCATGATCTGCAAGATAGCGGGCGAGCCGGCCGAGATCTTGACCCGCACGAGCCGGAAGCCGAGGTCGGCCAGCACCGGGACGGCTGCGTGACCGACGCGAGCCGCGGCACCGTGTTCTGTGGCGTAGCGCGGCTCGGCGAGGAGCGCGGTATCCACGAGCGGAGGGCTGCCGTGCGGACCGGCGGAAGCAAAGGGCGAAAAAGTCAAGAAGGGGATGGTCCGTCGAAAGGGCCCGGTCTTGCCGGGCGAAGGCGTATGGGCCGAAAACGCAAAAGAGCGGGTCCGGCAGGAGCCCACTCTCATCGATCTCTACCGGACAGCACCGCGATCAACGGCACTGGCCACGACATAGAGCGTCCACCTGGCCGGCGCAAGGGAGTTCATGCGGCTTACGAGCCGGGCGCATGGAAAAACGCCAGGATGCCTTCATGTCCGACATCACCGTGGCAACAAGCCATTCTGACGGTCGCGAGATCGCCTGCACGGCGGCCCGACACCCGCGACCCTCAGCGCTTGAAGAATGCGTCGGCCGCATCTCGCGAGGCCTGTTTGGCCGCAACCACGGTTTCGAGGCGTGCGATCTCGTCGCGAAGCAAGGCGATGCGAAGCCGCAGTTCCTCGACCGAAAACGTGTCGAGCGGTTCGCCCATTTGATGCTTCGGTTTCGGCAGCGGCCGTTCGACCTCCTCGTCCCGCATGGTGTCAGGCCTCGACCACGAGCACGATCTTGCCCACGTGGTCGCCCTGCTCCATCCACCGATGGGCCGCGGCGGCCTCGGCGAGGGGAAAGGTCCTGTCGATGAGCGGCCTGATCTTTCCGGCCGCGATGAGGGGCCAGACTTTCGCCTCGAGTGCTCGGGCGATCTCCGCCTTTTCCGCGACCGTCCGGGGTCGCATGGTGGAGCCCGTGTGGACGAGCCGTTTCATCATGAGCTGGGTGAAATTCACCTCCGCCTTGGCGCCGCCCAGAAATGCGATCTGGACGATGCGTCCCCCCTGGGCCGCGGCGGCATAGTTGCGCTCGATGTAGGAGCCGCCCACCATGTCGAGGATCACGTCGACCCCCTTGCGTCCGGTCTCCTGCTTCACGACCGTGACGAAGTCCTCTTGGCGGTAGTCGATGGCGCGGTCGGCCCCGAGCCTCCGCATGGCGTCGCATTTCGCGGCGCTGCCGGCCGTTGCCAGCACGGTGGCGCCGAACGCCTTGGCGAGCTGGATCGCGGTCGTGCCTATGCCTGACGTGCCGCCGTGGACGAGGAAGCTCTCGCCACTCTTCAAATGGCCGTGATCGAACACATTGGCCCAGACCGTGAAGAAGGTTTCGGGCAGGGCTGCGGCCTCGACCAGAGAAAGGCCGTCAGGCACCGGCAAGGCCTGGGGCTCGGGCGTCGTCACATAGGGCGCGTAGCCGCCGCCCGGTACCAGGGCGCAGACCTTGTCGCCGAGCCCGAAGCGTTCCGTCCCGTCGCCGAGCGCCACCACGACGCCCGAGACTTCCAGGCCCGGCAGGTCGGAAGCACCGGGCGGCGGCGGATAGCTGCCGGAGCGCTGCGCCACGTCGGGGCGGTTGACCCCCGCGGCCGCGACCCGGATCAGGATCTCGCCGGCTTTGGCTTTGGGAACCGGCCGGGTCTCGGGCTTCAGGACCTCCGGGCCGCCGGGTTCGGAGATCGCGATGGCCGTCATGGTTTCCGGAAGCGTCATGGCTGTTCCTTGCTGGTCGCGTCTGAAGGGTGGGCCACGGCTCGCCGCGGTGATGGCATCTCGGCCCTCAATCCCCCGCCTCCAGCGCCGCACGGGCCTCCGCGAAGCTCTGCCGCACGTCGTCCGACACGACGGGACGCGACAGATCGAGATCCCGCAAGGCCTCCGTGATGGCCGCCACCACGACGAGCCGCGTGAACCATTTCTGGTCCGCCGGCACCACGAACCAGGGCGCATCCTCGGTGGCCGTGCCGGCGATGGCGGCCTCGTAGGCCGTCATGTAGTCGTCCCAGTGCTCGCGTTCGGGGAGGTCGGCGGGGCTGAACTTCCAGTTCTTGTTGGGCTCGGTCAGCCGGTCGAGGAAGCGTCTCTTCTGCTCGTCCCTGCCGACGTGCAGGAAGAACTTGAGCACCCGCGTCCCCTGGCGGCCGAGGTGGCGCTCGTAGCTCGCGATATCCTGGAGACGGTGGTCCCAGAACTTCTTGCCCCCGCTGAGCGACGCCGGCAGTTTCTGCCGCTGCAGGATCTCCGGGTGCACCCGGGCCACCAGCACCTCCTCGTAGTGCGAGCGGTTGAAGATGCCGATCATGCCCTGGGCCGGCAGGTGGCGGTTGATGCGCCAGAGGAAATCGTGGGCGAGATCCTCGGGGCCGGGTTGCTTGAACGAGGTCACGGCGATGCCCTGCGGGTTGATGCCCGTCATGACGTGCTTGATGGTGGAATCCTTGCCGGCCGCATCCATGGCCTGGAACACGAGGAGCACCGACCAGGTCGCATTGGCATAGAGCGCCTCCTGCAATTCCGAGAGCTGCTCGACGCCCTGCCGGAGGAGAGCCGGGGCACGCTGCTTGTCGACGAGCTCCGGCATCGGGTTCGCGGTGCCGAAATGCTTCAGCTTGAAGCCCTTCCCCGAGGTGACGCGGAACCGGTCGACCAGCTCTCGGACCTCCTTGCGGCTGAGATGGGCCTCGTCGGGATCATGCGCCATGGGGATCGCTTCGGCTAAGGGAACGTCGGTCGCACAATGTCACGCCATCGTCGCAGCCGCTACAGGCTGCGTGCCGAGGACCAATTAGCTAGGGGGTCAGCCGAGCGCCTCACGGTTTCCTCGCCACGACGAAGAACTGCTTGCCGAACAGCTTCCAGGCAAACGGCAGATGCAGGTACGCTTTGACCATCACGTCATAGGTCGGCGTGTTGTTGTTCATCGTATAGGGCAGGAACTGGGGAACCACCCTGTCGACGGCAAAGCCGTTCAGACTCAGGCCCTCGGCCAGGGAGCGATCCGATAACGGCAGGTAATGATCGTAGTAGTCCCAATAGTCCCGATGCGCGAAGCGGATGTTGGGACCGAGGATCATGAATCGTCCGCCCGGACGCAGCACGCGCTTCACCTCGAGCATGACGGCCGAGCAGGCCTGTTTGTCGGGAAGATGCTCCAGGAAGTTGGAGGTGAAAACCACGTCCATGGCATCGTCGTCGGCGAAGCCGAGCTCGTTGGCCGGGGTCGCAAAGAAGTGCACGTTCGGGTCGACGTGACCCGGCGAGTCGGGGTTCAAATCGACCGCATATTTCTCGCGGGCTTGGATGTTGTTGATGAACTCCCCGTAGCCGCAGGCGAGATCGAGCACCGTCGCGTCTGCCGGAATCAGCTTCGAAAAAAATTCCGAGCAAAGAACCCGCCAGACCCGCTGGCGCTTTTCGATGCCGGTCCCCTGGAATCGAGCGGCGTAGATCTTCCCCAGTTCAGACATGAAGGCCTTCTCGAAACAATGTACCAACCGTCGCGACCTCCGCTTCCCGACCCAGCGAAACGTCCGCTCGACCCCGTTCGTCGCGAAGGCACTGGCATCGCGTGTATCACGGTGGGACTGGCGCTGGCACCCCGGCGATCTCCGCCGCCGGCGCAGCCTCGGTCACTCGGCGTGCCGCTTCGTCGTGTCTGTCGATCGAGCGAAGGGCAGTCATACAAGCGACATCCTCACGTCTCAGGCTCGCTGCTACCGTAGTTTCGTCTACGTCGCCCGCGTAGACGCGACGAGGAGACCTGATGGACATCAACTGGACCCATGCCGCGCCGACGATCCTGGCGTCGTTCCTGGCGTCGATGGTCGAATTCGTCGAGGCCCTGACGGTGGTCCTGGCCGTCGGGACCGTTCGCGGATGGCGCAGTGCGCTGGCCGGCAGTGCGATCGGCGTCGCGCTCCTCTTCGCGCTCGTCGTTCTGTTGGGGGCCGCGCTCACCCGCATCCCGCTCGACGTCCTGCAACTCGCCGTCGGCACGCTGCTGACCTTGTTCGGCCTTCGCTGGCTGCGCAAAGCGGTCCTTCGCGCTGCAGGCGTCATCCCGCTCCACGACGAGGCCGCAGCCTTCGCCAAGCAGACGGAGGCGATGCGAGGGCGGGTGCTCGGCGGTGCCTGGGACCGGGTCGCCCTGGCCACCACGTTCCAGATCACCATGCTGGAAGGCATCGAAGTGGTGTTCATCGTGATCGCGATCGGGGCCGGCGGTTCAGGCCTGTTGCTGGCCGCGAGCCTGGGGGCGCTGGCGGCCCTGCTGATCGTCGCCGTGCTCGGCATCGCGCTCCATCGCCCGCTCGCCAGCGTGCCTGAGAACGCTCTCAAGTTCGTGGTCGGCGTTCTCCTGGCGGCCTTCGGCACCTTCTGGGTCGGAGAGGGCGCAGGTCTGCCCTGGCCGGGCGCAGATTGGTCGATTCCGGTCCTGATCGCGGGTTTTCTCGCGGTCTCGTTGTCGGCGGTGCCGCTCTGCCGGGCGCGGGCCGCGCGACGCCTCGCTGGCGCGCTGTCGTAGGAGGACGCCATGGCTTGGCTGAGGACGATCGCGGCCGAGATGCTCGGGCTGTTCGTCGACGACGGTCCTTTCGCGGCGGCGATCCTCGTGTGGATCGCTCTGGCGTGGCTCGTGCTACCGCGTCTCGGCCTGCCCGAGACCGCTAAAGGCCCTATCCTGTTTGCCGGGCTCGCATCGCTGCTGATGGGAAGTGCGCTGCGCGCGGTCAGGCGGTGAAGCATCTGGGTTCGGCAGCCGTGCCGAACCCTATCGGCTCGGGCGCCGCGCTGACCTCGCGACGGCTCCGAACTGTTCACTCGGAGGCGACCTTGCGGGCCGCTCCCGCCGTTTCAATTCTGCCGGGCGATCATCATGTTCTTGATGTTGGAAATGGCCTTGGCGGGGTTGAGTCCCTTGGGGCAGGCCTTGGCGCAGTTCATGATCGAATGGCATCGATACAGGCGAAACGGGTCCTGCAGCCCGTCGAGGCGCTCGCCCGTGGCCTCGTCACGCGAGTCGATGAGCCAGCGATAGGCCTGCAGCAGCGCCGCGGGCCCGAGATACCGGTCTCCGTTCCACCAGTAACTCGGGCAGGACGTCGAGCAGCAAGCACAAAGGATGCACTCGTAAAGGCCGTCGAGCGCGTGGCGCGACTGCGGTGACTGCTCCCATTCCTTCTCGGGGGTCGGGCTGTCGGTCTTGAGCCAGGGCTCGATCAGCGCGTGCTGGGCATAGAATCGCGTGAGGTCGGGCACGAGGTCCTTCACGACTTCCATATGGGGCAGCGGGTACAGCTTCACGGCCCCCGACACGTCGTCCATGCCCTTGGTGCAGGCTAGCGTATTGGTGCCGTCGATGTTCATGGCGCAGGAGCCGCAGATGCCTTCGCGGCAAGAGCGGCGAAACGCCAGGGTCGGGTCGATCTTGGATTTAATCCAGACGATGCCGTCGAGCACCATGGGGCCGCAATCCTCGCGATCGACGAAATAGGTATCGATGCGCGGGTTCTCGCCAGTATCCGGATCCCAGCGATAGATGCGGAACTCCTTCAGGGCCTTGGTCGAGGCGGGCTTGGGCCAGATCTTGCCGGGCTTGATCTTGGAATTGCGGGGGAGAGCGAATTCAACCATGGGAGAGCCTTAGCGCGGTTGTCTGGAGCATGCGTTAAGGCTTGCCCGGAGAGCTTTGCTGGTGAAGGAAGGCCGCTCGCCTCGTCAAAAAGGTGAGCGATCTTAGTTCAAGGTCGCTTGCGCCGCCGCTTCCGATCCAGAATAGGCATGAGGTCGTTGTTCTCTTCAATGCGCAACATGCGAATGTCTTTCAGGGACGGCGTGAACCAGTCATAACTTTCCGCAAGGTCCTGGACGAGTGCGACACACTCGACAGCGTCGATTTCATCAAGGGCAAAGTAGACGGACCCTTGCTTGTTCTCGAAGCCGTTTTGCTCGAAAAACCGCCTCACATCGCTGTAGGCATTCTTCCAAGATGGACTTGGATATAGCTGTTCCAGCATACCGGTATCGAAATCAAAGGTGATTGCGTACACGCGTGACCTTCCACTTCTGCGGTTATGCCCAATTCCAGCAGCGACGGACATCGTCGACCTCCGATTAGTACACCCGCGCCTTGGGCTCGATATACTGCACGTCGTTGGTCATCGTGTAGGTGTGCACCGGCCTGTAATCCACCGCTACCTTGTGAGAACCCTCGTCGAGCCAAGCCAGCGTGTGCTTCATCCAGGTCTTGTCGTCGCGATTGGGAAAATCCTCGCGAGCGTGGGCGCCGCGCGATTCCTCGCGGTTGGCCGCGCATTCCATCGTGACCACGGCCTGAGCGATGAGGTTGTCGAATTCGAGCGTCTCGATCAGGTCGGAATTCCAGATCAGCGAGCGGTCGGTCGTGCGGATGTCGGACGAGCCGCGCCACACGTCGTTGATGAGCTTGACGCCCTCTTCCAGCACCTCGCCGGTGCGGAACACCGCGCAATTGTTCTGCATGGTGCGCTGCATCGTCATGCGCAGATCCGCGGTGGGCGTGCCGCCGCCGGCGTTGCGGAAGCGGTCGAGCCGCGTGAGCGCCATGTCGGCGGAACCCTTCGGCAGATCCACCTGCTTTTCGCCCGGCGTCACGATTTCCGCGGCGCGGAGGCCGGCGGCGCGGCCGAACACCACGAGGTCGATGAGCGAGTTCGAGCCGAGGCGGTTGGCGCCGTGCACCGACACACAGGCGGCCTCGCCCAGCGCCATGAGGCCCGGCACGATGCTGTCCGGGTCGCCGTTGACCTTCGTGAGCACTTCGCCATGAAAGTTCGTGGGGATGCCACCCATGTTGTAATGCACGGTCGGCAGCACCGGGATCGGTTCCTTGGTGACGTCGACGCCGGCAAAGATCTTGGCGGATTCCGAGATGCCGGGCAGCCGGTCGGCCAGGATGGCCGGGTCGAGATGCTCCAGGTGCAGGTGGATGTGATCCTTGTTCTTGCCGACGCCGCGCCCGTCGCGGATCTCCATTGTCATGGCGCGCGACACCACGTCACGCGACGCAAGGTCCTTGGCCGAGGGCGCGTAGCGCTCCATGAAGCGCTCGCCCTCGGAGTTCGTGAGATAACCTCCCTCACCGCGTGAGCCCTCGGTGATGAGGCAGCCGGCACCGTAGATACCGGTCGGGTGGAACTGCACGAACTCCATGTCCTGCAGCGGCAGGCCGGCGCGCAGCACCATGGCGTTGCCGTCGCCCGTACAGGTATGGGCGGAGGTCGCCGAGAAATAGGCCCGGCCGTAGCCTCCGGTCGCCAGGATCGTGAGGTTCGAACGAAAACGGTGGATTGAGCCGTCATCGAGCTTCAGGGCCACGATCCCGCGACACCGGCCCTCTTCCATGATGAGGTCGATGGCGAAATATTCGATGAAGAACTCGGTCTTGGCCCGCAGCGCCTGGCCGTAGAGCGTGTGCAGGATAGCATGGCCGGTGCGGTCGGCCGCCGCGCAGGTGCGCTGGGCCGTGCCCTTGCCGTAGTCGGTCGTCATGCCGCCGAACGGGCGCTGGTAGATCTTGCCCTCCTCGGTGCGCGAGAACGGCACGCCCCAATGTTCGAGTTCGTAGACGGCGTCGGGCGCGTTGCGGCAAAGGTACTCGATGGCGTCCTGGTCGCCGAGCCAGTCCGACCCTTTCACCGTATCGTACATGTGCCAGCGCCAGTCGTCCGGCCCCATGTTGCCGAGCGAGGCCGAAATGCCGCCCTGGGCCGCCACCGTGTGCGAGCGGGTCGGGAACACTTTGGTGATGCAGGCGGTACGAAGGCCCGCTCGGGCGCAGCCCACCGTGGCGCGCAGGCCCGCTCCGCCGGCGCCCACCACCAGCACGTCGAAGGTGTGGTCCATGATGGGATAGGCCGGACCCGCCTTGCCGTTTCCTCCCATCCCATTGGTCGCCTGGGCCATGACATCTTCTCCGAAATCGAACGTCGCGCGGCCTGGGCCGACTGAACCCTCAGGTGAAGCTCAGCCGAAGCACGGCATAGATGCAGGCCATGCCGACCACAGCGCAGAAGAACAGGTTGGCGGCCAAGGACCACTCCTTGGCGTGTTCGCCATGAACATAATCCTCGATGATGTTCCGCATCCCGAGTTGCATATGGTAGATGCCGGCCAAGATGAAAAGCAGCAGCAGGATCGCCGGGACGGGGCGCGACAATGTCGCGTGGGCGTCGGGATAGGTCTTGCCGGGCAGCGAGAGGACCAGCCACACGAAGCCGACCGTCAGCGGCACCAGGGCCAGCGACGTCAGGCGCATATGAGCCGATCCGGCGGTTCCCGAGCGAGCCGATCCGAGATAGCGGACCCGGCGCAACTCCGTGCGCATGTGGTTTGGATTGTCGCTCATGGCCCTCGTCCCTAGCGCAGCAGCAGAACCAAGATCCACGCCAGCGCCGTCAGCCCGATGCCGCCGGCCAGCGTTCCCTGGGCCAGCCATTCCCGCTCGGGATGGTCCATGCCGTAACCGGCATCCCAGATGAAATGCCGGATGCCGCCGAGCAAATGGTGGAACAGGGCCCAGGTGAAACCGAACAGGACCAGGAGACCGAGCCATGATCCCAAGAAGCCGGCTGCGATCGCGAAGGCTTGGGGGCCGCTGGCTGCCGCAATGAGGTACCAAGCGAGCAGCAGCGTGCCGGCGTAGAGTGCTATCCCGGTGATGCGATGCGCGATCGACATCATCATGGTCAGCATGGGCCTGTAGATCTGGAGATGGGGCGACAACGGCCTCGGATGCCGCCTTACGCCCGGACGCGATTCCGCATCGGCCATCGTTGGATGTTCCCCTCGATCGTTCAGGTGTCCCGGAATATCAGACATCGTTGCGGCGCTGCAACACGGCCGTCGGCGTCGCATCAACGCATGGGCGTCCAAGGCGGATCGCGGCCGGAGGTGTGAATTCGGCTGGCATCGGGAGTCGTTTGCGGCTAGACACCCGGGTTCGGCTGCCCGTTTTCGCGGAGCGGCCCCCGTACTATTGGAGAGTGAAATGGCCGTTCCTAAACGGAAGACATCGCCGATGAAGCGGGGTTTCCGCCGGTCGGCAGATGCGTTGCAGCAGCCGACCTATGTCGAGGACAAGGACTCGGGTGAACTTCGCCGCCCACACCATGTGGACCTGAAGAGCGGCATGTATCGTGGCCGCATGGTCCTGAAACCCAAGACCGCGGCCGCCGACGCCGATTGAGTCTGCGCGCCTCGCGGTGGGTCGTGACGATCCGGCCCCGCCTCTCCCGCGCGGGGCTTTCTCAGCCGCCCAACGGCCGCCGGAGCGTCGAGGCCATGCGTCGGCTCAGAGATCCCCGGCCGTGGGGGGGCCGGCGGCCGATGCCGCGAAACGGGGCAGGCCATCGGCGAATTCGAACCACGAGATCTTCTGGGCCACGTGTACGTGGGGTCGGCGGCAGCCGGTCGGGTTCGTCGAAGGCCCCGATCGTGAGGTAGATCTCGTTGCGATAAACCATCAGATTCGTAGGATAGTGGACTGCCGCAGGCGCGGCAGAACGACCCGCGGACGGCGGGTGACGACCGACAGACCGCCGGGGCGCCGCGCGACCAGGTGAATCCGGTCGAGCGCCTGAGGCCCGGCCCGCGAGGGTCGCCAAGGGACCGCCGGTCTGCCGGCGGCAGAAGACGCAGTGGCAGTGCACGATCCGCAGCGGCTCCGCCGCCGCCTCGAACCGCGCCTTGCCACAGAGGCATCCGCCAGGATGCAGGGTCGTCAAGGTCCGTCTCCCCTGCCCGGGTATTCGGCGGCCGCGCCGGGCAGGTCCGGCAGATCCGGCAACCCCTCGCAACAGTCCCCGAGCACGCTCAGCAGGGCACGGGTGCGGCCGGCAGCAACGCGGCAGCGCTGCACTCGGCCTTCGCGCGTCTGCGTCACGAGACCGGAGGCGACGAGCTGGGAGATGTGGTGGGCCAGGGTCGAGCGCGGGATCGCGAGATGGCGCTCGATGTCGCCCACCGACAGGCCCGCCTCGCCGGCCTGGACCAGTAGCCGGAACGCCTCGAGCCGCTGCGGGTGGCCGAGGTCGGAGAGGCAGCGGGCTGCGTCCGCGAAGGACAGCCCTGCCTCATTGGGCATCAGCCGCAACCCTGCAAGGTCGGTACGAAAACCGGGGCCGGGATGATGGCGGCCGGCACGGGCCATGGATAGCCCAGGCGGACGTAGGCGTCTATTTCGCCCCGCTCGAGCCCGATATCCGCGAGGTGATGGTCGCTCAACATCCGCAGGCTGGCGAGCGAGCGCCGACGGTTGCGGGCGATGCGGAGGATGTCGAACCAGACTAAAAACGTGCGACCCATGACCTTGCTCTCCACCTGAAATGACGATATGACTAGAGATGTAGTCATATAATCCGGTTGTCAAGAGCGAGGAGGCGAACCGCGTGGTGCAACGACCCAAGCCCCAAATCGAGGGCACAGCGGCAGCGAGCGGAGGCTGCCTGTGCGGAGCGGTGCGTTTTGAAATTCGCGGTCCGCTGAGGCAGGTGACGACCTGCCACTGCGCCATGTGCAGAAGGTCCACCACGAGCGTCGGTGCCTACACGGCCTGCGCGCCCGAGCACCTCGAAACCAGCGGCCGAAAGCTCAAGTGGTTCAAGTCGTCGCCGATGGCCAGCCGGGGTTTCTGTTCGGTCTGCGGATCGCAACTGTTTTGGGCGCCTAGTGACAGCCGGCATGTCTCCGTGTCGGCCGGGAGCCTCGACGATCCGTCGCGTCTCGAGTGGGGAGAGCACATTTTCGTCGATGGCGTCCGGGGCTGAACAGGCCCTGTAACGGGGCGCCCATTCACACACTTCGCAGCCGGGCGGCGGCTCGAGGTTGATCGTTCGGCGACAACGTCAGGAATGCGAAAGGCTGGCCTAGGCCAGCCTTTCGCCGTGCTCAATCCCAGCCGGCTCCGCTCGTTCTGCGGGCGCCGGCCATCGTAGAAACTAGAACTTGTAGTTCAGGCCGACGCGGGCAATGTTGCCCTCGTTCTTGACCTTGAGGCCAGGCTGCAGGTTGACGGTGTTGACCGACGTGTCACGCAGGTTGGAGCTGTCGAGTTCGTAGCGCAGATATTCGAGCTTCAGGGTCACGGCACTGGAGTGGAAGAAGTTCAGGAACGAGCTGGTGGGTAGGGCATATTCGATGCCACCACCGTAGGCGTAGCCCGTGTTGAAGCCACTTGCGCTGGCGTTCGAGGTCGTGCCGTTGAACACGCTGACCACGCGGCTGTTGACGTCGCCGTAGGCGAAGCCGCCCGTGCCATAGATCAGGAACTGGTTGAACGCATAGCCGAGGCGACCGCGGGCGGTGCCGAGGAAATCCAGGCCCGAGCGGAAGCTGGCGGTGCCGTTGTTGGTGAGCGTGTTAACGGATTTGCCGGTGTCCATGTACATCGCATCGGCCTCGAAACCGATCACGATGCCGCTGCCCGGACCGCCGAAGCCGCCGAAGCCGTTGAGCTGGTAATTGTAGCCGATCTGGCCACCGGCCGAGAAGCCGCTATCGCTGAACTTGGTGTTGCCGATGCC
>JAABUT010001886.1_pt1 | contig 22031 bp, 24 predicted proteins | sample 5559281 | NCBI WGS metagenome assembly JAABUT01 (sample SAMN10711880, study PRJNA513359) | rock metagenome | isolation source: Antarctica rocks | place: Antarctica: Victoria Land, Ricker Hills nord | collected 2016-01-04
GTTGCTCTCGGTATAGGGCCCGGAGCAGTCATAGAGCCGCACCGGCGCCTCCTTGGCCGAGGGGTCCAGCACGACCTCGCGGAACGGCACCAGGATGTCAGGGTGGCTCGCCGGGCTCGAATATATCTTGCGGGAGCCGGTGACTGGACCGGTGGTGACGGCACTTGGCTTCTTCTGGAACGTCATCTTTGCCTCCCATGTGGGATGCAGGCCGGAACGGGAAGGCAGCGATGACCCCGTCCCTACGCCGGCATGACCCGGATCAGGTTTCGTAGGGTCACCGCGTCACCGCAAAATTCGGTCGGCGGACTCTCAGCCCCGTACCAGGGCTCCCCTCGGATACCGACGAAGGTCGGCCGGGACCTCATTTGTGTCAAGCCTTGACCAGCATCGGACCGAGTGATGCGCCGCCGAACAAGTGAACGTGTAAATGTGGCACCTCTTGCCCGGCATGGACGCCCGTGTTGGCCAGCACGCGGTAACCCGGCTGCTCCAATCCCAACTCCTGGGCGACGGTGCCCACCGCGCGGAAGAAGCCGGCGATCTCGGCATCGGTCGCAGTCGTCACGAAATCCGTCAGCGCCACATACCGGCCCCGGGGAATGACCAGGACGTGGGTTGGCGCCAGCGGTGCGATATCGTGGAAGGCGATCGCCCACTCATCCTCGTACACCCGGCGGGACGGAACCTCGTTCCGTAGGATGCGGGCGAATATGTTCTGGTCGTCATAGGGTGGTTGACCTCTCACCGGCATCGTCGTCCTCCGTCAAACCGCCGCGGTCCCGCCACGTTTCAGTAGCATATGCCAGTGCTGGGACGTGTGTCACGGCAGGCTGGAGGGGACGTGCGATGCGATGGGGATGGTTGATGGGGCTCGCGGCCTGCGCAGTGTTGCCGGCATGTGCGCCTGATTCGAGCGGATACTACGGCAACACGCAGCCGGCCTATGACGACTATGCCCAGCCCGGTTATGTCTCACCCGGCTATGTACAGCCTGGCTATGTCGTTCCCGGTGGCGGGCCAGGCTATGTGCAGTCGTATGGCTACTCGGGGCCGGTCGGTCCGGGCTTCGTCCCCGGCCCTGGATACGGATATGGATACGGACGCGAGCGCGAGTTCCACCGTGAGTTCCGGGATCGCGACATCCGCGAACGGCAGTTCCGCGGCGACCAAGACCGGTATAATCGTGAGCGCTTCGAGCGTGACCGGATCAACGAGCAGCGCCGCCCAGAGCCGCCGCGGCCGGAGCCCCCGCGCCAGCAGTTCCGCCCGCCGTCGCAGACGCCGCCACTTCCCGGAGGAATTTTTCCTGGCGTGCCGCGTCCGATGCCACAGCCATGATGATCGAGCGGCCATGCCTGCAATGCAGGAGTTTACCCGCATGGTTCCTCTCCCCTTGCCAGACTGCTAAACCCCGGCACCGCTAGACCCCGGCCTATCGCCAGCAAGGACACTGCGAATGAAGCCTACCGACTACGCCCGCGTCGAAACCTACCTCCGCCGCACGCTCGGGTCCGACCGCATCCATGTCGAGGTGCCGAAGCGTAAAGGCGCCTCGGTCGAGGTTACTGTCGACAAGGAGTTCCTCGGTACGCTGCACCGGGATGACGAGGACGGCGAGGTATCCTTTTCGCTGCACATCACCATCCTGGACGAGGACCTGCCGCCGCCGGCAGCACCCTCCGGCAAGCCGGGACGTTAGGGAGCATCCGGATATAACCGCTATGACTTGCAGAAAAAAGAGTCACTTTTTTCAGCGGCTTAAAGCCATTGAGAAAGAGCGGTTATTCCCGGCTGGGCCCTTAGGTCCGGCCCTCGAAGAATTTCGCGATCTTCGCCATGAAGCCCTCGCTCTCGGGGCTGCCCTTGGTGTGGCCCTTCGCCTCCGACTCGAACTCCTCCAGCAATTCGCGCTGCCGCTTCGTCAGGTGCTGCGGCGTCTCAACCGCGACTTGGATATACATGTCGCCACGCGACGCGCTGCGCAGCACCGAGAACCCCTTGGCCCGCAGCCGGAACTGCTCCCCCGTCTGCGTACCCGGCGGAATCTTGACCTTGGCCCGGCTACCGTCGATCGCCGGCACCTCCACGTCGCCGCCCAGGGCAGCCTGCGTCATCGGCAGCGGCACACGGCAATAGATGTTCGCGCCGTCGCGCTGAAAGATCTCATGCGGCCGGATCGCGACATGGACATACAGGTCGCCCGCCGGGGCGCCGACACCGCCGGCCTCGCCCTCTCCGGTCAGGCGAATACGCGTGCCGTCCTCCACGCCGGCCGGGATCGACACTTGCAGGGTGCGCTCCCGCTGCACCGTGCCGGCGCCGCCGCAAACCTTGCAGGGGTTCTTGATCACCCGGCCCGCGCCGCCACAGGTTGGGCAAGTACGCTCGATCAAGAAGAAGCCCTGCTGCGCCCGCACCTTGCCGCTGCCGCTGCAGGTCGAACAAGTATCGGCCTGACGCTCCTTGCTCTCCGATCCCGAACCCTTGCAGTGGTCGCACTGCACACGGGTTGGCACGCGGAGCTGCGACTTGGTGCCGGTGAACGCCTCGGCGAGGTCAATCTCGACCTGGACCCGTAGGTCGGCGCCGGCGCGAGCCCGTGCATTGCCGCGGCGTCCGGTCATCTCGCCGAACATCTGGTCGAAAATGTCGCCGAGCCCGGCGCCATCCTGGAAGTTGAACCCGCCGCCGCCGAAGCCGCCTGCACCAGCCCCGCCGCCCTGCTCGAATGCGGCGTGGCCGAAGCGGTCATAGGCGCCGCGTTTCTGATCGTCCTTCAGGACGTCATAAGCCTCATTCAGCTCCTTGAACTTGGCCTCGGCCTGCTTGTCATGCGGGTTACGGTCCGGGTGGAACTGCATCGCGAGCTTGCGATACGCCCGCTTCATTTCCTCGGCGCCAGCCTCCCGGCCGACCCCGAGCGTCGTGTAATAATCCTGCTTCACTGCCACTTCAGCCCTCGTCCTTGGCGCTGACCCAACTCAAGGGGTTAAACATGGAAAAGGCGCCCGCCTCGATCGAGCGCGGACGCCTTCCCTGACCTTAAGCCTCGACTAGGTTACGAGGCCTTCTTCTTCTCGTCCACTTCCTCGAACTCGGCGTCGACAACCTTGTCGCCCGGGTTCGCTGCAGTGGCCGCATCAGCCGCCGGAGCGGCCTCAGACTGGGCCTTGTACATCGCCTCGCCCATCTTCATCGCCACCTGGGTCAGCCGGTCGTTCGCCTGCTTCAGCGCATCCGCGTCCTGGCCCTCAAGCGCGGTCTTGGCAGCGGCAACCGCCGCCTCGGCCTCGGTCTTCGAGTCGGCCGGAACCTTGTCGGCATTCTCCTTCAGGGTCTTCTCAACCTGATGGACCATCGCCTCAGTCTGGTTGCGGGCCTCCACCTGCTCACGGCGGCGCTTGTCGGAGTCGGCGTTGGCCTCGGCCTCCTTCACCATCTTCTGGATGTCGGCATCAGAAAGGCCGCCGCTAGCCTGGATGCGGATCTGCTGCTCCTTGCCGGTCGCCTTGTCCTTCGCCTGCACCGACACAATGCCGTTCGCGTCGATATCGAACGTCACCTCGATCTGCGGCACGCCGCGCGGCGCCGCCGGGATGCCCATCAGGTCGAATTGCCCCAGCAGCTTGTTGTCCGACGCCATCTCCCGCTCGCCCTGGAAGCACTTGATCGTCACGGCCCCCTGGTTGTCGTCCGCGGTCGAGAATACCTGGCTCTTCTTGGTCGGGATTGTGGTGTTGCGGTCGATCAGCCGGGTGAACACGCCGCCCAGCGTCTCGATGCCGAGCGACAACGGCGTCACGTCCAGCAGCAGTACGTCCTTCACGTCGCCCTTCAGCACCGCGCCCTGCACGGCGGCGCCGATGGCCACGACCTCGTCCGGGTTCACGTTGCGGGCCGGCTCACGGCCGAAGAACTGCTTCACGACCTCGATTACCTTCGGCATGCGGGTCATGCCGCCGACCAGGATCACCTCTTGGATTTCGCCCGCCGTCACGCCGGCATCCTTCAGCGCGGCACGGCACGGGGCCAGCGTGCGCTCGATCAGATCGTCGACCAGGCTCTCCAGCTTCGCACGCGACAGCTTCATCACGAGATGCTTCGGCCCGCTGGCGTCGGCGGTGATGAACGGCAGGTTGATCTCGGTCTCCTTGCTGGAGGACAGCTCGATCTTCGCCTTCTCGGCCGCTTCCTTCAGCCGCTGCAAAGCGAGCTTGTCATTCCGCAGGTTGATGCCCTGCTCGCGCTTGAACTCGTCTGCCAGATAGCCGATCACCCGGTTGTCGAAGTCCTCACCGCCCAGGAACGTGTCGCCGTTAGTGGACTTCACCTCGAAAACGCCGTCGCCGATCTCCAGCACCGACACGTCGAAAGTGCCACCGCCGAGGTCGTAGACCGCGATCGTGCCGCCCTGCTTCTTATCCATGCCATAGGCGAGCGCCGCCGCCGTCGGCTCATTGATGATCCGCAGCACTTCAAGCCCGGCAATGCGGCCGGCGTCCTTGGTCGCCTGGCGCTGCGCGTCGTTGAAGTAGGCCGGAACGGTGATGACGGCCTGCGTCACCTTCTCGCCGAGATAGGCCTCGGCAGTCTCCTTCATCTTGCCGAGCACGAAGGCGCTGACCTGGCTCGGCGAGTACTTCTCGCTGCGCGCCTCGACCCAAGCATCGCCGTTGTCGCCGCGAACGATGGCATACGGCACCATCGCCTTGTCCTTCTCCACCAACGGGTCCTCGAACCGGCGGCCAATCAGGCGCTTCACGGCATAGAGCGTGTTGGTCGGATTGGTAACGGCCTGGCGCTTGGCGCTCTGCCCCACCAGCCGCTCGCCGCTATCGCTGAATGCGACCATGCTCGGGGTGGTGCGCGCACCCTCGCTATTTTCTATGACGCGAACGTCTGCGCCCGTGCTGCCCTCCATGATGGCAACGCACGAGTTCGTGGTCCCGAGGTCGATGCCGATGACCTTGCTCATTGATATCCCTTTCTCAGCAACAGCGCCTGGCCCGAAGCACCAGGTGCCGTCCTACGGTTGTAACGGATCGGATGTATTCAGCGCATGCCCGCGGGACAAGACCCGGCAGTGCACAACTGTCTTGCAGCCTATGCGGCTTCGTTACCCATGGAACCCGGGGCACCTTTGGCAACCACGACCATCGCCGGGCGCAACAAGCGCCCATTCAGCGTCCACGCCGGGGTCCAGGCCTGGATCACCGTCCCGGCAGCGTGGCCGTCGGACGGCTGTTCGGCCATTGCCTGATGCAGGTTAGCATCGAACGGCTGGCCCGTCGGGTCGGTGCGCTGGATGCCGTTGCGCTCCAGGATGGCGAAAAAGCTGCGTTCCACCCCCTCGAACCCGTCACGCAGCTTGGTGACGATCTCCGGCTCCCCAGCTGTCTGCGGGGGCAGGCTGGACAGGCCACGGCGCAGATTGTCGGCAGCCTCAACCACGTCCGCGGCGAACTTCTGCACGGCATACTGGCGCGTGTCGTCCACGTCTCGCTTGGCGCGCGCGCGCACATTGGCCATCTCGGCCTCGGCGCGGATCCAGCGGTCGCGCATGTCGTCCCGTTCGGCCGTCAGCTGGGCAATCTCGGCCTCATGGTCCGGTAGATCGGGCAAGCCGGCCTCATGCGGCTCGGCGGCGTGGGCCCGCGCGTCGTCCTGCAAAGCGGGGTCGGCGTCAGGGGGCATGATGGGTTCGGTGCTCATGGATGCTCAGGTAGGGCAGGGGGGGCCGCTGGACAAGCCATTCGCTAATTTACCAGTTGCGCCAGCAACGAATCGAGCCGCAGCCGTCCCTCGGTGGTCGCCGCGAGCCGGCCGGCGTCATGGGTCAGGTAACCCGCCTCCAGCGCTTGATCCAGCACATCCGGATCGATCGCTGCGTCCAGCGCCATGCCCGTGCGGGCAGCGAAGCGGACAGCATCGATGCCTTCGGTCAGGCGCAGGCCCATCAGCAGCATCTCACGCGCGCGGTCCCGGGGCGCGATCCGCTCCTCCGCAGTGCTGCCATGGCCCTGGCGCTCCACCCGGTCGGCCCAGGGTTCCGGCGCGCGGTGCCGCCGGGTTGCGACCAGCTCGGCGCCGAGCGTCACCCGGCCATGCGCGCCGGGTCCGATGCCGGCATAGTCGGCATAGCGCCAATAGGCCAGGTTGTGCCGGCTTTCAGCCCCGGGCCGCGCGAGGTTGGAGACCTCGTACGGCAGCAGCCCGTGCCCGGCGCAGGCCTCGGCGGTGGCGACATACAGCTCCGCCGCCAGCTCGTCATCGGGCAGCACCAGCTCGCCCCGGCGATGCAGCGCCTCGAACCCGGTGCCGGGCTCGATGGTGAGCTGATAGAGTGAAAGATGATCGGCGCAGAGCGCCAGCGCCTGATCCAGCTCCGCCCGCCACGCGGCGATGGACTGGCCGGGCCGGGCGTAGATCAGGTCGAACGACACGCGTGGAAAGGTGGCGCTCGCCGCTTCCAGCGCTGCAATAGCCTGGCCCGCCGAGTGCTCGCGGCCCAGCAGGCGGAGCGCGCCATCATCCAGGCTCTGGATACCGAGCGAGGCGCGGTTCACCCCCGCGGCCCGGAAGGCGGCGAGCTTGGCAAGCTCCACGCTGGTCGGATTGGCCTCCAGCGTGATCTCGAGATCCGGCAGCGGGTCGAACAGACGGGTGGCGTCGGCGATCAAGTCGGCGACGGTTGCCGGGTCCATGAGGCTCGGGGTTCCCCCGCCGAAGAAGATCGAGGCGAGCGGGCGGCGGCCGAGGCGCGCGGCCTCCCATGCCAGCTCGGTCCGTAATGCGCTCGCGAACCGGGCCTGGGGGATGCGTTCGCGGACGTGGCTGTTGAAGTCGCAGTACGGGCATTTGGCGAGGCAGAACGGCCAATGGATGTAGAGGGCGATCGGGTCCATCGCCGATATATGGGGTGGATATGATGGCCCCGGGTTCAGCGTATCACGCGGCCGCGCAGATCGGGCCCCCGCCTCGAGCCGAACGGCGGCGGGCACGTGCACGGCCGGTCCAGCAGGCGCGGCCGGACGAGGCTGCAGATCAGCCGCCGGGGTCCGAAGGTAATCGGCAGCCGCGCATCGCAATGGGCGCCCTGCGGACGTCGTCGCTGCAGATAGGTGCCGGGAGGCGGGGAGCGAGCCGGGTAATACTGCCCGGCGGCGTCCGAAGCCGTGACCAGCGCCGCCAAGACCCCTGGCCACGCTAACCAAATCCGCATCCGATCCTCCTTGTTCCCCGCTAATGCGAGCATACCGGGTCGAAGCAGTTTAGCAGCACTTGCGCCATGGCCCGCGCGCGGTGGCTGGTCGCGTGCTTGTGCGCCGGGTCCATCTCGCCATACGTCTCGGCGCTGCCCAGCGGCGCGAAGATCGGATCGTAGCCGAAGCCCTGCTTGCCGCGTGGCGGCCACGCGACCGTGCCCTCGACCCGGCCCAGGAACGTCGCCGTCTCCCCGTCCGGCCAGGCCAGGCAAAGCGCGCAGACGAACCAGGCGCGGCGGTCGGCGCTGCCCGCCATCTCACGGTTCACCCGCTCCATCGCGGCGGCGAAGTCCTTGCCCCGCCCCGCCCAGCGGGCGGAAAGGACGCCGGGTGCGCCGCTCAGCGTCGCCACGGCAAAGCCAGAGTCGTCGGCCAGGGCCGGCAGCCCAGATCCCTTCGCGGCTACCCGCGCCTTCAGCCGCGCGTTGCCCGCGAAATCCGGCGCGTCCTCCACCGGCTCCGGCAGACCGAGGGTGCCGGCAGACACCACCTCCACCCCACGGGGCTGCAGCAGTTCGGCGAGTTCCCGCACCTTGCCGGGGTTGTGGGTGGCCAGCACCAGCCGGTCGCCCGGGGATAAACGCCGCATCAGGCCAGCGCGGCCCGCTGCATGTCATACAGCCGCGCCGTGCCGTGCTTGGCGAGCTGCATCAGCTGCAGGAACTGCTCCTCGGAGAACGGAGCCTTCTCCGCCGTGCCCTGAATCTCCACGATGCCGCCGCCTTGGGTCAGCACGAAGTTGGCATCGGCCTCGGCGCCGCTGTCCTCGGCGTAGTCCAGGTCCAGCACCGCATCACCCCCCACCAGCCCGCAGCTGACCGCGGCGACCTGGCCGGACATCGGCGACTTCGCGATGACCCGGTTCCGCTCCAGATGGCGGAACGCGAGGCTCAATGCCACCCAGGCCCCGGTGATGCTGGCGCAGCGCGTGCCGCCGTCGGCGTTCAGCACGTCACAGTCGAGCGTGATGCTGCACTCGCCCATCGCCGAGCGGTCCACCACGGCGCGCAGGCTGCGGCCGATCAGCCGCTGAATTTCCTGGGTGCGGCCGGACTGCTTGCCGCGCGCCGCCTCGCGGTCCCCGCGGGTGTGGGTGGCGCGGGGCAGCATGCCGTATTCGGCCGTGACCCAGCCCTGGCCGGTGCCGCGCAAGAAGCCGGGGACCCGGCCCTCGACGCTCGCGGTGCAAAGCACCTCGGTGCCGCCCATGCGGATCAGGCACGATCCCTCGGCGTGGTGGGCGAACCCGGTGGTGAACGATACCTCCCGCAAGGCGTCGGCGGCGCGGCCGGATGGGCGCATGATGCTGTCCTGATTGTTGCGCCGTCCCTATATCCTACCCCGGACGCGTGTGGCAGGGAGCTTGGGACCGCAGCATGACAATCGGAGTGGGCATCATCGGCGCCGGAATCATGGGGGAGCGGCTGCTGCGGGCGGCGCTGGACCATGCCGGGGACGTCGTGCACGTGACGGGAATCTGGGACCAGGCGCCCGCCGCCCTCGACCGTATCGCGGCGCAACTGCCCAACGTGAAGCGGGCTGCCTCGGCCGAGGCGGTTATCGAGGGCGCGGACTGTGTCTATATTGCAACACCGCCTGCCACGCATCTTGGCTATGCCCGCGCGGCGATCGCGGCCGGGCGCGCGGTGTTCCTGGAGAAGCCGCTGGCGGTGGACCTGGCGGACGCGCAGACGTTCGTGAGGGGGGCAGAAACCGCCCGGATCGCGGTAAACTTCCCCTTTGCGTCGTCCTTTGCGGTCGAGCGCCTGCATAGGTGGCTGCGGGACAACGTCGCGGGCGCGCCGCGCGGCTTCGCGATCGACGTCGGCTTTGCCGCCTGGCCCCGTCCCTGGCAGCAGGGCGCGGCGGCCTGGCTGGACGGCGCGGCCGAGGGCGGTTTCACGCGGGAGGTCGTGTCCCACTTCCTGTTCCTGTCCCGGCGGCTGCTCGGGCCGCTGTATCTGAAAACCAGCCAGGCCGAGTACGGCGCGGATGGCGGCACGGAACGACGGATCACGGCCCGGCTCGACGCGGGCGGCCTGCCGGGACGGCTGTCCGGCGGTGTCGGCACCACGGCGCAGGACGACCACAACACCTGGACTATCCAAGGCGTCGCCAACTTTCGCCTGCGCGACTGGTCGATCGCCGAGCGCCAGAGGCCGGACGGCGCATGGATACCCGATCCGGATGCCCTGCCCAACGAACGCATGCGCCCGCTGGTGCTCCGCCGCCAGCTTGAGCAGGTGGCCCGCATGACCCGGGGTGAGCCGCACCACCTGGCCACCATCATCGAGGCGTTCGACGTGCAGCAGGTCGTGGAGGCCATCCTGTCCGGACGCCCCATGACCGGCGTGGCGGAGGGTGGATGAACCAGCGTCCGCCGCGCACGCCTCCTGGCCTCGATCCCCGGTCCGCCACCGTGCTGCGGGAGATCGTGGAGCAGTACGTCGCGACCGGCGAGCCGGTGGGCAGCCGTACCCTGTCCCGCCGGCTGCCGATGGCGCTGTCCCCGGCCACGATCCGCAACGTCATGTCGGACCTGACCGACGCCGGGCTGCTGTTCGCGCCGCATACCAGCGCCGGGCGGCTGCCGACGGAGCGCGGGCTGCGGCTGTTCGTGGATGGGCTGCTGCAGACCGGGAACCTGCCGGAGGAGGAACGCGAGGCGATCGGCCGCGCGCTGGAGGCGAGGGGCCGCAGCCTGGAGGACACGCTGGCGGAGGCGAGCACCATGCTGGCGGGCTTGGCAGGTGCTGCCGGCCTCGTGCTGGCGCCGAAGTCGGACGGTGCTGTGCGGCATATCGAGTTCGTGCCGCTCGGTCCCGGCCGGGCGCTGGTGATCCTGGTGGCGGCGGATGGCCAGGTGGAGAACCGGGTGATCGAGATTCCGCCGGGTTTGCCGCCCTCGGCGTTGACGCAGGCGGCGAACTACCTGAATGCGCGGCTGTCGGGCCGTAGCCTCGCCGAGTTGCGCCGCGTCGTCGGCACGGACATGGCGGAGGACCGGACGCAACTCGACGCGCTGACGACGCAGGTCGTGGAGGCTGGCCTCGCGACCTGGACCGGGGAGGGCCGCGGCGGCGCGCTGATCGTCCGCGGCCAGGCGCGCCTGCTCTCGGAGGCTGCGGGCATCGGCAGCCTGGCCGCGATCCAGACCTTGTTCGAGCGGCTGGAACGTCAGGAGACGATGCTGCGCCTGCTGGAGCTGGCCGAGGCCTCGGACGGCGTGCGTATCTTCATCGGCGCCGAGAGCGGATTGTTCGGCGGCACCGGCGTGTCGATGGTGGTGGCGCCGGCGCGGAACGGCGCCGACCGGATCGTCGGCGCCATCGGGGTGATTGGGCCCACGCGGATCAACTACGGCCGGATCATCCCGGTCGTGGACTACACGGCGCGGGTGATAGGCCGACTGTTGGGCTGACGGGTGGGGCGGCCTGCACCACTTCTTTGTCTGAAACGACACCGGCGCGCTGAACGAACAGGCTGGTCGCCCGTTCTGCCTTGGCAAGACGAACGGTGGCGGCCTGGACCGATGCACGAAATTGACCGTATTTGCCTGCTGCTTGTCGAAGACGACGTTCTGGTTCGCCTGACGGTAGCGCTGATGCTCGAGGATGACGGGTTTACCGTGATCGAGGCATCGACCGCTGCAGAGGCCCAGCGCTTGATGCAGGGTGGCCTGAATGCGATGGTGGTGGTGACCGACGTTGACCTCGGCGCCGGGCCGAGTGGCGTGGATTTGGCGGACCAGCTTCGCAGCCAGCGGCCTGACCTTGCGATCATCTTCATCACCGGGCGCGTTGCATCGCTTGCCGGGCGGCGGTTGAACCTGCGGGAGGCAATACTGCCCAAGCCGTTTGAGGGCAGCGCGCTGTCCCAGCTGGTAAGGGACATGGTCCCGCACTGAAGCAACCGGAACCTTGGCTGGGCACATGCGTTCGATATGAACAGCATCGAGAAGGAAAGCCTAATGAATAGACTTCAACGGGGGATAACTGCGGCCCTGGCATCGGTGGTGATCGGTGCTCCGGCGATTGCTCAGACGACGACGCCCTCAACGACGGCTCCGACGGCGGCTCCAATAACCGGTCCGAATGGCGCTCCCATGGGCGCCATGCCCAATGCGGGCCGTCCCACGTCGATTACGCCTGGCAACACCGGCACGATGCCACCGAGCACGACGGCCGGCACGATGGGGACGGGCGGGCCCACGGTGCCCGGCACGACGACGAACACGCCGATGCAGCGCAGCCCGGACAACACGACCAGCGCTGCGCCACCGGCCGTCACGACCTCCAACGCCAACCAAAAGACGGCAGCCGCCCCGGTGAAGGGCCGCAACAGCTTCACGATGAACGAGGCGCGGCGGCGTATCGAGGCTGGCGGCTTTACCAAGGTGACTGGTTTGAAGAAGGACCAGGACGGCATCTGGCGTGGCACGGGCATGCGGAACGGCGCCTCGGTCCCAGTCTATTGCGACTACCAAGGCAACGTCGGCGCGTCTTAGGCCCGTTAATATCGGACAGGAGAGTTTCCATGCGCACTATCGCACACGTCTACTCCAGCTATTCGGAGGCTACCCGCGTCGTCACAGCATTAGAGAGTGCTGGGATTCCGCATAGCGACATCAGCATCGTTTCTGGCGACAAGACTGCTGGCACCACGGGTACCACGGGCACAAGCACAGGCATGACCAGTGGCGATCCGGAGCAGGGCGCCAGCACGGGTGCCGGCACGGGCGCCACGCTGGGCACAGTGCTTGGCGGCGGCGCCGGGCTGCTTGCCGGCATCGGCTCGCTGGCGATTCCCGGCATCGGCCCACTGGTTGCGGCGGGCTGGCTGGTTGCGGCGATAACCGGCGCGGGCGTCGGTGCAGCCGCTGGCGGGCTGGTCGGATCGCTGACCGGTGCCGGCGTAAGCGAGGCGGATGCCCAAAGCTACCAGGAAGGCGTGAACAGCGGCGGCACGCTGGTCACCGCCCGCGTGGACGATGCGCAGGCGATGCGCGTCGAGCAGCTGATGGGCAAGAACGGGTCGACCACGGACAGCATGACGGGCAGCAGCACGACCGCCATGCCGTCCAGCTACGCCGGAACGGGCAGCACCGTCAGCACTGGTGAAACCACTGTCGTCGGGCCGACCGGCACCAAGACCATAGACACGTCTACGACGTAGGCTGCTTCGCTAAGGCGGAGCCAGGGCGGCCGTTCAGTGAGCGGCCGCCCAATTTTGTCCAATTCCGGTTTCCACCACCAGCGGCACCGAAATCTGTGCCGAGGCCTCCATGACCCGCTTGGCGACGGCGGCGGTCGCGTCGGCCTCCGCCTCCGAGGCCTCGAACAGCAGTTCGTCATGCACTTGCAGCAGCAGCCGGGCGCTTAGGCCAGCCTCCGACAGGGCGGCCGGCAACCGGACCATGGCGCGCTTGATGATATCGGCGGCTCCGCCTTGCAGGGGCGCGTTGATCGCCTGGCGCTCCGCATAGGCCCGGCGCTGTGCCAGCTTATCGGCGATCCCCGGCACCCAGCAGCGGCGGCCGGATAGCGTCAGCACATAGCCATGCTGCCGCGCCTCCTCCTTCGTGCTATCCATGTAGGCGCGGATGCCCGGGTAACGCTCGAAGTAGGCCTGGATATACAGCCGTGCCTCGCCGGCATCGATGCCGAGCTGGCGGGCCAGGCCGAAGGCGCTGATGCCGTAGATGATGCCGAAGTTGATCGCCTTGGCCCGCCGCCGCGTCGCCGCGTCCATGCCGGCCATCGGTATGCCGAACACCTCGGACGCCGTGCGGGCGTGGATGTCCTGCCCGGTCGCGAACGCCTCTTTAAGCGGCGCGATGTCCGCCGCATGCGCCATCAGCCGCAGCTCGATCTGCGAGTAGTCGCAGCTCACCAGCACATGGCCGGGCTCGGCGATAAAGGCGCGGCGGATGCGGCCGCCCTCCTCGGTGCGGATCGGGATGTTCTGCAGGTTCGGGTCGGTGCTGGACAGGCGGCCGGTTGCGGTGATCGCCTGGGCGAAGCTCGTGTGCACGCGCCCGGTCTCGGGATTGATCTGCCCCACCAGCGCCTCGGTATAGGTCGAGCGCAGCTTGGAGAGCTGCCGCCAATCGATGATGCGGGCCGGCAGCTCGTGCCCCTGGTCCGCCAGGCCCTGCAGCACGACGACATCGGTGCCCCAGGCACCGCTGGCGAGGCGCTTGCCGCCGGGCAGCTTCTGCTCGTCAAATAGAATCTCGCCGAGTTGCTTGGCGCTGCCCAGGCTGAATGGGCGGCCGGCCATGGCGTGAATCTCGGTCTCCATCACCCCCATGCGCTCGGCGAAGTCGGCGGACATGCGGCGCAGCTCGGCCTCGTCCACCTTGATGCCGGCCTGCTCCATGCGCATCAGCACGGGAATCAGCCGGCGCTCCATCTGTTCATAGAGCACGAGGCTATGGGTCGTGCGCAGGCGAGGCCGCAGGGCGTGCCACAGGCGCAGCGCCATGTCCGCGTCCTCGGCCGCATAGGGCGTGGCGCGGTCGAGCGGCACCAGCGCGAACGGGATGCGCCCGCGCCCGGTGCCGGTGACGCTGTCGAACGAGATGGGCTGGTGGCCCAGGTGCATGACCGACAGTTCATCCAGCCCGTGCCCATGCGCGCCGGCCTCCTGTGCATAGGAGATCAGCATCGTGTCGTCCACCGGCGCCACGTCGGGCAGCCCCGCCCGGTGCAGCACCATCAGATCGTATTTCGCGTTCTGTAGCACCTTCAGCACCGTCCGGTCGGCCAGCAACGGCGCCAGCGCCGCCAACGCATCCGCCGGCGCGATCTGCTGCACCTCCGCCACAGGCTCCGGCGCCGGTGCGTCCAGCGTACCCTGGGCGGACAGCTCAGCAATGCGGTGCCGCATCGGCACGTAGCACGCCCGGCCCGGCGCGGTCGCGAGCGAGAAGCCCACCAGCTCGGCCCGCAGCGCATCCAGGCTGTCGGTCTCGGTATCGAGGCCCACGACGCCGGCGGTGCGCGCCTCGTCGATCCAAACCTGCAGCCGCTCGAGCGTCGTCACGCACTCGTAGGGTCCGAAGGACGGCTGCACCGTCGCGTCCGGCAGCGGCGTCTCCCGCGGTGGCGCGGCCGGGCCCTCGATGCCGAGCTTCGCCACCATGCTGCGGAACCCCTGGGCGAGCAGCCAGGCGACCAGAGTCTCCCGGTGCGGCTCCTTGGCGCGCAGGTCATCGAGCGTCAGCGGCAACGGAACGTCGCAGCACAGTTCTACCAGCTTACGGCTAATCCGCGCGGCGCCCGCATGCTGCAGCAGCATGTCGCGGCGCTTGCCGGGCTTCATGGTCTCGGCTGCCGCCAGCACGCCCTCCACGTCGCCGAACTCCTGGATGAGCTGGGACGCGGTCTTCGGGCCGATGCCGGGCACGCCGGGCACGTTGTCGACGCTGTCGCCCATCAATGCCTGCACGTCCACGACCTTGCTGGGCGGGACGCCGAACTTCTCCATGACCTCGGCCGGCCCGATCGGCTTCTGCTTGATCGGGTCCTGCATCACCACGCGGTCGGTGACGAGCTGCATCAGGTCCTTGTCCGACGACACGATGGTGACCCGGCCGCCCACCGCCGTCGCGGCGCGGGCATAGGAGGCGATCAGGTCGTCGGCTTCCCACGTCGCGAGCTCCACGCCCGGCACGCCGAATGCCGCCGTCGCGTCGCGCACCAGGGCGAATTGGGGGACCAGCTCCGGCGGCGGCTCGGGCCGGTGCGCCTTGTATTGCTCATACATGTCGTTACGGAACGTGGTGCGCCCGGCGTCGAACACGACGGCGATATGGGTGCCCTCGTGGTTGGCCAGCAGCCGGGACAGCATGTTGCTGAAGCCGAACACTGCGTTCACCGGCGTGCCGTCCGCGCGCGACATGGGCGGCAGCGCGTGGAAGGCGCGGAAGATGAACCCCGACCCGTCGATCAGGATCAGGTGCATGGGTTCCGCGTCTGGACGGGCCTCGGGCTTGGGGCGTGCTTCGGACATGGCCTTAATGATCGCTGTCGCCGGCACCCTCGTTCAGGACGAAGATGCGGGAGCACCACGGGCAGAACGTCTGCCGCTCCACGATGCGCAGCCAGACCCGGGGGTGGCCCAGCGGCCCGTCACCCCCGTCGCACGCCACGACCCGGTCGTCGACATGCAGGATTTCGGGCGAGCCGACCTCGGGGTGGGGCGTGTTGGCGCCAAAGGGCATTTCGGTGCCGGGCATGGAGCGGTCCTTACTGGTCGGGGGTGCGGCGGGATGATACGCCTCCCGCCCGTGGTTTCAAATCTCGCAACCTGGTCCCGCGTGTTTCTGGTCCTGCTGCTGGCCGGGTGCAGCGGCCTGCCGGCCTATAACACGGTCCTCCCGGCATTGCCGCAGTCGGCGCTGCAGGCGGACGAGGTGTTCACCATGCCGGACGGCGCAACCCTGCCGGTGCGGACCTGGCTGCCGGCCGGGGCGCCGCGCGCCGTCGTGCTGGCGCTGCACGGCTTCAACGACAGCCGGGACGCCTGGGAGCTCTCCGCTCCCGAGTTCACGGCGGCCGGTATCGCGGTGTTTGCGCCGGATCAGCGTGGGTTCGGCGCTGCGCCCCGCCGCGGGTTCTGGCCCGGCGCCCCCGCCCTGGTGTCCGACGCCGCCGCCATGCTGCGAACCCTCCGCGCGCGCTACCGCGGCGTGCCGGTGTTCGCGATGGGAGAAAGCATGGGCGGCGCCGTGCTGATGACGCTCGCTGCCTCCGGCCAGGCGCCACCGGTCGACGGCTGGATCCTGCTATCCCCGGCGGTTTGGGGCCGCGCGCAGATGGGTGCGGTGCTCAGCAGCGGGCTCTGGCTGGTGTCGAACGTGGCGCCGGGCCTGAGCGTCACGGGGGCAGAGGTGCCGATCCGCGTCATGGCCAGCGACAACCGCGATGCCCTGCTGCGCTTGGCGCACGATCCGCTGACCATCCGACGCACCCGCTTTGACGCGCTGCGCGGCCTTACGGACCTGATGGACGCCGCGCAAACCGCCGCCCCGCGCCTGCCGGACCGCACTCTGGCGCTCTATGGCGAGCGCGACACGCTGGTTCCTGCCGAGGCGACCGGCCGGGCCTGGCGCGCGATGGCGCCCGGCGTGCGCCGTGGCCTGTATCGCAGCGGCTATCACTTGCTGATGCGCGACCGTGCCCGGGCGGCGGTGATCGGCGACGTGATCGCCTGGATCAACGCTCCGGACGCCTGGCTTCCCTCCGGTGCGGACCTCGCCGCGGCATCCTGGCGCAGCGTGAATCACTGAAGGCTTGGCGTGGCCGCCGTGCCGGGTTATGAGGGATGCGCGGGACCCGTAGCTCAGCTGGATAGAGCGTTGCCCTCCGAAGGCAAAGGCCGGACGTTCGAATCGTCTCGGGTCCGCCAAATTTCTCAATGTCGAATGCTGAACATAGTTCTATTTGAAGCGACTGCGCAGAACAGGGCGGAGCGGGCCTTCCTGAGGGAACAAGCGTTGCCCGGGCTTGGCGTGGACGGCGACCAGGTGCGGCTGGCGACAGGCGGCTATGAGCCCTGCGACGTGGCCGGAATCATGTGGGCGCCGCGATTGGATGGCACTGATCGCACGCGTGCCGCGCGCGCCATCCGCAACCTGCATGGCCCCAACCTCCTCATTTTCGAGAACCCACTGTTCCGGAATGTGCCGGAATGGTGGTTCTACTTTCGGGTGGGCTTCGACCACGTGCATCGCGGAGGGCGCTTTGCCCAATCCGACGCTTCGGCCGATCGGTCCCAGCGGCTGGGATTGCCGCTGTCTCCCTGGCGGGTGACCGCGGGTCCGGTCGTCATCGCCGGCCAACTGCCGGGCGACTACTCGCTTGACGGCTGGGACTCGCAAGAATGGGTCCTGAACATAATCCAGTATCTGGAGCGGACCTGCGAACGGTCCCTCATCCTGCGCCCCCATCCGCTCGATACGCGCACGGACTGGCGCAGGCTGATTGGCGCTCTGCCGATCGAGGTGTCATACGAGGCTCTTGCGACGGATTTGCAGCGTGCGGGCTTGTGGATCTCGCTCACGAGCGGGTCCGCGGTGGATGCCGTGATGGCCGGAGTTCCGAACATCTGCCTGCACCACAATAGTTTCGCCTGGGACGTGTCGGCGCACTCGCTCATGGACCTGGAGCGCCCCTGGGTGGGAGACAGGCGTCCTTGGCTTGCCCAGCTTGCCAATACCCAGTGGTCCTGGGCGGAAATCCGTGAGGGAGCCTGCTGGCGGGCGCTGTCGAAGCGCGTGGACTTCGCCAATCCGGCAAGCGCCTCCCCGTAATGCGGCGCCGGGCAGCCTCACCGCTCTGGCAGCCACACCTCGATTGCCTGATCTTTCCACGCCCAGGCGCGATCCGAGAAGTTCTCGATCCGCCAGGCATAGCCCATCCGCTTCAGCTCCTGCCCGAGGCGGCGCGCCATGGCGTGGTCGCCGGCGGAGTAGAAGCGGACCGTCGCCTCCGATCTCACCTCGCCCGGCGCTCCCACATCGACTTGATCGGGGGCAAGCCCAACCTGGGCCGCCAAGCGGCTGGCCGCCGCCGTCCCGTTGTCCGACCGGGCTGCTGGATGCAGCACCATGAGGACCCGGCTGCGAGGCGGCGCGCTCTGCTGCGCGGCATTGGCCGGCGCTTGGGCGTCGGGCAATGGACGGGGTGGTGGCGGCACTTGCTGATCAGGCGCCGGCCGCACGGGTGCGACGGCAACCGGAGGTGCCGGCACTGTCTTAGAAGGCTCGGGCTTAGGAGGCGCGGACTGAACTGGTCCCGCCTCATGCCGCAGGTCTGCCGCCACCTGATCCCGGGCGGAGCGCTCGGGAGGGGGTCCGAGATATTCCAGGACCGCCCAACCGACGGCGGCGACGGCCAGGACGGCGAACCAGAACAAGAGCAGCGACTGCCATCCCGAGACGAGCCTGCCCTTGAACAAGCTCATGGCGTCGGTCGCCACGAGCGTATTCCGGTTTCTGATACGGTACCACCTTCCGTCGCTGTCGTGCTGAGGGCGGTAACCAAGGACAGTGCGTAGTTGCAGCAAGCCGTCTCATCCTTCCCTTGATGGTGCGGCCAACGTCAGGCCACCGGAGTTAGGTGAGGACTAACGCCCACGATCATACCAATAAAGTCGAAAATTAAATACGCCGGAGACAATGGCTCTAATGGTATTCGCGGGCTGACCTGCACCCACATCTGGAGCTATGTGCCCTTTTCCAGCGTCGCAATCGCTTAACCAATGCGGCTTGGGCTGGTCTATCCTTTAGAATCTTGCATTCAATGTTCCAGATTGAACGACTAAGACCGGCCGGACGAAAGCGATTTGCCGATCCATCATCGCCGCACGGTTACGGGATGGCCCGCCTAAGTCAAGCGCCCTCACAGTTCGTTGCGCAGGCCATCCCGACATTACAGGTTTGCAGACCCGCAACGAAAGCGGTCGTCTCGACGTGCTTTATCTGCCGGCGCACGGCGCTCGCCGCCATTCGCACCCGCCGATACTGGGCCGCGGCCCGAATCAGGCAGCCGGCTGGTTCGATGATCCTCCGCCGCCCGGCATTGCTGCTCCGGCCCGGGCGCGCTACGACTTTCGGCGCATGAACCGCCGTCATCTCCTTCTTGCCGCTGGCGCCGCCTTGGCCTCGAGCCCGGCCCATGCCGAGCAGGTTACCGTCATGGCGGCTGTGAGCCTGACCGACGCCATGCGGGCGCTCGGCGACGCCTGGGTGGCCAAAGGCAACGCCGCGCCGCGCTTCGTCTTCGCTGCGTCGTCGGCCCTCGCGCGACAGATTGAGCAGGGGGCGCCGGCCGACATCTTCGCCTCCGCGGATGAGCCGTGGATGGATTATGTGCAGCAGCGCGACCTGATCGTGCCGGGCAGCCGCACCAGCCCGCTCGGCAACCGCCTCGTGCTGATCGCGCCCGCCGACCAAAGCGGCGAGATCGCGCTTACGCCCGGCGTCGACCTGCTGGCGCGGTTGGGCCCGCAGGGGCGGATTGCGACCGGCGACCCGGCCAGCGTTCCGGTCGGCAAGTATGCCCAGGCGGCGCTGACCGCGTTCGGCATTTGGGATCAGGTCGCTCCCCGGCTCGCCCGCGCCGAGAACGTCCGCGCCGCCCTGCTGCTCGTGGAGCGCGGGGAGGCGCCGCTCGGCATCGTCTACGGGACGGACGCCGCCGCGTCGAAGGGCGTGCGGGTCGTCGGTACGTTTCCGGAAAACACCCATCCGCCGGTCAGCTATCCCTTCGCGCTGACCCGGCGTAGCGACCGGCCCGCAGTGCAGGCGCTGTTCGCGTTCCTCACGGGGCCGGAGGCCGCACCCGCGTACCGGAGGCTGGGCTTCTCCGTCCGGGAGTGAGCCTGCCTGCCTGGCTGACGCCGGACGAGTGGCGGGCGGTCCGCCTCAGCCTCATTATCGCGTCGCGTAGCGTGGCGTTCGGGCTGCCGCTCGCGGTGCTGGCCGCCTACGCGCTGGCCCGCGGTCGTTTCGTTGGACGCCCGGTGCTGGATGCGCTGGTCCATTTGCCGCTGGTGATGCCGCCCGTGGTGGTCGGCTGGGGATTGCTGCTGCTGTTCGGCGTGCGGGGCCCGCTGGGTTCGCTGCTGCAGGACTGGTTCGGCGTGCGGCTGGTGTTCACTACGGCCGGTGCCGCCCTGGCCACGGCGGTGATGTCCTTCCCGTTGATGGTCCGCGCCATCCGGTTGTCGCTGGAGGGCGTCGACCCCGGGCTGGAGGGGGCGGCGCGCACGCTCGGTGCCGGGCCGTTCGACCGGTTCGTCACCGTCACCCTGCCGCTGATGGCGCCCGGCGTCCTGGCCGGTGCCGTGGTGGCCTTCGCGGCGGGGCTCGGCGAGTTCGGCGCCGTCATCACCTTCGCGTCGAACATTCCCGGTGAGACGCAGACGCTGCCGCTGGCGATCTATGCCGCGACGCAGGTGCCGGGCGGCGAGGCGACCGCCGCCAAGCTCTCGGCGGTATCCTTTGCGCTGGCCATCGCCGGGCTGCTGCTGTCGGAGCTGATCGCGCGGCGTATGCGCCGGCTCCTTGGCGGCTGATGCTCGAGATATCGGCGCGGCATCGCTTCGGCGCCTTTTCCCTGGATGTTGCGTTCAACGCGCATATTCCTGGTGTTACGGCATTGTTTGGCGCTTCCGGCTCGGGCAAGAGCACGGTTCTTTCCATTGTCGCCGGACTGCTGCGGCCACAGGCGGGCCGGGTCGTGCTCGATGGGCTGGTGCTGCTGGATACTGTCGCCGGCATCGACGTGCCTGCGGAACGTCGCCGCTGCGGCGTCGTGTTCCAGGATGCCAAGCTCCTGCCGCACCTGTCGGTCGAGACCAACCTGCGCTACGGCACGCGCCGGGCGCCGCGCGACGTCATCGGGCCGGGCTTCGCCGAAATAGTCGAATTGCTGGGCATCGCGCCCTTGCTGCGCCGCCGGCCGCGCGCCCTGTCCGGTGGGGAGCGGCAGCGCGTGGCGCTTGGGCGCGCCCTGTTGTCCCGCCCGCGCCTGTTGCTGATGGACGAACCGCTCGCCGCGCTGGACGGCGCGCGCAAGGCGGAGATCCTCCCCTTCCTGGAGCGGTTGCGCGACGTGGCGGGCGTGCCGGTCCTGTATGTGACGCATGCGCTGGACGAGGTGGACCGGCTGGCCGACACGCTCGTGCTGATGGAGGCCGGGCGCGTGTTGGCGGTGGGGCCGCTGGAGGCGCTGGCCGCCCGCACCGACCTGCCGACGCTCAGCGGCCGTCGGGACGCCGGCGCCGTGCTGTCCTGCCTCGTGGAGGCGCACGACGCCGCGCGCGGGTTGACGAGGCTAAGCTTTTCCGGTGGCGAGCTTCAGGTGCCGTTGCGGGCGGAGCCGGCGGGCGCCCGGCTTCGCCTGCGCCTGCGCGCCCGCGATGTGGCGGTCGCAACCGAGCCGCCGCGCGGCATCAGCAGCCACAACATCCTGCCCAGCATGATCGCGGCGATCGCTCCGGCCAGCCCGCATGAGGCCTTCGTCACCCTCCAGGTCGGTCCGACGGCGATGCTGGCCCGGCTGACGCGGGACGCCGTGGGCCAACTTGGCCTGGCGCCCGGGATGGCCGTGTTCGCGCTGGTCAAATCCACCGCGTTCGACCATGGCTAGCGATCAGTGGATGTCGATCGCGACCAAGTCTCGCCTGGATGGTGATCTCGGAATCGGGGCGAGTGCGGCGACGCCACCACAACGAGCAGCCCAACGAGCGCCGCGGCGCCCAGACGCCGCCGTGAGAGCGAGCGTCCGTCGCATCGGCTACTTGGCGACCATGACGTCGGAGGCCTTGATCACCGCCCAGGCGTCGTCGCCGACTTTCAGGGTGAGGTCGTCGATGGCTTCGTTGGTGATCGAGGAGTGGACCGTGACCCCGTTGCCGATGTCGATATGGACATGCCCGGTGGTCTGGCCCTTGGCGACCGAGGTGACCTTGCCCTTGATCTGGTTGCGCGCGCTCAGCTTCATCATTGTTGCGTTTCTTTGGTTGCGAGGCGCTCTGTTACGCCGATCCTGGGCGGCTTACCACATGGTCTGGCACGCCCGTTCGCCCCAGGTCCGGTCGTACTCGGCCCCGCCGACGCGGTCGTCGCTCATGGCGGCTAGAATCTCGCCGGGGGTGGGCAGGGTCTTGGGGTCCACGTGGCTGGCCGGGTCCCAGACGCGGGAGCGGACGATGGCGCGGGCGCATTGGAAGTAGATCTCGCCAACCGCG
>JAABUT010001887.1_pt1 | contig 22025 bp, 10 predicted proteins | sample 5559281 | NCBI WGS metagenome assembly JAABUT01 (sample SAMN10711880, study PRJNA513359) | rock metagenome | isolation source: Antarctica rocks | place: Antarctica: Victoria Land, Ricker Hills nord | collected 2016-01-04
AACCCAGGAAAGAATTTTCACTGTTGCTGTAATGATTTTTATCAATAACAGAGAATGCAGAGGTTACACTGTTTAAGTTACCAAAAACACCTGCGCTATTGATCGAGTTGTCAGCATTCCGGTAAGTAGCTTTCCAATCATTATAATTTAAATTCCGGGGTAAATAGTAAGTGTTGAAAGCTAAATTTGATCCGCCTCCGTATGCATATCTTCCCTGATTATAATAGTTGGACGTTACTGTGTTTGCATAGTTGATCCCGATTTCGGTAGAAAACACTTTGTTCAGTTCGCCGCCGACTTTAATGGCAAAAGCGTTTCTTTTTAAACTGTTGTTGGGTAATATCCCATCGCTTGAGTTATTGGAATAAGAGAGACGATAATTAAACTTATCGTCTGCACCGCTTAATGCCAGGTTGTTGTTTATATAATTCCCGTTCTGATAAAATATTTTCCAGTTGTCCGGTTGGGGTGAATAAGGTGCTTTTCTGCTGTGGTCATAAATTACCGGGTGTAAACTACCGTCCATTGCCGGCCCCCAACTACCTACCGTATTTGCCTGTGAGCCATCGGGTGCAAAATTACCTTCACGGGTTAATGCACTGCCCTGGCCATAAACATTTTGAAAAGCCATCGGACTTTTATAAATGTTAGAAGTTTGATAAGTTGAACCGAATTCAATGCCCAAACCCTGGCCAGACCTTCCTCTTTTAGTGGTGATTACAATTGCTCCGTTTAATCCGCGGGAACCGTAAAGGGAAGTGGCAGCTGCACCTTTTAATACTGTAATTGATTCGTAATCATCGGGGTTTAGGTTTTTTAATTGTGAACCGCTATCCGTATCATCTGCATTTACGATATTGTTCTGAAGCACATTTCCATCTATTACAAATATGGGCTGGTTATTGGCCTGTCCGGGGCTTGAACCCAAAACTTTTGCACCCCTGATTTGGATAAAAGGTGAAGTTTGAATACCTGCGGCACTCATCACATTAATGTTTACACCTGCAACTTTACCTTGTAAACCGGTAATAGGGTTAACGGTATTGGTACGGGTAATTTCTTCGCCTTTTACTGTTGTGGCAGAATATCCCAGGTTTTTATCTGCTTTATTGATACCCAGAGCTGTAGTGATTGTTATTTCCTTTAGTGCTTGCCCGCTTTCAGCCATAGTTACATTAACAGTGGTTCTGTCACCAACAGATATTTCTTGTGTTTTAAAGCCAATAAAAGAAAAGCGTAGTGTAGTATTGGCACCTACGGAAATGTGATAAGTGCCATCCGGAGAGGTAGAAACGCCATTTTTTCCATTAACTTCAATCACACTAACGCCGGGCAGGGATTGTCCTTGGGCATCTTTTACTGTACCGTTAACGGTTTTTCGGTTTTGAGCATCTCCCTGAAAGCATCCCAGGACTGTCAAAAAAATAAGTAATAGTTTTTTCATTTACAATTTATTTAATACGGGTTAAAATTTAGTACATATTTAAGGGTAAGTTTAAATCTAAGGGCATTTTTTAAATTTATATAAATTTTTTATAATGCTTCTTTTATACCTAAAAATCTGTGTTTTTATTTTTTAGGTATAAAAGAAGCATTTAACTTCCGTGTTTTTTGTATGGTAAAAGAAGCATTGAAAAAATGTATTTGAAAAAAATTATAATGCTTCTTTTACCCTATAAAAATTGGTGTCTGCATCAATTTAATTCATTATAAAAACCAAATGCTTACCATTTTTTAGGTGATAAAAGAAGCATTATAAAATAGATTGGGCAATTTTTAAACAGGCTCCAAGAGTTCTATATTTTATAATTTAGAGCCTGTTTAAATTTCTATCATAAAATTTATAATACTTCTTTTATGCCTATAAATTCTGTTTTTTGAATGTTATATCAATACAAAAAGTATCATAAACAATGGTTTTCCTGCGGTAAAAGAAGCATAGGAATTAAGTTGAATGAAATTTAAACAGGCTTTTAATAAAGTTTAGTTTTTTACTTTTAAATCCCACCATAACCTGGTGCCGCCATTATCCGAGCCATTTAATAAGGAAGCTGCTTTTGTAACTTCAGTTTTGTTGTTATTGTATTCATCCTGTGAAAAAGGAAGCCTGCGGATAAAATCTGTCGTACTGATCGTACCCTGGCTATTATTAACAACTACTGGCATTAAAACAGGATAATTAGTTCTTCTGAACTCGGCCCAAGCCTCTTCACCGTCCGGCCAAAGTGATAACCATTTTTGAGTAATGATACGTTCTAACTTTTGCTGATATGTTGCCCCTTCATCCCACTTTATGGTTATTTTACTTAAATAAGGGGAACCTGCAGTCACGTTGTTGGTTGCACTGGCAAGGTCTGTATAAGGTGCTTCTGTACTGGTTGCATCATTTGCATAATTACCCAGGCTACCGCTAACCCCGTTAAGATCAAATGAAAGGGCCATTCCCTGGCTATAGAAATTGGAAGGCGTACCACCCATATTCCATCCGCGTAAAGCACCTTCAGCCTTTAAAAACGATACTTCAGAAGCCGCCATTAATTGAATTGGTGTGCTTGCATTTGTCGTACCAAAATTTAATAAACTGGCATCTGCATATTGCTGGGTAGAAGTGATGGCAACCCCGTTACGGATACCCCGATACTGGTTGGCACTATTAGGTTTAAAATAAACAGGAAGCCTTGGGTCATTATAACCTTTAAGGTAAGATTCCATCGGTGCGCCCATATTGATGTCTCCGTATTCATAGGTGATTGACCAAAGTGAATTGGTAAAAGTAACCCCATTAGCTGCGTGTACAAAAGCATTGTCACTATTTGTTGTAAATAAGCCATTAGGATCATTCACAGCCTCTTCTGCTTTGGTTTTTGCTAAAGCCGGATTAACCATTGCAATACGAATAGCCAAACGAAGTTTTAAAGAATTGGCAAATTTAAGCCATTGCTTATAATCGCCGTTGTAAACTAAATCATATGGCTGAAATGGTTTTGCCCCTGGATTGGTTTTAATGTATTGAGTTAACGTTTTTATGGCAAAATCAAGTTCGGTAAAAAAAGTATTATAAATTACTTCCTGGCTGTCATAAGGCGTTGTAAACCCGCCTTTTCCAAAAGAGGTATAAGGCATAGGGCCATAAACATCAGTAACCCGGTGCATGCCTTCAACTTTAAGTATATTGGCAATTGCTAAATAATCCGGTGAACTTGCTGCTGCCCTTTTATTGATTTGCAGCCAGTTTGACATGATGTTTTGAAAGCCAATATTAAACGGTGCAGTGTTCCATCCGGGTACAAGCCCATAATTGGTATTGTTCACTCCGCCATTAAACGGGTCGCCGGACATCATGTACCCAGAATAGATATCTGCATTTAAATTTTGCTGTAGCTGATACAGATAGTTAGTGGTGCTGAAAATAGAAAGTTGCATCGGTACCATAAACGTACCTAAGCCCTCGCCATCAATTTTAAGCAGCGAATCTGTAGCATTATATCTGTTGGTATTATACTTTTCAAAATCCTTAGTACAGGATGTTTGAAATAAAACAGTACCTATCACTGATAGCAGTAATAGGTATTTTATGGGTGTTTTTTTTGTTTTCATGTTATTTTTAATTTAAATTAACGGTTAAAAACGGGCACTTATTTTAAAACCAATACTCCTGAGTGTAGGAAGATTAAACACATCAAGCCCTTGCAAACCATTGGCGGTAGATAAGGCAACATCCGGGTCAAAAGGGGCATTGTCTTTTATCATCCACAAATTCCTGCCGATTACAGAAAGGCCAACATTTTTAATTTTATTGTTTAAATAGGTGCCCGGCAAAGTGTAGCCAAAAACCAATTCGCGCAAACGGATATTGGTAGCACTATACACATATTCTGATGCAATAGCATTACGGCCGCCCACAGTTGTATAATATAATTGGGAATCTACCTTTTTACCATTAACCACCACACCACCGTTATCACGTGCTTTACCTGATGCTTCAGAAACACCATACTGATCAAGCACTGCCTGCGTTAACGAAACAACCTGTCCTCCAAACCTTCCATCTATCAGAAAACTCAACCTAAAGTTTTTATAATTAAACTCATTTTGAAAGCCGGCTAAAAAATTAGGGTTATAGTTTCCTATTTTGGTATAATCTTGTGATTTTGTAGGATTGCCATTGGCATCAGTTATATAATTTCCGTTTGCGTCTTTTTCTGCAGCATTAGCATACATATCGCCATAAGAACCACCTTTTTGCACGCGGAGGTTAAACACATCTGAAGAAAGGTTTACATAAGGTAATGAAGTATTGGCGCCTGTATAAGGATCAGTATATTCAAGTACATCTAAAACCTTATTTCTGTTAAGCGAAAAATTTATACTTGGCCTCCAGGTAAAACCTCCAATTTTGCCAGTATAAGCCAAAGTAGCTTCGATACCTTTATTCATCAAATTACCGCCGTTAAAGTAGTAACTGCTATAACCGGTTGAAGGGCTTACACCAATCTGGTAAATTTGATTGGTACTGAAAGATTTGTATAAGTTAACGGTTAGATTTAAATTGTCATTTAAAAAACGACTGTCTAATCCAATTTCGTAAGACCGGGTATTTTCAGGTTTTAAGGTAGCAAAAGGCGCGGTGCCAATAGCATTCGTTGTTCCATTGTTTATAGCATAAGTAGGGTTTGTAGCATAAGCAATCGAACTGCCATTGCCCACATTGGTAATATTTGCCCTGATTTTAGCAAATGATATAAGTTCCGGTAATTTAAATAGCTGGCTCAATACAACATTTAATCCAACAGCAGGATAAAAGAAATGATCTTTGTTTGTAAAAGCTAAACTTGAATCCCAATCATTACGGCCGGTAATATCTAAAAATATTTTATTATCATAACCTAAGGTAGCTGTACCAAATGCAGACTGTATTTGGCGCCTGTCTGCATATTGCGTTGGATGCACGCGTACATAATCAATATTTGATATAGAAAATACGTTGGCAAAGTTTAATAAGTTGCCGTCTGTAACAGAACCTTCTGTTTGGTTATTTTGGAAGCTTCCTCCTAAATTGGCAGTTAATGAAAATTTATCAGATAGCTTTTTATCAAAACTTGCTATTACGTCTGCGTAAGTTTGCGTTACACCACTTGGATTAAAAGTATATCCGCCTTTTGCCCCTGTAAGTGTATTAAGAGTTGAAGCATAGCGTTCTGCTTCGTAAACATCAGTAGTACGGTCAACCTTTAACCTTCCCTGTATATTAAGCCAGTCTGTGATGGTATATTTTGCACTGATGGTTCCGAGTAAACGGCTTAAACGGTCTTGGTTATTGTTGCGGTTTATAATCCAATAAGGGTTTTGGGTGGCAATATCGCTAATCGTATATGGCCAGTTTTGTGTGTTTAATTGTCTTGCCGGATCATAAACCTCATAGTTGTTTTTGTACGGGTTAAAATCAACCCCTCTTGGAAAAAGATACAAAGGAACAATTGGATTGTAGTAGAAACCCTGATAAGGTCTGTTGTTTACGTTTTGTGAAATATAATTGGCAGAAACATCCAGGGATAATTTATTTTTAAAAAACTGGCTCGAGTTGCGTACAGTAAAATTGTATTTGTCAAGTTTGTTGTTAGGGATAACACCTGAAGAGTTGGTGTTTTCAAAAGAAAAGTAGGTTTGATTGGTTTCTGTGCCTGTTTGTATAGATAAAGCGTTAATCAAAGTTCTGCCGGTATTGTAGAACGACTTAGGGTCGAATGTACTTGGGGAAGCTAATTTACTGCCCCAGCTAAAAGGGGAATTTACTACAGGCTGACCATTTTCATCTACCGTTGTTTGACCATAAGTTTTTTGCAGCTTTGGGATCAAAAACGGGTTTTCAAAGGTTGTATTGGATGAAAAATTAACCGTTGTTTTACCTGCCAATCCTTTTTTAGTAGTAATTAAAATTACACCATTAGCACCCTGACTACCATACAATGCTGCCGAAGACGATCCCGGAAGTACGGTGATACTTTCAACATCATCCGGATTAAGGTTTTCAATGCCATCACCTCTGTCCTGCCCGCCGAATACACCTCCAATCTGTCCGCTATTGTTGCGCGGCATCGGGATACCATCAATTACATACAAAGCATTGTTATCGCCGTTGATGGATTTGTTACCACGCAAAACTACTTTGGTTGAACCGCCAACACCGGAAGAACTTCGGGTGATTTGAGCACCGGCCACTTTACCGGATAAACTGTTGACCAAACTGGCGTCAGGCACTTTGGTGAGTTCGTCGCCGCTAACCGTTTGTACACCATATGTTAATGTTCTGGATTCCCTTTTGATACCTAAAGCCGTTACAACAACTTCGGTCAGGTTATTTGTAGCAGGTACAAGACTGATGGTAAGCGTAGTTTTTCCTCCAACCGGTACTTCCAGGGTTTGATAACCAATGTAGGATATAACCAATACTGCATTTTCTGGAGCGGTAATAACAAATGTACCATTAACATCAGTTGATACACCGGCAGTTCCATTCTTGACTTTTACCGAAACACCAATTAATGGCTGGCCTTTTTCGTCTAATACTTTACCCGAAACCCTGATATCTGCAGCCTGGGCCTTCAACCGGGCTGATTCAACCGCTATTGATTTGATGTTAGCGGGATGTGTGTAAATTCCGGCTGAAGCATCCAGGTTAAAAATTAGCACAGATGCAAAGGTTGCTGTTAAACATAGCTTTGGATAGCCATACTTTACAGCATTACCGGATAGATATTTACTGATTTTCATAAATAATAAGTTTAAGTTAAAAACTATGATCTGCCCGAAAGCAGGTATTTTTAATACAAAATTGTTGTTTGTCTTGAGGATGAGATCGACTGTCAAGATTTTATGTATTTTCTATCATCATATAAATTAAATTAATATGTTAATTAGTTCTTTTCTGTTTTTAGTTTGTTGGTGTCATCAGTAAAAATGATCATGCTTTTTTTATAAGTATAAAAGGTAAAAATTGAATATCAGTGTTTCCCTTCTTTTCTAAATCCTCTTAAATTTTTACCTAGTAAAAGAAGTACTGCTGTCCTTAATCAAAAATTAGCTTAGTCAGGTTAACTTTGAAACAATTTATTATTAATAAAGCAACATTCTTAAGTACCGACTAAGTAAATAATTATATTTTAAACTTCCTATTTCTTTTTAAAAAATTTAAAAAGTATTTTAGTTATCATATATTTATTTTATCTATGTGGTGTATTGAACCTAAAAAATGACTGCCCATAGTATAGAATATCTACTAAATTATAGTAAGGTTATTAAATGCTTGTATTACAATGAGGTGCTTACCAGTGCCGATATCAGTAATTACACAGGCAAAAGTATTCCTAACACCATCAAAGTGCTAAATGAACTGATCAAAGAAGGTTACGTGGCCGAAAAGGGGTTCGCAAATTCCAGCGGAGGGCGCAAGCCATTAAATTATTCACTCATTGCAAACACACACTATTTGCTTTCCATAGCGATGGACCAGTTCTCGGCACAAATGGTTGTGGTGGATATGAACAACAACTTTGTAAGCAAGATTGTCCGTTACGAATTTGATATACATCTTTTGCAGGCCGAAACTTTTGTAAACCAATTGAAACATTTTCTTGAAAATTGCGGTGTTTCCAAAACCAATATCCTCGGTATTGGCCTTACCATGCCGGGTTTTGTGGATACAGATGCCGGCGTAAATTATACTTTCTTAAAAGTTAGCGGCCAAACCTTGGTCGAGTATATCCAACAAAATATTTCGGTCCCGGTTTTTCTGGACAACGATTCTACTGCGATTGCCTTGGCCGAGCAAAAGTTTGGCGTAGCAGCGCATATCAAAAATGTGATGGTGCTTAACCTGGGTTGGGGAATTGGTTTGGGGATGATTTTGAACGATAAAATTTTCAGGGGAAATAATGGTTTGGCCGGGGAATTTAGTCATATTCCGCTTTTCAAAAACGGTAAGCTTTGTAACTGCGGCAAGCATGGCTGCCTGGAAACGGAAGCTTCGTTAATTGCTGTAACAGCAACAGCGAAAGAAGGCATCAGGCAGGGACAAATTACCAGTCTGGCAAATTATAAAGAAGTTGACGCTGATGTTATCATTACGGAGGCGATTAAAGGAGATGTGTTTTCTGTGAAACTGATTTCGGAAGCTGCTTATCATGTTGGCGAGGGTTTGGCCATCCTCATCCATTTGATGAACCCTGCTGCCATAGTTTTAAGCGGTAAAGGAAGCATTGTAGGAAAATTGTGGCTGGCACCTATTCAGCAGGCTATAAATGAACATTGTATCCCGATGCTTACCCAGCATACCGAATTTATCATTTCCAACTTAAATACCAGAGCGCAGTTGATTGGCGGCGCGGCCCTGGTGGTAGAAAACTTTGGTAAAAAGCTCGAAGATAAAATGGCAGCCATAGAAGAAGGTGTTTATGTAACCTGATTTTTTTAAACTTGCTGAATGACAAAACCGAACAGTGAAAATTATTTTTTAAGGAATGAAATAACCGTTGATCATCCCAAAAAAACAGTGCTAAAAGAAGCATTTTACTTCAATAGACTTTATCAATTATTTTAACCCGAATCACTTTGCAAACCCTGATTAAGCATATCAAACAAAATTTTTTAAAAATACCAATGGTTGCACCTTGCATCAGGGCAATTGCCAATGCTGTTTTTATCACTGTTTTTTTAGTGTCGGCAGCACAGGCGCAAACAGTTTATGAGTTAAATTCCGGTTGGAAATGTGCGCCGGTTGCAGAAGTGAAAGCTGACGGAATGGCTTTGTCGCAGCCCAATTCATCCACCCAAAACTGGCTTCCTGCCACCGTGCCCGGAACGGTTTTGACCACGCTTTTAAACAACCAAAAAGTGCCTGATCCTTTTTATGGGATGAACAACGAGCGCATCAAAGATATTTATGCTACCGGCCGAAATTATTACACGTATTGGTTTGTAAAAGATTTTGAGGAAGCGGCACCAGTCGGCGGTCATCAGGTTTATTTGAATTTTCGGGGAATTAACTACTCCGCAGAAATCTACCTCAACGGAAAAAAAGTGAACCCAAAAACGCATGTCGGCATGTTTTTGCGGGAATCGTACAACATCAGTTCGCTGTTGAATAAAAACGGTAAAAACCGGTTAGCCGTTTTGGTTTATCCGCCGGATCCGGTTGGCAATGCAAACGGCGGACAAGGCGGCGATGGCCGGATTGCCAAAGGTGTCGGCCTGCAATACACGGCCGGCTGGGATTGGATTGTGCCGATGCGCGACCGGAATACGGGCATCTGGGACAAAGTTACGATTGAAAAAACAGGAGAGGTTAACCTACTCAATCCGCATGTAATTACTATAGTTCCGGGAATTAGGAAAGTTTTGGGCGATCAGCAACCTGCCATTATTAAGGCATCGGCAGAACTGCAAAATCCCACAAATCATGCGGTAAAAGGAGTATTGCAATATAATTTGGATGGAAATACCATTTCTAAATCAGTAACCCTTCCGGCTAATTCAACGCAGGAAGTTACCATTCCGGATTTCACCTTAAAAAATCCAAAGCTTTGGTGGCCAAATGGTTATGGCCCGCAAAATTTATACAATTCAAAAATTCAGTTTGTTACCGGAAATAAGGTTTCTGATCAGGAAAACGTTTCGGTTGGTGTCCGGGAAATTACGACCAGTTGGAACAATGAAACGCACAGCCGGCAAGTAGAAGTGAACGGACAAAAAGTTTTTATTAAAGGCGGCAACTGGATTATTTCGGATGCAATGCTGCGTTTTTCGGATGCGCGTTACGATGCGGAAGTCCGTTTTCACCGTGATATGAACCTTAATTTAATTCGGGTTTGGGGAGGCGCTTTGGTAGAACGGCCGGAATTTTATCAGGCTTGCGACAAATACGGCTTGCTGGTTTTTCAGGATTTTTGGATTTCGGGCGATGCAAACGGCAAATGGACCGACCCGGCCAAAGCGGACGACCAATGGACACGCCGTAGATATCCCGACGATCACGGGCTGTTTTTGAAATCTGTTGCCGATCAGGTCAAGCTCGTTCGCAATCATCCTTCGCTGGCTATTTGGTGCGGCGGAAACGAAATTACGCCGCCCGAAGATATTTTGCTTCCGATGCGCGATTCCATTTTACCCAAATTAGATGGCACGCGCTGGTTTGTGGATTATTCTAACTCCGAAAAAATGTCAATGAGTACCTTAGGCGGTAATGGCGACGGCCCTTACGGCATCCAGCCAATTGCTGCTTTTTGGGAAGAGCGCACGTATCCGTTCAACTCCGAAATCGGTTCGGTTGGCCTGAGCGATTACGAATCTTTGCAGCGTTTCATCCCCGAAAAAAACTTAATTGCACCAGAATATTCAGCACAAAATAAAACTGCAAAAGTAGATTCCGTTTGGGATTACCATAAATATATTGCTTACGATGCATCGATTGACCCTTACGGAAAAGCGAAAGATGCCAGGGATTTTGCAGCGAAAGCACAATTGGTTAATTACGATCAGTACCGCGCGCTGATGGAAGGTTTCAGTTCGCATATGTGGAGCTGGTACACCGGAACGATCATCTGGAAAACTCAAAACCCGTGGACTGCCATGCGAGGCCAGATGTATGATTATTATTTGGACCCAAACGCTTGTTTGTACGGTTTGCACAACGGCAGCGAGCCGCTGCACGCCATGTATAATCCGGTTACGGGCATGGTTTCAGTAGTGAACAATACTTTCGAAACCCGGCGCGATTTGATGCTTACTGTTAAAACCATTGGTATGAACGGTGAAGAAGGTTTGGTTACAGAGGTTTTTGTAGAAGTGCAGCCATCATCAGTCAAAGGTTTTTTGCCGGTAAAAACAGTAGTGGAGCGACGCGCAAAAAGCAAAGGCGTTTTTCTTTGCCTGCAAATTTTCGACAAAAACAAGAACAAACTGAGCGAGAATATTTACTGGATAAAAGATGCATCGGGCAATTATTCTGGCTTGCAGGAGATGCCGGCATCACAAGTAAAAATTGCGGCTGTAAAAACAGCAAAAGGTAAAATTGAAGTTACACTGAGTAATCCACCAAAAGCGCCGCTGGCATTTTTTAACCGCTTGTCGCTGGTTGATGGCACCACGCATAAACGTGTTTTACCGGTTTTTTATACCGATAATTATATTTCCATACTTTCGGGTGAAACAAAAAAAGTAGTGATAGAAAATGCATCGAAAGTTAATAATCCGCAGCTTTCCGTTAGCGGCTGGAACTTGCCCGAACAATTTATCACGATAAAAGAAGCATTGTAATAAAATCAAATTAACCAAAAACTAAATCAAAACCTATGGCCCGTTTAAATTTATTGGAAGAAACCCGCTACGAAAAATTGCCTGTAACGGTATATCCCGATGCTTCTTTTGCCTCTGTAAAAGTGGCGAAAAGGATAGCCAGTTTGATCAACACTAAAAATGAAAAAGGCGAGAAAACGATTTTAGGTTTGGCAACAGGCGCAACGCCGGTGAAGGTTTATGCGGAACTGATCCGGCTGCACAAAGAGGAAGGTTTGAGTTTTGCAAATGTGGTTACCTTCAATCTGGATGAATATTTCCCGATGAAGCCGGACGCAGCGCAAAGTTATGTGACGTTTATGAACGAAAACTTGTTTGATCATATCGACATTAAAAAGGAAAATATCCATATTCCGGATGGCACGCTGAAGCAGGAAAATGTAGCCGCTTTTTGTCTGGAATATGAAAAAAAGATCAGTGCTTACGGCGGGTTGGATCTGCAGGTTCTGGGGATCGGGCGAACGGGACACATCGGTTTTAACGAGCCGGGATCGGCACCAAACTCGGGTACGCGTTTGGTTACGTTGGATGATCTGACACGCCGCGATGCTTCACATGATTTTGGCGGAAAAGAGAATGTGCCGGTAAAAGCCATCACGATGGGCATCGGAACGATATTTAAAGCGCGAGAAATAATTTTAATGGCCTGGAACGCTAAAAAAGCTTCCATTATTAAAAAAGCCGTTGAAGGAGAGATTTCTTCGGATGTACCGGCAACTTATCTGCAACTATCTGATAACGTAGAGTTTGTGCTGGATGAAGGCGCGGCCGAACAATTAACGCGTTTTAACACACCATGGTTGGTTAAAGATTGCGTGTGGACGGAAAAACTGATCAAAAAAGCAGTGATCTGGCTGGCAACAATTTTAGATAAACCGGTTTTAAAACTAACCGAAGAAGATTATAACAACCACGGCATGGCGCAACTGGCCACCGAAAAAGGACCGGTTTACAACATCAATATTGATATTTTTAACCAGGTACAGCATACCATTACCGGCTGGCCGGGCGGCAAACCAAATGCAGATGATAGCCAGCGGCCGGAACGTGCTGAACCGGCCAAAAAGCGTGTCATTGTGTTTTCGCCGCACCCGGACGATGATGTGATTTCTGTTGGCGGTACGTTTATCCGTTTGGTTGATCAGGGCCACGATGTGCACGTGGCTTATCAAACTTCGGGCAATAATGCCGTTTGGGATGATGATGCGCTGCGTTTTATTGAATTTGCCATCGATTTTGCCAAAAGCCAGCAGCAGGAAGCTTCGCAGTTGGAAAGTTTATACCATTCCATGCGCGAATTTTCTCAGCATAAACAGCCCAACGAAGAAGACCCGCAGGAAATGAAAACGGTAAAAGGGCTGATCCGCAAAGGAGAAGCGATTGCCGGTGCGCGTTTCGCCGGTGTCCCGGATGACCATATTCATTTTATGGACCTGCCTTTTTATGATCGTGCAAAAGTGCAGAAGCAGGTGAGTTTTGAAGATGATATACAGGAAACAATGAAACTTTTGCAGGAAGTAAAACCGCATCAGATTTTTGCCGCCGGAGATTTCGCCGATCCGCATGGTACGCACAAAATTTGTTTCAATATCATAGTCGAAGCCTTGAAACGTTTAAAAGACGAAGAATGGACTAAAAACTGCTGGATTTGGCTGTACCGTGGTGCCTGGCATGAGTTTGAAACACACGAAATTGAGATGGCCGTTCCGCTTTCCCCGCAGGAAGTGATCCGTAAACGGCTGGCAATTTACAAACACCAGTCGCAAAAGGATTTACCGGTTTTCCCTGGTGATGATGCGCGCGAGTTTTGGGTTCGGGCAGAAGACCGCAACCGCGAAACTGCCTGTGCTTACGATAAATTAGGTTTGGCAGAATACGAAGCGATGGAAGCTTTTGTGCGATACCGGCTGGATTAATACTGCTTTTAGCAAGGTTGTCATCCCGACGATAGGAGGGATCTTCATCGAAGTAAAAGAGAAAACTTGTATTTTTAGATGAAGATTTCTCCCTACGGTCGAAATGACAAAAAAACAATGCTTCTTTTATCACATAAAATTTAGTACATCAATCAAAAAAATATGACAAGTGTTTCCAGCCCGGCCACTTCCGGTTCAAACCCGGACAAAAGTTCCAAAGCCATCCTGATCATCGGTGCCCTGTTTTTCATTTTCGGTTTCGTTACCTGGATGAATTCGGTGCTGATCCCGTACCTGAAATTAGCCTGCGAACTGAACAATTTTGAATCCTATCTTGTAGCTTTTGCCTTCTATATTTCTTATCTGGTAATGGCGATTCCATCCGCCTGGCTGCTCAGGATAACCGGTTTCAAAAACGGCATGTCGGTTGGGCTGGCCATCATGGCGGTTGGTGCACTGATCTTTATTCCGGCTGCCTTAAGCAGAACTTACATACTGTTTTTACTGGGTTTATTTGTGCAGGGAACAGGTTTAGCCGTACTGCAAACGGCTTCCAATCCATACATTACCATATTAGGCCCACCGGAAAGTGCCGCCAAACGCATCAGCATTATGGGCATTTGTAATAAAGTGGCTGGTGCCATTGCGCCGATTGTGCTTGGAGCAATTGCTTTAAAAGATGTCGACGGTTTGAAAGCGCGTTTGACGACGATGCCTTCCGCAGAAAAAATAACGGAACTAAACCAACTTGCCCACCGCGTAATTACACCTTATATTGTGATTGTGGTAATTCTAATAATTCTATCAATTCTGATCTCGTTTTCCACGTTGCCGGAAATCGATACCGATCACGAAGACGAAACCGTTGCCGCGGCCAACACCCATAAAACCAGTATTTTCCAGTTTCCGCATTTGCTGCTGGGCGTTTTTACCTTGTTTTTATATGTTGGGGTTGAAGTTTTGGCCGGAGATTCGATCATCAGTTATGGTGCAAGCCAGGGCATTCCGTTATCAACCGCCAAGTTTTTTACTACCTGTACGTTATTTGGTATGATCATCGGCTATATCACCGGCATCATCTGCATTCCCAAATATTTTAAGCAGGAGCAGGCACTGAAAGTATCGGCTGTTTTGGGCGTGATTTTTTCGCTTTGTGCTGTATTTACCACCGGTTATATTTCCGTTTTATTTATTGCGCTGCTCGGTTTGGCCAACTCACTTTTGTGGCCTGCCATCTGGCCGCTGGCCATTGCCGGTTTGGGCAGGTTTACCAAAATTGGTTCATCTTTCATGATTATGGCAATTGGCGGCGGCGCGTTAATTCCGTTATTGTACGGCCGTTTGGCAGATGCTTTTACACCCACACATGCTTACTGGCTGCTCGTTCCATGCTACCTGTTTATTTTATTTTATGGGATAAAAGGACATACCATCGGCCTGAGCAGCAACCCAAAAGTTAAAAATATTTTTCCGATAGCAGAATAGTTTACAAATAATAGTTTATAGATAATAGTTAATGGTTCATAGCTGATTGTGAATAAAGTTAATAGTTGATTGTTCATAGCTGATTGCCGAAAGCTGATAGCCCAAACCTCAAACCTCAAACCAATGAAAAGAAGCACATTTATCCAACAAGCCGGGTTATTGTCTGCCGGTTTAATCATTAATAAATCTGTTTTTGCAGATGTTGTCCCTTTTGAGAGCCACCGCCCGCCTTTGTCGAAAAGGAATTTTACGAGCAGGGCGGTAGAGGGTGCCATTGCAGAGTTCAAAGCTAAGGTGAAAGACCCGGAGCTGGCCTGGCTTTTTGAGAACTGCTTTCCGAATACGCTGGACACCACTGTTTTTTATGCCCTAAAAGAAGCACGGCCGGACACGTACGTCATCACCGGGGACATCGATGCGATGTGGCTGCGCGACAGCTGCGCGCAGGTTTGGCCGTATATGACTTTCATCAAAAAAGACGAAAAACTGCGGAACCTGATCGCTGGCGTGATCAACCGGCAAACACATTGTGTGTTGGAAGATCCTTACGCCAACGCTTTTTATCGGGACGATACAAAAATCAGCGAATGGAAAACCGATCATACAGACATGAAGCCCGGCATCCACGAACGCAAATATGAAATCGATTCCTTGTGCTACCCGATCCGTTTGACGCATCGGTATTGGAAAGAAACCGGCGATGTTTCCCCGTTTGATGAAAAATGGAAACACGCCATCGAGTTAATCCTGCAAACTTTCAAACAGCAGCAACGCAAAAATGACCGCGGGCCGTATCATTTCCAACGCAATACAACCAACCCGACGGACACGCTGCCAATGGGCGGCTATGGTTTTCCGGTGAAAACAAGCGGTTTGATCTGCTCAATGTTCCGGCCAAGTGACGATGCGACGATCTATCCATATTTGGTTCCTTCCAACTTCTTTGCTGTCGTCAGCTTAAAACAAGCGGCAGAAATCGTCAATGCTGTTTTTAAGGATGAAAAATTGACATCGGACTTGAATGCGCTGGCAACAGAAGTAAGTGCTGCCTTGCAGAAATATGCCATCGTTCAACATCCTGTTTTTGGCAAAATTTATGCTTTTGAAGTGGACGGTTTTGGGAACACCAACTTAATGGACGACGCAAATATCCCGAGTTTACTTGGCATGCCGTACTTGAACGCGGTTTCCGTTTCCGATCCAATCTATCAGAATACGCGAAAATTTGTGCTGTCGGAATACAACCCTTATTTCTACAAAGGCACTGCTGCGGAAGGAATCGGTGGCCCGCACGTTGGCAAGCCCGACATGATCTGGCCACTCAGTATTATTTGCCGCGGATTGACAAGTACGGACAATGCAGAGATCAGACATTGCGTCAATATGCTAAAATCCACGACCGCCGGAACTGGTTTTATGCACGAATCTTTTAACAAAGACGATCCGTCTAATTTTACCCGGAAATGGTTTGCCTGGGCAAATACTATTTTTGGTGAGTTCCTATGGGAAACTTATCAGAAAAACCCAGCTTTGTTAAACGGTTAATCGAAAATGAAAAAGAAATCGATACTGTTTTTAGCACTGTTTTCTTTGCTGATGGCTGACAGCTATCAGCTATCAGCTCAAAAGCACACTTTCGCTTTGGCCGACAGTGTTTTTTTGCTAGATGGAAAACCCTTTCAAATGATTTCCGGGGAAATGCACTGCCCGCGTATCCCGCGCGAATACTGGCGTTCGCGAATGAAAATGGCCAAAGCGATGGGTTTGAACACCATCGGGACTTATGTTTTCTGGAACGCACACGAGCCTACGCCCGGCAAATATACCTTCAGCGGAAATAACGATATTGCCGAATTTGTGAAAATTGCAAAGGAAGAAGGTTTGTATGTGGTGCTGCGGCCAAGTCCGTACGTTTGCGCAGAATGGGAATTTGGCGGTTATCCCTGGTGGCTTTTAAAGGATAAAACCATGAAAGTACGCAGCGAAGACCCGAAGTTTTTAACGGCTTACAAAAATTATATCAATCAGGTTGCCAAAGCTTTGGTGCCTTTGCAGGTTACGCATGGCGGCAATATTTTGATGGTGCAGTTTGAGAACGAGTACGGTTCTTACGGTGATGACAAAGCTTACCTCGCCACCAATGCCAAACTTTTTCGCGATGCTGGTTTTGACGGCATTTTATTTACCTGCGATGGGCCAGGGCAAATGCCGCGCGGTTATTTGCCGGGTTATCTTCCGGCGGTAAACGGGTTGCAAAACCCGGCGGAAGTGAAGGCTTTGATCAACAAATATCACGGCGGAAAAGGACCATATTATGTGGCCGAATGGTATCCGGGCTGGTTTGACGACTGGGGGAAAAAACACGCAGATGTTTCCGGAAAAGAAGCTGCGGAGAAGCTCGACAAAATCCTCGGTGCGGGTATTTCCATCAATATGTACATGTTTCATGGCGGCACCACGCGCGATTTTATGAACGGCGCGAACATGAACCGGCAAAATCCATATTCGCCCCAGGTTTCCAGTTATGATTATGACGCGCCGCTGGACGAAGCCGGAAACACGACGCCAAAATATTACCAGTTCCGCGAAGTGATCGAAAAACATCTTCCCGCAGGAGAAAAACTACCGCCAGTTCCTGAAAACGAAAAAACGGTTGCTATTTCGTCCATCAAACTGACCGGTTATGCCGGATTGTTCGACCATCTGCCAAAACCTGTCGAAAATAAAACGCCACTGTGTTTTGAAGATTTGAACCAGGGTTATGGTTTTGTTTTGTACCGGACTACACTTAAAAATAAAGCAGATGGTCTGTTGAAAATCAAGCAATTACGCGATTACGCTACTGTTTTTATCAATGAAAAAATGGTAAACACGTTAGACAGAAGGTTGAAACAAGATTCGATGATGCTACAAAATGTCGCTCCAAATTCGGTTTTAGATATTTTGGTGGAGAACAACGGCCGCATTAATTATGGTCCGTTTTTGAATGATAACCGCCAGGGAATTACGGAAAGCGTTTCCCTGAACGGAATAGAATTATCGAACTGGAAAATGTACCAATTTCCATTTGAAAATTTAGCACGATGGATTTATACCGATAAAAGAAGCATCGGCAAACCGGCGTTGTACAAAGGTGTTTTCAACTTAAAAGAAACCGGCGATACTTATTTAGATATGCGCACTTTCGGTAAAGGTTTCGTGTTTTTAAACGGGCATCATCTGGGCAAATACTGGCAGATCGGCCCGCAGCAAACCATTTATGTGCCTTCAGTTTGGTTAAAAAAAGGGCAGAATGAAGTGGTGGTTTTTGATGAACTGAAATCCGGGCATACGCAAATTTCGGCTTTGGGCCATTCTATTTTGGATCAGGTTTCGGCGGCAAAATAATTCAACATGAAAAAAAATACAAGTTGGAAAATTACGGTGATGCTGTTTTTATGCACTATTTTTTTTGATGCCAAAGCACAGGAAGCAAACGCCATATTTCCATTAATTCCGTACCCAACAGCTTTAACGGCCGGCAAAGGAAATTTCGTTATTACTGCCAACACAAAATTGATTTCTTCGGATGGACGCTTTCAAAACGAAGCAGACCAGTTGAATGCTTTGGTTGAACAATATTTGGGCAAACCGCTAAAAACCGGCAGCGGCAGTTCGGCACGCAATATTTCGCTGCGTTATGATGATGCGATCAAAACGCCCGAAGGTTATCAGCTCAACATCACCCAAAATGCTTTGATATTGGTGGCGAGAGAACCGGCAGGCATGTTCCGCGCGGTAGAAACCATCCGGCAGTTGTTGCCTGCGGATGAGCATCCGCAAAATCAGCTTAAAAAACTGGAAGTTCCGGCGGTGATCATTTCCGATCATCCGGCTTTTGCCTGGCGCGGGATGCACCTGGATGTTTCGCGTCATTTTTTTTCGGTTGATTATCTGAAGAAATTTATCGATTTGCTGGCTTTGTACAAGTTCAACAAATTCCATTTGCATTTAACGGACGACCAGGGCTGGCGCATCGAAATCAAAAAATATCCGAAACTGACAGAAGAAGGTGCCTGGCGTACTTTTAACAGCCAGGATTCGGTTTGTATGGCGCGCTCAAAAGATAATCCTGATTTTATCATCGACCCCAAACACATTATCCACAAAAATGGAAAAACGCTTTATGGCGGTTTTTATACGCAGGAGGAAATGAAAGGCGTAGTGGCTTATGCTGTAGCACGGCACATCGATATCATCCCCGAAATTGACATGCCCGGCCACATGATGGCGGCCATCAACCTTTACCCTTTTTTGACCTGTAACGGAGAAAATAAATGGGGAAAAGATTTTTCCACGCCGGTTTGCCCTTGTAGCGAAAGCACTTTTGAGTTTGCCCAAAATGTTTTCACGGAGATTATGGACATCTTCCCAAGCCAATATATCCACATTGGCGGCGATGAAGTTGACCGGACCAGCTGGGCAGAATCCGACGTTTGCAAAGCTTTTATGGCTAAAAACAGTATCAAAACTACGGCCGGGCTGCAAAGTTATTTCATCAACCGAATGGAAAAATTTTTCAATTCCAAAGGAAGGAAACTGATTGGCTGGGACGAGATTTTGGAAGATGGCATCAGTCCTACCGCGATGGTGATGTATTGGCGCACCTGGGTTCCGAACGCACCGATTAAAGCGGCCAAAAACGGCAACCAGGTGGTAATGTCGCCCGGAGACCCGCTTTATTTTGATGCCCTGCCTGATCAGTATTCTGTTTATAACGTTTATCACTTCAACCCAATACCGAAAGGTTTAACAGACAAAGAGGCGCAAAATATTGTAGGTGCGCAGGCCAATACCTGGACGGAATGGATCCCAACGGAAAACCGTGCCGATTATATGGTTTTCCCCAGGATGACGGCTTTGGCGGAGCGTTTATGGACGAATAAAGATGAATACGAAAGTTATCAGGAACGCCTGAAAATGAATTTCCCACGATTGGATGCGCTGCACGTGCATTACCGTTTGCCGGATATTGCAGGTTTAGTAGAGCAAAGTGTTTTTGTAGATTCCACTGTTCTAAATCCGCAGAAACCACTGCCTGATTTAACGCTGCGTTATACCACAAATGGGCTTTTGCCGGATGGAAATTCTACGCCGCTCAATGCTTCTTTTACCATCAAAAATTCGATGCACATCCGCCTGGCTGCGTTCACGCCGGGCGGAATCCGGGGCGATGTGTACAACTTGCATTACACGCAGCAAACGCTGGCCGAACCGGCTAAACCTGCCGGAATTGCAAATGGTTTGATCTGTAATTATTATCCGGGCGAATATAAATCGGCAAAACTGATGTCGGGCACAGCAAAAGTTGCGGTTCGGGTTGATGAAATTGCAGTGCCAAAAGAAGCATCTGCGCCAGGTTTTGGGTTGAAATATTCCGGCTTTCTGCAAGTTCCGGCCGATGGGATTTACAGCTTTTACCTCAATGTCGATGATGGCGGCATCTTAAATATTGCTGGCCGCGAAGTGGTAAATAACGATGGCTGGCACAGCCCGGTTGAAAAATCCGGACAAGTTGCCTTGAAAGCTGGCTTACAGCCCGTTGTATTGGATTTTGTGGAAGGCGGCGGCGGTTATACCCTGAAATTGAAATACAGCCTGAACGGTTCGGCCCCGGTAGAAATTCCTTCAAACTGGTTAAAGCATTAAGGATGAAAAGCCTGCTCACCATTTTTATCCTGCTAAAAACAGCATCCGGCTTTTGCCAATCGGTGCCAAAACCTTATGGCGCATTGCCAACCAAACCGCAGCTGAACTGGCACGAAATGGAAATGTACGGCATCACAAATTTTGGATATTAACGTATGAAGTTTTCACTCCACATCAAAAACCGTTTTTTAAGGCATAAAAGAAGCATTGCCATCATAGTTTTTTTGCTGATTGCTGATGGCTTACAGCTGACAGCTCAAAGCTTTAATGGCTTGGAACATTTATTCACCACGCCAAAAAACTACGTGGTGCAGCATACAGACCAGGTTTTTAACATCAACGGAAACCTGAGCGAAGATGCCTGGAAAAATACGCCCTGGACATCAGATTTTGTAGATATTGAAGGTGATTTGAAGCCCTTGCCAACGCTACAAACCCGTGTAAAAATGCTTTGGAACGATTCGACTTTATTTATTGCCGCGGAGTTACAGGAACCACAGATTTGGGCTACGCAAACACATCATGACGATATTATTTATAAGGATAACGACTTTGAGATTTTTATCAACCCAAACAACAGTACGCACCAGTATTTTGAGATTGAGATCAACGCGATCAATAAAATATTTGATCTTTTTTTGCCGAAACCTTACCGCAACGGTGGCGACGCGCTGATTGGCTGGAACGCGGAAGGCTTGAAATCGGGAGTGGAAATTGTGGGTACGCTCAATGATCCGAAAGATACAGACAAAGGCTGGACGGTAGAAATGGCAGTTCCGCTAAAAAGTTTGCGGATGGGGTTTCCTTTCCGGGTCCCGGAAGAAGGTACTTTGTGGCGCATCAATTTTTCGCGTGTGGAATGGGATACGAAAGTTGTTGGCAATAAAAACATCAAGCTAAAAGATGCATCAGGCAAAGATTTGCCGGAGCGGAACTGGGTTTGGTCGCCGCAGGGCATAATCAATATGCATTACCCGGAACGCTTTGGTTATCTGCAGTTTAGCCGTAAAAGTGATGCTGTTTTTACGATGCCTTTTTCCGAATTGCAGAAGCAATATTTGTGGCTGATTTATTACCGGCAAAAACAGCATCTGCAAAAAAACGGAAAGTATGCCGCAACGCTGGCCGAATTGAAAATTGAGCGGAGTGCGAGGATTGAAGATCGGGAAAACTTGTTGCAAATGGATGCTTCGGCCAGGCAATTCACGGCAACTATTCAGGCCGAAGGAAGCCCGGCTATCAGCATAAATGATGAAGGATTAATAGAAATTTTAAAACCGAAATAATGAGCGATCGCAGAAATTTTGTAAAAACGGGTTTACTGGCCGGATTATCGGCCGCAGTTTTGCCATCGGCATCCAGTGCCGAAATGCTTCTTTTAGCACCTAAAAAAGGGTGGAAGCATTGGGTTTGGACGAACCCGAATTTGAAAGATACCGACGCAGAACTGGCCGAACGCTACCAGAAATATTACGATGCCGGTATTCGCGGGATATTTTTTGAAAACGACAGCGAAAAACATTTCCGTGCCGCAAAAGCACACAAAATTGAGGCGCACCGCTGGATCTGGACGATGAACCGCGGCGA
>JAABUT010001889.1_pt1 | contig 22021 bp, 20 predicted proteins | sample 5559281 | NCBI WGS metagenome assembly JAABUT01 (sample SAMN10711880, study PRJNA513359) | rock metagenome | isolation source: Antarctica rocks | place: Antarctica: Victoria Land, Ricker Hills nord | collected 2016-01-04
TCAGCCGACTCATCAGCCGGCCTCTTCTTCGTCACGTCGTTCAGTGTCGCGGTCATCATGCCGTCCATCCCGCAGAGCCAGCGGCTCAGCGTGTCAGGCCGGAAACACCGTTAAATCCACAGTCCCGAACATGCTGTCGCGCTCTTGTGAGACGCAAGGGATGATGGGCGAATGGGGCAGTGGGACGGTCTCATTCTGTCAACCAGTCGGTCGTCACGTCTTTCGGGTCACGTCCTATGGACAGCGGCGGGTGGCAGTTGTTTGCTGCCGGCCGCATGGCTGCCGTGGTGACGTGCGGCGCGCGTCGTGCGCCAGGGGTGCCGGTAGGTCGTGGTTGGCCCGTGGGTCTTGGCGATGGAGCGCGGGGCTGACGCCGTCGACCGATGGTATGGCGGTGAGCGGAGCTGGCACGAGGCGTGAGAGCCATCCGAAGCAGGTGGGCAGCACGGCGTTGAAGGTGGCGAAGTTGTGGGCGCCGCGTGGCAGCGCCAGGGTCCATAGCTCAAGCGGTGGACGGTGCGCTCTGGCCAGCTGTTCTCCGGCGCGGTACGAGGCGCGGTCGGACCGGATCGAGACCACCAGCAAGTCCAGGGCCGGTGCTCGGTGGTGCTGAAGCTGCCAGATCAGGTTGTTGGCGTCGGCCAGTGCCCGGCTTCCCCCGAACAAGCTTCCGGTCGTGGCGTCATGCGCTGCGGCGTTGTATCCAGCGATGGAAACCGCTGCCCCGAACAGGTCGGGATGCCTGAACGCCAGGTTGGCCGCACAGTAGCCGCCGGTGGAAACGCCCAGCACACCCCACGGTGAGGACGAGGCTCGGAACGCGTCAACGGTCGCGCGGTGCACGTCGATCGTCAGGTAGGTGTCGACCTGCGGACCGCGCATGACGTTCACGCATTCGGTGTCACGGGGCGAGACGACGTTCTGAACAGGGATCACCGCGATGAACGGCACGCTTTCGCCTGTGCTTATTAGATGATCCAGAACGTGGGAGATGTGGCTCACCCGGAGCCAGCTCTGAGGGCCACCAGGAAATCCGGACAAGAGCTCGACCACCGGAAAGCTGCGCCGGGCGTACGCCGGATCGCCGTACTGCGGCGGCAGATACACCGTCGCCGGATCAGCCAGCACCCCACTGTCGGCCGCCGGAACAGCAAGGGCCACGACCGTCCCCCGCCCGGCCCGGTAGTTCGCGGCCAGCTTCGGGCCCAGCACGCTGTCCATGCTGCCCGACCGGGCGGCGTAACGGGTGGCTGGACGGTGCTGACCCAGCAACTCTCCCCAGGAGGGGTAGAAGACGAACACATCGTTGACCGACACTGCCACCACCAACACGGCGGTGAGCTGGCACCCGAACACCATGAGACCCCGGACCGCCCACCGCGCCACGCCGAGCGCGGCCAGCTTCTCCCAGCACGCGACCGTGCATATGACTGCCGACAACGCCAGCGCGATGACCATCGCCAGCGTGCCTGACCCGATCAGCGACATGACCGCGACTCCTCTCCTGGTCGCCCTGCAGAAGTCGACTGCTGCCACTCTCACGCCCACTGTGGCCTCGGCAACTGTGAAGCCAGTGTGAATCAGGCGGTGCCAGTACCTCATGTCATGTTGCAGCGACCGTCCTGGGTTCAGGGGGCACCGTGGCACGACCGGTCATTGCTCGGCGGGCATCGCAGGAATTGGGAGGGTGGCGGCACCGTGCGATGCGCGCGGACCGCCGGTTCACCGATGCGATCGGCTGACACGACAAGCGCCTGCCTACGCGCGCGACCTGCTGCTGGGACACATCTCGGTCCGTGGTGATCGGGCGGCCATCGGACCCGTCAGCCGAGGACTCCGCGCTCGATGCGCTGCACCAAGCCCTGCTGCCAGCCGGGCTCGGGCTTGGCCGTCTCGATCCACCAGGTCGCGCCGGCGTCGGCGTAAGCGGCCAACTCGCCCGCGAGTGCCGTGGGGTTCTCGGTTACCTCGGCCCAGACGGCAATGTCATAGCCGTCGAGCCGTCCGCGCTCGGCCAGCACCTGGTCGCGCACACCCGCGATCTGTACAACGCTCGGGCGCGCGAGTCGTCCGTCGGCCCACGCGATCGGCACGGCGCCGTCCCAGCGCGCGGCCCGGCTCATCGGGCGGCGCAGGGGCAGCGTTCCACCGACCCACACCGGTATCCGCGGCCGTTGCGCGGGCCGGGGCAGAAAGCGCACCGGTTCCATCCGGTAGTGCTTGCCGTGGTGGCCGAAGCGCTCACCGCTCCACAGGCCGTCCAGGATCGCCAGCCCCTCGTCGAGCATCTCGGCGCGGGCCACCGGATCGGCCTCGTCGCCGAAGAGGGCGAAGTCGCCCCGGGCGGGTGAGCCGATTCCGACGCCCAGCACCAGCCGCCCGCCGCTGAGCAGGTCCAGGGTCGCGGTCTGGCGAGCGAGCACCCATGGCCTGCGCCGCGACACCGGGGTGATCATGGTGCCGACCTTGAGGTGGCGGGTTCGGGCCGCGATCAGCGCGAGCACCAGCCAAGGGTCGACGATGTCGGGGCCGGCGCCGTCGTTTGCGAACACCAGGTGGTCCCATAGGAAGAAGGCGTCGAAACCGGCCTGCTCGGCGGCGACGCCCAGTTCCACGAGGTCTGCGGGGTTTTCGGCGAAACACGGGGCGGCCAGGCCCCGCAGTGGTGAGGTCATGCGCGCTCCCAGCGGTGAAGATGGCTCACGCCATGGCGGATGCCAGTATGTCGGCCGTGACTCCGACGTGGTCCTCGGCCCGCGCCTCGACCTGGGCTGCCGTTTCGGGAAGGCAGAGGATCGGCATCAGCCCTACGCCGTGACCTGGCCGCGGGCTGGTCGTGGTCAGCGCGACGCCGATAGTCAGCCAGCCGCTGCGATATCCGGCGTTGTGGCGCACGTCCAGATCGCGCACGGCCACCAGATCGCCGATGGCCAGCGCGCCGAGGCCGTGGTCGGTCGCGATGGCCTTGTCGACCTGCAGGTCCAAGTCCCACTGATGAGCTGGCCGGCCGATGCCGTTGCCGATCAGCTTCGACCCGACGCTGCCGCGCACCTGGGCCGAGACGCCGCTCTCGCCGAGGTCCAACGGCAACATCGCCAGCAGCCCCGGATCGATGTTGAGCAACTGCCCGCCAAGGTTGGCCAGCGGCTCGGGCAACCGGGCGCCCTGCCCGAACGCGCGCACCGCCATCGCGTCGCCGGGCACCAGCCGGGCCAGCACGTCGGGCTCGAACCACGCCAACACCCGGCCCTGCTCGCCGCGCTTGCCCAGCACGGCGCCGGTCGCGCCCGCGGCGGCGCCGGAGCGGACGGTGACCCGGTTGCCCAGGCACGCGAAAGCCGTGAGGGCGTGCCTGGCCGCCTGCTCGGGATGCACTATCGACACACCAGGGCTGGCGTGATCGGTGTCGTAGCCGAAGACGCTGTCGCCCAGGCCCAGGCCCAGCACCACACCGCCGTCGCCGGTCGGAACGTAGGGACGGCCGTCGGCGTCCACCAGGTAGGGGTTGCTGTCCAGGCCAGGGTGCTCGATGACGCCTGCGGTGTTGGTGGCAAGGACGATGTCGGTGCTCATGCGCTGGCTCCAAGCCCGGTCAGTGCCGCGAAGGCGTTGCTGAGGTTGGCCCGGTCATCGAGCCTGATGTCGAAGGCCCCGGTCGGTCCGCTGAGCAGCGTGCTCGGCCCGGGGCCGTGGCCGAACAGCCGGCAATGGCCGGTGCTGATCACGCCGACCGTGGTGTAGCCGGGGCGGAATCCACGGCCGTACCGGTGGTCCTGGTCCTCCAGCACCACCACATCGGCGATCCGCAAGCGCTCCAGGCCGAGCGAGAGATCCTCGCTCTGCCCGGCGTAGGCGCCCATCAGGTCGGTGTTTGCGTATTCGGAGTACATCCCGGCGCCCGCGCCGACGGCCTCCGCGGGCACCCGGGCGGCGACCGGCACCACGAGCCGGCCGTCCGCCCCCGTCTCCAACCCCAGGGCGTCCAGCAGGTCCGGAGCGCAGTTCTTCACCACCACGTCCGCATGGTCGGTCAGCTTGAGCCGCTGCCCCGCGGCATGCACGCTGACAGCGTCGCCGGTGCACACCTGCGAGAGTTCTTCCTCGGCGAAGTCGGCGAGGACGTAGGCGTGCTGGCCGATGACGCGCCCGGTGGCGCCGGCAGCCGGGCCGCTGCGGACCGTCACCACGTTGCCGACGCAGGACAGGAACTGCAGCGCCATGTTGGGCCGATCCTCGCGGTGCCGGATCGACAGCCCCGGTTCCAGGTGGTCGGCGGCGTAGCCGGCCGCCGGGTCGCCCGGGTGCACGCCCAAGGTCACGCCACCCATGCCCGGCAGGACGAACGGCGTTCCATCCGCGTCGGTGCGGTAGGCGTGCCGGTCACCCAGTGCGGGCCACACCTCTCCGGTGAGCACCTGGGTCACCAGGCGGTCGCGGTTGGTGGCAAGGGTCATCGTGAAGCTCCGATCACAGGGGCGGACCCGAGCCGGAAACCGGCGGCTCGGATGGCTGGGGCAGTGCTGGACCCGTTCCAGACGTTCATCAGCGGTAAGGTCCGCCGGGTGCTTGCCACCGCGTCCACGCGCGAGAGCAGCCCCAGCACCGACTGGGTGAACCGCATTCCGGTCAGGGGCCTGCCGAGCGCACCGTCGACGATCTCGAAGCAGGCGTCGCGGGTAACGCCGGTGATGGTGCTCGCGTTGCGGTCGACCATGCGGGTGTACCAGAAGCGCTGGATGTAGACGCCGCGCCCGACCCCGGCGATCAGCTCAGCCTCGGTGGCGCCACCGGCCGACATGACGAGGTTGGCAGCCTGGGTCGCCGGCGGTTCCTCGCGCGCGATATGAGCGTGCCCGGTGGAACCGAGGCCGAGCTGGGCGCCGGTCGCCAGATCGGTGACCGGCGAGCCGACGACTCCGGCCCGCAGCAGGTCGACCCGCTGTTTGGGGACGCCCTCGATGTCGAAGCCGATCGGCAGCCCCACGTCGGCCAGCGCGTCGTCGGTGACCGTGACCAGGTGGCTTGCCAGCTGCTGCCCGGCGCAGCGGGCCGATACCCCGACTCCCGCCGCGGCGAGTTCACCGGAGAATCCGAAGCCGGGCAGGAACTCCAGCAGCTCGGCGGTGGCCTCGGGGCCCAGCACGACGTCGTACTCGCCCGGCTCCAGTTCACCGCGACCCCGGCCGGCGACGGCCTGCGCGGCACCGGCGCGCAGGGCCTCGCTCAGTCCCAGCCGGTGCACCGCCCGGCCGAGGTCGGCGAAGTGCGCGGTGCCCTCGGCCACCGAGAACGTGAAGGCGCCCGAGGCCTCGGTCGCGGACGTGGCCCGCGCGACGCCGGCGCTGGTGGCCACCACCAGCTGGTTGACCGCCCGGCCGAACATCCCCGCCACCGAGCCGCGCGCTGCGTCCGCCGTAGTGCTGGCCTCGGCCACCAGGGCCGCGCGGGCTGCCGCGTCGAAGGCCGCCGTGCCGTCGTCGAAGAGAACCGCGCTGCCGGTGTCGTCTGCGCTGCCGGTGTCGGGCGTCGCCACCGTGGTGTGACCCGGGTTGGGCGCGGCCGCGGCGATGCCACGGGCCATCCGGGCAGCGGTCGACACGGCCGCGTCCAGACCCGCCAGGCTGCTCGCGGAGGCGCGGGCGGCATGGCCGTCCACGACCGCCCGGACCATCACCTGCACCTCGGTCACGTCCTGCGGCTGGTGGATCCTGCCGTCTGCGAAGCGGGTGTACTCCCCGGTACGGGCGAGCACGAAGGCGTCGAACTGGTCCGCGCCACCGCCGGTGACCGCCTTGGCCAGCTCGTGCAACGCCCGATCGCCGTCGACGGCGGCGTCGAAAGGCGGCGTCCCGCTCATCAGGCCACCCCGATCCGCTGCTGACGCACCAGGACCGGCGCGGCGCCGTGGCTGAGGAACCCCCATTGCTTGGGTTCTCCCTTGCCGCACGGATAGCCGAAGTTGCGGACCTCGTCCGGCCCGGCCACCGCTTCGACCGCGCCCCAGAACTGCGGCGTGATGCCGCCGTAGGAGAAGTTCTTCAGCAACCGACCGCGCCGGCCGTTGCGCACCTCGTAGGCGACCTCGGTGCCGAACTGGAAGTTCAGGCGCTGATTGTCGATGGACCAGCTGCGGTTGTCATCGATGTAGTAGCCGTGGCCCAGCCGCTGGATCAGTTCGTCGAGAGAGCCGCTGCCCGGCTCCAGGTGCACATGGGTCGAGAAGCACACCGGCAGGTAGCCCCAACCGTCCGAGCGCGCCGCGCCGGTCACCGGCAGACCGGCCCGGGCGGCGGAGTCCCGGGAGGACAGCGTGTTCTCGACGACGCCGGCCACGACCAGCGGGGTGCGCCGGGCCGGCGATCCCTCGTCGTCGAAGGCGAAGCTGCCGCGGGTTCCCGCGACTGTCGGGTCCGAGGTGATGTTGACCGCCGGCGAGCCGTAGCGCAGGCTGCCGACATCGGCGACCGAGATGAACGACGTGCCAGCGAAGTTGCGCTCATCGCCCAGCATCCGGTCCAACTCCAGGGCATGGCCGCAGGACTCGTGGATCTGCAACGACACCTGCTGGGCGCCGATCACCAGGTCGGCGGTTCCGGGGTCCGCGGTGGGCGCCCTCAGCAGCGCGACCGCCTCTTCGCCGACCCGCGCGGCGTTGCCCGGCAGATCCAGCTGCAGCACGAACTCCCAGCCGGCGCCACCGGTGTTACCGTGGAAAGAATTGGGAAAACTGCGCCGCTGCACGTCGTGGTCATCGACCGCGACCGCCAGCATCATCGCGCCGGACTCGGTCAGGTGCTGGTGCTGCCGCGATCCCTCGGTGTCGGCGAAGTGCCGGTGCTGGCGCTTGGCGTTGATGCCGGCCTGCGCGTCGCGGACCTCGCCCGGCGCCGACATGCCGGCCAGCACCTCGCTGAGCAGCCCGTGGCGCTGCGCGTCGGACACCTCGAACGGGTCCGTTCGCACCGCGGTCTCATACCGTCCGGAGCTGCCCTGGCGTGGCGGCAGTCGAACCGGCGCCCCGAGGCCGCCCCCCGCGCGGGCGACCGACACCGCCTGCCGGGCTGCGGCGCCGGCGTCGGGTGCGCCGGCCAGCGGCCGCGAGGCAAATCCCCAGGCGCCGTCGACCAGTACCCGCACGCCGATTCCCAGGTTGTGCTCCCGCCGCTCGTCGGGGTCGGCGCCGGCACGGTGATAGAGCCGCAGCTCCTCGCACTCGACGAGCCGAGCATCGGCGAAGTCCGCGTCGCCGCCGACCTCGCTCAGGGCCGCTTCCAGCAGCTCCGTGGCGACGGCGTCCTCGGACAGCTCGCCCCACTGGTGTGCCGATCCGCTGCTGAACCGCTGCTGTTGCGTCGGCGAGTCCGTTGATCTCATCGGGGTAATCTCCGTTCGGTCCTGAGAAAGTCGGCGAGCTGGGACAGGCCGTGCACGATGGCGGACCGCTCAGCCGCAAGCGACAGCCGAAGATGGCCCCGCCCGGCCGGGCCGAAGGCGCTTCCGGGCGCGGTCGCCACGCCGCGGGCCTGCAGGAAGTCCAGCGCGAAGCGTGCTGTGTCGGTGATCTCGTCCGGCAGGCTGAGCCAGAGGTAGAACGCCCCGGCGGGCACGGTGTGGGTCAACTCGAGTTGAGTCGCCGCGGACACGGCGGCGTCGCGTCGCTCGCGGTAGGCCTGGCGCATCTGTCCGACGACTTCTTGCGGCCCGCTCAACGCCTGCACCGCGGCCCACTGCGTGACCGTGTTGACCGAGGACGCGATGGTCTCCTGTACCCGCGTCATCCTCGCGATCGTGGCGGGCGCGGCCACGGCGTAGCCGACCCGCCATCCGGTCATCGCGTAGGTCTTGGAGAGCGAGAACGCCGTGATCGAGGCCGCCATCGGCGCGGCCACCGAAAACGTCGTGTTCGGGCGGTCGAACCAGAGCTGGTCATAGCACTCGTCCGAGACCACCCACAGCCCGTGCTCGGCGGCCCACTCTCCCAACTCTGCCTGATCCGCGTCCGACCACACCGCGCCGGTCGGGTTTGACGGGGTGTTCAGCACGACAGCGCGGGTCCGCGCGGTGCGGACTGCCTCCAGGCCGGCTCGGCCGGCGAAGCCGCCGGTCGCCGGGTCAAGGGCGTAGCGGACCGGTCGCGCGCCCACCGTCAGCGCGATCGAGGCCAGGTTCGGCCACCCCGGATCGGGCACCAGGATCTCGTCGTCCTGATCGAGAACAGCCCGATAGGCGCTGTGCAATCCGCCGACACCGCCTGCGGTGACGAGCACCTGGTCCGGCGAGATCTCGGCGAGGCCGTTGTCGCGCACGAGCTTGGCGCAGACGGCCTCGCGAAGCGCCGGGATTCCCGCGCTCGGCGCGTACCGGGTGTGGCCGGCTCGGGCGGCGCGGTACGCCGCGTCGACGATCGCCGGCGGCGTCGGCCAGTCCGGCTCGCCGAACTCCAGATGGACCGCGTCAGGATGCGCCCACGCCGCGTTGGCGAGTGCTCGGATGCCTGAAGGCGGCACCTGCTCGATCTGGTGTCCCAGTGCCGGCCGGCTCACCACACACCCCGGGACTGGCCGCCGTCACAACTGACGAAAGCTCCGGTGACGTAGGAAGCGGCGTCCGAGGCGAGGAACAGCGCCACCGCCGCGAACTCCGCCGGATCGCCGTAGCGACCGGCCGGAATTCCCGCGGCGCTCGCCGCGCGGACCTCGGCAACCGGGCGGCCTTCGCGCTCGGCCCGCTTGGCGTCGAGCTGCGCGACCCGGGCGGTGTCGATCCGGCCGGGCAGCACGCCGTTGACGGTGACGCCGTCCGGGGCGACGGTGGCCGAGACGGTCTTGAGCCAGCCGCTGAGCGCCGCCCTTCCGGCGTTGGAGTAGGACAGGTCGGGCAACGGCTCGCGAACGCCTGAGGACAGCACCGCCACCACGCGGCCCCAGGACTGCGCGCGCATGGCCGGCAGCAGCCTGGTGGCGAGGTCGATCGGTGTCACCGCGAGCAGTTGCAGGGCCTTGCGCCACTGGTCTGCGTCGGTGCGATCGGGCGGGCACGGCGGCGGGCCGCCGGCGTTGAGGACGAGCACGTCGGCGCCGCCGAGCCGCTGCAGGGCGGTCTCGGCCACCAGCTGAGCCGTTCCCGGGTCCGCGGCGTCCGCGGCCAGCACGTACACCGTGGCGCTGGTGGAGCGCAGCTCGGCGGCGGTCTCCTGCAGCCGACCCAGGTCGCGCGCCCACAGCAGCAGATCCGCGCCCTGGGCGGCGAAGCCCTGCGCGATCGCGCGGCCTAGGCCGGAGCTGGCGCCGCCGATCACGACCCTGCGCGCGCTCACGCCCAAGCTCCTGCCGAGGCCACCGACAGTACCGGCCGCTCCGGTTTCAGGCCGACCCGGTCCAGCACGTCGTCTAGCTCGGCGAGGGTGATCTCCTCGAGGTTCGGGCGCAACGCCCTCGTCCGGGCATGGGCGATCACACCGCGGCGGCGCAACACCTCTTTGCGGATGCCCAGGCCGACCACCGGCTGACCCTCGAAGCTGAGGTACGGCAGGTAGCGGTCGAACAGCGCGGCGGCGTGGGCGTGCTCGCCGTCGGCGACGGCGATCCGAAGAGCCCGCAGGATCTCGGGGAAGGCGAACCCGGTCATGGTTCCGGACGCGCCTCTGCGCAACTCGGCGTAGGCACTCACCCCACCCAGGCCGCCGAAGACGGTCAACCCGCCACGCTCGCTCAGCAACCGGCTGATCTTCGGCGGTGTCGGCGGATCCTCGAGCTTGACGATGCTGCTGGCCGAGCCGTCCAAGGCGGCCAGCAGCGCGGACACCGGCATCGGCACCCCGGTCGCAGCCGGCTCGTCCTGCACGATGACCGGAACGCCTGCGCTGCCGCAAGCCGCGGTGAAGAATCCACGGATCTGGTCGGTGTCACGGAGCAGAGTCGGCGCCGACACCATCACGGCCGCCGCGCCCAGCTGCTGGGCACGGGCGATGCGCTGGGCCGTCAGGGGCGCCGACGGCGACGAGCAGCCGACCGCGATCGGCAGCCTGCCCTGAGCCGCGGCCAGCACCGCCCGCAGCACCAGGTCGCGCTCGTCGTCGCTGAGCGCGGTGACCTCGCCCATCACGCCCAGCACGGTGATGCCGTCGACGCCCCAGTCCGCCGTGGCTTCGACGATCTCGGCGAGCCCGGCTGGGTCAACGGCGCCGGCGGCGGTGAACGGAGTCGGGCTGACGAACCAGGTTCCCGACAAGCCGGCGTGGTGGGCGATGCCGCTGTCCTGCGGTGTTGGCTGGTTCGGCGGTGTCAGCTGGTTCGGCGGTGTCAGCTGGTTCAGCGGTGCTGGGCTGTCGTGCACGGCTCGGTTCTCCCTTGACGGTGGGCGGGACGGCTCACCCGGCCAGGTGGGCGGCTCTAGTAGCCGCGCGCGCTCTGGTAGAGGTTGCGCAGCGGACGGCGCTGTCGATAACGGCTGAGGTTGTCCAGGAACAGCTCGGTGAGCACCTCGTTCTCCTCGGCCGCTGTCGAGGCGGAGTGCGGCGACACCAGGACGTTCGGCAGGTCCCACAAGGGCGAGGCATCGGGCAGCGGTTCGGTCTCGAACACGTCCAGCGCCGCCCCGTGAAGTCGACCTGCCCGCAGGGCGCTGATCAGCGCGGCCTCGTCGAGAACCTGGCCACGGGCCACGTTCACCACGATCGCCCCTTCGGGCAGCGACGCCACCCTGGCAGCGTTCATCAGGCCGCGGGTCTGCTCTGTCAACGGGCACGCGAGCACCAGCACGTCGGTGGCCGACAGCACGTCGTCCAGTTGCTCGGTGGCGATCATCCGGACGGTGTCGGCGACGTGGTAGGAGCCGCCGGCCCGGCCGACTCCGGTCACCCGCATGCCGAGCGCGTCATAGGCCTCGGCGATCCGCCGTCCGATCGAGCCCAGACCCACCACCGTCGCGCGGCGACCCGCCAGCTGCCCGCTGACATGGCGCTGCCAGTGGTGGGCTCGCTGATGAGCTTGTAATCGCGGGACATCCTTGACGAAGTGCAACGCGCCAGCCACCGCGAACTCGGCCAGCGGAGCCGCGTGCACGCCGGCGGCGGTGGTCATCACCAGGTCGCCGCGATCGAGGCCATAGCGCTGCACGAAGCCGCCGATGCCGGCGCTGGTGGCTTGCACCCAGCGCAGCCGCGGGGCGTTGGCCAGCAGGTCCGCCGGCGCGTGCCAGTCGAAATCGAAGGCGACGTCGGCCGCGGCCAGCAGCTCGGCCCAGCGGCGCTCGTCGGCCGCGGAGAGCTCCGGCGGCGTGCCCCCGTGGTCGTTGAGGTAACGCGGCCGCGGCAGCAGCTCAGGCGCGTACAGCACCTCACACCCGCCGCTGGCCACGATCCGGTCGACGAACCGGGGTTCGAGATAGGTGGCGATCAGGATGCTGAGGCACTCGGCGCGGTGCTCAGGGACGGCTGCGCCCGGCCGGGTCCTCGGCGTCGCCTCAGCCATGCGTCGGGCTCAGGTAGTGCTCGTGCAGCGCCGCCTTGGCCACCGCCGGGTCCTTGCGTCGGAAAGCCGTCAGCAGCTTGGTGTGGCGCAGCACCGCCTCGGCCATGTCGATGCCCTGCCGATCCAGCGACGAGCGCATCAGCGCGCCCATCTGACCGTTGAGCGTGGACCACATCTCCACCAGCCGCGGATGTCCGCTGGCCTGCACTATCAGGCGGTGCAGCTCGATGTCGGCCTCGACAATGCCCGCCAGGTCCGCCTTGTCCGCGGCCAACTCCATCACCCCGATCGCCTCGGTCATGTCGGCCACCAACCCGCTGCGCACCGAGTCCCACACCTCGGCCAGACCGGCCGACTCAAGGACGTAACGGGCGTAGCAGGCCTCCACCACGTCCTCGGCCGACATCCGGGTCACGATGGTCTGCCGGCGTGGCTGTACCTCGACCAGGCGCTCGCCCTGCAACTCGCGCAATGCCGCGCGCACCGTCGTGCGGCTGACACCGAACTCGTCGGCGAGGTTCAGCTCGATCAATGGGGTGCCGGCGGGGAGCTCATTGTTCAGGATGCGCGAGCGCAGGATCTCGTGCACCGACTCAGGTAGCGAGCGGTGCCGCAAAATGCCGCGGCCGGCTTGCTCGCCTGCGTTCGAGCTCATTCGGTACTCCTTGCCGGTGGGTGACGGCCTTGGCCGGATTGGGCGTTACTCCTATTGTTCAGGCCTGCGCTTCGAGCGGGAAGTCGACCCACGCACGGGTGCGGTGCGCCCTCTCGAAGGCGTTGATGGTCTGCTGCACCAACGCCCCCTGGCGGAAGTCGCCCTGGTTCACGCTCGACCCGCTGAGGATCTCGTCGGTGAAGTCCCGCAGGACGTTGGAGTAGAACAGGAACGGCCACGGCTCCCGCGAGGTCCCGCCCGCCGGAAAGAACCGCTGTGGGATCTCGAGCTCGACGAACTCCACGGCGTCCTTCTTCGCGGCCTTGATGGTCTGGCAGATTCCGAACTCCTCGACCAGCCGGACGATGATGGCACCCTCCGAACCATAGATCCGGACTTCAATGCCGGGATAGTTGCCCACCGTCACGAACGCGGACTGCACCGAGGCCAGCCGGCCGCCTCCGAACTCGGCGATCCACATGTCGCCGTCGTCGATGTTCACCCGCGTCATCTCACCGGTCTCGCGCACCATCCGGTTCGGCACGAAGTTGCGCATGGTGCCCACCACGGATTGCAGCGGCGCGTCCATCCACCAATGCATGATGTCGATGACCGGAGCGCCGTAGCCCTCGATCGAGGAGACCGCGATGACATCGGGGTCCGCGGTGTCGCGCAGTTGCCGCAGCGGCGTCTGGGGGTCCAGCCACTGGCTGTTCTGCTCATAGGCGTTGAGCATGTACGGCTCGCCGATGTAGCCCTGGGAGAGGAGCTCCGCCGCGTACATCGTCGCGGGGGCGTAGCGGAAGGTGAAGCCGAGCTTGGTCTTGAGCCCCCTGCTCTCGGCGAGGTCGGCCGCGGCGATCACCTCGCGGAAGTCGGAGTGAACGGGCTTCTCGCACAGCACGTGCTTGCCGCCCTCCAACGCGGCCCAGGACACCTCGAAGTGGGACCGGTCCCCGGTCACCACGTCGATCACGTCGATGTCCGGATCGTCGGTCAGCTTGCGGTAGTCGCTCTCCAGCCGCGCGACGCCGAATTGCTCGCCGGCAGCCGCCAGCGCGTCGGCATCGGTGTCGGCCAGCGCCACCACCTCGACCCGGGGGTCGCGCTGCCAGCCGGGGATGTGGGAGCGAACGGCCCACCTGCCGGTTCCCACGACGCCTACTCGTAGTTTGTCCTGCGCCACTATGGTCTCCTGTTTCTCGTGCGTGCCCGCCGTCGCGGTGCTCGCTGGGTTCACTGGGCGGCGTTGTCCGCCGCGTGCATGGGTTCTATGGGTTGTCCGGGCGTGCGAGCGGCGGCCTCGGGCACCGCGGGCAGGGCCAGGTCGAGTTCGCCGTGGCGCCGGCAGCGCGCCTGGTGTCCGGCGGCCGTGGTCCCGATCTGCAGCAGCTCGGTGTGCCACTCGCCGCAGACCGGCTCGGCGTAGGGACACCGGGGCACGAACCGGCACGCGGGTGTCAGGTTCATCAGCCTCGGCGGTGCGCCGGTGATGGTGGCCAGCGGCGCATCCCGGGCCACCGCGCCCGGCAGCGACTTCAGCAGCGCCGCGGTGTAGGGGTGCTTCGGCCGGCGGAGCAGCTCTCGGGTGTCGGCCAGCTCCACCAGCTGGCCGGCGTACATCACCCCGACGCGGTCGCAGATCTGCGCGATCACCGACAGGTCGTGGCTCACCAGCACCAGGCTCATGCCCAGGTCGCGCTGCAGGCCGATCAGCAGGCTGAGAATCTGGTCCTGGATGATCACGTCCAGGGCGGTGGTCGGCTCATCGGCGACCAGCACCCGCGGGTTGGCAGCCAGCGCGATCGCGATCAGCGTCCGCTGCAGCATTCCACCGCTGAACTGGTGCGGATAATCGCGCAGCCGCTTCTCGGGCACCGGGATTCCCACCCTGGTCATCAGCTCGATGACGCGTTTGCGCCGCTCGGACCGCGACATCGTCGAGTGCGCCGCCACGGCCTCGTCGAGCTGTGCGCCGATTCGGTGCACCGGGTTCAACGAGGTCATCGGATTCTGCGGAACCATCGACACGAAGTCGCCCCAGTAGCGGCGCATCCTCTTGGGTCCCAGGTCCAGCGCGTTGCCCTCCAGGACGCCGGGATAGGTCACCGAGCCGGTGTGCGTGGCGCGGGCGGAGGGCATCAGCCCGAGCAGCGACCGGCAGGTCACCGTCTTGCCGCTGCCGGTCTCGCCGACGATGCCCAGCACCTCACCGCGCCGGAGTTCGAGGGACACGTGGTCCACCGGCGTGACCGTCCCCGCCCGGGTGGGGATCCGCACGCACACGTCGCTTGCCCGCAGCACCACCGAGCGCGCGTCCTCAGCCATCGACGCGCCTTCCAGGTCAGCCGACAGCAGGCTCATCGGTTCGCTCCCAACAGCTCCGACAGGCCGTCGCCGATGAGGCTGAGCGACACCCCGAGCAGCACCAGCGCGGCGCCCGGCATGATCGAGAGGTACCAGTTGGACAGGATGAAGTTCTGACCCGCCGAGATCATCGACCCCCACTCCGGGGTGGGCTGGGCGATGCCCACCCCGAGAAAGCCGAGGGAGGCGCCGAGCAGGACGTTTCCCACCGCGTCGACCATCGCGAAGATGACCACGCCCGGAAGGACGCTGGGCAGCAGGTGCCGGAAGATGATGCGCGGGTGCGAGAAGCCGAGCGCCTTGGCGGCGATGACGTAGCCATAGCGTTTGGCCGACAGTGTCTGGCCGTGCGCGATGCGGGCGTAGCTCACCCAGCTCACCACCCATAGCGCGATGAACAGGTTCAGCAGGCTGGCCCCTAGGCTGGCGATGATCGCGATCACCAGCACGATGAAGGGAAAGGCGAAGAACAGATCCACGATCCGCATGATCACCGTGTCGGTGCGGCCACCGATGTGCGCGGCGACGAGGCCGATCAGGGTGCCGACGACAAGCGTCACCAGAGTGGCGCCGAAGGCGATCGCCAGGTCATAGCGGCCGCCGTAGAGAATCCGCGCCAGCACGTCCCGGCCGTACTCGTCGGTGCCGAGCAGGTGGCCCTTGGCGAACAGCGGGGCGAGCGGGTTCAGCGCGTCGATGGTGGTCGGAGAGTACGAGCTGAACAGCGGGGCGCCGACGCAGGCCACCACGAGCACCAGCAGCATGGCGCCGCCGAACAGCAGCGAGAACTTGCCCCGCAGCCGCCGAGGCAGCGGTATGCGGCGGCGCGAGCTTGCCGCTATCCGGGTCGCCGGTCGTTCCAGGACGAACATCTGCGATCTCCTAACCGGCCGCGAGCCGTGGGTCGATGGCGATGTGCACCGCGTCGGTGAGCAGGTTCACCAGCAGTACGAACAGCGCGAAGACCAGTGTCAGGCCCTGCACGACCGGGTAGTCGCGGGTCGACACGGCATTGACCAGCAGCGAGCCCAGGCCGGGCACCGAGAAGACGTTCTCGATCACCACCGTGCCCCCGACCAGGAAGGCCAGGTTCACCCCGAACACCACGACGACCGACATGCCGGCGTTGCGCAGGATATGGCGCAGCACCACCCGTCGCCACGGAATGCCCTTCAACAGCGCGGTGGTCACGAAGTCGGCGTTGATGGTCTCGATGACACTGGCCCGTAGCGAGCGGACCAGCACCGTCGAGAACGGCACCGCCAAGGTGATCGAAGGCAGAATCAGATGCCGGACGTGGCTGAGGAAGCCGCTGCCGTAGCCGTTGATGGGCAGGATCGGGATCTTCACCCCGAACACCAGGATCAGCAGCACTCCCAGCAGGAAGCCGGGCAGAGCGAAGCCGATGAGCAGGAAGATCCTGGTGCCCTGGTCGACCACTCCACCGCGGTGCAGCCCGGCGTACAGGCCCAGCGGAATGGACAGCGCCGCGGTGAAGATCCCGGCCATCACGATCAGGAACAGGGTCGAGCCCAGGCTGCTGACGATGAGGTGGCCCACCGAGGCGTCCAGGGAGTAGGAGTGGCCGAACGAGCCGGTCAGCGCACCGCGCACGAAACGCCAGTACTGGACGGCGATTCCCTGGTCGAGCCCCAGCGAGTGCCGGATCTGGGCCGCTCCCGCCGGGGTGTAGTGGTTGCCCAGGATGAGGGTGGCCGGGTCGCCCGGAACCAGCCGGATCAGGACGAAGGACACGACGGTGATGCCGATGATGATCGGCACCATCTGCAGCAGCCTGCGCCCGAGTATGTGCAATCCAGCCATGATGTCCTCCGTCCTGCCTTCCGTGGTGGGGGTGCCGCGACGTCAGTGCTGGTCGACGGTGAGGCTCAGCAGCGAGTCGTTGTAGTTGCCCAGCGGCGAGACCTTGAAGCCGTGCACCCACTTGCCGCTGGCATAGCGGAACGGCGGGTAGATCAACGGCAGGTAGGGCGTCTGGTCGGACACCGTCTGCTGGATCTGCTTGTAGAGGTCCGCGCGCTTGGTCGTGTCCGTGGCCGACCTGGCTTGGTTGGTGAGCGCCACCGCGGCCGGGTCATTCCAGAACGTGTCGAACGAGCTCGAGCCGGCGTTGACGTCGACACCGAAGGTGACCACCTCGTCGGGGTCGATGATGTCGTTGGTCCAGTACCGCTCGCCGATGCCGTAGTTGCCGGTCTTCTCCTTGCCGTAGGCGGTGACGAGCTCATAGGCCTCGATCTTCACCGTGATGCCGATCTTGGCCAGCGAGTCCTTGATCACCACCGCCTCGGCCTGGCCCGCGGCGTCACCGCTGACCGTGATGATGTTGGTGCTGAAGCCGTTGGGGTAACCGGCTTGGGCCAGCAGCGACTTGGCCTTGGCGAGGTCCACGGTCGGTGTGGGCAGCTGGTCGTTCCAGTACAGCATCTTGTAGGGCATGAACGAGGTCGCCGGCGTGCCCGCACCCTGGTAGGCCAGCGTGTTGATCTGGTTGAGGTCGACGGCGTAGCGGACCGCCTGGCGCACCTTGACGTTGGAGAAGTACTTGTCCTTGTTGGACAGCTGGATGAAGTCGACCCTGGTTGACGGGAAGAGGTCCAGGCTGAGCTTAGGGTCGGCCTTGATCTGCTTGCTCAGGTTGCCCGGTGGGTTCTCGATGACGTCGACGTTCTTGCTCTGCAGGTCGAGCACGCGGGTGTTGTCGTTGGTCACGATCTTGACCTTGACGTTGGCGATCTTGGGCTTGGCGCCGTAGAAGTTGTCGTTGCGCTTGAGGTCCACCTCGGACTCCGGCGCGTACGAGCTGACCACGAACGGCCCGCTTCCCACCGGATGGGTGAAGAAGGCGGCGCCTTGGGCCTGCACCAGCTTCTGCGGCAGCGCGGAGAACGCGTACATGGCGAGGTCGGCCAGCAGCGGGGCATGTGGCGCGGACAGGCTCACCACGACGGTCTTGGCATCCGGCGCAGTGATGGCCTTGACGGCGGTGATGAGAAAGCCCCAACCGCCGTCGTACTTCTTCGCCCGGTCGATCGAGAACTTGACGTCCGAGGCGGTGACGGGCGAGCCGTCGGAGAACTTCGCGTCGCGCAGCTTGAACGTGTACATCAGCCCGTCCGGGGAGATCGCCCACGATGTCGCCAGATCGGGCACGATCTTCGTGCCGGTGGGGTCTGGCTGCACGAGCCTGCTGTAGAGCGTCTGATCCAGCCAGATCGACTCGTTCACCGAGGACACCTCGGGATCCAGGGTGTCCACCTTGACCGGGTTGGCGATGACCAGGGTGTCGGACTGCTTCGCCGACGAGCCGTTGGATGAGGAGCTGCCGCCGCCAGAACCGCAGGCGGTCAGCACAAGCGCGCCGGCGAGCGCCGCGGCCAGGCCGGCGACTGGCAATGATCGTTTAGTCAACGGGCCTTTGCCCGCCGTGCTCGAAGGCGGAGGCGGTGCGGGGCGGGCTGTGGTCATGGCGTGTTCTCCCCTTGGGTGTTCGGTTACGGTGGCGGCAGCCGCGGTCAGGAGCTGCCTGGATCGAGCAAGTGAGCTGCACTACGAGCGGGACGGGCTGGCGTCGGCGGGGTGTGGGCTGGCCTCGCCCGCCGCTGCCTGGGCTGGATAGGCCGGTGGGCCGGTGTTCAGGTGGCAGGCGACCGTGCGGAACGCGGCCGGCCTGATCGTCAGCGGCACCTCGCGCCTGCAGACGTCCATCGCCTGCGGGCAACGCGGGTGAAAGACGCAGCCGCTGGGCGGTGAGATGGGATTGGGCATGTCACCGCCCACCGCCGGCTGCCGCGAGGTCTTGCGCAGGTGGAGTTCGGGAGCGGCGTCGAGCAGCGCCTTGGTGTAGGGGTGCAGCGGTCTGCGGAACAGCTCCGCGGTCGGCGCCTCCTCCACGACCCGTCCCAGGTACATCACCGCGATCCGCTCGCTCAGCCGGTGCACGACCGCCAGATCGTGGGTGATAAACACATAGGTCAGACCCAGGTCGCGGCGCAGCTGTTCGAAGAGGTTGAGCACCTGGGCCTGCACCGAGACGTCGAGAGCGGACACCGGCTCGTCGGCCACGATCAGCCTCGGCTTGACCGCCAGTGCCCTGGCGATGCTCACCCGCTGGCGGCCGCCGCCACTGAGCTGGCCAGGCCGCTGGTCGATCAGGTCGGCCGGAAAGCCGACCCTTGCCAGCAAGGACTCGGCTTCGGCCCTGCGCTCGGCGCCTGAGGACGTGCCGTGCACCGCGAGCACCTCTGCGATGGACACGCCGACAGATCGATACGGGTTCAAAGTGGAGTAGGGGTCCTGCAGGATGATCTGGATGCGCTCACGCAGCTGCATCGAACGCCCTCGGGAAGCCGTGAAGATGTTCTCGCCTTCGAAGTACACCTCGCCGGCGGTCGGCTGCTCCAGCCTCAGCAGCAGCCGGCCGAGGGTGCTCTTGCCCGAGCCGGTCTCACCCACCACGCCCAGTGTTTGACCACGGCGCACCTCGAGCGTCACGCCCTCGACGGCGCGCAGCACCTGGCCGGGCTCGCCGCGCAACCGAAGACCTGCTGCGCGGCGAACCGGAAAGTGCTTCGTCAGGCCCGCGGTGCGCAGCAGAGCCGGTGCATCAGCTGTGGTGGTGGTCAACGAGTTCCTGCCGTTTCCTGTGTCGCAAGTCTTGACGCCGACATTGGATACGCCCCGGTGATGGCTCCGGAGAGGGCACTCCGCCGTGCGTTGGTGGAACGTTAGGTCCTCAGTCGACAATCGTCAATGCATACTCAAAAAGTTGTTGAGGTTGAAACATTCGGCCTCGCTGTGAGTCCGCGTAAGCCATCAAGTGTCACGAAATGGCTGTGGTTATCAGGGCAACCTGGTAACGCGGGCCGCTGTGCTTCGGCGGTCTACGTCTCATCAGACGTGCTTGACCGATTGTCGACTGTCGACTTAAGGTTCGGCCATCAGGTCGGCACAGCTGTCGCCGGCTCCCCCACTGCGCGCTCGGCGTGCGCGAACGGACAGGACGCAGATGGACGTCACGTATGACTTCTCCGGCAAGGTGGCGGTGGTGACGGGGGCGGCCAGGGGTGTCGGGCGGGCCACCGTAGCAGCGTTCGTGCACGCCGGAGCGCGAGTGATCGCGGCGGATCGAGACGCCGTAGGCCTGGCCGAAACCTGCGCACCCTACGGCGACGCTGTGCACGCCGTGAGTGCCGACATCAGCGCCGCCACGGGCGCACTGGCAATTGTATCCGCCGCGACCGGAGTGTTCGGGCGGCTGGATATCTGCGTCAACAACGCCGCGGTGGCGCCGCACGCCAGCCTCCTCGATGAGCGCGCCGAGGTGTGGGACGCGGTCTACGCCGTCAACTGCCGGGGTACGTTCTTGATGACGCAAGCGGCGGCCCGGGCGCTGATCGAGCAAGGGAACGGCGGCCGCATCATCAACTTCTCCTCCGGTGTCAGCAGCCGGGGGTCCGCCGGCGCGGCGACCTACGCGAGCAGCCGAGCCGCCACCGAGAGCTTCACCCGGGTAGCCGCCATCGAACTGGCGCCGCATGAGATCCTGGTGAACTGCGTCAGCCCCGGCCTCATCGACACCCAGCCCAAACCGCTGCCGCCCTCGATGGCCGAGAGCCTGGGTCGCCGTATCCCGGCGCTGCCGCTGGCCCGGCCCGGCCTGCCTGCGGAGGTCGCCAACCTCGTGCTCTGGCTCAGCTCGGCGGGGGCCAGCTACGTCACCGGCGCCCTATACAGCGTCGACGGGGGCGCCGGGGTCGGTGGCCGCACCACCGGAAAGGTGGTGGACGAGGACGTCCGCTACGACTGGGTGACCGGGCGCGACCGGAGCGCGGCAAGCGGCTGAGGGACCGTGCGGTCGACAGCGGTGAGGCGGCCGCCGTTTCGCTGAATCCGCGCCCCAGCGCGTCGATGCGCTTCGCTTCTCGCGCGACGGACACGATCTCTTGGGTGACGAGATCGATGGTCTCGGGAAAGAAGTGGTCTTGCCAGACGTGCGGTCCGTCCGACTGCTCGTCCGCGGGGCCGCGGGTAGGACGCCATGCCGCGACGGTCAGGCCACCTCGGTGTAGACATCCAAGGCGAGCAGGGCGAGAGCACACGCGCAGGTCAGTACCTCCAAACCGGTACTGCCTCGTTCGGCGCGTGCGCGAGCGCCGCGTCGCCCGGCCCGTAGTGCAGCGTCGAGTGTCGGCAAGATTCATCATCAGGCGCAGGTCGCTGCCGTACGGCGCCGCCCAGATCTGCTGCACACTCCCGCCCGTCGCCTCCGCGTGGGCCTTGCGCACCCGCTCGAGCAGATCGGAGTCCGCGCTGAGCCGTCCTGACTCGAAGGTGCCTCCCCACCACTGCACCTCCACCGGGTGGCGCGGAGCCACGGATCGCCAGCGCTCGCCTCGGCGACCGCTTGCTCGAACTCAGCCCGGGCGCGTTCGACCGGCTCGTCCAGCATCACGCCGAGGCGACCCGCCGCGCCCAGCAGATCCGGCACCGTCGGCGCCCACTCACCCGATCGGACCGAGCCGATCGAGATCGGATACGGCAGCTGCCACCGGGACGCGAGCGGATCGGGATTTCGGTTACGCCGATCCTCCGGTTCGCGCAACGCACGGAAGATCGGCCAGAACTTCTCGACCGCGCTCACACCCGACATCCGGCGCGCTGCGTGCGTGGCACGGCCTGGCACCAATAGGCGGAAGGTCAGAGATCCGGCGTTGGCCGGGACGAGGTCAAGTCCCGTCGGCTCTGGGATAACGCAGGTATCGGCACGCCAGCCACGCCCGATGGCGGCATAGCTGCCCATGCCGCCATCCTCCTCCCCCTGCACCGACGCGAATAGCAGGTCGCCGCCGAGCGGAACGTCTAGCTGCTGCAGCGCCCGGACGGCGAGCAGCGCCGAGACGAGGCCGCCCTTCATGTCGCAGGCGCCGCGGCCGTACACCACCCCGTCGGCGATGCGTCCGGCGAGCGGATTTCGGTCGGCCCACGAGCTGAGATCACCGGGTGGGCACAACATCGATGTGGGCGTTGAGCATGACACTGCGTCCGTCGCCGCTCCCCTTCCGGCGGCCGACGAGCCCCCATGCATCGGTGCGTTCCACCTCGATGCCGGGAAACTGGGGTTCGTCGGTGAGGGCGTCCAGCGGCACCGGCCAATGGTCGGCGCCCCTTGGTTCTGGTCTGGGGGCTCGCTCGCGACCTTGCTGTGGCGCGAGCGCTGCAAGGCCCGAGGCCTCAGCGTCCCGGCCATCAGATTTGCCGCCGTCGGGCTCGGCGGAGTCCCGCTGATCATCCTCGGCACTTGGGCGGCGCTGCTCGTCACCGGCTGACAGATGACGAGTGCCTCCCGCGCCGACGCCCGGCCGGAAATGACAGCAGTTGGCTCACCGGCGACGACCTCGCCCTGGAACTCGCCACCCTCGTCCTGGGCGTGCTGACCGCCGAAGCGCTACTCCACTCGCCGCTGATGACACCACTGGTCCTGGTCCTGCTCGTGGTGATACACCGC
>JAABUT010001891.1_pt1 | contig 21996 bp, 21 predicted proteins | sample 5559281 | NCBI WGS metagenome assembly JAABUT01 (sample SAMN10711880, study PRJNA513359) | rock metagenome | isolation source: Antarctica rocks | place: Antarctica: Victoria Land, Ricker Hills nord | collected 2016-01-04
CCCGGTGGGCGGGGGGCGGGGTGAGGCGGGGGGAGTCGGCGGCGCTGGCCCGCGCGCTGGAGCTCGGCGCCGCCGGCCTCGGCGGCACCAGCCCCAATCCGAGCGTCGGCTGCGTCGTCCTCGACGTCGACGGGCGCCGGGTCGGGGAGGGTGCGACGCAGCCGCCCGGGGGTCAGCACGCCGAGGTCGTCGCCCTGCGCACGGCGGGTGGGAACGCCCGCGGCGGCACGGCGGTCGTCACCCTCGAGCCGTGCGCGCACACGGGCCGCACCCCGCCCTGCACGCGGGCCCTGCTCGCCGCCGGCATCGCCCGCCTGGTCGTCGGCGAGCTCGACCCCGACCCGGTGGCCGGGGGAGGGGCCCAGGTGCTGCGCGCGGCCGGCGTCGACGTCGAGCCAGCGCCCGGCGGCGCGCCGTACCTCCTGCCGTGGTTGACGTCTGCCCGTCTGCGGCGGCCCTTCGTCACGTGGAAATACGCCGCCACCCTCGACGGCCGGGTCGCCGCGCCCGACGGGACGAGCCGCTGGGTCACCGGCGCGGAGGCGCGCGCCGACGTGCACGCGTTGCGGTCGCGGGTCGACGCGGTCGTCGCCGGCAGCGGCACCGTCCTCGCCGATGACCCGCAGCTCACGGTGCGCGACGCGGCGGGCATGCCGGCGTCGCGGCAGCCGTTGCGGGTGGTCGTGGACCGTCGCGCGCGCACCCCCGCCGGCGCCCGCGTGCGTGACGCCAGCGCGCCGACGTTGCTGAGCGCCGCCGCCACCCCGGCCGACCTGCTCGCCGAGCTGCACGACCGCGGGGTGCGCCACGTCCTGCTCGAAGGCGGCCCGACGCTCGCCGCGGCGTTCGTCGACGGTGACCTCGTCGACGAGGTCGTCGGCTACCTCGCGCCGGCCTTGCTCGGCGCCGGGCCCACCGCGCTGGCGGGCACCGCCGTGCGGACCATCTCCGCTGCCCACCGGCTCGAGTTCGTCGACGTGGCGCGCGTCGGCGCCGACGTCCGGCTCACCGCCCGAGCCGTCCCCGCCACCGGAAGGCCCTGATGTTCACCGGGATCGTCGAGGAGCTCGGGCACCTCGCGGGCGTCGAGGACCAGGGCGACGCCGCCAGGCTGACGCTGCGCGGGCCTACCGTCACCGGCGATGCGCGCCACGGTGACTCCATCGCCGTCAACGGCGTCTGCCTCACCGTCGTCGAGGTGGCGGACGGCGCCTTCACCGCTGACGTCATGGCCGAGACGCTCGCGCGCTCCTGCCTCGGCTCGCTCGCCGTCGGCGACACCGTCAACCTCGAGCGCGCGGTGCGGGCCGGCGACCGCCTCGGCGGGCACGTGGTGCAGGGGCACGTCGATGGCACCGGCGAGGTGCTCGAGCGGAGACCGTCGCCGCGCTGGACGGTGGTGCGGGTGTCACTGCCGGCCGGCCTGGGCCGCTATGTGGTGGAGAAGGGTTCCATCACGGTCGACGGCATCTCCCTCACGGTGACCGCCGTCACAACCGACTGGTTCGAGGTGTCGCTCATCCCGACGACGCTGGAGCTCACCACGCTGGGGGCCAAGGGCCCCGGCGCGCCCGTCAACCTCGAGGTGGACGTCATGGCCAAGTACGTCGAGAAGCTCCTCGCGTCCCGGGCGGCCCCGTGACGACACCGCTCGCGGCGGGGGACCCCCGCTTCGGCACGATCGAGCAGGCGGTGGCCGACGTGGCCGCCGGCAGGGCCGTCGTGGTGGTCGACGACGCCGACCGGGAGAACGAAGGCGACCTGATCTTCGCCGCCGAGAAGGCCAGCCCGGAGCTGGTGGCCTTCATGGTCCGGCACACCTCCGGCTTCATCTGCGCGCCGTTGACCGACGCCGACGCCGACCGGCTCGAGCTGCCGCCGATGTTCCACACCAACCAGGACAAGCGCGGTACGGCGTACACGGTCACCGTCGACGCGCGCGAAGGGGTGAGCACCGGCATCAGCGCGGCCGACCGGGCCCGCACGATCCGCCTGCTCGCCGATCCCACGACCGGCCCCGGTGATCTCACCCGGCCGGGCCACGTCGTGCCGCTGCGCGCGAAGGCAGGCGGGGTCCTGCGCCGTACCGGGCACACCGAGGCCGCCGTCGATCTGGCCCGCATGGCCGGGCTGCGGCCGGCGGGGGTGCTCTGCGAGATCGTCAACGACGACGGCTCGATGGCCCGCCTGCCCGACCTCGTGCCCTTCGCCGCCGGGCACGGGCTCACGCTGATCTCGATCGCCGACCTGGTCGCCTACCGCCGGCACCACGAGAGCCAGGTCGACCGCATCGCGGAGGCGGCGATCCCGACGCCGTTCGGTGTGTTCCGCGCCGTCGGCTACGAGTCGCGGCTCGACGGCACCGACCACGTGGCGCTCGTGCGCGGTGACCTCGGCGACGGCGAGGAGGTGCTCGTGCGGGTGCACAGCGAGTGCCTCACCGGCGACGTCTTCGGCAGTCGCCGTTGCGATTGCGGGCCGCAGCTGCAGGCCTCGCTCGAGCGGGTCGCGGCCGAGGGGCGCGGGGTCGTGCTCTATGTGCGGGGGCACGAGGGCCGCGGCATCGGCCTCATGCACAAGCTGCAGGCCTACCAGCTGCAGGAGGCCGGGCACGACACCGTCGACGCCAACACCGAGCTCGGACTGCCGGCCGACGCGCGGGACTACGGCACGGGCGCGCAGATCCTGGTGGACCTCGGGGTGCGCACGATGCGGCTGCTCACCAACAACCCGGACAAGCGCGCCGGCCTCGAGGGCTATGGGCTGCGGATCGTCGAGCGGGTGCCGTTGCCCGCGCACCCGACGCCGGAGAACCTCACCTACCTGCGGACGAAGCGGGACCGGATGGGCCACGACCTGCCGGGGCTGCCCGAGTCCTTCGCCGACGAGCTGGTCGCCGCGGGGCAGGATCCCGAGGCCGCCGCCGAGGCGGTCGCCGTCGCGCTGCGAGGATTGGCGCCGTGAGCGGCGCGGGACAACCCCAGCAGGAGGCGGTCGACGCCGCCGGGTTGCGCGTCGCGGTCGTCGCCAGCCGCTGGCACGCGGAGGTCGCCGAGGCGCTGCTCGCCGGCGCGCTGCGCGCCTGCGCCGAGTCGGGCGTCCCGGGGCCGACGGTGGTCCGCGTGCCCGGGGCCGTCGAGTTGCCGGTGGTCGCCCGCGAGCTGGCGAGCCGGCACGACGCGGTCGTGGCCCTCGGGCTGGTCCTGCGGGGTGGCACCCCGCACTTCGACTACGTCTGCTCGGCGGCCACCGACGGCTGCAGCCGCGTCGCGCTCGACACCGGAGTGCCGGTCGGCTTCGGCCTGCTCACCTGCGACACGGAGGCCCAGGCCCGCGACCGCGCGGGCCTGCCCGACAGCCGACAGGACAAGGGCCGCGAGGCCACGCTCGCCGCGCTGGAGACCGCGCTGGTGTTGCGCGAGCTGCGGGCACCGGCGCAGCGCGCCGGCTTCTGAGTCGCGGCAGGCTTCCACCGTGCTGAGCCTCGTCCTGCCCAAGGGATCCCTCGAGACGCAGGTCCTCGAGCTCTTCGCCGCCGCCGACCTGCGGGTCGTGCGCGGCAGCGACCGCGACTACCACGCCCGGGTCGACGACCCGCGCGTCGACCGGGTGCGTTTCCTTCGGCCGCAGGAGATCCCGACGTACGTCGAGCAGGGCATCTTCGATCTCGGGATCAGTGGACGGGACTGGGTGACCGAGACGGGCGCCGATGTGGTGAGCCTCGGCGAGATCGGGGGCGGGCGCGCCGGTGAGGCCACGGTCAGGGTGGTGCTCGCCGTCCCGCGGGAGTCACCGTGGACCTGTGCGGCCGACCTGCCGGCCGGCGTGCGCGTGTCCACGGAGATGCCCGAGACGACGAGGCGCTTCCTCGCGGCTGCGGGGGTGCAGGCCAAGGTCTTCACCAGCCACGGCGCCACCGAGGCGAAGATCCCCGACATCGTCGACGCCGTGGTGGATCTCACCGAGACGGGCTCCTCGCTCCGCAAGGCCGGCCTGAAGGTCATCGAGACGCTGTTGGTCAGCCGCACGGAGTTGCTGGCCAACCGACAGGCCCACGCCGACCCCGGCAAGCGCGCGGCGATGGAGGACATCGTGCTGCTGCTGCAGGGGGCGCTCAAGGCGCGGGGAATGGTGTTGCTGAAGCTGAACGTGCCGGTCACCTCCCTGCCGGAGGTGCTCGAGGTGCTGCCGTCGATGAGCTCGCCCAACGTCACCACCTTGGCCGACGAGAGCCTGCGCGGGGTCGAGTCGGTGGTCCCCAAAGCTGGGGTCAACACGCTCCTGCCGGCGCTGCGGGCGGCCGGCGCGCACGACATCCTGGAGCTGCCGATCACCAAGATCATCGACTAGTGGGTGCTCGGCTGGCGACGGTCCTCTCCGTCGTCGCCGGTGCCCTGCTCGCCGCCCAGGCCCGGGTCAACGGGTCGCTGACGCCCCGCCTGGGCCCAGCGTCGGCGGTGCCGACGGCCGCGGTCTCGTTCGCCGTCGGCACGCTCGCGTTGAGCGTCGCGGTGCTCGCGACGGGCACGGCGCGGCCGGCCCGCGCGCGCCTGCTCGCCCTGCGCGCCGCGGGGGTGCGGCTGCCCTCCTGGTGGTTCCTGGGCGGGCTCGGCGGGGCCGCGCTGGTGGCCACCACCGCCTATGCCGTGCCCCGCGTCGGGGTCGCGCTCGCCGCCGTCAGCGCCGTGGCGGGGCAGACCCTCGGAAGCCTCGTCGTCGACGCGACCGGGGTGGGGCCCGGCGGGCGGCACCGCCCGAGCCCGGGCCGGGTCACGGCCGTCGCGGTCGCGACGCTGGCCCTCGCGGTGGCGGCCGTGGGACGCGGCGGCGATCTCAGTCCCTCGCTGCTGCTCGCCGTGGCCGGGGCGGGGGCGCTGACCTCCGTGCAGGCGGCGGCGAACGGCCACCTGCAACGCGAGACCGGACAGGCCCTCGTCGCGGCGCTGGTGTCGTTCACGGTGGGCGCGGTAGCACTTGCTGCCGTTGCCGGGCTGCTGCTCGCCTTCGGCGGGGCGGGGCCGCTGCGGCTGCCCGCACCGGGTGACGCCCTGCTGTTCGCCGGCGGGCTCGGCGGGGCGGCCTACATCGCGCTCGCTGCGACGACGGTGCGGGTCGTGGGCGTGCTGCGCCTCTCGCTCGCCCTGACCGCCGGGCAACTGCTCTGCGGCGTGGGGCTCGACCTCGTGGTGCCCACCGGCTCGGGGTTGCGGGCGCAGACCGTCGCCGGAGCGGCGCTCGCGCTGGCGGCCGTGGGGGCGGCGGCGTGGGCGGCACGTCGCGACGCCTGAGCAGATCACATCGGGATCATCTAGTCGGCCCTGGCACGCGTCGGTGCTGTCAACGCGGGCACCGGACGGCGCAGCAGACCGCCGCCGTCGAGCCAGGCGGCGGTTGCCGCCCTCCCGGCCGCCAGCAGCAGGGGCGCGGTGGCGAAGTCGCGCGGCCCGGTGGGCAGCGCCTCGAGCAGGCCCGCGGCCCACGCGTCGGCCACGTGGGGAAGCACGCGCACGCGGGGATCGGTCAGTGCGTCGCGCACCGCCGCGCGGTTCGCGGCGGCCCGGGCGACCGTGAAGGCCTGCAGCACCACGTCGAGCACACCCGTCGTACCCGCCTCCACGGGCGCCCGGTAGTGACGCTCGCGATCGACCCGGAGGCCGCAGGCCGCCACGGCGTCCGGCTCGGCAGCGCACCCCCCCGGCGCCCCGGTGACCGGGGCGAGGCCGCAGTCCAGCACCAGCACCGTGTCCGCCGGTCCGGCCCGGTCGAGGGCGGCCTGCACGGGTACGCCGCAGACCACGCCGCCGTCGACGTGGGTGTGGCCGTCGGGCAGCCGGACGGGCGGCAGCAGACCCGGCAGCGCGCAGCTCGCCAGGAGCACGTCGGCGAGCGGCCCGGTGGTGTGGTGCACGGCGCCGCCGCACCGCAGGCAGGTCGTGGTCACCGACAGGGGCACCGCCAGCTCGGAGACGTCGTGCGCCGGCAGGTGCGTGGTCACCAGCCGGCGCAGCGGACCGCCGTCGGCCAGCGCCCCGCTGCGCGCCGTCACCGCGCCGGCGAGGCCGCGCAGCCGGGACCAGGTCGACGGCGCCAGGACCCGGTGCGTCTGCGGGTCCAGCCAGAAGGAGGCGAGCTGCTCGGTGCGCCGCAGGCCCGGTCCGGCGGCGAGGAAGGCGGCGTTCAGGGCACCGGCGCTGCACCCGGCGAGCGCGTCGGGAGCGACGCCCCCCTGCGCGAGCGCGAGCAGGCAGCCCGCCTGGAAGGCGCCGAGCGAGCCACCCCCGCCCAACACGAAGACCGTGCGCGGCCCAGCGCCGGGCCAGTGCCCGCCCTCGACGATCGTCGGCACTGCTGTCCTCCGCTGGCACTGTGACCGCGCGGTGAAGCCCGCGTGGACAACCAGTGTGGAGTGATCGCCGCCCGCGTGGGACGTTCCGGCGAGGTTCACCCCGAGGTCGCGGCGCCGTCGCCGCCGGGGCACCTCCCTCCGGTGATCGTGAGTGACGTGCGAGTGGCAGTGGTCACCGAGTCCTTCCTCCCCCAGGTCAACGGCGTCACCAACAGCGTGTTGCGCGTCTGCGAGCACCTGCAGCGACGCGGCCACGAGGTGCTGGTCCTCGCCCCCGGCGCCGGCCCCACCTCCTACGCCGGCGCGCGGGTGCGTCGCGGCCCGGCGCTCCCCTTGCCCGGGTACGCCGACTTCCGCCTCGGCCTGCCGTGGCCGGGACTGTCCAGCCTGCTGCGGCGGTGGCGCCCCGACGTCGTGCATCTCGCGTCCCCGACGCTGCTCGGTGCGCAGGGCGCCTTCGTGGCGCGGCGCCTCGGCGTGCCCAGCGTGGCCGTTTATCAGACCGACCTCGCCGGCTTCGCCCGGCGCTACGGCCTCGCCGGGCTCGATGGCGCTCTGTGGCGCTGGCTGCGCAGGGTGCACGCCGTCGCCGGCCGCACCCTCGCGCCGAGCCGGCACGCGGTCGCCGAGCTCGAGCGCCGGGGTGTCCGTCGCGTCGAGCGGTGGGCCCGTGGGGTCGACCTCGCGCGCTTCCATCCCGAGCACCGCGACCCGGTGCTGCGCCGCCGGCTCGCGCCCGGGGGGGAGCTGCTCGTCGGGTACGTCGGGCGGCTCGCGCACGAAAAGCAGGTGCACCTGCTGGCGGGACTCGACCGCCTGCCGGGGCTCCGCCTCGTCGTGGTGGGGGACGGCCCCCAGCGCCGGGCGCTGGAGCGCCGCCTGCCGGGCGCGGCGTTCCTGGGCTTCCAGGACGGCCCACGGCTCGGTCAGGTGTTCGCCTCCCTCGACGTCTTCGTGCACACCGGCGCGCACGAGACCTTCTGCCAGGCCGCGCAGGAGGCGCTCGCGAGCGGTCTGCCCGTCGTCGCACCCGCCGCAGGTGGCCTCCTCGATCTCGTCGAGCCCGAGCTGACCGGGCTGCACTTCCCGACGGGGTCCGCCGGGGGGCTGCGGGCGGCGGTGCTGACCCTGCAGGCGGACGCGTCGCGGCGCGAGGCGATGGGCCGCGCCGCCCGCCGTTCGGTCGAGGGCCGCAGCTGGGCCACCATCGGCGACGAGCTCGTCGAGCACTACCGGCAGGCGGCAGCGTGAGCGCGCGGATAGCGCAGTGCGCCACCTTCGTCACGCCCACCAGCGGCGGCCTGCGCACCACGCTTCGACACCTCGCCGAGGGCTACGCCGCGGCAGGCCACCACGTCGTCCAGGTGGTCCCGGGCCCGCGGGACCACACCCTGCACCTGCCCTGGGCCACGGTGATCTCGTTGCGTGCACCCGTCGTCGCCGGCACCGGCTATCGGGTCATCGCCGAGCCCTGGCGCCTGCCGGCACTGCTCGACCGCCTGGCGCCGGACCGCCTGGAGGTGCACGACCGGCTGACGATGCGGGGTCTCGGGCGGTGGGCGCGGCGGCGCGGCGTCCCGTCGCTCGTGGTCAGCCACGAGCGGCTCGACGAGGTGCTGAGGCAGTGGCTGCCCGGCCCGTGCCCGGGCCGGCGGCGGCTCGCGGGGCTGGCCGACCGCAGCAACCGTCGGCTGGCGGCATCGTTCGACGCGGTCGTGTGTACGACGCCGTGGGCGGCCGCGGAGTTCGCGCGGCTGCCGACGCCGGGCCTGGTGGAGGTCCCGCTGGGTGTCGATCTCTCCCGGTTCGGGCCCTGGGCGGCCACCGCCGGCATGCGCGAGTGCCTCGCGCCCCGCGGGGAGGTGCTGCTGCTGTCCGCAACCCGCCTGTCGCGGGAGAAGCAACCGGGGCTGCTCGTCGAGACGGTGCGCGAGCTGACGAGGCGTGGGCTGGCCGTCCGGCTCGTGGTCGCCGGTGACGGCCCCCGGCGGGCCGCGCTGCAGCAGGCCGCCGCGGGCCTGCCCGTCCGTTTCCTCGGGTTCGTCGCGGGTCGCGATCGCCTCGCGGAGCTGCTCGCCAGCGCAGACGTCGTCCTCGCCCCCGGCCCCGTCGAGACCTTCGGTCTCGCGGCGCTCGAGGCGCTCGCCAGTGGCACGCCCACCGTCGTCGACGCCGGCAGCGCACTGCCCGGCGTCGTCGGATCCGCTGGCCGGCCGGCCCCGGGGACTCCGGCTGGTTTCGCGGACGCGGTGCAGGAGCTCCTCGCCGTTCCCGCGTCGACCCGGCGGGCCAGCGCCCGCCGCCGCGCCGAGTGCTTCCCCTGGTCCGCGACGGTCCAGGGTTTCCTGCGGGTGCACCGCCTGCCGGCGCGGCCGTCCCGCGTGGCGTCCGGCGCCGCGGCATGACCGTCACCGCGGCGCCCACGCTCCGGCCGCCGCACCAGGCATGGACGCCGATCCGCGTGGTGGCGCTCGGCGACAGCCTGACCTCCGGTGACGGGGTGGGCGTGGTCACACCCCCCGGTCAGACGTGGGCCGCTCGGCTCGCGGATCGGCTGCGCCCGTCATCGTTCGCGTGCCTGGCGACACCGGGGGCGACGGCCCGTGTCGTGCGGCAGCGGCAGCTCCCCGCGGCCCTCGAGGCGAGACCGCACCTGGCCACCGTCTGCGTCGGGCTCAACGACCTGGTCAAGACAGGCTGTCGGCCGCCGGAGCTCGCGGCCGACGTGTCGGCCGTCGTCGCCGACCTGCGCGGCTGTGGTGCGACCGTTGTCCTGGCCCGGCTGCACGACCCGGCGCAAGTCTTCCGGCTGCCCCGCGGCCTCGCGCAGCAGCTGAGCCGCCGGGTCACGACGGTCAATGCGGCCGTCGACGCGGCGGCGGCCGGCGACACGGGCGTCGTCGTCGTGGATCTCGCTCCGCTGGCGCAGGACGCGCGGTGCTGGGCCGTGGACCGGGTGCACCCCTCGTCGGTGGGACAGGGCCTCCTCGCTGCGCAGGCGGCAGACCGGCTCGGGCTCCCCGCGCAGGTCCCGGGCGAGGACGGCCCGCACGGCGGCCACGTCCCGTCCACCGCTGCCCACCTGTGGTGGCTCACCAGCAGCGGGATGCCGTGGCTCGTGCGCCGCGTCGGCGAGATCGGCCCGCCCGTGCTGGGCATGGTCGCGGCGGCGGCCCGGCAGCACGCGCCGCGGTGGCCGCTCAGGAGGGTGCCGGCAGGACCGCCTGCGTCTGCGTGACCTGCGCGACGAGCCGGCCGTCGTCGTCACGCAGGTCCGTCTGCACCACGACGACCGTGCGTCCCGCGTGCAGGGGGCGCGCCGTCGCGGTCACCGTGCCCGCCGGCACGCCGCGCAGGAAGGTCGTGCTCGACGTGACGGTCGTCGTACCCGCACCGGCGGGCACGTTGAGGAAGGCGCAGACCCCACCGGCACTGTCGGCGAGGGCCATCAGCGCGCCGCCGTGCAGGGCGCCCGCGACCGTGCAGCGCCGCGGTGCCCACTCCAGCCGGCCGACCACCTCCGCCGCGCTGGCCGACGTCAGCGTCATCCCGAGGGCGACGGCGAAGGGCATCGAGGCGAGCAGCTCGTCGGGTTCCACGAGACCAGCCTGCCCCCGCCGGCGCCCTAGCGTGCGGGATAGACCGCACCGGTCAGCTGCTCGCCTGGCCCCTGCCCCGGCGGGTCGGGGATGCTGGCCGCCTCGCGGAAGGCCAGCTGCAGGGAGCGAAGCCCGTCGCGCAGCGGGCCGGCGTGATAGCCGAGATATTCGGCGCTGGCCGTCACGAGGCCCGCCAGCGCCGTGACGAGCCGCCGCGCCTCGTCGAGATCGACGTCGGCCGGCCCGGATCCCTCGGCCAGCCCGAGCTTTCCGCCGCCGCGCTCATGAGCAGCACTGCCGCTCGGGAGATGATCTCGACGCTCGGCGCGCTGGCGAGCTCGCGGGCGGGAAGGCTCGGCTGGCGCACCCTGTTAGCCTTCCACGTTGACCAGCCGCACCCTCGACGGGAGCGGCAGCCAAGCGGGGTCCTGCCAGCGGTGGGTTCTCCACCCGATCGCCGCGAGGCGCACCGGGTCCGGTCTCCCGGCGGCCGCAACCAGGGCCGACCGGAGGCTTGCGCTCGGCGGTCGACGGTCGCACACCCGTCCGCACCATTGCCGAGCACGAGGAGTCCCGATCAGCCAAGAGCCACGCATCAACGACCGCATCCGTGTCCCCGAGGTCCGCCTCGTGGGAGCCGAAGGTGATCAGATCGGCATCGTGCCGATCGCCGAGGCCATGCGCCTCGCCCTGGATGCCGATCTCGATCTCGTCGAGATCGCGCCGACCGCCCGGCCACCGGTGTGCAAGCTGATGGACTACGGCAAGTTCAAGTACGAGTCCGCACAGAAGGCCCGCGAGTCCCGCCGCAACCAGACCCTGACGATCATCAAAGAGATGAAGCTCAGGCCGAAGATCGACCCGCACGACTACGAGACCAAGAAGGGTCACGTGGTGCGGTTCCTCAAGGCCGGCGACAAGGTCAAGCTCACCATCATGTTTCGCGGCCGCGAGCAGTCCCGCCCCGAGCTCGGGTTCCGCCTGCTGCAGCGTCTCGCCGAGGACGTGCAGGAGCTGGGGTACGTCGAGAGCACGCCCAAGCAGGACGGACGCAACATGATCATGGTGATGGCCCCGCACAAGACCCCGCCCAAGACCACCCGGGTCGAGGAACCGAGCGTGCGTCCCACGGTGCCCGCCGCTCCCGTCGTCGCCGCCACCACGCCGCCTGCGGCTGTTGCCGTCCCCGCCGCGCCCGTCCCCGCCGCGCCCGTCCCCGCCGCGCCCGTCCCCGCCCCGCCCGTCCCCGCCCCGCCGTCGGCGAGCGTCTGACCGAGCTCGCGTTCCCTTTCCCCTTTCCGCTACCCCGACAGGATCTTCGATGCCCAAGAACAAGGTGCACAGCGGCGCCAAGAAGCGCTTCAAGCTCACCGGCAGCGGCCGGCTCCGGCACCAGTCGGCCAACCGCCGGCACCTGCTGGAGCACAAGCCGACGAAGCGCACGCGGCGCATCGACGGCACCTTCGACGTGGCGCCGGCCGACACGAGCCGCGTCAAGCGCCTGCTCGGCCTCTGACGCCTGCTCGGCCTCTGACGCCCGCTCCGCCTCCCTTGACCCACCGGCTGACAAGGAACTCCCATGGCACGCGTGAAGCGGGCGGTCAACGCCCACAAGAAGCGACGCACGACCCTCGAACTGGCCAGCGGCTACCGGGGGCAGCGCTCCCGGCTCTACCGCAAGGCCAAGGAACAGGTCCTGCACTCGATGACCTACTCCTACCGGGACCGCCGCGCGCGCAAGGGTGACTTCCGGCAGCTGTGGATCCAGCGGATCAACGCTGCGGCGCGCGCCGAAGGCATGACCTACAACCGTTTCGTGCAGGGCCTTCGACTCGCCGGCATCGAGGTCGACCGCAAGGTGCTCGCCGACCTCGCCCTCACCGACGCCGCCGCCTTCCGCGCGCTGGTGACGGCGGCCAGGGCTGCTCTCCCGGCCGACGTCAACGCCCCGGCCCAGCCCGCGGCCTGAGGTCGGCCCCCTGACCGGGCCCCTGCTCCACCCGCGCTCGGCCCCCGTCGCCGCCGCCCGCCTCCTGCAGCGGCCGGCGGGCCGCCGCGCGGCCGGGCGTTTCCTCGTGGAGGGCCCGCAGGCCGTCCGGGAAGCCGCGGCCGCGGGCGCCCTGGTGGGCCTGTTTGCCACCCCCGAGGGGGCACGTCGGCATCCGGACCTGCCGGTCACCCACCTGGTCGACGACCGCGCCCTGGCATCGCTGGCCGAAACGGTGACGCCGCAGGGCCTGGTCGGGGTGGCGCCGTTGCTCACCGTCGGGCTGGCCGAGGCGCTGGCGGGGCCGCCGCGTCTCGTGGCCGTCCTCGACGCGCCGAGTGACCCCGGCAACGTCGGCACGGTCGTGCGCTGCGCGGACGCCGCCGGCGCCGGCGCCGTGCTGCTGACCGGTGACACCGTCGACCCACACAACGGGAAGGCGGTCCGTGCGTCCGCCGGCTCGCTGTGGCACCTGCCGCTGTGCGCCGGCCGCGCTCTGCCGGACGCGGTGGCGGCCCTGCGCTTCGCCGGTCTGCAGGTCGTGGCGGCCCACGGACGGGCGCGTCGCGGCCTCGACGAGGCCCTCGACGACGGGGACCTGACGGGGCCGACTGCCTGGTTGTTCGGCACCGAGGCGGCCGGGCTGACAACGGTCGCTCTCGACCTGGCTGACGCCGCGGTGCGCATCCCCCTGCACGGCCGGGCGGAGTCACTCAACCTCGCCGCCGCGGCCGCCATCTGTCTCTACGCCTCGGCCCTGGCCCAGCGCTGGCAGACTCCGCGCTCGTGAGCAGCCAACCCGCGGCGACAGCGCCGGATGTCGCGCAGTCGGCGGCGTACGACGAACTGCCGGACGGCGTACTCGTCACCGACCCTGCCGGCACCGTTCTGTTGCTGAACTCTGCTGGTGCCCGGCTTCTCGGGCGCGGCTCTCGCGGCGCGGTGGGTTGCCCCGTGCGCGAGGTGCTGCCGCTCGTCACCCGCGCAGGTGACGACTGGTGGTCCTGCATCGAGCGCGCGAGCCTCCTGCCGCGCTCGACCCGCCAGCCGGAACGGCTCCTGTCAGTCCCGGCCGCGCCCGGCAGCGGGAACGGGGCGGACCTCGACCTCACGGTCGCCGCCCGCTGGATCAAGGAGGACGGCCGGCTGGTCCGCACGGTGGTGACCTTCCGCGACACTGTCGCGAGGGTGCGCGCCGAACGCTCGAGTGCCGATCTGGTCAGCACCGTCGCGCACGAGTTGCGGTCCCCGCTCACGTCGGTCAAGGGCTTCACCGCGACCCTGCTCGCCAAGTGGGACCGCTTCCCCGACGACCAGAAGAAGCTGATGCTGCAGACGGTCAACGCCGACGCCGACCGGGTCACCCGGCTCCTGTCGGAGCTGCTCGACGTGAGTCGTATCGACTCGGGACGCCTCGAGATCCACCGGCAGGTGGTCGACGTCGGTGCCGCTGTGCGCAAGGCCGTCGCCGGCCGGGTCGCCAGCGGGGAGCCGCCGGAACGCTTCCAGTTGCACGAGTCCGGCCCTCTGCCCGAGCTCTGGCTCGACCCCGACAAGGTCGACCAAGTCGTCGGCAACCTGGTGGAAAACGCTGTGCGGCACGGCGACGGCGGTGTCGTCGTGACGCTCGCGCCACTGTTGTCGCCGACCTCCGGCGCCGAGCTCACCGTCGCCGATCACGGGGACGGCGTCGCGGACGACGTGGTGGGCCGGGTCTTCACAAAGTTCTGGCGCGGCGGGCAGCGGCGGGGTGGCACCGGCCTCGGCCTCTACATCGTGAAGGGTCTGGTCGAGGCGCACGGTGGCAGCGTCACCGCCGGTCGCTCGGCGACAACCGGCGGCGCGGAGTTCAGGGTGGTGCTGCCTGCCGGCAATGCTCCCTACGACGACTGACCGGCTCCCGGTCCCGCCCCCGCGACCGCCGCCGGCTCGCCCGCCGGCCCGCCGGCCCGCCATCCGCAGCTGACCTCCACGGTGATCTTGGTGGGTGATCACTGTGGAGCTGGGGTGCGCCCTACCGCCAGTTGACCTCCACGGTGATCTTGGTGGGTGATCACCGTGGAGCTGGGGTGCGCCCCTTACCCGCCGACCCGCCGCCGACCGGCCGAGCGGCTCGGCCTGGCGACAAATCCGGTCGGCGGGACCGGCCGCTCGCACTAGCGTTGCGCCCCGTGCCGAGCCCGCCGCCGCCCTACGACCCCAAGCAGGTGGCACCCCTGCAGCCGGCCGCGCTCACGGCGGCGCGCGAGGCGGGCGAGCTGGCCTTTGCCTCGGCCGCGGACACCGAGGCCCTGGCGACCGCCCGGGCGGAGCACCTCGGCGGCCGCAGCGCGCTCGCCCTGGCCAGCCGCGAGCTGGGCGCCCTGCCGCCGCAGGCGAAGGCGGACGCCGGCCGCCGCGTCAACGAGGTCCGGGCCGGACTGCAGGCGGCGTACGACGCCCGCGCCGGGGCGCTGGCCGGCGCCGAGCTGGACGAGCGCCTGCGCAGCGAGCGCGTCGACGTCACCCTGCCCACCGACCGCGGTCGCCCCGCGGGGGCGCGGCACCCCGTCACGACCATCCAGGAGCGCGTGGCAGACCTCTTCGTCGCGATGGGATGGGAGGTCGCCGAGGGACCGGAGGCCGAGGCGGAGTGGTTCAACTTCGACGCGCTGGGCCTCGGTCCCGACCACCCTGCGCGCAGCGAGCAGGACACGTTCTTCGTCGCCCCGCCGGGCAGCGGCGTCGTGCTGCGCACGCAGACCAGCCCGGTGCAGGTCCGCTCCCTGCTCGCCCGCCCGCTGCCGCTCTATGTCGCGTGCCCCGGCCGCGTGTATCGCGCCGACACGGTCGACGCCACGCACCTGCAGACCTTCAGCCAGTGCGAGGGCATCGTCGTCGACGAGGGCATCACGATGGCCCACCTCAAGGGCACCCTGGACGCCTTCGCCAGCGGCATGTTCGGCGCCGGGATCGTCACCCGGTTGCGCCCGTCCTACTTCCCCTTCGTCGAGCCCGGCGCCGAGGTCGACGTCCAGTGTTTCGTCTGCCGCGGCACCGGCAGGCTGACCCATTCCCGCTGCCCCACCTGCAAGGGCGAGGGCTGGATCGAGTGGGGTGGCTGCGGCATGGTCGCTCCCGGCGTGCTCCGTGCCTGCGGCGTCGTACCCGTGGAGGACGGCGGCCCGTGGAGCGGCTTCGCCTTCGGCATGGGCCTCGAGCGCACCCTCATGCAGCGCCACGACATCGCCGACATCCGTGACCTCGTCGAGGGCGACGTGCGCTTCACGGCCGCCTTCGGGATGCAGGACTGATGCGCGTCCCGCTGTCGTGGCTCGTCGAGATGCTCCCCGGTCTCGCCGGGGTCGACGCCTTTGTCGTCGCCGAGCGGCTCACCCGCGCCGGGCTCGAGGTGGAGGGCATCGAGACCACCGGCGGCGCGGCGCGCGACGTCGTCGTCGGCGAGGTGCTGGCGTTCGACACCGAGCCGCAGCGCAACGGCAAGACAGTGCGCTGGTGCCAGGTCCGTGTCGACGACGGTGGGGCGCCCCGCGGGATCGTCTGCGGCGCGGCCAACTTCTCCGTCGGTGACCGCGTGCCCGTCGCCCTGCCCGGGGCCCTGCTCCCGCCGCCGCCGGGGAGTCAGGCCCCCTTCGCCATCACTGCCCGCAAGACCTACGGGCACGTCAGCGACGGCATGATCTGCTCCGCCCGCGAGCTCGGCGCAGGGGAGGAGGCGGGTGGCATCCTCGTGCTGCCCGCCCAGGCTCCGCTCGGGGCCGACGTCGGCGAGCTCCTCGGGCTTGCGGCCGAGACCGTGCTCGACGTCGCCGTCACGCCCGACCGCGGCTATGCCCTGTCCATGCGGGGCATCGCCCGCGAGGTCGCCACGGCCTTCGACCTGCCGTTCGCGGATCCCGCCGACGCGCCGATGGCGACGGCGGGCAGCGGTGGACCGGGACCGCCGGTGCGGGTGGCGGACCCCGCGGCCTGCGATCGCTACGTCGCCCGCGTCGTGCGGGGCCTCGACCCGACAGCGGTCACCCCGCCGGCCCTTCAGCGGCGGCTCCTCGCGGCCGGGATGCGCCCCGTGCGGGCCGCGGTCGACGTCACCAACCTCGTCCTGCTCGGGCTCGGCCAGCCCCTGCACGCCTTCGACTCGGACGCCGTCAGCGGAGCCCTCGTCGTCCGCAGAGCCGAACCAGGGGAGACCCTTCGCACCCTCGACGGCGTCGAGCGCAGCCTGCACACCGAGGATGTCGTGATCGCCGACGACAGCGGGCCGGTCGCGCTCGCCGGTGTCATGGGCGGCGCCGCCACCGAGGTCACCGCGGCCACGACCGGCGTCCTGCTCGAGTCGGCGCACTTCGACGCCGTGACGGTGCGGCGGACAGCGGCCCGGCACGGCCTGTCGAGCGAGGCGAGCCGGCGGTTCGAACGGGGCGTCGACGACGCGTTGGCGCCGACCGCGGCGCAGGCGGCCGTCGACATGCTTCTCGCCTTGGCCGGCGGCGAACCCGACGCCGGCGGCACCGACGTCGACCTGCGCGGACCGCGGCGGCCGATCACCCTGCCCGTGACGGCTGCGGCGCGCAAGGCCGGTCGCGACTACGACGCCGCGGCGGTCCTGCGCCGCCTGCGCGACGTCGGCTGCACCGTGGCCGACACGGGCACCGACGTCCTCGAGGTACTGCCGCCCTCCTGGCGCCCCGACCTCACCGGCGCGGCGGAGCTGGTCGAGGAGGTCGTGCGACTGGAGGGCTACGAGACCGTCCCGTCGGTGCTGCCCCGGGCCCTGCCGGGACGCGGGTTGACCCGGGCGCAGAGTGGGCGTCGCGACGTCGCCCGCGCGCTCGCCGCCACCGGCCACGTGGAGGTCGTCGTCCCGCCGTTCCTCGGCCGGGCGGACCTCGCGGCCCTCGGGCTGGCGGCCGACGACGCGCGCGCCCACCCGAGCGCGGTGGCGAACCCCTTGTCGGGCGACGCCGGGTTGCTCCGTACGACGCTCCTGCCCGGGCTGTTGCGGGCCGTCGCGCGCAACGTGTCGCGGGGCAACCGCGACCTCGCGGTGTTCGAGGTGGGCACCGTCTTCCTCCCCGGTGCCGGCCGGCTCCCGCCCGCGCCGGTCCTCCCGGTCGACCGGCGGCCGGACGACGCGGGCCTGGCGGCGCTGGAGGCCGCCCTGCCCCCGCAGCCGCTGCACGTCGCCGTCGCACTGACCGGTGCCCGCGAACGCGCGGCCTGGAGTGGCAACGGCCGCACCGCCGACTGGGCCGACGCCGTCGAGGCCACCCGGGTGGTGGCCCGCGCGGTGGGCGCCGAGCTCGAGGCGGAGGCAGCGGACCTCGCGCCGTGGCACCCCGGCCGGTGCGCGCGCCTGCGCCTGGCCGGCCGCACCATCGGTCACGCCGGGGAGCTGCACCCGCGGGTCGTGGCGACTCTCGGGCTGCCCACCGGGACCTGCGCGGCCGAGCTCGACCTCGACGCGGTCCTCGCCGGCGTCGGTGGGCCGGTGCGGGCGCCGCGGGTCTCCCCTTACCCCGCGGTCGGTCGTGACGTCGCCCTCGTCGTCGCCAGCCAAGCTGCAGCGGCCGCCGTCGAGGCCCAGCTGCGGTCCGGGGCCGGCGAGCTCCTGGAAGCGCTGTGGCTGTTCGATTCCTACGCTGGGGAGCAGGTCCCGGCCGGGTCCCGCTCGCTGGCCTACCGGCTCACCCTGCGCGCACCCGACCGCACCCTCACGGACGCGGAGGCCAATGCCGCGCGGGACGCCGCGGTGGCCGCGGTCATCGCCCGCTGGCCGGATGCGGCCCTGCGCACGTGAGCAGCCCGTGCATCGCGAGTTGCATGGCCATGCATCGAGTCGTATAGAGTTGCAGTCATGGGTGCACGGGTCGCCGTTGTCGGCGCGAGTGGGTACGCCGGCGGCGAGCTGCTGCGCCTGCTGAGCTCTCACCCCGACGTCGAGCTGGCCGCGCTCATGGCCGGATCGAGCGGCGCCGGCCAGCCGGTCGCCGCGGTGCACCCACACCTCGCCGGCGCACTGGCCGATCGGGTGTTCACCGCCACCGCACCCGACCTCCTCGCCGACGCCGACGTCGTGGCCCTCGCGCTGCCGCACGGGGAGTCCTCAGCCCTCGCCGCGGCCCTGCCCGACGGCGTGCTGGTGCTCGACCTCGGTGCCGATCACCGGCTCATCGACCCGGCGCAGTGGCAGCGTCACTACGTCGGCGCCGGCCCGCACCGTGCGCCGTGGCCCTACGGCATGCCGGAGCTTCCCGGCGCCCGGGTCGCGTTGCGCGGCAGCCACCGCGTCGCGCTGCCCGGCTGCTACCCCACCGCCGTCACCCTCGCGCTCGCCCCGCTGCTCGCCGCCGGCCTGGTGGTCGGCACCGACGTGGTCGTGGTCGCCGCCAGCGGAACGTCCGGTGCCGGCGCGAGCCCCAGCCGCCGCCTGCTCGGCAGCGAGGTCATGGGTGACCTTTCGGCCTACAAGGTGGGCACCCACGCCCACACCGCCGAGATCAGCCAGAACCTCGGGCTGGGCGCGCTCAGCTTCACGCCGGTGCTCGCCCCGATGCCCCGCGGCATCCTTGCCACCTGCACCGCCCGGCTGGCGCCCGGTGTCGGCGAGCCGGAGCTGCGCACGGCCCTCGCGGCGGCGTACGACGCGGAGCCGTTCGTCACGGTGCTGCCGGCGGGACTGTGGCCGCACACGTCCGCCACGGTCGGCAGCAACGCGTGCCACCTGCAGGTGACCGCGGATGTCGATGCCGGGCGCGCCGTCGTGGTGAGCGCGATCGACAACCTCGGCAAGGGCGCCGCAGGGCAGGCCGTGCAGGTGCTCAACCTGCTGCTCGGGTGGCCCGAGACCACCGGCCTCGCCGTCGCCGGGGTGGCGCCGTGACCGTCACCGCCGCGCGGGGCTTCCGGGCCGCCGGCGTCACCTGCGGCCTCAAGCCCAGCGGACTGCCCGACCTCGCCCTGGTCGTCAACGACGGCCCGCTGCAGGCCGCCGCCGGCGTGTTCACGGCGAACCGGGTCGAGGCGGCCCCGGTGACGTGGAGCCGGCAGGTCGTGCGCGACGGGCGGGTGTCGGTCGTCGTGCTCAACTCCGGCGGTGCGAACGCCTGCACGGGGCCGCCGGGCTTCGCCGACGTGCACGCCACCGCCGAGCGGGCGGCCGCGGCCACGGGCGTCAGCGCCGCCGACGTGGCCGTGTGCTCCACCGGCCTGATCGGCGAGCGGCTGCCCATGCAGCTGCTGCTGCCGGGGGTGGACGTCGCAGCCGCGGCGCTCGGCATCGCCGGGGGAGCGGCCGCCGCCGAGGCGATCCGCACGACCGACACGGTGGCCAAGACCGCCGCACGCGCGTCGCCGGACGGCTGGACCGTCGGCGCCATGGCCAAGGGGGCGGCCATGCTGTCGCCCGCCCTCGCGACGATGCTCGTGGTGCTCACCACCGACGCGGTCGCCGAACCGGGCGTCCTCGCGGAGGTCCTGCGGGCCGCCACCCGCACCACCTTCGAGCGGGTGGACTCCGACGCCTGCCTGTCCACCAACGACACGGTGCTGCTGCTCGCATCCGGCGCCAGCGGTGTCACGCCGCCGCGCGACGACCTCGGCTCGCTCGTGCACGAGGTCTGCGCCGACCTCGCCGGCCAGCTCGTCGCCGACGCCGAGGGCGCAAGCAAGGAGGTACGGGTGGAGGTGGTCGGCGCCGCGACAGAGGACGAGGCGCAGCAGGTCGCGCGCACGGTGGCCCGGTACCCGCTGCTCAAGTGCGCCCTGCGCGGCGGCGACCCGAACTGGGGCCGCGTCCTCGCCGCCGTCGGCACCACCACCGCGGCCTTCGACCCGCAGCGGCTCGACGTCGTGATGAACGGCGTGCAGGTCTGCCGCGGCGGAGCCATCGGCGACCCCCGCGAGGGCGTGGACCTGCGCGGTCGCCACGTCACCATCACCGTCGACCTGCACGCCGGCGCGGCGGACGGCTTCGTGCTCACCAACGACCTCACCGAGGACTACGTGAGCCTCAACGCGGACTACAGCACATGACCGGCGTACGGCACGAGGCGGCGCTGGCCAAGGCGGCCGCGCTCGTCGAGGCACTGCCCTGGCTGCAGGCATTCCGCGACGCGGTCCTCGTCGTCAAGTACGGCGGCAACGCGATGACGAGCCCGGAGCTGCAGGCGGCCTTCGCGCAGGACATGGTCTTCCTGCACCACGTCGGCCTGCGCCCCGTCGTGGTGCACGGCGGCGGCCCCCAGATCACCCGGCACCTCGACCGGCTCGGCGTCACCAGCAGCTTCCGCGGCGGCCTGCGGGTCACCGACGCGGAGACGATGCGCGTCGTTCGGATGGTCCTCGTGGGCGAGGTCAACCGCGAGGTCGTCTCCCTCGTCAACGCTTTCGGTCCCTACGCCGTGGGCATGTCCGGGGAGGACGGCCTGTTCACCGCGGCCCGCCGCCCCGCCCTCGTCGACGGCGAGGAGATCGACGTGGGCTTCGTCGGCGACGTCGTCGACGTGCAGCCCGATCTGCTGCAGGCCATGCTCGGTCAGCAGCGAATCCCTGTGGTGGCCACCGTCGCCCGCGGTCAGGACGGCCACACCTACAACGTCAACGCCGACACGGCGGCCGCCGCGCTGGCCGTCGCCCTGGGAGCCGAGAAGCTCGTGCTGCTCACCGACGTCGAGGGGCTCTACGCGGACTGGCCCTCCACCGCGGAGGTCATCAGCGAGCTCACGGCCGACGACCTGGAAGCCCTGCTGCCGACACTCGCCGAAGGGATGGTGCCGAAGATGGAGGCCTGCCTACGCGCGGTCCGCGGCGGTGTACCGCGCGCGCACGTGCTCGACGGGCGCGTCCCGCACGCGCTGCTGCTCGAGATCGTCACCGATGCGGGCATCGGCACCATGGTGACGGCATGACCCTGACCAGCACCGCGACCGCCGCGCTCGAGAACACGGCCACGACCCTCGACCGCTGGTCCGCCGGCACGTTGCCGACCTACGCCACCCCGACCATGGCGCTGACCCACGGCCGGGGCTGCACGGTCTGGGACGAGACGGGGCGCCCCTACCTCGACCTCGTCGCCGGCATCGCCGTCTCGAGCCTCGGGCACGCCCACCCAGCGCTGGTCCGGGTGGTCACCGAGCAGATGGGGCGGTTGGCCCATGCCAGCAACCTCTATGCCACCGGGCCCGCCGTCGCCCTCGCCGAGCGGCTCGTCACCCTGCTCCGACCCACCGACGGCGACGCCCGGGTGTTCCTCTGCAACAGCGGCGCCGAGGCCAACGAGGCCGCGCTGAAGATCGCCCGCAAGCACGGGAAGGCGCACGACACGGCGAAGACCCACTTCGTCGCCGCCGACCGCAGTTTCCACGGGCGCACCACCGGGACCCTGTCGCTCACCGGCAACCCCGCCAAGCGCGACCCCTTCCTGCCGCTGCTCCCAGACGTGACGTTCGTGCCGTACGGCGACCCCGATGCGCTCGCCGCCGCCGTCACCGACCGCACCTGCGCGGTCCTGCTCGAACCCACCCTGGGCGAGAGCGGCATCGTGCCGGCCCCACCCGGTTACCTCGCCGCCGCTCGGGCCGTCACGCGCCGGCACGGTGCGCTCCTCGTCCTCGACGAGGTGCAGGGCGGCATCGGGCGCACCGGCCGCTGGTTCGCCCACACCGCGGACCTGCCCGACCCCGCCGACGCCCCCGACGTCGTGACGCTCGCCAAGGGGCTGGGCGGAGGGTTGCCGATCGGGGCCTGCGTCGCTGTCGGCGGCGCGCGGCACGTGCTGTCGCCCGGCGACCACGGCAGCACCTTCGGTGGCAATCCGGTGTGCGCCGCCGCGGCGCTCGCCGTGCTCGACACCGTCGAGCGCGACGGCCTGCTCGCGCACGTGCGGGCGGTGGGGCAGCGCCTCACCGAGGGGTGCGCCGCGGTGGACGACCCCCTGCTCGCAGGGGTCCGGGGCGACGGGCTGTGGCGCGCCCTGGTGCTGTCGCGGCCGGTCGCGCCCGCGGTCGAGCGGGCGGCCCGCGACGCCGGCTTCCTCGTCAACGCCGCTGTGGCCGACGCGGTCC
>JAABUT010001894.1_pt1 | contig 21971 bp, 20 predicted proteins | sample 5559281 | NCBI WGS metagenome assembly JAABUT01 (sample SAMN10711880, study PRJNA513359) | rock metagenome | isolation source: Antarctica rocks | place: Antarctica: Victoria Land, Ricker Hills nord | collected 2016-01-04
CGTCAATTCAGAACACACAGGAGACAGGATGACCGATTCCGAGCTCGGCTGGGACGAGATATTCGATCCTGCCTGTAGCGGTTACGACAGCACGTTGCAATTTTTCGGAATTGCGCAGCTACTGGCCACCAGGTCCGGCGTTGTGGTGGACGTTGGGTGCGGTCGCGCTGGTCAGGTCGAGCCCAGGACATTGTATTCGTTAACGAAGCGCCAATTTCAGGACTTGCGTGGTGAGGGGCGCAAGGTTATCGGCATTGATATAGACCCTGTCGGCGAGACAAACCCGATCTTGGATGAGTTTCGGTTGATCGACCACACTGGGCGATGGCCACTGGAGAACAATGAGGTTGACCTAGTATTCAGCAACTTCACGCTAGAGCATGTCGCCGACCCGACACATTTTGTTGCTGAGCTCGGGCGAGTGCTGCGGCCTGGGGGGGCGTTCATAGCGCGAACGATCAGCCGGTATTCGGTCCTGGCGACCGGCGCGCGGATGGTCACAAATAAGCACCATATACGCGTCTTGCGGGTGTTACAGCCCGGGCGACATCAGCGCGATGTGTTTCCGACGGTCTACCGTATGAATACTCACCGCGATCTGCATGGATTGTTTGATCCCGGATTCCAGTGGTCGGTGGCTCATAGGGGGGGGCTGAAAGATTACTTCGGCCGATGGCCTCGGTTGGCCAAGGTGATAGATGCTGTCGAACCGCGGCTGCCCGCATCAATGGGAACTACGTTGGTGCTATATGCCCGCAAACGCGGTTCGGGTTGACCCGCCATGAGATGCCGCGCCGTCCAGCACACCAGGTGAGTTACCGCCGCTTGATCCTTAGGCCTGACCGGGTTGGTTGATCCGGGCGAGTGAGAGTCTGCCGCTCACGGAGTGGGCAGGAAGCTCGGTGACGACGAGCCAGCGGTACAGTCCGCACGTCGCGCAGGAGGCGGTGACCACAGTGCACTCGAGAGCTCGGCGCAAGCGGGCCGTGTCGAGCGCCCCGACCCGACACTCAGCGCCCGGTGACCGTTTACATGTCGAGTTCGAGGGCCTTCACACCGCCACCCCACAAGCAGCATGATCAGCACACGAAAACCGTTCATCCGGCGAATCGGAGGCGGGTCACTCCGGCGTTTGAAGCGGCCGCTCGCCCACGAGATCTGGGCGCTCAGGCGACCACTTTGCGTGACCCGCCGGCAGGGCCGGCGATAGCATGACAGTTTAGGAGCGTCAATGCGGTTAATCAAGTGTTGGCGACTCCTGAAACTGACCCGGAGCGTCGATAGCGGGCCAAATTTGGACCGGTCGTTGGCATGAAGTCCTTCTGGGGCTGAAAGGTCCGGCCAAACTCGCGAGCGCCATGTTCGACTGCCCCAAGGTGTTCCATAATCGCCGGCGGCGGCATTCCGCCTTCGGAATGCTGACCCGATCGAATTCGGGCTGCAACACGTGACCCGAACCATCCCACTCGCCATCGCCCGATCCCAGCAAGACGACTCCCCCGGAACCGGGCCACATCACAGCCTTCCGACTCAACAATGCGATAATCGTGATCACCGACTTGAGCAGTAATACATCCCCATAGGGCTGCACTCAGCTGAGGGTCCACCGTGGATCAGTTCAAGGGGTCCGGCCACGAGCAGACGATACCTGCCGGCAACCCACGAACTTTGCCGAGGCCCTGGCCCGCAACCACTCAGCTCTAGCGGTCACCGTCTAGCGCGTCGCTTCGATCGCGATCCTTGCGCCGCCCTCGTAAGCCTTGTCGACTTGAGCCGGACCCAGGCTACAGACGTGGTCCTCGTAAACTGATCGAACGAGTGCTCCCAGGATTGCGGCTGGAAGGTAGTAAAACCGGTCTGTGAGGTCGGCCTCGAAGATGTTGAGGACGAGAGTCGCGACGAGCGATACGAGCAACGCGGCAGCGAGTGGATTTCGGCGCATGTGCAGCACAGCAGTTACGATCGCGCTGAGCATGTACGTCTGCATGGCGACGAAGAGCAGCAGGCCGCCCGAGGCGAGTTCCTGCAGATACACTTGCGATGCCTGGGTCGACACCTGCAGGCCGATGCCATAGAACGGCGATTGATGGAAATCGCGTATTCCTTGGGTGCTTGCGATCGCGCGGACCTGATCACTGCCGGCGGTCGCGGGTGCGTTACCCAGGCGCGTGACCTTGAGCAACATCGCCCCTAGATGGGGGACGATACCGCCGACGATGCCGACCGCGAGAAGGCTGCCGATCGCGATCGTTGGAGCATGCGCACGGGTGCGGTGGTGAGCCAGCACACTTAGCGCTAATGCGACCAAGGCGGTCACCGCGCCTCCGCGTGACCCGCTCGCGAAAACCCCGCCGATGCAGCCGGCTGTCGCAGCGGCGCCGAGCAGTCGCTCCGTACGACTGGCTGACAGAAGCATCCAGAAAGCAATCGGTATCGCGAGAACCAACCCGGCTGCGAGAAAGTTGGGATGGTCGGAGAAGCCGGCCTGCCGGTCGCGTATGTTGGCCACTCCGGTGAGCAGGGAACCTAAGTCTCCGCCGAAATGGTCAGCGAAAGCCACCGCTCCGGACAAGCCCGTTCCGGTGGCGAACGCAATGGCCAGCCACCGGACCACGCGACGATCTACCTTGGCTGCCGCCGTGAAGACCACCGGGATTGCCGCCACTGCTCCGACGAACTTGAAGGCGACGAAGATGTTCGTCCCCGTGAGGTTGGCTACCCCTAGCGGTGCTGGCTGGCCGCCCGCGGTGAGGACAACCCGATGCGACAGGTAATTCGCGTTCGGTGGAAAGTAGATCTGGAGTACAACGAGGAGTACCAGCGCCGCAGCGAGTTGCTTGATCCACCAGGGCGGGCTCTGCAGCCCACTATTGGGATCGGCAATGATGAAACACGCGAGGGCTGCCAGAACGAGTACGTCACCGAGCCGCAGAGGACCGGCCGTCACCCCGTTCCAAGTGAGAGTAAAGGCGGCGCCGCACGCCCCCGCCAGACCGATCCAGCGCAGCTCTAGTTGCAAGGCAAGCATGACCAGGACCGTGAGAGCGCTTACGCCGAGGAGGATGGGCCCGGCGGTTCCGCTCCGCAGCCCAACGACTTCGATCGCTAGCATGGCCGCCAGGACCACACCGACACCCATGACGGTGCGCAGCGACGGGGCCGACATCGAACTCCTCAAAAACTGGCGGCCGATTGCCACCCGTGGGGAGAGTACCGAGCCACGGCTGCTGCTGCTCACAGGGACGGCGCGACGGAGCGTCGTACAGTGCTACTCGAGACCCCAATTCTGCAGACTACGCTGCCATGAAAGCCGTTGAGCGGATCAGTGAATCAGGTCGAATTGCGACGAAAGGTACCACGTGACATTTCGGGCCTACTTGCGGGTTTTCGGGGAACGCTGGAAGCTCGTGGCGCTGTTCACGATCGCGTCGACCGCCGTGGCGATCCTGATCACGGCTACCACGCCCAAGGTCTACCAGGCCGACGTCCAGATCTTCGTGGCATCGATCAGTAGCGCCGATTCCTCGGCCAACTACCAGGCGGCGGCGTTCACGCAGACCCAGGTGCAGACGTTCGCCACGATCGTCGCCTCGCCGGACGTGCTCGACAAGGTCGAGACAGATCTCAACCTGCCCAAGGGCAGCGTGCAGGATCGCAAGCTGAAGGCCAAGATCTCGGCGACGGCCCCGACCGGCCAGTCCATCGTCAACCTGCACGTCCAGGATTCCTCGCCATCGGACGCGGCGCTGATCGCGAACTCGGTTTCCCGGTTCTTCACCAAGGTTGTCGAGGGCTATTACTCGGGACCTCGCGGTAGCCAGCCACTGCGCCTGTTCGTCACCGACCCGGCCACCGCCCCGTCCACCCCGATCTCGCCGAAGCCGCTGCTCAACATCTCTCTCGGTCTTCTGCTCGGACTCTTGGTCGGTGCAGCGCTCGCGGTGTCCCGCGACATCCTGGACAACCGGATTAAGGGGCCGGAATCGCTGGAGAAGGCTGCCGGGAAGCCCGCCATGGGGGTGGTGGTCGAGGACCCGAAGACCGGCCGCCACCCGATCGCGACCCGCGCCGGCACGCGGAACATCCGTGCCGAGAATTTCCGCCAGCTGCGGGCGAACCTGCAGTTCGCCAACGTCGATGAGCACCCTCGCGTCATCGCGATCACCAGTTCCATCCCGGGCGAGGGCAAGTCGATGGTCGCGATGAATCTCGCGTCCACGCTCGCCGAGGCCGGTTTTACCGTCTGCCTCGTCGACGCCGACCTGCGCAGGCCCACCATCGCGAAGGTCATGGGCCTGCCAGGCCAGGTCGGGCTCACGAGCGTACTCATCCATCAGGTCGACCTCACCGAGGCGTTGCAGAGCGCCGGGTCGAACCTGTTCGTGCTGAGCTCCGGGCCTACACCGCCGAACCCGAGCGAGGTGCTGGCCTCCACTTACGTCCGCGAGATCATCCGGTCGCTGCTCGAGCGGGTCGACTACGTGGTGATCGACACCGCACCGCTGCTGCCGGTGGCCGACGGATCCGAGGTCGCCGCGCTTGCTGACGGGACCCTGTTGATCGCGCGACACAGCGTCACCACCGACGCCCAGGTCCGGCGGGCCGCCACCTCGCTGGCGCAGGTCGACGCCCGGCTGTTGGGGGTCGTGCTCAATCGAGTCCCGAACAAGCGCAATAGCGAATACGGGTACAGCTACTACCGGGCCGACCAGGCGTTTGGCCACGTCCGATCCGACGACGTCGAGAAGCGGCGTGCACCGTGGCGCAAGAAGATCGCGTCCGACAGTCGTTGATGGTGACCAAAGCGGTTCGCAGGAACCGCCGGTGCAATGACCAATCCGTGGAGGGTGTTTGTGGGGGCAGTTGACGCGGTCATCACAGGTGCGGGTGGTTTCATCGGCGGCCACCTGATCGAGGCGCTGCTCGCGGAGGGTAAGTCCGCCCGCGGCGTGGACGCGAAGCCACTCGATGAGTGGCACCAGGTGCACCTCGATGCGCAGAACGTTCAGGGTGACCTTTCCCTGCTCGAGACGGCCCGTTCGGCTGTTGATGGTGCCCGGGTGGTCTACAACCTCGCGGCCGATATGGGCGGCATGGGGTTCATCGAGAACAACAAGGCTGCCTGCATGCTCTCGGTGCTCACCAGCACGCATGTCCTGCAGGCGGCTCACGAAGCCGGGGTCGAACGGTACTTCTACTCCTCTTCGGCGTGCGTGTACGCAGCCGAACACCAGACCTCGCCCAATGTTCGCGGCCTTCGCGAGCAGGACGCGTACCCGGCGATGCCGGAGGACGGTTACGGCTGGGAAAAATTGTTCAGCGAGCGCATGTGTCGACACTTTTTCGAGGACTACGGCGTCCAGACGCGGGTGGCGCGCTATCACAACGTCTACGGCGAGAACGGCACGTGGACCGGTGGCCGCGAGAAGGCGCCGGCGGCCATCTGCCGCAAGATCGCCACTGCGGTGATCACCGGCGAGGACACCATCGACGTCTGGGGCGACGGCGAGCAGACCCGCACGTTCATGTACATCGACGATTGCGTGCAGGGCACTCGCATGATCACCGACTCCGATGACCCCGATCCGGTCAACCTGGGCAGCGACGAGCTGGTCACGATCAACCAGATGGTCGACATCGTCTCGAAGATCGCCGGCATCACGGTCGGAACCACGCACAACCTCAGTGCGCCGCAGGGGGTTCGCGGGCGCAGCAGCGACAACACCGAGATCCAGCAACGCTTCGGCTGGGCCCCGTCGATCACGCTGACTGACGGCCTGGAGCGCACATATCGGTGGGTGTACGACCAGGTCATGGCCTCGCAGACGGGCGACGATCACCGCGGCGTTGAAACGTGATGTTAACATTCTGTTAGCTGTTCAGGATCGTTGCTTGGTAACGTACGGCCAACTGACGCGATCAAGAACGCGGTTGGACCGTATGGGGGGAAGGATGATGCTAGGACGTGTAGTTCCTCGAGTGGTCGTTGCCGCGTTGCTTGTGGGCGCTGCTCTCGCAGTGCCTGCCTCCGCCGCCGCCGGCCCGTTGGCGGGCAGCGCCCCGGCCACCTGCCCGAAGCCGAAGCCGTACCCGCCGCCGCCCAGCGCGACCGTCCAGTCGAGCACGACGACGCCTCGCGTCGGGCAGACGATCGAGGCGTCGGGCATCGGCTACTGCCCCGACGAAGACGTCACGATCACCATTTCCGGCAAGCAGGTGGGCACGGCACACACCAACGCCGGGGGTTCGTTCGACCCGCCGGTCGTGGTCCCCGGCCGGGCAGGGCAGAAGCAGCTGTGCGGCATTGGCGCGTCCGGTCTGAGCACCGACCGCGACTGCCTGACCCTGACCGTGTCCGGCGCGGCGGCCAACGACGCATCCGCTTCGGCTGCTGCGGGTGGTGGTGGCGGCGGCACGGCGTTCACCGGCACCGAAGCAGCGTTGCTACTGGCGCTCGCTGTGCTATTGCTGGCAGGTGGCGTCGCGTTCGCCACGGCCGGGCGACACAGAAGGCCTGTGTCCCAGCTCTGAACTTCCCCCGCCCCTCGTGCGTTGAGCGATGGTGAAGCGCACCCTTCGGCGCCGGCTGCGTCGGTTCGGCCGCAGGCTGCGCTACGGGCGACATGCCCGGACGGCGCGCAGGGTGGTTCTGTGGGGCGGCGGTGCCGTTCTTGGTCTGTCCATCGCGTGGATACTGGTCACGGGTTTGCTGGCCAAACAACAGCTGACCAAGCTCCAAAGCCAGGTCAGCCAGGTGAAGTTCCTTGTGGCCTCTGGCAAGATCGACCAGGCCCGCCACCTCGCGGCCGACATCCCGACGATGGCCCGACGGGCGCATCAGTTGACGACGGGACCGGCGTGGTGGGCAGCTGCGCAGATCCCGTACTTGGGCGACCCGATCGACGTTACCCGCGGAACGACCGTCGCGACCGAGCGGCTTGGGGCCGACGCCGTGCCGCGGCTGCTGGACGTAGCCAGCTTGATCGATCCGACGAAGCTCCGCGCGCACGGCAACACCATTCGACTCGCGCCCCTCGAAGCGGCCGCACCGCAACTGTCCGACGCCGCATCCACGATTGATCGGTCCGCGATGCAGGTTGATGCTCTTCCTGGCGACACGTGGCTCGGCTTCGTCAACGATAAGCGCACGCAGCTGGTGGGTCAGCTGAACTCGATCCGCGGGTACGTCGACGCGGCGGCCCGGGTCGCCAAGACCCTTCCGGACATGCTGGGCAGATACACGCCACAGCGATATTTCATCGGGCTGCAGAACGAGGCCGAGTTACGCGGAACCGGCGGGCTGCCGGGCGCGTTCGCCATTGCCGTGGTACGTAACGGCACGATCAGCTTCACCCATTTCGAGAGCGACGCGGTATTGCTGCCGGCGAAGAGTCGTCAGCTCGTGCGCACCGGTCTCGATTTCGGTAGCCGGTACAGATCCCTGTACGGCGCGGCGGACCCTACGAATGTCTATGTCGACTCCAACGTCAGCCCGCACTTCCCCTACGCCGCCCGGATCTGGGCGGCGATGTGGCAGAAAGTGAGCGGTGAACACGTCGACGGCGCACTTGCTGTCGATCCGACGGCGCTGTCGCATTTCCTGGCCGCTACCGGACCGGCTGCGCTACCCGGCGGCGGCAGCATCAATCCTGCGAACGTCGTCTCCCTGACGGAGCGGGACAACTATGCGATCTTCTCGGACAACGCGCGCCGCAAGGCCTTCCTGGTCTCCGTGTTGCGGGCAGCGGCTCACCGGATCACGAGCGGGGCAGGCAACGCATTGTCGTTGATCCAGGCAGCCAGCCAGTCGTCAAGGGAACAGCGCTTGCTCGCGTGGAGTCGAGACCCGGCGATCCAGAAGGTACTCGGCCAGACCGACTACGCAGGCGCCATCCCACAGGACAAGCGCCCGCTGTCCGCGCTCATCCTCAACAACGCGGCAGCGGGCAAACTCGACTATTACTTGCAGCGCTCAATCGCGTATTCGCGTTCGGGCTGCGGCGCCAGACGTGACGTCATCGTGACCATCGAACTCAACAATGGCGCCCCGGCAAGCGGACTGCCGGCGTACGTGACGACCCGCCTGGACAACGCGCCGGCCGGTGTGAAGCCCGGCGACAACCGCACGTTGCTGGACTACTACGCCACCGCTGGGGCGCGGCTGCAGAGCGTGACGCTGAACGGAAAACCGAGCACCGCAGCTGTCGAGACATCACTCGGGCACGCCGTCTTCCGACTGGATGTCGAGTTGCCGCGGGCGACGAAGCAAACAATTGTCCTGCATCTCGACGAGCCGGCCGGCCAAGGCACACCGCGCATTTGGCGGCAACCCGGAGTCACGCCACTCGCGGTGCAGGAGTTCAACCAGTCCTGCAACTGATTGGTCGGGGTGGCGGGATTCGAACCCACGGCCTCTTCGTCCCGAACGAAGCGCGCTACCAAGCTGCGCCACACCCCGGTCGCAACCGGCCCAGCATAGCGGGTGCCGGCGCGCGGATTCGGGCGTGTCCCGCTATGCTGCGGGCGCAGGCGAGGCTCCGGGGGGAATCATGCGTCGCAGCACAGGCCATCCGCGTGCGTTGAGCGTTCTCGTCGCGGTTGGTGCGCTCGTCGGCGCCGCATGTGTTGCCGCGCCGGCCGCAGACGCCGACAACGGCGTCGACAACGGTCGACGAGATCCACGCCAGCTTCGGCGACAACGCCCAGACCTCGATGTGGGTCGGGTGGCGCGGCAGCGCATCGCTGGTCGACTACGGCGCGACGGCCGGCTACGGCCAGACGGCGGCGCCGGTGACCAACGCGGTGACGCCGGTCGACATCGCCGGCCCCTTCCAACACGTGACGTTGAGCGGGCTCAGCGCCGGCACGGTCTACCACTACCGGATCGACGGCGGTGCCGATCACCAGTTCGAGACCGCTCCGTCCGGCGACTTCAGCTGGGACGACATCGGCGACACGTCCAGCACCTTCAACTCCTACAACGCGGGCACCGGCACCGGCTGCAACTCGACTTGATGGGCGACGTTTGGCAGCAGATCGCCGGCGAGCTGCCGGACTTCGTGACGCACGGCGGCGACATCAGCTACGCGAACGAGTGCGGCGCCGGCGCGGTGCACCAGTACTTCAACGACATCGCGCCCATTGCGACCTTGCGGGCCTACCAGCAGTCGTGGGGCAACCACGAATACGGTGCACCGACGTCGACCGCCCCACCCGGCACGCCGCGCGATTCGATGGCGAACTACAAGGGACGGTTGTACCTCGCGAACCCGCAGGCTTCCTCGAACGACACCGCGAAGCAGGTGTCCAATCCGGGATGCCCGTCACCGAGCAATCCGGCGGTCAATGGCTGCCAGGGCAGCGACTGGGGTTACTACACCGTCGGCCACGTGCTGATCATCTCCTACCCCGAACCCTGGTACACCTCGCAAACCGACTGGGGACCGCGGGCCGACGCGTTGATGGCCGCTGCGCAGGCCGACCCGGCCGTGTCCTACATCGTGACCACCGGGCACCGTCCCGCCTACAGCGCCTCCACCTCCCAGCTCGACGCACCGCTGAAGACCGTGCTCGACGGCCTGGGTGACAAGTACAGCCCGCAAGCGCGTCCTGGCGGCAAGTACGTCCTCAACATCGCTCATCACGTCCACGGCGGTGAGGTGTTCGCACCGCAGCACGGCGTCGTGCACGTCACCAACGGCGGCGGCGGGACCGCTGATCCGACTTTCGGCAACGCTGTTGCCGGGTCGGTGTTCCACCTCAGCCACTTCGAACACCTGCGGATGACCGTCACCGACGCCAGATTGCGCATCGACATGATCTGCGGGCCCGTCGACTCCGGCCGCCCCCCGCCGGACACCTGCACCATGGGCAGCACCGTCTACACCACGACGATCCCCGTGCCCGCTGCGCAGCCGCCCCCTGGGCCCAAACAATGGGTCACCAACCGAGGGCTCGACGGTGGCGACCGGACGGGTTGGACCGGCGTGTACCACGGCCTGTCGAAGGTCGGGGTGTCGCAGGACAGCACCGGGAACTGGCGGGTGCAGATCGGCACGACCTCGGCCACCGCGCAGCCCGCCGGGGTGAACAACCCCGCACCGTTCTGGGTGAACAACGCGACGACTGCCGCGATGACCTACACGGCCACCGCGCACGCTGCGGCCAACGTCGCCGGCAAGCAGGCCTATGTGCTGGTACGTGAGACGGCTCCCAGCGGGGCCGGGGTGGGGTACGCGCAATCGGCCCCGGTGACCGTCCCCGCCACAGGGTTGGTGCAGCTGCCCAGCGTCAACTACAAGGCCGTGAACTCCGGCGACTCGATCCGGTTCTCGTTGGTCGCTACCAACCTCTCCGCGGGCCAGTTGCTCTACGCCGACAACTTCAGCCTGATGTCGCCGAGCTGACCGGACTGCGCGGCACGAGAGTCAGCAGGGTGGCCTCCGGGCGGCAGCAGAACCGGATCGGCGCGAACGGGTTGGTGCCCAGCCCGGCGCAGACGTGGAAGTACATGCGCTCGTCCCAACGGTGCAGCCACCGGGCCCGGCCACGTTCGATGCCGCAGTTGGTGACGATCGCCGGACCGAACGGCACCCGGACCTGCCCGCCGTGCGTGTGCCCGGCCAGCACCAGGTCGTAGCCGTCGCGCGCGAAGCGTGCCAGCAGCGCGGGCTCGGGCGAGTGGATGACGCCGAGGCGCACGACGGCACCGGGCGCCGCCGGCCCCGCGATGAGTTCGTATCGCGCGCGGCCCAGGTGCGGATCGTCGGTGCCCGCGAACGCGACGGGCCGGCCGGACACGGCCAGCGTGCTGCGAACGTGAGTGAGGTCCGTCCAACCGGCGTGTGTCATGGCGGAGGCGAGCTGCGGCCACGGCAGCGGAGCGCCGTGCACCCGGTTGCGTTCGGGGACGAAGTAGCGCACCGGGTTCTTCGCGATCGGCGCGTAGTAGTCGTTGTTGCCGGGGACGAAGACGCCGGGGAACGCGAACAGCGGTTCCAGCGAGTGCATCACTGCCGGGATGGCGTCGGCCGCCGACAGGGTGTCACCGGTGTTGATCACGAGGTCGGGCTGGAGGCCGGCGAGTGCGCGGACCCATGCGTGCTTGCGGCGCTGGCCGGCGGTGACGTGTAGATCGGAAATGTGCAGGACCCGCAGCGGGTCTGCTCCCGGCGGGAGGACCGGCACGTCGAAACGACGCAGGGTGAACGCGTTGCGTTCGATCAGCGATCCGTAGAGCGTCGTGCCGGCCCCGAGAGCGCCGATGACAGCGAGGGCTCGGCGCATGCCGCGAGCTTACGGAACCGAACCGGCTGGCCTGTCTCGGTAGCGTTGACGATATGCCGCCCGAGTTGAAGGCCCGATTGAAGAACGACCTGAACGTGTCGATGAAGGCGCGTGACGAGCTGACGACGGCGACGCTGCGCATGGCGCTGACGGCGATCACCACCGAAGAGGTGGCCGGCGCATCGGCACGCGAGCTGACCGACGACGAGGTGCTGCGGGTGCTCGTCCGCGAGGCCAAGAAACGTCGCGAGGCGGCGCAGGCGTATGACGACGCGCAGCGCGACGAGCTGGCCGCCCGCGAGCGGGCCGAGGGCACCGTGCTCGCCCGCTACCTACCGGCGCAGCTGTCCGATGACGAATTGGTCGAACTGGTACGCGACGCAGTGGCAGAGGCCGGCGCGAGCGAGCCGCGACAGATGGGCGCGGTGATGAAGCTCGTCACGCCGCGGGTGGCCGGCAAGGCAGACGGGCGCCGGGTCAGCGACGAGGTGCGCAGGCAGTTGAGCGCGGGCGGGAGCTGAGCGCCGGTCAGTGCCCGCCGCCGCCGTGACCATTTCGGCGGTGGCCGGGGGGGCTGCTACTCGAGCTGCGGCCACCGGGGGGTTGGGTGCGGGTGCTGCCGGTGCGATTGCGGCCGGAGCGGTTGTGGTTACTGCGCGGGTTCTGCACGGGCGGCGGCCGCGGAATGTTGTAGGTCTGTCCGGCGCCGCTGCTCTCGCAGACGGTGATCGTCGAGCCCTTGACCGCGCGGCTGGGGCCGTAGAAGGCAATGGAGTACGGCGAGACGTTGCTGGCGCACAACAACCCGGTGCCCGCGCCGAGCACGGAGACCTTGTACCCCGCCTTCGCCAGCCTCTTCTTGGCGGCGGTGAGGTCCTTGCCCGAGACATCGGGCACCAGGTCGCCGGGGACCAATTCGGGGGGCTGCCATGTCCAGCTCTGGTTGTCCAGCGCCGGCTTCAACGACCGCAGCCACACCTTGGCTGCGTAGTCGCCGTACGCCTTGCCCTTCTTCTCGCCGGGCAGGCCGGTCGAGGGGGTACTGGACGAATCGAAGTTGATCAGACCGCTGGAGGCGACCAGCTGCGGCGTCATGCCGACGAACCAGATCGAGCTGTTGTTCTTGGTGTCCGCCGGATTCGTGCCGGTCTTCCCGGCGATGTCGCTGGAGTTCTGGTTGTACCAGTCGGTGAACCTCGAGGCCGCTGAGCCGACGCCCTTGGTCTCGCCGATGAGCACCTGCACGGCGTTCGCGGCGGCCTCGGCGCTGACGGCCTGCACGCCGGGGGTGCGCTTCACGGCCACCTTCGCGCCGGTGCCGTCGGTGATCGACAGAATCGGTGCCGGGGTGTTGTACCGCCCGCCGTTGGCCACCGCGGCGTAGGCGCCGGCGAGTTCGAGCGCACTGGTCGGCACCGAGCCGAGCACGAGCTGCTGGGCGCGCTGCTTCGCCACGATGACCTGCGCCCACGTCTGGTTCTGCGTGTCGCTCGGCTGCTGCATGCCCTTCATCCCGAGCTCGCTCATCAGGTTGACGACGGGTTCGAGCTTGCAGCCGAGCAGCTGGTCGGCCAGGCCGACGAAGTACGTGTTCGACGACTTCGCGGTGGCCGAATCGAGCCTCTCGGTCGCGTTGTAGGACACCTTCTCGTCGCCGTTGACCACCTTGTTGCGGGTGACGCACTGCTTGGGCGTGTAGGACCCCTGGTTGCCGGTCGTGGTCAACGGCCAGCTCGTCGGCACACCGGTGTCGAGCGCGGTGAGCAGCGGGAAGAGCTTGAACGTCGAGGCACCACCCACGGTGTAGCTGGTGAACAACGGCTGCTCGGTCTCGCCCTTCTTCGACCCGTACTTCTTGCTCGTCGCCATCATCAGCACGTCACCGGTGCGCGGGTCCACTCCTGGCAGCACCGCAGTCATGGGCGACGTCGCCGGTATGGCCTTGGCGATGTTCGCCTGCGCGCTGTTCTGCAACGTGGGGTCGAGCGTGGTGATGACCTTCAGGCCGCCGGTCTGCAACTGGGTCTCGCTCAGGCCGCCGCTGGTGCGCAGCCAGCGCACCGCGTAGTCGCAGAAGAACGCTGCATTGCGCAGGGTGCTGTTCGCGTTCGCGCAGCCCTGCTTCACCAGCGGGGGACGGGTGGTGGCGAGCGCGATCGCGGTGGCTTTCTGCTGGTCGGCGATCTGCTGGCTCAGCTTGCCGACGTTGACGAGGTTCTGCAGCACCTCGTTGCGCCGCTGCTTGGCTGCGGCGGGATGGACGAACGGGTCGTAGGCCGAGGGAGCACGCAGCATGCCGACGAGCAGCGAGGACTGCGCGAGCGTCAACCTCGATGCGGGCTTGTTGAAATACGTTTCGGCGGCCTTCTGGATGCCGTAGGCGTGCTCGCCGAAGAACGCGATGTTCAGGTAGTTGTCGAGGATGTCGCGCTTCGTCTCGTGCCGCGGGCCCTCGAAGTCCAGCGCGCACTTCGCGTCTTCCATCTTGCGTTTGATGGTCTGCGCGATTGCGGCCTGCTGCATCTTCGGGTCGTCGCCGGCCTGGTAGTAGCGGATCTGCTTGACGTACTGCATCGTCAGCGTCGACCCGCCCTGTGTGTCGCCGCTGGTGGTGCTGATGGCCGAGCGCATGAGCCCGCGTAGGTCGACGCCGTGGTGGCTGTAGAAGCGGCGGTCCTCGGTGGCGATCAGTGCGTCCGGCAGGTACTTGGGAATCTGGTCGAGCGAGACGAGGGTGCGGTCCTGCGTGAACAGGCGCGCGATCACCGTCTTGCGGTCGCGGGCGAACAGCGTGGTGGGTTGCGGCGGCTTCGTCTCCTGCAAATTGCAAGCGGTTTCCAGGAACTTGCTCGAGTAGTTCTTCCCCACCAGCCCGCTGCCCAGAACGACGGGCATGAGCATCCCGGCCGCGATGACGCCGGTCGCCACCAGGGCAAGAACGAGCTTGCCGAGGGTCGGCCAGGGGTTGGGTCGTCCGGGTACGGCTGCCACAGGGCATCAGGGTACGTGGCGAATCCAGTTACGCACTCCGCGACTCGGGTCCGGCTCAGCCGCCGTGGCCGCGCTCACGCGCCCAGCAGCTCGCCGATCGTGCGCAGGCCGGCCAGGTCGTGCACGTCGGCGGGCAGCGCGGGCACCGTCACCAGCGCCACCTCGGGGTGCGCGGACGCGAAACGCTTGGTCATCCGGGTGTCGTGCTCGGCGCCGGCCGCGACCTCGGCGTGCACCCGCAGGGCGGCCTGCGCCAACGTGGCCGCCTCGCCCTTCTCGGCCAGCGCGTCGGCAGCGGCTTCGGCGCGGGCTGCGCGCAGCGGCTTTCCACCGGCCACCGGCGCCGCGACGCGGGTGCGGTTGACGACCACCCCGGCCAGCGGCATGCGCTCCTGGGAGAGCCGATCGACGAAGTAGGAGGCCTCGCGCAGCGCATCCGGTTCGGGAGCGGCCACGACGACGAACGCCGTGCCGGGCTTCTTGAGCAGCTCGTAGGTCTGTTCCGCGCGCTCGCGGAACCCGCCGAACATCGTTTCCAGGGCGCTGACGAAGGTCGACAGGTCGTTGAGCAGGTCACCGCCGAGGATCTTGGTGAACACCCGGGCGACCACGCCGACGGAGAGGGTGACGACCTTGAGGTAGGCCTTGCCGCCGGCCTTCGCGGGAGCGGTCAGCAACTTCACCATCCGTCCGTCCAGGAAGCGCCCGAGCCGGTTCGGCGCGTCGAGGAAGTCCAGCGCCGAGCGCGAGGGCGGCGTGTCGACGACGACGAGGTCCCACTTGCCGGTGCCGACGAGCTGTCCCAGCTTCTCCATCGCCATGTACTCCTGCGTCCCGGCGAACGACGACGACAGCGACTGGTAGAAGGGATTGGCGAAGATCTGCTCGGCGCGTTCGGCCGACGAGTGCTCCAGCACCACGTCGTCGAAGGTGCGCTTCATGTCCAGCATCATCGCGAAGAGGTTGCCCCCCTCGACTCCGCTCACTTCGCGTGGCGTGTTGTCGAGTTCGGTCAGGCCCATCGACTGCGCGAGGCGCCGCGCCGGGTCGATGGTCAGCACGACGGTGCGCCGGCCGGCCTCGGCGCCGATCAGTGCCATCGCTGCGGCCATCGTGGTCTTGCCGACGCCGCCGCTGCCGCAGGTGACCACGACACGGGTCTTCGGGTCGCAGACGAGCTTCGGTATGTCCAGCGGCGTAGTCATCGGGCCTCTTCTTGGCTCTTCGCGGAAGCGCTCATCGCAGGAAGCACGCGGCGAGTTCTTTGAGTTCGCCGAGCTCGACGGGTGGGTTGAGGTCGGGCAGTTCGACGCGGGCCATGTCGAGCGCGTCCAGGCGGGTGGCGTTCTCCTCCTGCACCCGCTGGCGCTGCGCGTAGTCGGCCATCTCGGCAGCCAGCGCTGCGGTGTGCGCGGCGGAGATGCCGGCCTGCTCGAGCTCGGCGGCGAGTTGCTTCTCGTCCACCGAGTCGCCGAGTGCGACGTCGCCGGTGATCAGGGCGGGGCGGGCCCGGTTGACGATCACCACCCCCAGCTGGAAGCCGAGCCTCTTAAGCTCGCCCGCCGCGTCGATGGTCTCCTGCACCGGCATCTCCTCGAGCAGGGTGACGATGTGCACGGCGGTCTGCTTGCCGTGCAGCAGCTTGATGACGCCTTCGCTCTGGCTGTTGATCGGCCCGAACTTCGTCAGCTTCGCGACCTCTTGGGTGGCGTCCAGGAAGCGCGTGATGCGTCCGGTCGGCGGAGCGTCGAGGACGACGGCGTCGTAGACGGGTCTGCCGTCCACCGAGCGGACGACGGATTCCTTGATCTTGCCGGTCAGCAGGACATCGCGCAGGCCCGGGGCGAGCGTGGTGACGAAGTCGACGGCGCCCATCTTCTTCAGACCCCGGGCCGATCGCTTGAGGCCGTAGAACATGTCGAGGTACTCGATCATCGCCTGCTCGGCGTCGATGGCCAGGCCGAACAGCTGCCCCCCATGGCCGACGCCGGAGAGCCGTTCCTCCCCGTAGGGCATCGGTGGGAGGTCGAAGAGCTGCGCGATGGCCTGGCGTCCTTCGACCTCGATGAGCAGCACTTTGCGCCCCGTCTCTGCCAGCGCCAGGGCCAGCGCCGCGGCGGCGGTGGTCTTGCCGGTGCCACCCTTGCCGGTGACGATGTGCAGCCGGGCCTTGATCGGGATGCCATCGACAACTGTCGCGGTCGTGGCTGGCGAGGCGGCGCTCATCGGCCTAGCGTAGGAGATCGACCCGCCCGCCGCGCGACGGCCTGCTCGGGTGTGACGTAGTGCGGCCGCGGCGACGGTACGGTCGCGTCCATGGCGTCCCCTCTTGCCCGGCTCGACGAACTCGGTCTGATCTTGCCGCCGGTCGTCGCGCCGCTCGCGTCCTACCTGCCCGCGCGGCGCAGTGGCTCCCTGGTGTTCACGGCCGGGCAGCTGCCGATGATCGACGGCGTGCTGCCGCGCACCGGCAAGGTCGGCGCGCAGATCGACGCCGAGGAGGCGAAGGCGCTGGCCCGCACTGCGGCGCTGAACGGCCTGGCCGCGGTGCACGCACTGGTCGGGCTCGACCGCGTCGCGGGCGTGGTGAAGGTGGTCGGCTACGTCGCGTGCGCGCCGGACTTCACCGGGCATCCCGCTGTCGTGAACGGCGCGAGCGAGCTGCTCGGTGCCGTCTTCGGCGACGCGGGCGCGCATGCCCGTTCCGCGATAGGTGTCGCGTCGCTGCCGCTCGACTCGCCCGTCGAGATCGAGCTGATCGTGGAACTTGGTCAGTGAGCGGGTACGAGGTCCCGGTGCGGGACGCGGCCACCGTGGTTCTGCTGCGTGACGGCGTCGAGGGCATCGAGGTGTGGCTGCTCACGCGCGTCACCCAGATGGTGTTCGCCGGCGGCATGACGGTGTTCCCCGGCGGCCGCGTCGACGCCGCCGATGCCGATCTGCCGATGCGCGGCGCCGACGTCGACTCGCTGGCGGCCCGCTTCGGGTCCGACGTGCCCACCGCGCATGCGCTGCTCGGCGCCGCCGTGCGCGAGACGTTCGAGGAGACTGGGGTTCTGCTCACGGTCCCCGCCGCCGACCTGAGCGGCTCGCGGGAGGACGTCGAGGCAGGGCGGGTCTCGTTCGGGGAGCTGCTGCGCGAGCACGGGCTGGCCGTCGACGGTTCGGCATTGCGCCCATGGTCGCGGTGGATCACGCCGGCCGGCGAGGTGCGCCGCTACGACACGCGGTTCTTCGTCGGCGTGTTGCCCGACGGTGCTGCGGCCGACGACGTGACCAGCGAGTCCAGCGCGGCGTCCTGGGTGGGCGTCGATGCTGCGCTGGAGATGGGGCAGCGCGGCGAGCGGAAGATCCTGCCGCCGACGATGATGACGCTCGCGTCGTTGCTGCCCTTCGAGACCGCGGCCGAAGCGCTCGACTCGTCGGCATCGCGCACGCTCGAGCCCGTCCGCCCGGACGTGCACATTGCCGAGGACGGGACCGTGTCGGTGCGGACGCCCGACGGTCAGACGTTCGCGATCCCGAGGAGCATGCTGCCGTGAGCGATTCGCATCCCGCGTACGAGACCGTCCGGCAGGTGCTGCCGCAGGCAGCGGTGCTGTTGCAATCCAACCCCGGCCCGATGACCCTCGACGGCACGAACACCTGGCTGCTGAGCGCGCCCGGCTCCGGACAGAGCGTCGTCGTCGATCCCGGTGAGATCGACGACGTGCACGTCGACGGCCTGCTGGCCGCGGCACCGGACATCGCGCTCGTCCTGCTCACCCACGGCCACGTCGATCACAGCCAGGCTGCCGGGCTGGTGCACCAGCGCAGCGGCGCGCCGGTGCGGGCGCTCGACCCGGCGCACTGCCACGGCGAGGGCGCGCCGCTGCGCGACGGTGAGGTCCTCGACGCGGCGGGGGTGCGCCTGCAGGTCATCGCGACGCCCGGGCACACCGCCGACTCGGTGTCGTTCCTGCTTGACGACGGCGCCGGGGTGCTGACCGGTGACACGATCCTCGGGCGCGGCACGACGGTCGTCGCCCATCCCGACGGCGTGCTCGGCCCCTACCTCGACTCGCTGCAGCGGCTGAGCTCGATCGGGGCCGTCCCGGTGCTGCCCGGGCACGGACCCGAGCTGCCGTCGGTGGACGACGTCGCGGACATGTACCTCACGCATCGCTTCGAGCGCCTCGATCAGGTTCGCGATGCGCTCGCGCAGCTGGGTGCCGACGCGACCGCGGCGCAGATCGTCGAGCTCGTCTATGCCGAGGTCGACCACTCGGTGTGGTGGGCCGCCGAGCTGTCCGTCGAGGCGCAGCTCGACTACCTGCGCGGCTAGCGATCTTGATGCGCTGGACGTGCCATGCCGCGGCCAGCCGCATCATCGTCGCGCGCTGGACAGGATCCTGCGCAGCTGACCGAGCACGACATGGGGCTCGTTGCGGACGACCGCGCTCGGGTACCGGAGGACGATGGTCCCGGCGATGACGACTTCGTTTTGCCGTAGCTGATCGTCGTACCAACGCCGCGCAGCCAGGTGCAGGGCGCCGTCCACCTCGACGGCCACGACGCGCCCGTCCGGCAGTCGCCATTCGACGTCGAGGTAGCGGCGTCGGCCGTTGGGCTCCACGCGAACCGCTTGGCGAGTCGGTGTCGGCAGCCCGTGCCGTCGGCACAACCGGATGAAGTCGATCTCCGACAGCGCATGCGCTCCCTGACCGATGTCGGCCACCGCGGCCAGCAACGCCGACCGGTGCCGCGTCCGCGTCGCTACGGTGACGGCGTCACGCAGGTCGCGGGCTGTCAGCAATCGTTGCTGGACGGCGGCCGCGAGCAGGCCGCACGCCGGTCGGGCCGAAGGGAAGCTGCTCGCCGCGACGATCAGGGCGGGTGCGAGCCGGTGCAGCCGGCGGCCGGCGGCGATGTCTGCCCGTCGCCAATGCGTCGTCCGGTGCAGGATCAGACCCACGATGGGCGGGCGCCGCGTTCCGGCTGGCGCGAGCACATGTGTCTGCGACCGGGTCCAATCGCGCAGGCCCCATGCTTCGGCAGCGGTGAATGAGGTGAGCACCGCACGTGGGCCGCAGTTGAGCACAGCGATCTGCATCCGCTGCGCGCGATCCGGTTCGGCGTTGTGCAGCACGACAGCGGCACCCCAGGCCTGCCAGCGCCGCGCGGCTGCCTGTCGTGCGACCTGGTCGGCATCGATGCCGAGGGCGGCGAGCTGCCTGCGGGACGCGACCCCGGCGAAGCCGTCGACAACCCGGGCGTCGAACCGTGCGGCGGCTGCGGTGAACATGGCTGCCAGGCTGCCGTCTGCTGCGCAATTCCGGTCGCGCGCCCGGGCCGGCTGTGGACGGCCGGCCAGCCCGTCCACAGCGTGCCCGATCGCCGACACTGATGCGATGGACGTGCTATGCCGCGGCTACCGCATCAGGGTCGCAAGAATTGGGCTCAGCGGGCGCGGCGGGCCAGCCGCTCGCGGTCGAGGATCACGACGCTCTTGCCCTCCAGGCGCAGCCACCCGCGCGAGGCGAAGTCGGCCAGCGCCTTGTTCACCGTCTCTCGCGAGGCGCCGACGAGCTGGGCGAGCTCTTCCTGCGTGAGGTCGTGCGTGACGCGCAGCTGCCCGCCGTCGATCGAGCCGAAGCGCTGCGCCAGTTGCAGCAGCTGCTTGGCCACCCGGCCCGGCACGTCGACGAAGATCAGGTCGGCGAGCATCGTGTTGGTCCGGCGCAGCCGGCGGGCCACCACGCGCAGCAGCTGCATGGCGATCTGCGGGCGGTCGGTGGCCCACTTCTGCAGCGCGGACTTCGGCAGGCGCGCCAGGCGGGCGTCGGTGACGACGGTGGCGGTGGCGGTACGCGGGCCGGGGTCGAACAGCGACAGCTCGCCGAACTGGTCGGACGGGCCGTAGATGGCGACGAGGTTCTCCCGGCCGTCCGGCGAGCGCCGGCCGAGCTTCACCTTGCCCGACAAGACGATGTACAGGCTGTCGCCGGGCTCGCCCTCACTGAACAGCACCGCGCCGCGCGGAGCTTCGAAGACGTCGAACTCGCCCGACAGCGCTTCGACATCGTCTGGTTCGACGCCTTGGAACAGCCCGGCCCTGCGCAGGATCTCGTCCACGTGTGCTCCTCGATCGCTCACTGCGAGCCTCGTCACAGTCTCGCCGGGAGTCTAGTGGCAGCACTCGATCAGTTCGAAGCCTGCCGCCGGGCCCGGCGGCGGCGGTTGGGGAGCAGCCGGTTGCGGAAGCGGCGCAACGCCGACTCGGTGCCCTCGCGTACGAACGTGTCGAGCTCGGACGGGCTCGCGCTGTCGAGGAAGTCTTCGATCTCGCGCTCGGCGGACACCTGGCTCAGCGGCTGCTCGACGCGGCCCATGAGCATGATGAAACCGAGCAGGACGAACGGGAACAGGAGCAACGCGAAGCCGATCATGATGGGGTCATTGTGCCGCACGGCCGCGTCGGACGCGCGGCATAGGCTCGTCGGCGTGCCGAACGCCGAGGAATCCGCGCTTGCCCGCACCCGCCGGGCCCGGCGGATGAACCGCGAGCTTGCGCTGCGCTACCCAGACGCCCATTGCGAGCTCGACTTCAGCACGCCGCTCGAACTGTCGGTCGCGACGATCCTGTCCGCCCAGTGCACGGACAAGCGGGTCAACGAGGTCACGCCCGCACTGTTCGCGAAATACCGAAGCGCGGCCGACTACGCCGGCGCCGATCGCGACGACCTCGAGAGCTTGATCAAGTCGACCGGCTTCTTCCGCAACAAGACGACGTCGATCATCAAGCTCGGTCAGGCGCTCGTCGAGCGCTACGACGGCGAGGTGCCCGGCCGGCTCACCGACCTCGTCACCCTGCCCGGCTTCGGGCGCAAGACCGCCAACGTCGTGCTCGGCGACGCGTTCGACGTCCCCGGCCTCACCGTCGACACGCACTTCGGCCGGCTGGTGCGCCGGTGGGGCTGGACAGAGGAGACCGACCCGGTCAAGGTCGAACGCGTCGTCGCCGACCTGATCCCGAAGAGCGAATGGACACGCTTCTCGCACCGCGCCATCTGGCACGGCCGCCGCACGTGCCACGCCCGCAAGCCGGCCTGCGGCGCCTGCCCGATCGCGCGGCTGTGCCCGTCGTTCGGGGAGGGGCCGACCGACCCGGACATCGCCGGCAAGCTGGTGAAGTCCGAGATGCAGATGGTCGAGACGTGACGAAGCTGCCCGAGTGGCTGGCGCCTCTCGCGCGGAAGGCACGCGAGATCGACGGCAACGACCTGTCCCGGTTCCTACCTCCCGATGACGGCAGTGGCCGCCCGTCCGCCGTGCTGATCGCCTTCGCCGACACCGCGCACGGGCCGTCCGTCCTGCTCATCGAACGCGCCGCGGACATGCGCACGCACGCCGGCCAGGTCGCGTTCCCCGGCGGCTCCCTGGACCCGACCGACGAGTCACTGGACGCCGCCGCGCTGCGTGAGGCCAACGAGGAGGTGGGCCTCGACCCGGCGAGCGTGCGGGTCATCGCCGACCTGCCGGCGATCTTCATCCCGGTGTCGGGCTTCGTCGTGACGCCGGTGCTCGCCTGGTGGGAACGCCCGCACGAGGTCCGCCCGCTCGATGCCGCAGAGGTCGCCGGGGTGGCGCTGGTGCCGGTTGCCGAACTCGCCGACCCGGCGAACCGCTTCCGGGTCACGCACCCTTCCGGGTGG
>JAABUT010001895.1_pt1 | contig 21961 bp, 12 predicted proteins | sample 5559281 | NCBI WGS metagenome assembly JAABUT01 (sample SAMN10711880, study PRJNA513359) | rock metagenome | isolation source: Antarctica rocks | place: Antarctica: Victoria Land, Ricker Hills nord | collected 2016-01-04
GCGCGAGCCCGAGAGCGTTGAACTCGCCCTGACTCATCACGCCGAGAGCTGCCCCGTCGACCCCGTCGACCCGGACGTCGAGGGTCAACTTGCGGGAGGTTGCCGCCCCGGTGAGTCGCACGGCGCCCAGCTCGACGCTGCTCTGCTGGCGCAGCTGCGACCAGATCCGCGAGGACTCGGCGGCGAACGGGCGCAACCGGTCGTCGCGCAGCTGGTCACCGGTCGCGCGCAGCCAGGCAGCTGCGGCCTTGAGCGATGTGTGCGCCGGGTCGAGGTGCCGCGCGGTCCGGGCGGCGGTGACCCAGGTGGCGACGACCTCGGCGAGATCGCGCCAGCCGGTGTCCCGTTGCCTTCGTCGGGCCACCGCAGCGGCGCGGACAGCGGTGACGGCATCGACGACCGGCAGCAGGCACGAGTCGATGCCGTCGGCCAGCAACCGCGGGTCGTCCTGCCCCGCCAGCACGGCCCACCGGGACCATGCGGCGGCCGCGGCGTCGAGGCCGATCCCGCCCGGGGGCGCCCCCATGAGGGCCGCCGGAACGGGTCGGATCTGGACGTGAGCATCGCTCACCGCCTCCCGGACCGCACGGGTGGCCGCATCGGCGTCGTGAGCCAGCTCCGTGAGGCGGTCCCGCTCGGCGGTCGCGCCGACCCGCCAGGCAGCGTCCAACGAGCCGGTTCCGCAGACCGGACACGGTCCGTCGCCGTGTCGAGCGAGGTGGTCCAGGGCGGCGTCAAGCAGCTCGGCGAGCCGTCGGGCATCGGCGGCCGGGGTCCCGGCCACCGCGTCGAAGCCGTCCGCAGCGGCCCGAAGTCGGTCTGCGCAGTCCGCCGCGCCTAACGAGGGGCCGCCGAGGTCGGCGAGAATGCCGAGGCCGACGCCGTCGGGGTCGACGGCCGTGCCGGTGCTGGTGCCCGTTGCGAGAGCGGTGACCGCGTCCAGGTCCGCCCGCCGGCGTGCGACCAGCGCGTCGGCCTGCGCCGCCCGTGGGTCGGTGGACCGGGCCAGGGCCGCCCGCAGCTGCGGCAGCTCTGTGCGGGCCACCGCGGCCTGGTCACCGACGTCCTTGACGGCCTGTTTGAGCCTGTCCCCCGCGGCGGCGAGGTCCGCCAGGCCGAGGATCTTGTGGACGGCGTCGAACATGGCGCTCGGCCGGTCGTCGGCCAGCGTGCTCAGCTCCGCCGGCGACAGGAACGGGCGGTGGGTGGCCAGGTCCGCTGCCCAGCCGAGCACGTCGAGGTCGGTACGGGGCCGGCCGGTGACCTGGCTGGTCGCGGTCGAGTCGGCCAGGGCGGCGTCGGGCGTCCAGGTCCGGCAGACCGTGGTCGGGCGGTCGATGCCGGCGACGGCCAACTCGACCGCCACCTCGGTGGTCGTCTCGTGCAGGTTCCGCCACCCGCCCCGGACAGCGCGGGCGGCGGAGTCCCAGCGGCCGACGCCGGCGGTCAGGGCCAGTTCGGCAGCCTCGGCGAAGCTCGACTTCCCCGACCCGTTGCGGCCGGCGATGACCGTCAAACCGGGACCGGCGGCGAGGTCGAGCACGGCGCGGGAGCCGATGCCGCGAAAGCCGGTCACGGTGATCGACCGGAGGAAGACGCCCTCGGCGCGTGTCCCGATGGGCTGGGAGCGGGGTGCGATCGCCGGGTGCCGCGCGGCCGACCCGGCGATCGCCTCGACCGCGTCGTCGAGTTCGGACTGCCCCTGGACAGCGGCGAGCACGAGATCCTGGGCCGCGGTGTCGAGATCCGCAGCCGCGAGCCGGTCGAGGACCAGGTCGGCGAAGGAGGCGGTGGTGTCGGGCACGTCAGCAGTGAATCGGACGGCACCGACAGATGCCGCGGGCGTCGAGTTCGAGGTGGATGGCCCTTCGGTCGATTCTGAGCATGACGACCACCGCGAGCCTCGCGACTGTCCGGCGCGACTTCTCCGCCTACGTCGCGGAGGTCGGCGGTACGCACGAACGTGTGGTCGTCACCCGCAACGGAGTACCCGCGGCCGTGCTCATCAGCCCAGCGGCGCTACTGCCGCCACGGCGGGTCCCGCAGCTGGAGGACCTCCGCGGTGCGCTCCTCGATGCTGACCCTGCTGCGCTCCCGGCCGGTCTCCATGGGCACCACGAGGACCCGGGTCGGCCGGCCGTCCTCGAGCACGTCGTAGTACGAGCACCGCTCTTGGCCCTCTTGAGCTCGCGGTCGATCGCCAGCTGAGCCTGCGAGAAGTCGGCCGCCGCGTCCTCGGCTGCCGCGAGCGTCTGTTCGAGGTTCGGGAACGCCACTGACCGCAGGTTGAGAGCGGGCCGCTCCCGCGACGCGGACCGTGCACACCCAAGACCGGTGATCACGTCTGGTCCTGTCGGCAGCAGACGACTCGTGCTGACAATCCGCTTCACCGAGCCCGGGCGTCACTGCTAGCATTTAGCGACATGCGGACAATCTACCTCCGTAACGTTCCGGACGATGTGGCCAGCCGGCTCGAGCGCATGGCGGAGGCCAGCGGCATGTCGGTGAACGCCGTGGCCGTGCGGGAGCTCGCCGCTGCGTCGCGCCGAGTCGACAACGCCGCACTGCTGTCCGACCTGCCCGACCTGCCCGTCGACGTGGACATCCTGCTCGCCGACCGGGACGCTGGGCGCGGCGGTAGGTGATCGTCCTCGACGCGTCAGCGGCCGTCCTCGGGCTGCTCGCCGCCGGGCAGGCCCGGACGGTGATGGCGACCGAAGACTTACATGCGCCACACCTGGTCGACAGCGAGGTGACCGACGTGCTGCGTCGGCGCGCGCTCCGCTCACCTGCCGACGACGCGGCCGCCGGCCGAGCCCTCGAGGTCTGGCAGCAGCTGGCGGTCCGCCGGTACGCGGCGGCGCCCTTCTCGGGAGAGATCTGGTCCCATCGGCGCAACGTCACCGCCTACGACGGCGCCTACGTCGTGCTCGCCGCAGCGCTGGGGTGCGCCGTCCTGACCGCGGACGCCCGCCTGGCCCGGGCGCCCGGGCTGCGCTGTCCCGTGGAGGTGGTCACCACCTGAGTCGGCGCCGGCATCGTGTCTACGGATGGGGTGACACGTCGACGCGGCCTGTGCGAATATCGCACACATGCGCACCCTGGACGACTGGTCATCGGTCGGCGACCGCGTCCGGACCGCCCGCGTCGCGGGCGGGTTCTCTCAGACGGAGCTCGCCGAGGCGATTGGCGCGGACCGGACGGCCGTAGGGCGGGTCGAGAGCGGTGACCGGCGGCTGACGCTGCTCGAAGCGGCAGCTCTGGCCGAGAAGCTGGCGATCGACCTGTCAGTGCTGTTGGCTCAGCCGCTGCCGGCCGTGACGTCGCACCGGCGGTCACCGGTGGGTGAGTCGAGGGACGACCAGCGCGGGGCACGTGCGTCCCTGCTGGTCGAGCAGCACGCACGGGACACGACCTGGCTCGTTGACAGCGGCTTCCTCCGCCTGCCCACTTCGGCAAAGGCTGGACCGAAGAGCTGGGACCTGAGCGACCCAGCGACCAGTGAGCCCGCAGCTCGGGCTGCTCGCGCCAGAGCCGGCGTCGGCCCAGTCGAACCCATCGGAGCGCTTGCCGAGACGGCCGAAGCCCTGGGGGTGTTCATGCTCGGCGTCGACGAGGACATCGAGGGCGCGAGCCTGCTGGTCGGCGACTACTCAGTTGCCGTCGTCGGCGCACGAACGGCCCCCGGACGCCGCCGGATGACAGGGGCCCACGAAGTCGGACACCAGGTCCTCGGCGACGAGTACTCGGTCGACGTGGGCGTGTCCGCCAGTACCGATCAGCGTGAGCAGGTGATCGACCGCTTCGCCACTGAGCTGCTGATCCCGGGCGTCGCGGTGACGAATCGGCTCCAGGGTCTCGAGGGCAGCGCGGTCTTCGACGCGCTCGTGCGGCTCGCCGCTGAGTTCCGCGTTTCGTGGACTGTCGCGCTGCAACGTGCGCTCGACGTCGGAGCGGTGTCACGCGAGCGGAAGGCCGAGCTGTCCAAGTCTTCACCGACGCGGGGGGACTTCCTCCGACTCCTCGGACGGGAGGTTCCGGAAGACCTCGAACCCGGGTCGGCCGGTCCACGGTGGACGACAGCGGTACTGGACGCCTACGCGGACGGACAACTGGGTGAGCAGCGCGCCATCCGGTTGCTCGGCGGACGCTTCCAGCGGGATCAGCTTCCGCGGCGACCGGACGACGACCTCTGGTGAGAGGGGCCGCGGTCGGCGACGACCCGAGTTCGCTGGTTGGTCCCGAGGACTGGATCTGGGACTCGTCGGCCCTGGTGCACTTTGCCCGCGCCGACCGGTGCACGGACTTGTCGCACCTCGTCGGTGGACAGGCTGCCCGGCACCTCGTGACTCCGGTCGTCTACGACGAACTTACCCGACACCACCTGGCCGAGACGATCCTCAACGCTGGATGGGTCCTTCTTGAGGACGCAAACCACGATCTCCTGGGCGCGCTCGCAATCCTGCTCGAGCTGAGCTCGCAACTGGACGTGCGGGGGCCGCACAACCTGGGCGAGGCGACGGTCCTAGCGGTGGCCGAGCGCGCGGGTGCGACCGCGGTTGTCGACGACCGGTCCGCCCACTCGGTCGGGCGGTCGCGAGGTGTCCGGGTGGTTCGAACGCTCCGCTTGATCGGTGAGGCGGTCGACGCGGGTCACCTGACGCCTCACGCTGCCCAGAGCTGGATCCTCGACCTGGACCACCACGAAGCTCGCCTCCCCGGTCGCGTGATCTCCGACTTCAGCGGCTGGTGGGCTGAGAACCGGAGGCGGCTGTGATCCGGGTCCCTGGCCGTTGCCGGTCATGACGTTGGGACGCCGATGTGGACTCGGTGTCTGCCATCCGGACCGAGCCTGGAGGAGTCCTTCGGACCCGCAGGGCCGGGTCGGTGGTGCCGGGAGCCTGAGAGGGTCCGGGTGGAGACGCCGACCCGGTGAGCCGTTCTCGTTTGTGGTCCCCGTCGAATCCAACGAGGCGTCGCTCAGCGGCACAGCGTTGCGATTCATGGCGCGTCGGAAGTGGTCGCCGCGATACCGACCCGACGGTGACCTCGCGGAAGGCGCCGGTCGAACCTGTCAGCGGTTGGGTTCATCCCGAGACTCATCGGGTGGACCGTTCGGTACCGCATTCACTCTTGTGGGGCGCCGCCCCGAAGGCGGCGAGCGTCTCACCCAACAGTCTCCACGCGTCCACGCTCCGCCAGTGGTCGATGGCCGCGACGGCGTCCGCGAGGGCTCGAGCTTGCTCAGCGACCTCGCGCTCCCGGCCGTTGAGCATCCCCGTGTAGGACGGGTCGAGAAGGTAGGACGCGTCACCGCAGCCGTACATGGCGATCTGGTCGAGCTCGATCTCCAAGGCCCGCGCGGCTTCCGCGTTGCTGGCCGACGCGGGGGCGACAGCGACGAACTCGAACTCCTTGTCGTACAGCTCCGCCAACACCTCGTCCGGCCTCAGGGTCAGCACGGTCCCGATGCGGCTCTTCACGCCACTCGTGGCACGCAGCGCCTTCACCTCGTGAACCAGCCGGAGAACGTTGTCGTCGTTCAGCGACGTTCCGACGACGAGGAGGTGCCGCGTCAGCATCAACTCCTGGAGCACCGCTCCATGTGCTGACGAGCTGCCCGCGTACCGCACGAACTGGGCTCGGGTCAGCACGATCGATCCAGACTCGCTCACATCCCCGTGCATCTTCAACAGCCAGGGCTCATCGGACCGAACAGCGTCGGAGGGGAGCAGCATCGGCCCCCTGGATCCGGCCACCTCTCCCGCCGCCTGCTCGAACAGGGTGTCGAAGTTGGTCGTGGCGGCCTCCCGACACCGCAGACCTGCCAGCAGCGCATGGGACAGACCGTGTCGGCCACCAGCCGGCCCGGCCGCGATGATCTGGGCGACCGCCGGCCCGATCCCGTCCTGCAGGTGGTCGTCGAGCAGCTGTGCGACGTCCAGCGCGTCGAGACGTTGGAGCCCCTTCGAGTCGGTGATACCGGCACGCTCCCGCAGTTGGGCGAGCAGGTCACCCCACGACGGCAGCCCCGCCGACATGCTCACTCCTGCGCCGAACAGCAGAGCGACGCGTCCCTCCCGGACCTCCTTGCCCAACCGGCGAGCCCGCGACCCCTCGACCGCGACGGGGTCGGAGCAGCGCTTCGCCCGGGTACGCCGAACGGCCTGGAAGGCACTGACCGCTGAGGCCGCACGGGCCACGATGGCGACGTCGACCCCGTGCCGGGTGGCAGCCTTCTCGGCGGAGTCGAGCAGGCCCTCGATCGCGGCACCACGCCGGTCGTTGAACCCGGTCCCCAGTGCGGGCACCGCGATGAGTGGACGACTCCGCCCGTTGCGTGCAGGTATCACCGCCAAGGTGGCAGCGATATCGGCGAGGAGCGCGTCAATGGCCCCGGTGAGCGCCTCGACGGTCCCTCGGGCCACGTCGAGGAACCAGATGTCGGACCGGCCGACGGCCCGGCCGGCGCGGCGCGCCGACCAGTCAGGCGGGCGCAGGCTCGCGGGAGCGTCGGTCCCGAGCACCGTCCGCCAACCGGAGCTGACGACGAACCTGTCGTCGGTCGGTACGACTGCTGCGTCCCACGAGAGGCGGTCGAGCAGCCCGTTGACCACGAAGACGTGCCCGCTCGCAGTGGCCTGCTCTGGTGCGTCCGCTGCCTCGACTGACATGACCCGCAATGTGCGTGGCCCGCCAGCGCCCGTCGAATTCAGCAACCGGACGGTAGGGACCGGCCAGACCTCTCAACAGGGCTGGTCGAATGCCCATTGTCCGGCCGCATGACGAAAGCTCACCATGCTGGCGGTGCTTGCGGAAGGCGACGTCCCGGTACCCGGGCACATCGAGTGGTCGGCTGAGGAGGTCCTGGAAGACGGGAGTCGACCTGATAGCCAGGGTCGTTTGCCGGGCACGGATGACCCGGTCGTCCGCATCGAGGCGAAGTTCACGGCCGCACTCACCGACGAGCAACTGGCGTCTTACAGCCCAACGCCCGTGGTGGTCCTGCACCCAGCCCACCGCGCGCGGGAGGTCGCCGATGTGATCGGCGCGGCTGCCAAGCCTGTCGAAGGCGCTCGGTTTGCCTCCATCACGTGGGACGACCTGTTCGAGGCGCTGACCGCGGGCCTCGCCGAAGGCGTCGACCAGGAGAACATCTTCCAGCTGCGCGACCTGGCCGACATCGCGACCGGTCTCGACGTCGGCCCATTCACCGCCGATGCCTCACTGGAGTCGGTCGCAGCCCGACGGGAGGACCTGTCGTCGCTGGCACAACGTGCGTCGGCGATACGAGGACCACAAGGCGGCCGGCTGATGCCGACCACGCGGGACCGCTGGTTCGACGTCGTGCGCTATTTCCCCACCGAACAACGGCGGTGGGCGGCACTGGGTCGGCGAAAGGCTCAAGCGGCCGGCGTACTCGGACTATCTGTCTGTTGAAGCGCCACGTAGTCGTTGCGGAGATCGGCTAGGCGCTTGTTGTCGTGGGCCGAAGCACGCCACGCGTTCCACCCGTCAAAGGCGTTCACCTGTCCGGCGCCTACTGCGGCCCCCGATGGAGTCCCCGAGACTCGGCCATCGGCCAGGAGAAGTCGCCCATCGGCGAGGACCGTGCAGCTATGGGTCTCACCCTTCTGCTTCCGTACCCATTGCAGCTCCTCGCCGACGGTGAGCAGGCCAGCCCGAAGCAAGTCCGCAACTGTCGCCAAGCTCGTCGGCGTTGGTGGGCGAACGCCAGTGCCCTCAGCGGGCCTCTCAGCGCTGCTCGCATCGATGAACCGGGCACCGGCGGCGTCCTCGTACATCGTGACCCGGATGACCAGCAACTGAAGCGCCGAACGCTGGAGGAGGGCGACAGCAGCTTCGGTCCGAGGGTGGAAGTCGCTGGCGACGAGCACCAGGCGAGGGCTGCGGGACAGGTGCTGAGGCGTCGCCGTACCGGTGAAGTCCTGCCAGGCACTCCAGAACATCTCCGTACCGTGCTCGTAGAGAGCGGCCACCTCTTCCAGGTTGGTGAGGGTCGCCCACCCGGCGTACTCCAGGCACTGCGCCAGTTGTTCCCGCTCGATGGACCGCTTGACCTCGATGACCGTAACGTTCCCCTGCTGGTCGAGGGCGAGAATGTCGACGATCCCACCGCCCGTCAGATGCGCCTGGCGCGTGACACCGAACAGCTCCACGCCGATCAGCTCGCTGAGGTTCAACCAGAACAGCTCCTCGATCTCCTTCTCGTACACGCCGGTCGCCGCCCCAAGATGGCGGAGAGGGACAACCCCCTCAGGGGCGACTGCGAAAAGTGGCACGTGGCGTCCTCCCGAGCGATCAGCGGAGTGGAACATCCATCATGCCCGCCGAGCCTTTACCGCAGTGCGCCCCGCCGGGCGGACGCGGTTGCAGCGTCCGCCACCGCAGCCACATCGCTCAACACCTCCGCCGGGGACTGGTCCAGGTCAAGCGCGTGGCAGACGATCGTGGTGCGGGAGCCGACGACTCGGTGGCGCGCCGGCGACTCGTTGCCCCGGGCGTACACCAAATGCCCGGTGTCGAGCCCGAGGACGCTGGAGTAGGCGTGCATCTGATACAGGTCCGCCTGCGGAAACCCCGACGGCTTCTCCGCCTTGTACTTCGCATCCAGCACCGCGACCGGGGCGCCGTCGCGCACCCACACGATGTCCGGGCACATCGGGACGACGCCCGCTTCGTCGAGGTCGGTGCGGTACTGGAAGGCCACCCGGCCGCCCCGGGGCGCCAACGCCTCGCGGAGAGCGACGCTCACAAAGTCCTCGAAGACCTTGGCCATGTCGAACAGGAACCCGCTGGTGCGGACGTTCCCTCGCTGCTGCTCGAAGGACTCCGCCGCCAGCACCAGCTCGGCCAGACGGAGCGCCACGGCGTACCGCGCGTTCAGGCGCGTCGGCTCCCACGCCGGTGCACGACCGCGGACCGGCAGGTGGGACACATCAGCGAGCGTGACCGAGGTCAACCTCTGCAGCGTCCGTCGGGCGCCCGCATCGACCCGCGGTACCCGCAGCAACCGCTCGGCCGCCGCGCGGAGAAGGCGGTTCTCGGTGATGTCGGTGGTGAACTCGTCGTAGCTCACCTCGACCGGCAGCGGCAGCCCGAATCGGTAGCGCAGCTGATCCGCGATCCGGATCCGTCCCCGGACGACCGGGAGCGCTTCCTCGACGGTCCGGTACCCCTGCAGGACCCCGCCGGCGAGCGCCCGCTGCGCCTGCCGGGCGAAGGCCTGCGCCAGGGCGGGAAGCAGTCCGGGTGCGGACGCGAGCGGTACGTCCGTGTCACGCCAGCCCTTCGGGTCCGCGGCGTAGCCGAGCAGGAAGATGAGCCGGCGGATGTCCACCTTGGGACGTACCCAGACCTCGATTCCGCCGGTCTGCCCCACGCCACCGGGGCCACGTGTACCGCCGATCTGAATGACGCCGACCTTCCCGGCCGGCGCGACGGTCCACCACCCGGCGACGACGGACGGGGCAGCAGTCACGACGTCCGATGCTGCGAGCAGCTGGCCGAGTTCCGGAGCCATCGCCACGTCGACGGCTGCACCGCCCTCGACCAGGTCCAGAACTGTCACGTCAGGTCGGGCGGCTGGTCCGGGGCCGGATCAGGTCCGACCGTCGACGCCACAGCCTCCCGGAGTGGCGCGCCAGACTGCCGAGCCACCAGCTGACGAAGGCGCGCAAGCCCGTAGCGCTGCGCGACGTCCACGTCGTCGCCGTAGTGGTGCTCCGCCAGCAGCGGGAGGATCTGCGTCCGCCAGACCCGCTCCAGCCCGCCGGGCGCGTGCACCGCGAGACGCATCAGGTAGGAGGGCCCGATCGCGAACTCCGGGTCGGCGATCTCCTGGTTGAGTCGGTCCAGAAGCCGAGCGCTGTCCGGGGGCAGCCCTTCGCGGGTGAGCCACCGGGACAGCACAGAGCGGGTCGGCTCCGTGGCGGGACTCAGCTCGACGAAGGCGAACCGTCGGCGCATGGCGGCGTCGAGCAGGGCGATGGACCGGTCCGCAGTGTTCATCGTGCCGATGAGGAAGACGTTGGGCGGCATGCTGAAGTCGGGGTCACCACTGCTCGCGTACAGCAGGCTGATCGGCTCGTCGCGGTACTCCAGCAAGAAGTACAGCTCCCCGAAGATCTTGGCGAGGTTGCCGCGGTTGATCTCGTCGATGACCAGCACGTGCGGAACGGTCGGGCGGTCTCGCGCACGGTCGACGAGGCGGCGGAACGGCCCTGGGCGCAGCTGGAACGAGAGCGTTCCCTCTGGCCCGACGACCGGTCGAAGACCCTCGAAGAAGTCCTCGTAGCTGTAAGAGGGGTGGAACTGGACGAGCTGCCAGTCCCCCACCGCGGCCAGGTGTGCGGCCAGTGCGCGTCCGAGGTAGGTCTTGCCGGTCCCCGGCGGCCCGTAGAGGATCAGCTGGCGTTGGTCAGCGAGAAGGTCGATGCTCTCCTGCAACCACGCCTGGTCGACCAGGAGTGTGTCGGCGAGAGCACCTGTCGCAGGCGTGAGCACGAGCTCGACGGGTACCGGTGGTTCCTCCTGGAGCAGTGCCTCCAGATCGGCGAGGTTCTCCGACAGGTCGACGACGTCCTGCTGCGCCTTGAGGTGTCCGGCCAGCCCGGCCGGGAGCTCGACGAACTCGGTGGCGGTCAGGCCCCAGACGACCTCGCGTCGTAGATTCGACAGGCCTCCGGCGCTGTCGACCCAGGTCGGATCGCCGGTCACCCGCCCCACGTACAGCGCACCCTGGCTCGGGCTGGCCACGATGTCGCCCGGACGGACTCGGGACAGGAAGGCCCAGAAGTCGGTGACCCGCTGTTGACGCTGGTTGTAGGACGAGCCGCTGTACGCCTCGTCGATGCTGTCGCGCAGCTCCTCGTGGGTGATCGTCGCGTCGAGTACAGCGATGTTCCGGGTCGGCAGGGACACGAAACCCTGGTCGACCCAGGTGGGTACCAGGTCGTTCCCGCCGACGCTGCCACCGCGGACCAGCCACCCATGCGCGGCACCCGGGTTCGTGTCGGCCACGGTTTCCCGGGGCACCCGCCACCGGCTGTCCCAGGGTGCGGCGTAGAAGTCGACGTAGCCGTGGGACTGCTCCGCGAGCGCGTCCCGGACAGCGACCAGGTCTCGGTCCGCGTCACCGGTGGACGTACCGAGCTCTGCCTTGAACGCCGCGACGATGCGACGCCGATCGTCGGTCGCGACGACCGGCGGGAAGGTGCGCGGGAACGCCAGGTAGAGCACCGCGTTGCGCAGACCGGGCTCGCGGAGTGTGTCGACGCCCCGGACGAAGTCCCGGAACGCCCACGGATCCCCGAGCAGTCGGGTTCGCTCTGCAGGCGGGTTGGTCTTGAAGGCGCGCACGAGCTGGATGAGCACGGCCAGGTGCTTCCACCGCCCGGAGTTGAAGCCGATCCCTCCGTTGAAGACGCCGGTGTCCAACGTGGCTCGGACGTCCGCCGGCAGGCCAGCCGGTGAGGCAGTCCACTCGAGTACCGAGGTGAGCAACTCGGCCTTCGTGTCGCCCTTGATGTTCACCAGCGGGAGGACCTGGAGGTACAGCAGCTCCGCGACCAGCTGGCGGGCGCCGTCCGATGCGGGGGCCAGCTGGACCTCGAGGTTGTCCAGGAAGCTGGAGTCGGGCAGTCGGACACGACCGACGTCGCTGCGGTCGAGCTCGTCAAGGTGAGCCGGCGTCCAGATCGCAGCGCCCGGCGACAGCACCGATCCATCCTCCACCCACCCACGCTGGAAGACGACCTGCGCGGCGCGCTCGACCGCCTCGCACGACTCGGCGGCCGTCACGCGACGTGCTCCCGGTCGGGGTGCCGCGGGCCTTCACCCGGAGGTGGGTCGAGAACTGTCTGGTAAGGAACGCCCGTGCTTACCGCGCCAGCCATAGCGTCATACGCCTCCAAGATCAGCCGCGCCGTCCGATACTCGCCGTACTTGGCTACGTCTTTGCGCCGGACGATCGGAAAGGTGTCGAGCACGTGCTCAACCTCGTCGCGTTGTAGTCCGTACAGGTGAAAGAACGCGGCGTCGAGCTCAGCTCGGATGACCGCTCGCCTATCCTCATCCCATCTGAAGGGCGACCCATCGTCGCCAAGATCTTGGGCGAACGACTGAACGTCCCAAGCGGTGAAGACAAGCTCGTCAACTCGATTAGCCATCCAATCGTCCGTCCGGGTCTGTCCGTCCCAAGGCGAGGGGTGCAAGAAGGCCGAAGGGTCGGGCACTGCCAACTGCTCCATGATGAAAAAGTTCATGGTCGCCCCACCCATCTTTTGCCTGCTCACAAAGTCAGACACCATGGAGGTCAGTGCGCCAAGTATGGAAGCAGCTGCACACGCGGACCTGAGCCGAGTCACAATAGGAAGTTTGTTTCCAACGGCCGTGCGAGGGATGAGGTCGACGATAGTCGTTCTCTCATCAGTCGACCGCGCGATATCTCGCCACCCGAGGAACCACTCGTGGTTCGACCGACTGCCAATCTTGGCGGCCAAGGCCGCGGACGCCACCCAATAGCGGGGAAGAACAATGAAGGCAGGGTCCAGTTTACTCCAGTTTGGTACATCATCAATCGTATCATCGGGAGCATAACTTGCCCAGCGGTGGTCGTATTGGTGGACCATCTTAGCCTCGTACAACGGCACGTACTGCTCGTTTCGACGCTCAAAGATGTTGCCATTAAGCTGAAAGCCTTCGGCTTCGAGTTGCTCGCGAGTGCGGAACAGGCCCGAGTCGTTAGACATGTCGAACATCCTCGTGAACTTGATGCCCCACGGATTGCCCTGGGGGTCGCCCGTCTTCAGAAGGATGGGAATGCGACGGTAAATGCCCAAAGTGATCTCGGCGTCGCGCCGAGACCGGAAGATGGGCGAGGTCCCGGTGTTGGGGTTCAGCAAGGTGATCTCATCGGGCTTGAGCGCGAACCGGACGCCCGGCGTGTGCAGCTCGGCCGGGTCGTGGACGAAGAATGCGAAGTCGGCGGCTTCCTCACGGACGAGGCGGCCCGTCAGTGTGAGTAGCGCGAACTTGAACCGACTGTCCACGTTCTCGAACAATGGACGAAGATTTTCGAAGTCGTACAGGGCCGCGAGCGAGGACGACTCGACGACGTCGCGGAAGAAGTACTGGGTAGTGGCGTCGGTCGCGATTCCCGTCGGGACGATGATGCCTAACCGTCCGCGTGGACCGATAAGCGTTCGTACGGTCTCGGCGAAGACCGAGTAGGTGTTGATGTCCCCTCGGCCCGTAAGTGGGTACCGCTGAGATGTGCGCAACCAGTGGCTCTCACCCTCGGCTCGCCGTTTGGCCTCGGTGAAAGCCGCGTACAGCTCTGGGTGGTCGACCTCGAGCGCAGCGATCCGCCGCCGCCGCTCTGCGGCGTTAGGCGCGGTGGCGACATGCGGGTCGAGGGCCGCGAAGAACTCCTGCTCCTGGATCTTCAGCCGCTCCCAGGGCGGGTTGGTCAGGACGCACGAGAAGCCGCCCGTCCACCCGGGTGTTGATTTCTCGGCGGACGGCGCGTCAGGAACCGCGAAGACCTCGGGGAACTCGACATGCCAGTGGAAGAAGCCGTAGGAGCCGGCCAGCCGGTCGACCTCTGCGATGGTCGCCCGGTCGACACCGGGCAGGCCCCGCTTGTCGAACTGCGGCAGCACCCGGTGGGTGATCGGCGGGGCGCCCTGAGGAGCCTTCCGCCACAGGAAGGCTGCACACCAGGCGTCGGCCACGCCGCGAGCCCGTCGGAACGCGGGGCTGTCGAGCGCCTCCCCGTACCGGGCAGCGGTTCGGTGGACGTCGGCCAACGCCGACACCGGAACGCCGGCTGCAGTGACCGCAGTCGCCAGCTCGCTGTTGCCCAAGTGCACACCGTTCTCGTCGAAGATGCCCGCCTGCCCGGCGCGCTCGGCGGTATTCCGCTTGATGAGCGAAGCAGCGACCTTCCGGTCATCTCCGGTGATCGGCTTGAAGGCGTCGCTCGGGATCCCTCCGGCGATCAACGCTGGTGTCGCTCCGAGCAGCGAGTTGCCGACCTTGATGTGGGCGTCGAGAAAGGCCAGAGGCGTGCCGGGTTCCAGCGTCTCCAGCCACAGGCTGACCTTGGCAAGTTCTGCCGCCAGCGGGTTGACGTCCACCCCGTAGATGCACCGTCCGACCACCTCGCGGAGCGCCGCCCGCAGCGCGATCGGACCGGGCTCAGGGTCCCCCGTGTCGAGCGCGGCGACCCGCTTGGCGATCCGACGCGCCGCGGCCACCAGGAAGTGCCCGGACCCACACGCGGGGTCGCAGACCGTCACCGACAGGAGACCCACTCGTGGATCGTCCCGCTGCTGCGCTTCGTCCAGCACGGGATCCAGCGCGGTGTCGAGCAGCACCTCGATGAGCGAGCTCGGCGTGTAGTAGGAACCCGTCGTCTTCTTTTCGTTGCCGGCCAGTCGGACCAGCGAGAACTCGTGCGCCGCGGCGTCGTGGCGTGGGATGTACTCCAGGAGAGACTCGTAGATGGATCCGAGCTCCTCCGCATCGAGGTTTCGGTAGTCCACCGACTCCGGACGGGGTCGTCCCTTGGCGGGCGGCAGGATCGAGAGCGCACGGACCGCATCGAGAAGAGCGTCGTTGCTGAGCTCCCAGCTCGTCAGCAGATCAGTGCTCTTGTCGGACCGAGTGCCCCCGGTCGGGTCGAAGAGGCCACCGAGCCCGACAAGCCCCAGCTCCGGTCGGCCGGCTTCCGAGCCAAGTCCGTCGAGGACGACGGCCAGGGAACGCCACAGGTCCTCGTGGCGTGTACCGAGGCGACGGCGGGCCAGACGACGCAACCTTGCGGTGGAGAAGTACTGCAGGTAACGGTCCCGGACAACCGCATCGGCGGCAGGGCTCAGCAGCAGTCCTCGGTCCTCGGCGACGCAGAGGAACAGGAGCCGGTACACACCGCGGAGCAGCGTGTGGCGGAACTCGTCGAGGCTGAGAGCGGCGCTGGCGAGGTCCACCCGTAGCTGCCCGTTGGCCGGGTGGCGCACGAACCCGGAGCCGAGCCTCTCGATCGCGGTGACCACCCCGGTGCGCAGCTGGTCCAGGGCGCGGCTCCCCTGGTCCAACGCGGTGACCCGCCACCGTTCGAGCCAGCACTGCGCCGGCAGCCCCGCGTCGTCCAACGTCTCGAACCGGGACTGGTGCGCCAGCCGGAACAACACGAGGAAGTCTGCGAACAACTCACCATCGAACATCGTGTCCAGGTCGAACTCCACGTAGGACGAACCGACGAGGGAACGTGAGTCTCGGAGCAGGCGGAGCACCCTCCCGTTGCAGAGCACTGCCCACAGGTGGGCATCGCTCCGATTGAGCAGCTCCTGCACCATCGACTGCGGGGAGGACTGCGCCGCACCGGCGACCCCCGGCGACCGGCGGTCCAGCTCGACCCGCCACCCCAGCAGGTGCAGCGGCACGTGCTCCCAGAGGTGGGAGACACCGAAGGCCTTGTCGTCGACGAGCAGGCCACCGGTGGGCGCGGTCGGCACCCGCCCGAAGCCCAGTTCGCGCAGTAGGACCAGTGACCACCGCTCTCGCGTCAGCGTCGTCGCGCGGTCCGTTTCCGGCGAGCCAGCCAGCGCCGCGCGGAACGACGCCCACGTTCCCTGCAGGTAGGACCAAGCGCGGCTGGCCGCGTCCCGGACCGACTCCCCGGCGCCTAGGTGGTAGTCGGCCGACGCCGAGCCGGGGAGGTCGGTACCGGTGCGCACGCGACTGAGCAGGCCACCGGGAACTACCGATCCGACGACCCGCGCCGAGGTCATCGGCCCGTCGACGAGAGCGCCGCTCACGCGGGAGCAGCCGGGAGGTAGACGTACACACCCAGGACGTCAGCGGGTCGCTGCACCTGGACGGCAAGTCCGCGCCGAACGTCCTGGCTGGACTGGCGAACCCGACGGTGGGCGTCCACCAACCGGGCGGCCAGTTGATCGCCGCGCTCGTCCAGCACCGGCCCGAGCGAGTCCACGGTGCGAAGTGCCCGCTCGGCGAAGTCCCGCGCAGCGTCGGGCGCCACGTTGGCGTCCGCTGTCGCCCCCACCAGCCGCCGTGCCGCGTCGTCATCGAGGCTGACCAGGTCCTCGCCACTGCCCTGGACGGCGATCAGCGCGGCGTCCTCGGCCACAAGCGTCCGTTCGCCGTTGCGCGAGGGCAGCGTCAGGTGGAACCGGTACCGCACCAGCAGCAAGGTGGTACGGACCGCCACCGCTCGGGTCCTGATCACGCCGCACCGGCGCGCGGGACGCAGCGCCGTCGGCAGCGTCGGGTCCAGCGCGGCGTCGAGCACGAACCGGGCGAGTGCTTCCACGTTCGGGTCGGTGCGGTGCAGCACCGCATCCCCGCGCGACACGGGCAGGTCCCGGTGGAACCGCACGCTCGGCCGCGCCGGCGGGGGAAGGGTGTCGCGCAGGCCGACCGGCAGCGGTGCGGTGGTCGCCGTGAAACCGACGTCTCGGTCGAGGCTGACCGGGTCCGTCAGGGTGCTGACCGTCGAGCCCAACGCCACCAGCGCATCGCGGGTGAAGCCGCGGACCTCGGCCGGCGTGCCGAGGGTCGCGCGGACCTCCGCCAACTCGCGGGCGACCTGCTCGGGTTGGATTCGACGCTGCGCATACCTCGTGACCGAGGCCTTCTCCTTCTCGGCGGCGCTGTCCCATTCGGCGTGCAGGGCACCCCGTTCTTGGAAGCCGAGGTCCAGCTCGAGCTGCTCCGGCTGCCGGTTCCTCAGCAACAGACCCTCCAGCACAGCCTCCAGCACGGTGCCGCTCTCGTCCGGCACGGGGACGGACACCCCTGTCGCCTTCCGGATGGCTTCGTGCTTGCGCAGCAGCACATCCAGGACGATCCCGTCGATGGCGTTGTCCTTGCCGTAGATCGTGACCGCCCGGACCACAGGGAACCGCTGCCCGAAGCGGTCCACCCGGCCCTCGCGCTGCTCGTGCCTCGTCGGGTTCCAGGCCAGGTCGTAGTGCACGACTGCCTGGAAACCGTCCTGCAGGTTGACGCCTTCGGACAGGCAGTCGGTGGCGACCAGGACGTGACTGCCCGGCTCGGCGGTGAGGTCGGCTATGCGCGCCCGACGCTCCGGCGGGGGCAGCGTCCCCGTGACGACTCCCACGGTGGCGTTCTTCCTCAGCTTGGCTTGGAGGTGCTCCCCGACGTATTCGGCGGTCTCGATGAACCGGCAGAAGACGATCGGGTCGTAGCCGTCGGCGAGCAACTGGGTGACGACCTTCGTCACGGCGGTGAGCTTGGCGTCCAGCGGGCCGGCGAGGGCGTCAGCCGCGGTTGCCAGAGCCCGCAGACGCCGGCGCGGCTCGGTGTCTGACTCCCCCGTCTCCGGGTCGGCGCCGGGCGCGGTGTCCACGGCCTCGACCGCCTCGTCATCGGCCCCGTCGAACACGACGGCGCGGCCCAGGCGATCCGCCTCGTCGAAGGAAGTGGCGTTCGCGTTGGCCGCCCGGTTGCGCAGGGTCTGCGCCGCCGCCCGAGGACTGGACGCCAGTGCCCGCAGCAGGGCGAGCGCCGACCACCACCGGACCCGCTGCCGGACCACCCCGTCGCCGCGGTCACGGACCAGCTCGCGGGCGTGCGCCAGCACCCGGTCGAACAGGTCGTGGTACTCCGGCGTCAGGGCGTATGCGACCTCCTTGGTCAACCGGTCGGTGGGGAAGGGCGTGTCCTCGTCGAGGTATTGGCGGATGTCGGCGCGCCGCCGCTGCACGAGGTGGCCGGCCAGCAGCTCCCGTCCGGCCGCCTGGTCTAGGTCGATCGTGGCCAACATCGGGTCCAGCAAGCCCAGAAGGTTGCGGAACGTCGCGTCCTTCCCGCTGTGCGGTGTCGCCGTCACCAGCAGCAGGTGCCGCGTCCGGTCCGCCGCCAGCTCACGGACGAGGTCGTAGCGCTGCTGCCGGCTCTTGCCGCCCGTCGTGTTGTCATCGGCCACACACGTGTGGGCCTCGTCGACGATCACGAGGTCCGGGCACTCCTGCAGGTACTCGTGGCGACGGGTCGGGGACTTGATGAAGTCCGTCGACACAACCGTGAACGGGTACCGCGAGAAGACCGAATCCCCGCCGACGGTGCTGCGTTCGAGGCGCTTCGCCGTCCCGGCCAGCACCAGCTCAGCGTCGATCGCGAACTTGGTCCGCAGCTCCTCCTGCCACTGTTCGGCCAGTGCAGGACTGCACAGCACGGAGAGCCCACGTGCATCACCGGATGCCAGGAGCTCCGCCGCGATCAAGCCAGCCTCGATGGTCTTCCCGATCCCCACGTCATCAGCGATAAGCAGACGGACGACGGACTGACGCAGGGCGAGCAACAGGGGAACCAACTGGTAGGGCCGGGGTTCGACGGCGAGCGATGCCAGCGACCGGAACGGCCCGGCGGTGGCCCGGAAGCCGACGCGCAGCGCGGTGCGCAGCAGGCCCGCGGCCAGTTGGTCCCCGAGGTCGTCGGGCGACGGCGGGGCGAACCGTGCCGGGCGCGGCTTCTCGACGCCGACCAGGATCCCGGCGATGTCGTCATCGGTGCCACCGAGTGGGCGGGCGAGCAGGAAGTCGTCGGTCGACCCGGGCAGCACCACCCACTCGCGTCCCCGGACCGCGACGAGAGAGCCGGGGGTGAACCCCGGCGTCGTGACCTTGTCGAGCGGGGCGAGTCCCGCCGTCACGCGCTGACCGCCGTCACGCGCTGACCCGTCGACCGGCGCCGAACACCGAGGGACGGCGCTCGACCACCGTCGTCCAGTCGTCGTCGAACCTCACCCGCAGCACGCTCCACCCCAGGTCCATCAGGCGATCTTCGGCGAGTGCGTCGCGCTCAGCGACGGAGGCGGCGTCGTGCTGTGGGCCGTCGACGAACACCGCCGTGGGGCTACCCGACCGGTAGACGAAGTCCGGCCGGGCTCGCGCCGCCTCGACCAGGACCTGCGCCTCGTCGGGGAGTACGTGATCGTGTTCGGCCAGGTAGGTCACGAAGTCCCGTTCCAGCGAGGTCGTCGAATGGCGCAGCAGCTGGTCGAACTGGTCGGTCCGGCTGACGCCGGCACCAGCCGGGACGGTGCGGGCCCGAGACAGCGACAGCAGCAGGTCCCGTACGGCGTGCCGGTCGATCAACGCGTGGTCGTGCTGGTTCCCGTAGCTGAGCAGGCAGTCATAGCACCCGCGTTCACACCGCTCCGACGCGCCATCGGCCTTCCCGAGGTCCACTCCGGTATCAGGGTCGAAGTGGGCGATCACCAGCGCGGTGCGTGCTGCTCGGGCCACGGCATCGGCATCGGCATGAAGGCCGCGCAGGACCCCGGCACCGCCCTCGGCACTCTCGGTGAGCAGGATCCGACCGCGGCCGTCGGGGTCCGGCAGCGCCTCGCTGGACAGTTCCGAGTCCTCCAGCTGGAACGCCGCCTCGATGCCCCGTTCCAGCGCGTACCGCAGCGCCGTCTCCACCTCCTCCGACACCGGGTCGACGAGGCGCAGGACCAGGACGTTGCGCCGGTCCTCCACGAACGGGAGAACCCGCTGCGCTCTGACACCGGCCGTCGCCTCCGGGAGGTCGGCATCCTCCGGTGTGGCGTCTGCCGTCTGGGCCTTGAGCCACGCGCCCTTCACCGTGTCGAGGAGGTAGCCCCTGTTGTCGGGATCCTTGCGACGGCGCCGACCGACGTTGGTGACCCGGACCGTCGCGGTGTCCCCGTACACCAGAGCAGCGATCTCAGATCCGTCGTCACCGATGACCGCAGCGTCGGCCCGACCGGCCCGCACGCCGTGATCAGCGAACCGGTAGGAGGTCTCCAGTTCGAAGCCGGCGCGGCGCCGCTCCTCCTCGTCGCTGGAGATCCGCTCGCGGCGACGGGTGAAGACGGTCTGCAGCTGCAGCAGGCCATGGGTGACAGCACCCAGCGCGGCATCACAGTTGTCGCAGCGGTCGGTGCCGACCTGTCGGTCGTGGTGGTACCCGCAGGACGGACAGCGACGCGCGTCCTGGGTTTCCACCCCGCCCTCGGCCGTCTGGGATGTCGGCAGCTGGACCCGGTTCACCTCATACCGGGCACCCTCGTGGTAGATCAGTGCTCCGGGGCCGAACTCGCTGATCGCCAGGAACCGTGGTCGTTGGATGTAGTCACCGGAGTCCGACCGGCTGCCCCGCTGACCCGGAATGAATGCTGCAAGCGGGAGCCGCGGGAACGAGTACCCAGGAAGGAATCCTTCGGAGGCGAAGTAGCGGTAGCTGTAGAAGTCGGTCATTCCCTGCTCAGCGTCCTCGTTGCGCAGCAGCCGCAGCTGGCTCTCCGCCTGGAGCCGTCGCTTGACGGCGTCCTGCCTGATGCGCTTGTCGGTGATCGACTGGTCGACGACGAGCTTGTTCTGACTGCGCTGGTCACTGAGCGCGGCGCGGTACAGGTCCCGCCACCGGTCGCACGCGCGGTCGAACCATTCGGCGGCACCGGCCACCGTGTCCTCCAACCAGCGGCCGTGCCACCACGTGGTCTTCTCCAGTTCCGCGGCGATCGTGCCCAGGACGATCCGGGCGTGCCCCACAGCGCGGAGCACCACGCGCTTGTCGGAGACGGCACGCCAGACCTCCGGCAGCAGGTCCAGCGACGGGTGCTCTCCGCTCACGTCCAGCAGTTCGGTGAGTCTGGCGTGCAGGCTCTGGCCGGTCTCGGTCAGCCAGATCGCGTGGACGTGTGAGCGCACGAGGTCCTCGTTGCCCAGGTCCAGGCGCGGCGCGGCGACCGAGCCGGCGACCATGTCGCGGGAACGTCGGAAGAAGTACTGGTCGTGGCTGTTGCCGCTGGCGCAGTAGGTGACCACCAGGGCCGGCTGACCGGAGCGACCGGCCCGCCCGCTGCGCTGTGCATAGTTGGCGGGCGTCGGGGGGACGTTGCGCATCGCCACCGCGTTCAGCCCGGCGATGTCCACGCCCAGTTCCATGGTCGGGGAACAGAACAGCAAGGGGAGCGCGGCCGTGCGGAACTCGTCCTCACGCTTCTCCCGCTCGATCGGGGCCACCTGCGCGGTGTGCTCGCGCGCCTGGAGGCCGGTGAGCTCGGCCGCGCCGTCGCGGTACAGGTCGCGGAAGAACGGGTTGACGCGCGCTGTCTCGCTGGAGTCGACCACCTTGCGCAGCAGGTCTTCCGCACCGTGCTCGCCTGTGCCTGCTTGCCAGACCAGCGCGGACGCCTTGATCCGGTAACCGGGCGCGTTCCCTGCCGACCCGGGCTGGCGACGCTGCCACCTCCGACCGTCGTTCGGGTCGACCGTGGCCAGCAGGCCATGGCGTTCCAGCGCCGTCAGCAGATTGCTGATGACCGCCTGGGCGTCCTCTGTGCGCAAAGGATCGCCGGTGGCGGGGAACCGTTTCGGCGCGCGCAGGTAACGGCCGAACGCCGAACGCCCGGACAGTGCGAGGTCCCGGCGGGTGTCCTCACCACGACGGCTCGGCCGTGCGTACGCCGTCCCCACCCACGGGAGCGGTTCCTGGTCGGGCAGGGCCCACGGCCCGGTCAGCTGCTGGTTGGACAGGTTGCGCAGCCGCTCGAAGCCCTCAGAGGTCAGGCAGTCGACGTCGACGGCAAGGACCCTGCGGAGCTCGTCCAGCAGGATCCGGCACAACTCCTCGCGCAGCGGCGATTCTGCCTCTCGCAGCGCCGGGTGCAGGATGGCCCAGGTCTCCTCATCGTCCGCGATCTCTGCCAGGTCGACGTAGTCCAGGCGGAGTAGGCCGACCTGTTCCAGGTTCGGCATCGTCACCCGCCAACCGCGCTCGAGATCGAGGAATAGCCGGTACCCAACGATTTCCCGCAACGCGCGCTCGGTGGTGTCCCGCTGCGAGAACTTGGCCCCCGGATTCGCGGCGAACTGGTCGAACGACAGTCCAAGAGCGGTGCTCACGCGGGCAGCGAGGT
>JAABUT010001897.1_pt1 | contig 21953 bp, 20 predicted proteins | sample 5559281 | NCBI WGS metagenome assembly JAABUT01 (sample SAMN10711880, study PRJNA513359) | rock metagenome | isolation source: Antarctica rocks | place: Antarctica: Victoria Land, Ricker Hills nord | collected 2016-01-04
ACGATCGCGTCGTCGTAGCGCAGCATGTGGGGCAGGGCCTGGGTCAGGATCTCGGCGCGTTCCGCGGGGCTGCCCTTTACCGCTTCCGTCATGCTCGTGGGGTCCGTCGGCTGAGTGGGTGAGTCCCCGATGCGCACGGGGCGCGGCTGCGAGGGTCCAGTGCGGCGCTCAAGGCCGGGCCGGGAGCGATCCGCGATCGGCCAGAAGCCCCGCCACACTCTCGCGAAGCTCCGCGATGCCGGCCCCTGTCTCGGAGGAGGTGAGGATCACGGTCGGATAAGCGGCCGGATGCCTGACGAGCGCCGCCTCGGTCTCGGCCACGCGGGCCTGGCGGTCCTTCATCTTGATCTCGTCACCCTTGGTCAGCACGACCGCGTATGAGGCGGCAGCCCGATCGAAGGCGGTCATCTGCTCGTGGTCGACATCCTTGAAGCCGTGACGGCTGTCGACCAGAAGATAGATCCGCTGCAGCGAGGTGCGGCCCCGGAGATAGCTCTCGACGAGCTTTGTCCAATCGGCGATCCTCGACTTGCTGACGGCGGCGTAGCCGTAGCCCGGCATATCGACCAGGCCGAGGTGGCCGCCGAGATCGAAGAAGTTGAGCTGTTGGGTCCGGCCCGGCGTGTTCGAAACGCGGGCCAGGGTCTTGCGGCCCGTCAGCGCGTTGACCAACGACGATTTTCCGACGTTGGACCGGCCCGCGAATGCAATCTCGGGCAACCCGATCGGCGGCAGCGCCTCGATGGTCGGGGCGCCGGCCACGAAGATGCATTCCCGCCCGAACAGGAGCCGCCCGGCTTCGGCGAGGTCCTGCTGCTCCTGCACGAGCGCCGTCATCGCACCGGCCACCTCAGGGTCGCTGCGGCTTGCGGATCATGTTGGACAGGTTGCCCCACAGCTCCACTTTGGCGCCGGCCTTCTTGGCGATCAGGTACTGCTGGAGCACCGAGAGCGTGTTGTTCCAGGTCCAGTAGATCACGAGGCCCGAGGGGAACGAGCCCAGCATGAAAGTGAAGATCACCGGCATCCAGGAGAACATTGTCTTCTGAACGGGATCCGGCGGCTCCGGATTCATCTTCATTTGCAGGAACATCGAGAACCCCATGATGACCGGCCAGATGCCGATCAGGAGGAAGTTCGGCAGGTACTGGTGGATCGGCAGCAGGCCGAACAGCGTGAAGATCGAGGTGGGGTCGGGCGCCGATAGGTCGTGGATCCAGCCGAAGAACGGCGCATGCCGCATCTCGATCGTGATGAAGATGACCTTGTAGAGCGCAAAGAACACCGGCACCTGGATCAGCATGGGAAGGCAGCCCGCGACCGGGTTCACCTTCTGCTCACGATAGAGTTTCATCGTGGCTTCCTGCTGCTTCGCCTTGTCGTCGGGAAAACGCTCCTTCAGGGCGGCCAATTGCGGCTGCAGCTTCTTCATCTTGGCCATCGACATATAGGACTTGTTGGCCAGCGGAAAGAAGATGCCCTTGATCAGCACCGTGACGATCAGAATGGCCACGCCGAAATTGCCGGTGAGCTTGTAGAACCAGTCGAGCACCTGGAACAACGGCTTGGTGATGAAATAGAACCAGCCCCAATCGATGAGGTTGCCAAAATTTCTGATCCCATAATCCTTCTCGTATTTATTCAGCGTGTTGGTTTCTTTAGCACCCGCGAAGATAAAGTTGGTGACCTCGCTGGTGGCTCCGGGCGGGATCGAACGGGCATCGAGGAGCGCGTCAGTCTGATAATCCTTGGTGTTTCCGCTCGGGAAAGATGAGAAACGACCCTTATAGGCGAGGTCCTGTTCGGGCGCCACCACCGCGGCCCAATATTTGTCGGTAATGCCGAGCCATCCGCCCGTGCCGTCGAGCGTGCGGCTGCCGCCCGCCTCCTTGTCCATGTTGACGTAGGTGATCTGGGTCTCGTTGTTGTTTCCGATCTCCCCGACCAGGCCCTCGTGCAGCACCGAATAGTTCGACGTGACGGGCTGGCCGTGACGCGAGATCAGTGCGTAGGGGTAGAGCGTCACGGGCTCGGTGCCCTTGTTGTCGACGCTGTCCTTGACCGTGAACATGTACTGGTCGTCCACCGAAATGGTGCGGTGGAACACGAGCCCCTGGCCGTTGTCCCAGGTCAGGGTCAACGGCTTGTCGGCCGTCAACTTGTCGCCTTCGGCGGTCCAAAGGGTGTCACGGCCCGGCAGCACGGTCTTCTGGCCGGCCTCCGGGATGAAGCCCGTCTCGGAATAATAGGGATGCGGGGCGCCCGAGGGCGAGAACAGTTCGATGATCGGGCTCTGGCGATCGGTGGTCTCGTGATAGTTCTTGAGCGACACGTCGTCGATACGGCCGCCCTTGAGGCCGATCGAGCCTGCAATGGCCCGCGTGTCGATGGTGATGCGCGGACTCGCGGCGATCACGGCCTGCCGAGTCTGAAGGACCTCGGTGGGCGCCATGCCGGCCGAGGGTTGGGACGCAGCGCCCTGGGGCGGGGAGGCCGGCGATTGCTGCGCCAGTTCCTTGCTGGCCACAGTATCGGACGCGGTCACCGCGGTCTGAGGTCCGGTCGTCTGCGAGGTCGACTTGGCCTGCTGCTGAATCTGGCGCTGCTTCTCCATCTGCGGCCAGCCGTAGAAGAAGTTCCAACCGATGATCACCAGGATCGACAGCGCGATCGCAAGATAAACGTTCCTGTTGTCATCTTTCATGGTGCGTCACGCTGGTGCCTCGGTCCGGACGAACTCCGCACCCGATCGGGCGACGGCCTTTGGCGGAATCTGTTCATGGCGCGGTGGCGGTTCCGACAGGTCCGGTCCGGCGCGCACCGTTTTTCCTAGACAGTCCTGTCTTGGCATTGGAAAAGCATCGCCGCAGCTCGCCGACCAGGCCCGCAAAGCCCACCGTCAGAGCGTCGCGCCGTGCGACGATCACATAATCATGGTCGGGGAGCGCCGCCAGATCGGGCGCACGCAGGGCCTCCCGCAACCGCCGCTTGATGCGGTTGCGCTCGACCGCGCAGCCGACCTTCTTTGTGACGGTGAGGCCGATGCGGCAGCCCAGGACGGGGTCGCCGACGGGGTCGCGACGAAACACCTGCAGGCTGAAGGAGCGGCTGTGGACGCGGCCGCCGCGCGACGCCCGGACGAAATCCGGTCGCGTCTTCAGCCGTGCGGGTGGCTGCGAAAGCCGCGCGGGTAGCCGCGAAGCCAGGCCCGGCTCTGCCACTTGGCGCGTCTCGGGCCCGTCCGGCGTGCCGGCAGCAGCACCCGACACGTGTGTTCGGCTCAGGCCGAAAGGCGCTTGCGGCCACGCGCGCGGCGGGCCGCGATGACCCTGCGACCACCGACCGTCGCCATTCTGGCCCGGAAGCCGTGGCGGCGCTTGCGCACGAGCTTGCTGGGTTGATAGGTCCGCTTCACTGTCTGCTCCGTTGCCACCCGGGGACGCCCCGCGCCCGACGGCGTGGAACGGCGACCTCGATCAATCCGTACCGATTCCGGCCGGCACCCTCGATCCACGCCCGCTGCGAAAGACGCGCCGACGGCCCGTGGTAGCGTTCCGCTAACAGGCTCGAAATGCGAGGCGCATATAAAGGTCGCGGCCTTGCGAAGTCAACAAAGCCCGGGCCGGATGTGATCCGGTCCGAGCTTCGAGGCCCATAATCGAGAGAACGCCAGCGTTATCTCAAGGGCCGGCAGCGCAAGGTTCCGCCATCAACGATAGACGGGCGCCACGGCCGGCGCCATCGGGGCGGCGGCGCTGGGCACGGCGCGGTGACGGGAGATGGCGCTGCCCGCCACGCAGCCGCCGACCGCTCCCAGCACACCATGCCCGACGGCGTGGCCGGCGAGTCCGCCCACCAGGGCGCCCTTGATACAACCCCGGGCCTCGGCGGCCACGGGGGCCGCCAGCAGTGCGCCGGCGCACAATGCCGAAACGATCAGTCCACGCATGTCAGTGTCCTCGGTCGTCACGCCCGTGACGGGCGGCGCACCCCATCGGCGCGCGTCCGCTAGATCGTGCGGGTCCGGCCCGACCGCAAGTGGCGCGCGCCGCTCATCATGAATGGGCATCCCTCACGTTTTGGTACGTCTCACGCCGCCTTGGCGATCACCTCGTCGAGGCCGTGCAGCACGGCCGGGCGGCCGTTGCGGGCCACGAGAACGCAACCTTGCGGCACCTCGCGCCACTGCGTCTTGTCGCCGTCGAGCGGCTCCGAGACGACGACGAGGTTGCTGCCGGTCTGCCGCCAGTAGAGGGTGGGCGCATGGCCGTCGCTGGCCCAACGGAAGGCGTAGAGGTCCTTGCCGTCCGTGAGAGCCGCAGTGAAACGCAGGGCTTCGCGCAGGCCCGCCTTCAGCATCAGGCCGTGCACGGCCTGCAAGGTCGCGGCCATGCCGGCGATGGGGTCGGCTTCGAGCCCGTGGGCGAATGACGCCAGGAACAGGGCTTCGGAGTCGGTCGTGCCGGAGCGATGGTGGTAGAGGTCGTCCGCGATCATGGCCTCGACCCGACGCTTGATGGCGCAGAACTGGCCGATCTGGCCGTTGTGCATGAACATCATCCGCCCGACCGTGAAGGGGTGGCAGTTGGCGCGCGCGATGGCCGGGCCAGTCGAAGCGCGCACATGGGCGAAGAACAGCGACGCGCGGACCTGGTGGCACAGGTTGCGGAGGTTCTCGTCCGACCAGGCGGGCCGCACCTCGCGGTAGACGCCCGGGCGGTCGCGGTCGCCGTACCAGCCGATCCCGAAGCCATCGCCGTTGGTCACCACCTTGGCCTCGGACGCGCACAATGACTGGGCGATCAGAGAATGGGCCGGCTCGGCCACCAGAGCATCGAGGAAGGTGGGTTCACCCTGGTAGGCGATCCAACGGCACATGAGAATGACCTCTCGGCGAGACGATCGACGGTTCGTCTCGCCAGAATCGCGCTCTCCGAATTAACAGGCGCTTAAACATGCCGGAAGTTTCTGCCCTCCGAGAGGGCGTGAAAGAAGCTTCCCGTAACGGTTCCGCGACGGCTTCCCGCCTGGGGCGCGACCGCGCCATAGGCGTCCTCGACCTCGGCGAGGGCTTGGTCCCCGCCCTGGGACAGCACCGTCGCGTAATGGAATTCGTGCCCCCGGAGCCGCGTGCCGGCCGGGCCCAGCCCCGTGTCGGCGAGCAGAAGCGCATCGCGATAACCGAGGTTCAATCTGCGCCGGGCGAAGCTCGTCTCCACGCCGAGCAGTCCCGCCATGGCATGGACGGTGCCGACCGCGTCGACGAGGCTGCGGCCCAGCACCATGTAGCCGCCGCACTCGCCATGAACCGGCCGGTCGCGGGCTATGCCGCGCAGGCCTTCCAGGAAGCGCGATGCCGCCGCGAGACGTCCCGCATGGAGTTCGGGATAGCCGCCCGGCAGCCAGCAGGCGTCGCAGCCGGGGTCGGGCGCCTCGTCGGCCAGAGGCGAGAAGAACGACACCTCGGCACCGGCCCGTCGCCAGCCCTCCAGCACGTGGGGATAGAGGAACGAGAACGCGTCGTCGCGCGCCACAGCGATGTGCTGGCCCAGGGGACGCAGCGGCGCGTCGTAGGAAACGGCCTTCTCCCTTCCGGGGAGAAGGTGGCTCGAAGGGCCGGATGAGGGGAGGTCATCCCGCACCGTCGAACCTTCCCCCTCCTCCGCGCTTCGCGAACCTTCTCCTTCCGAGGGGAGAAGGACACAGCCCGTCATTGCCAACAGGGCGTCTAGATCGACATATTGGGCCACGATGTCGGCCGCGGCATCGATCCTGGCGTCGAGGTCGGCGGTCTCGCCGGCCTGCACGAGGCCGAGGTGACGCTCGGGCAGCACCAGGCGGTCGCTGCGCGGGATCGCGCCAAGCACAGCGAGGCCCTTGCCCCGGACGGCATCCGCCACGAGGCGGCGGTGCCGCTCGCTGGCGACGCGGTTGAGGATGACGCCGGCGATACGGATGCGCGGGTCGTAGTCGGCGCAACCCGCGAGCAGCGCCGCGGCCGATTGCGACTGACCCGAACAATCGTGCACCATGAGGACGGGCCAGCCCGTCAGCGCCGCGAGATCGGCGGAGGATCCGCTCGCCCCCGGGGCGGCCGGCACGCCGTCGAAGAGCCCCATCGAGCCTTCGCAGATGATGAGATCGGTCGTGTCGGCATCGGGGGCCGCGAGGGTGCGGAGCAGCCCGGCCGGCATGCACCAACTGTCGAGGTTGTAGCTGGGCCGGCCCGTGGCAGCGGCGTGGAACGCGGGATCGATGTAATCGGGGCCGTTTTTGCGGCCCACCACGCGCAGGCCCTGGCGACCGAGCGCCCGCATCAGCCCGAGCGCGACGATCGTCTTGCCGCTCCCCGAGCGGGTCGCGGCGATCAGCAGCCCCGGCACTGCGGATCCGGCCGATCCCGTCATCGCCAGGCCTTGATGAGCCCGGCCGCGAGGTGCCGCCGCAGCGCCACGATCGAGCCCACCGCGATGATGGAGGGCGACGCGAAGCCGTTCCGGTCCGCATCGGCCCGGGCGGTGGCGAGCGTCGTTTCCAGCACGCGCTGTGCTGGCGTGGTGGCGTCCGCCACGATGGCGACCGGCGTCTCGGGCGCCATGCCGCCCGCGATCAACCCGGCCGTGATCGATTCCAAGTGGGTCATGCCCATGTAGAGAATGATGGGCAAGCCGGTGCGGGCCATGGCGGTCCAGTCGCGCCGTACCTCGCCCTTGGCGAGATGGCCGGTGGCCAGGATCACGGCATCGTTGGTGTCGCGGGTCGTGGCCGGGATCGCCGCATAGGCGAGGCCGCCGAGGCCGGCCGTGATGCCCGGGATGATGCGGAACGGCACGCCCGCCAACGCGAGGTCGAGCGCTTCCTCCCCGCCCCGACCGAACACGAAGGGATCGCCGCCCTTGAGCCGCAGCACGCGCCGCCCGTCGCGCGCCAGTTCGACCAGCCGCCCAGTGATGTCGCCCTGCTTCGGCGACAGCTTGCCGCCGCGCTTGCCGGCGAACTCGCGGGACGCGCCCTGTCCTGCGAAGCTCATGATGGCGTCGCTGACGAGCGCGTCGTAGACGATCACGTCGGCGTTCCGCAGCGCGTGGACGGCGTGCAGGGTCAGGAGACCCGGGTCGCCCGGTCCAGCGCCGCAGAGCCACACGGTGCCGGTCTCGAACACCGGCAATCCGCCGGCCTCCGCCAATGCGTCGAGCGGATCGGTCACGGCCGATCGTCCTCGCCCTTGTGGATAGTCGCGGCGGGACCATACATCATCGCGACATGACCGAACCGCCCGTTTCCGCTCCCCTTCGCCGCGGCTGGACGACCGGCGCCTGCGCCTGCGCGGCGGCGCGGGCCGGGTTCGAGGCGCTGCATACGGGATCGTTCCCCGACCCTGTCGCGATCGCCCTGCCGGGCGGCGCACGGCCGAGCTTCGCCTTGGCCCTGACCGAGCGCGGGCCGGATTTCGCGAGGGCCGGTGTCGTCAAGGACGCGGGCGACGATCCGGATGTCACGCATGGAGCCCTCGTGCTCGCGACCGTCCGCCGGGCCGCGGCCGGCGCGGGCGTCCTGTTCCGGGCCGGCGAGGGCATCGGCACGATCACGCGTCCCGGGCTCGCGCTTCCGCCCGGCGAACCCGCCATCAACCCGGTGCCGCGCAGCATGATAGGGGCCGCGATCGGCGAGGCCGCGAGCCGCCTCGGCGTTCCGCCCGACGCCGAGGTCGAGATCGCGATCCCCGGCGGGGCGAAGCTCGCCGAGCGGACGCTGAACGGCCGGCTCGGCATCGTGGGCGGGCTGTCGATCCTCGGCACCACGGGCATCGTCGTGCCCTACTCCTGCGCGGCCTGGATCGACACGATCCACCGCGGCATCGACGTGGCCCGGGCGCTCGGCCTGACCCATGTTGCCGGAGCCACGGGCAGCACCTCCGAAAGCGCCGTCAAGTCTTTGTACGGTTTGGCGGATCCGGCCCTGATCGACATGGGCGATTTCGTCGGTGGCATGCTGAAGTACCTGCGCCGGCACCCTGTCGAGCGTGTTACGGTGGCGGGCGGGGTCGCCAAGATGACCAAGCTGGCGCAAGGGCTGACCGACCTGCATTCGAAGCGCGGCGAGGTCGACTTCGCCTGGCTCGCCGGCCAGGCCAGGCAGGCGGGAGCCCGCGACACGCTGGTCGAAGCGATCCATCACTGCAACACGGCCGCGCAGGTCTTTGAGCTGGCGCAGGAAAACCACGTCGACCTCGGGCGTTCGATCGCCGAGGATGCGCGACGGACGGCGGCTAGGACGCTCGGCCGCCAGGACGGCCTGGAGGTGCTCCTGTTCGACCGCGCCGGCGGGCTGGTGGGGCGCGCGCCCTGGGACCGGATGGATCATGGCGCCGCCGTCCCGCGATAACGGCGGCGGTAGTCGGCGTCGTAGAGAGCGCTGTCCCGGAATGCGCCCGGATCGAGCACCCGGCCCACCAGGATCAGGGCGGTCCGCTCGGCGGGCTCGCGCGCCATCCGCTCCGCGATCGTGCCGAGCGTGCCACGCACGATCCGCTGGTCGGGCCAGGACGCCCGGACCACGACCGCGACGGGACCGTCGGGGCCGTAGACCGGCGTGAGTTCCGCGACGACGCGGCCGAGGGCATGGATCGACAGATGCACGGCCAGCGTGGCGCCGGTCGCCGCGAAGGCCGCCAGCGTCTCGCCTGGCGGCATGGCCGAGGCACGCCCGGACGTGCGGGTCAGTACCAGCGTCTGGGCCACCTCGGGCAAGGTCAGTTCGGTGCCGAGCGCCGCCGCGGCGGCCGCGAAGGACGGCACGCCGGGCGTGATCGTGGCCGGGATGCCGAGCGCGCGGAGCCGGCGCAACTGCTCGCCCATCGCACTCCAGAGCGATACGTCGCCCGAATGCAGCCGGGCCACGTCGAGGCCGGCCTCGCGCGCCGTGCTGCATTCGGCCACGATCGCGTCGAGATCGAGCGGCGCCGTGTCGACGATCCGGGCGCCGGGCGGGCAATGGTCGAGCAACGCACGGGGCACCAGAGAGCCGGCGTAGAGGCACACGGGGCAGCGGGCGAGGAGGTCGCGCCCGCGCAGCGTGATGAGATCGGGCGCGCCGGGACCGGCGCCGATGAAATGCACCGTCATGGCGCCTCCGAAGCCGAGGTGGCGGTGCTTGCGATCGCACAGGTGGCGTCGGCGACGCTGATCCGGCTCAACAGCAGCCGCGCTCCCGGGCCAGCCGCGGCCAATGCCGCGGCTTCCGCCACCGATGGGACCCCGAAACAGGCGCGGGCCGCCGCAGACGCCACCGTGATGCGATCCTCCGTGCCGAGCAGCGCCCCTTTCGGCAGCACCAGGACCGCGAGCCCGAGCGTGGCTGCAGCCTCGTGCAGCGCCGGCCGGTCCTTTTCGGCGATGGTGGCGAGCACGGCGGATGCGCCGGCGAGGGCCGGATGGGCCTGGATGAGCCTGTCACGGGCCTGGCGCACCAGCGCCGCCAGGGTGCCGGGCGCGCAGCGCTTGCGGAAGCCGACCCCGATGGCGAGGATGTCGCGACCCTGCGGCGTGAGCCCTCCCCGGGAGAGGCCACCGCCTTCCTGAACCGCGCCGTGCGCCGAGCGCCGGGGGGTTTCGCCCTTCTCCCCCCCAGGGGAGAAGGTGGCCCGCAGGGCCGGATGAGGGCGGGATCCACCGCCCGATGTCCCCTCATCCGCCCTGATCGCAGCTTCGCCGCGATAGGGCACCTTCTCCCCGCAGGGGAGAAGGGCGAAACGGGCAAGTGTTCGGCCGACAATCGAAGACACGCTCATGGCTTCACCCAGGTCCACTGCGTGACCGGCATGGCGTTTCGCCAGCCGTGGAAGCCGCCGACCGGGTCGGCCCGCGCCAGTGCGATCGTCGACAGATGACCGCCATGCTGCCGAAAGCACGCGATCAGCGCCGCCTGGCTCTCGATGGTCACGGCGTTGACGACGAGACGTCCACCTCGCTTCAACGCCTGCAGGCCGGCGTCCAGCAGGCCCGGCACCGTGGCGCCGCCGCCGACGAAGACCGCATCGGGCGATGGCAGCCCGGAGAAGGCCTCGGGCGCCAGACCCTCGACGACCGCGAGGTCGGGCACGCCGAGCGCCGCGGCGTTGCAGCGGATTCGCGCGGCCCGGGCCGAATCGCGTTCGACCGCATGGGCGCGGTTCGCGGGATGCACCAGCATCCACTCGATCCCGACCGATCCGGAGCCCGCCCCAACGTCCCAGAGCACCTCGCCGCGCCGCGGCGCGAGCCGTGCCAGCGTGACGGCCCGGATGTCCGACTTGGTGATCTGACCGTCGTGGTCGAAGAGCGCGTCGGGGCGGCCGGGCACCAGCGGCAGCGTCGGCCCGATCCCGTCGACCACGATGGCCAGCGTGTTCAGGGGATCGATGCCGTCGAGGTCGAACCCTCTGGCCGGCGCCGTCCTGATGCGCTCGCGCGGACCTCCCATGGCCTCCAGCACCGTGATGGACGACGTGCCGAAGCCCCGCCGGCGCAACAGTTCCGCGACATGGGTCGGCGTCGCCGCGTCGGCGCTCAAGGCGAGCAGCTGCACGCCGGGCTGCAGGGCCGGGACCAGCGTTTCGAGCGGCCGGCCGCAGAGCGAGAGGGTGGCGCAATCCTGCTGTGCCCAGCCGAGCCGCGCCGCCGCCAGGCTGAAGGCCGAGGGCTGCGGGACGCACCGCATCTCCTCGGCCGGCACCTGGCGGGCCAGGACCGAGCCGACCCCGAAGCAGAAAGGATCGCCGCTCGCCAGGACGCAGACGGACGATGGTCGCCGCCTCAGGATGGCGGGATAGGTGTCCTCCATGGGTGTTGCCCAGGTCAGACAATCGGCCTCGACGGCGCCGAGCAGCGCCAGATGACGCCGCCCACCGACCACGAGCGAGGCTTGCGCGATCGCCTCGAGAGCCGCATGAGACAGGCTCGCGCGCCCGTCCTCGCCGATGCCGACCAGCGTCAGCCAGGGCGGTGCGCTCGCGGGCGAAGCGCTCTTCACGAGGACCACCTCGGCCCATGCGTGTGCTGATCCTCGGCGGCACCACCGAAGCCAACGCGCTCTGCCGTGCCCTGGCCGGGCAGGACGACCTCGCGCCGATTCTGTCGATGGCGGGCCGGACGCTGCGTCCCACCCTGCCCGCCATACCGCACCGCATCGGCGGCTTCGGCGGCACCGACGGGCTCGCGGATTACCTGCGGCGTGAGGGCATCTCGGCCGTGGTGGACGCGACCCACCCCTTCGCGGCCCGGATCTCGGCCCATGCGGCCACGGCCTGCGCGCGGCTGCGCGTGCCGCTCGTGGCCTTCACCCGGCCGCCTTGGCACCCGCAAGACGGCGACCGCTGGACCGTGGTGCCCGACCTCGACGCCGCCGCTGCAGCCCTCGGCGAAGCGCCGAGGCGCGTGTTGCTGACCGTCGGCCGGCTCGGTCTCGCTCCCTTCCTCCGGGCGCCGCAGCACCGCTACCTGATCCGCACAATCGACCCGGCCAGTCCGGCCGAGCTTCCGCCGGATCACGCGATGATCCTCGCCCGAGGCCCCTTCGAGCTCGCGGGCGAGGAGGCGCTGATGCAGCGCGAAAGGATCGATGTGGTGGTGACCAAGAACAGCGGCGGCACGGCCGCGGCCGCCAAGCTCGAGGCCGCGCGTATGCTCGGCGCGGCGGTCGTTCTGGTGGAGCGGCCGGTCTTGCAGGAGCGCAGGCAAGAGTTCCTCGCTCTCGACGAGGTGATGGGCTGGATCGAGGCTCACCGCGGCACGCCTTCGCCGCCGGCCGGCTCCGCCGACGGAAGCACGCCGTAGTGCCGGGGTGTCAGCATCCAGCGTCGGCCGCCCTGCCCTGCGACGAGGCGCGTCTCGCTCGATCCCACGATCACCAGGGTCGCCATGTCGACCAGCGCCGGATCGGCCTCGCCGAGCGTCGTCAGATGCAGGTGCTCGTCCGGCCGGCCCACCGCGCGGGCGAAGGCCATCGGCGTGGCGAGAGATTTGAAGTTGCGGAGATGATCGAAGGCCTGGCCGATCTGCAGCGGTCGGGCCCGGGAGGCGGGATTGTAGAGCGCCATCACGAAGTCACCCTCGGCCGCCGCCCTGAGCCGGCGCAGCACGATGGCCCAGGGCTTCAGGTTGGGGCTGAGCGAGATCGCGCAGAAGTCGTGGCCGAGCGGGGCGCCGAGCCGGGCCGCCGCGGCCTGCATGGCGGAAAGGCCTGGGATCACGCGGACCGGCACCGCGAGGCAAGCGGGATCCGACTCCAGTGCCTCGAACACGGCCGCCGCCATGGCGAAGATACCGGGGTCGCCGCCCGACACCACGGCCACCCGCCGGCCCTCCAGGGCGAGTCGGAAAGCGTGGCGCGCCCGGTCGATCTCGACGCGGTTGTCGGAGGCGTGACGCAGAAGCCCCGGCCGCTCGGGGACGCGCGCCACGTAAGGGATGTAGCCGACGAGGTCGGTGGCGAGATCCAGCGCTTCGGCCGCCTCGGGCACGAGCCAGCTGGCCGGCCCCGGGCCGAGGCCGACGACTGCGACCTCCCCGACGGTTGTCGCCATGGTGGCAGCGGTTTCGAGCACCATCACGGCCGCCGCCCGTGGCCGGGCACCAGCACGATGCTGAAATAGGGCGCCGCGTCGTCGGGCTTGTCGCGCAGCGGCATGACGACCTCGGCCGCCATGGTGCCGCGCTCCACGTAGATGGCCCGTTCCAGCAGACCGGCCGCCGCGAGCGCGGCCCGGACCTTCGGCAGGTTGCGGCCGAGCTTCATGACCACCGCCGCGTCGGCCCGGCCGAGGCGGTCGAGCAACGCCTCGGCTTCGAGGGTTCCGGGCATGATTGTGAGGACATCGTCGCCCCAGGTCATGGGTTCGCCCGCCGCGGTCCAGCAGCCCGACATGCCGGTGACGCCCGGCACGATCACGCAGGCGAAGCGTTCGCGCAGACGGACGTAGAGATGCATGAAGGAGCCGAAGAACAACGGGTCACCCTCGCATAATAGCGCGACGTCCCGCCCCTCGGCCAGCCTGGCTCCGAGCAGGTCTGCAGCCTCGACGTAGAAGGCCGACAGTTGCGCCACGTAGACGGGATCGCCGAAAGGGATCTCGGTCGTGACCGGGTAATGCAGCGGCAGTTCCTCGGTCCCGGCCGGGATCCAGCGATCCGCGATGCCGCGGGCGACGCCCCGGTGCCCGCGCTTGGCGAAATAGCTGACCACCGGGGTCCGCTCCAGCACCCGCACGGCCTTGACGGTGAGGAGTTCGGGGTCGCCCGGGCCAAGGCCGACGCCGATCAGGCGGCCCGAGCCGGACTCGGCGCTCATTCCGCGTCGCTCGCCAGCGCATTGACGGCCGCGGCCGTCATGGCGCTACCGCCCTTGCGGCCCCGCACCACGAGGGCCGGCACGCGCCCGAAGGCGAGCAGCGCCTCTTTCGACTCCGTGGCGCCCACGAAGCCGACCGGCATGCCGATCACCACGGCCGGCAGGGGGGCACCGCTGCCCAGGAGTTCGAGCAGGTGGAACAATGCGGTCGGCGCGTTGCCGATGGCCACGACCGCGCCGGCGAGCCGGTCCCCCCAGAGTTCGACGGCCGCCGCCGTCCGGGTCGTGCCGAGCCGCGCCGCCAGGGCCGGCACGGACGGGTCCGTCAGCGTACAGACCACAGCGTTGCCGGCCGGCAGGCGTCGCCGCGTGACGCCATCGGCCACCATGCGGGCGTCGCAGAGCACGGGGGCGCCGGCCCGGAGCGCCGCCTTGGCGGCCGCGACGGCACCGGGTGTGAAGCGGAGATCGGACGCCGCCTCGACCATGCCGCAGGCGTGGATGATCCGCACGGCCACGGGCTCCTCGTCCGGGTCGAAGCCCGTGAGGTCGGCCTCGGCACGGATCATGCGGAAGGATTGGGCGTAGATGGCAGCGCCGTCGCGGATGTAATCGTAGCTCACGGCAGGCGGTCCCATCCCATGGCGGTCCTGAGAAGGCGGCGCACCTCGTCGGCGTCGAGCTTTACGGCGCTGGCAACGTCGGCCGCGCTGCCGTCGGCGACGAGGCCGTAGCGTCCCTCCTCGGCCACCAGCGTCAATGGCGCCGGTCCGGGGTGGGCACAGCCCTTGGCGCAGCCCGAGACGTGGAGGGCGATGCCGTCCGCGGCGTCACCGGGGCCCAGCAATGCCGCCCAGCGGCCCGCGTGGTCGAGCACCGCCGTGGTGCCGCGCCGGCACCCCGGCGCTCCCACGCAGGCGGCGACGCGCAGGCGCGGGTCGCCGGGGTCCACGATCAACCCGGCCGCGGCGCAGTCGGACGCGAGGCGCTGGGCCTCGGAGATGGCGAGGCCGGGCACCAGGACCGCACGCCAGGGCGTCAGCCGAATCTCGCCCGCGCCGACCCGGAGGGCTCCGCGGGCGAGGGCGTCGAGCCCGGCAGCGTCGAGCCGCCCGAAAGCGGCCGCGACGCCGAGGACGTGGCTTGGCTCCGATACGAACTCTCCGTCGGCTTTCGTGCCCCGGCACGGCTGGGCCGTCGCCGGCTCGGCACGCGGGAGGCCCGCCGCGAGAACTCTCAGACCGACGATGGCCGCCATTCTGCCCCGAGCGACCGCTGGGGTGGCTTCGGCCGTCAGCCCGGCCTCGGTCATGACCGCCACGGCGCCGACCTGCGCCACGAGGTCCCGCATGCGGCGGAGCGCGGGATCACGTTCCCGGGCCGCAATGAACACGGACGCGAGCCGCACCGCGGCGTCGACCGTCGCGTCGACATCGCAGCGCGACGCACATCCCAGGTCACCGTCGAGCCGGACGGAAAAGCCGTCCATGGCGTCTCCGCGGCGCATCGCCTCGAAGCGCACGTCGGCCGGGACCCCGTCGAGCGGAAGAGTTCCCCCGTCCGACAGCGCGAAGCCGAACTTGCCGGGCAGATTCGCGAGACCGCGATCGGCGACGAGTCTGTCCTCCAGCGCCGCGACGGCTGGGCGGATGTCGAAGACCGCCGAGGGATCGATTCCGGCCAGGGAGCTCGCGACGACATTGCGCCGCGCTTCCGCTCCCGCGTCCGTGTCGAGCAGCCCGAGCGCGGCGAGGGACCGCGTCAGCCCAGCGAGTGAGCCGTCCTCTACGCCACGGATCTGCAGATTGGCGCGGCCCGTGAGGTCGATAGCGCCGTTGCCGTGGCGCGCCGCGGCCTCGGCGATCCCCGCCGCGATCTCCGGCGCAAGCGTGCCGCCGCGCGGCTTCACCCTCACGACCAGGCCGTCGCCGCTCGGCATGGGCCGCAGGGCACCCGGACACCAGCCGACCCGCATGTCCACGGGGCTCATGCCGCCGGTCGCATCTCGGCCAGAATCGCCGCCGGGGAGTTGCGTCGCGACAACCAGAAGCCGCGATCGGCCGCATCTGCGAAACGGTCGGCCATCGCGCGGGCGGCCAGCGGATTGCTCCCGGTCAGAAAAGCCCGCACCGCGGCGTCGCCCAGCGTGGCGTCGAACAGGAGGTCGAAATGGCGGCTCGGCACGCCGGCCGTCGTGGCGGCGAAGCAGAAGAGCGCATCCACGGTCTCGGCGATCTCGGCGGCGCCGCGAAAACCGTGCCGCATCTGGCCGGCGACCCAGCGCGGGTTCGAGGCCCGGGCTCGTACGACGCGGGCCACCTCCTCGGACAAGGTTCGAACCTTGTGGGTGCCCGGCACCGTGGCGTCGGCATGGTAGAGGGCCGGCGCGCTGCCGAGCGCCGCGGCGGCAGCCGAGAAGCCGCCCTCGTGCTCGGCGAACGTGTCGGAGGTCAGGAGGTCGACCTCCGGCAGATCGGCCACATGAAGGTAGGCGTCGGCGGCGCGCACGCGGTCGCGGAAACCCGCATCGGCCTGCCCGGAAGCGTCGGCGCCACCGTAGGCGTGCGACGTGCCAGCGAGGTAGCTCTCGCCGAGTTCGGCCCGGTCGGCCCAGCCGCCCGCCGCGACCGTCCTGGCGAGGCCCAGGCCGTAACGATTGGGCGCTCCGCCGAACACGCGGGCGAGCCGTTCGGGACCGGCATGCGCCAGCCGTCGGGTGGCGGCGAGCGGGTTGAACTCGTCCTCTTCGTCGAGCGACGCCACGGCCCGCACGGCGGCATCGAACAGCGCGATCTGCTCGGGGAAGACGTCCCGGAACAGGCCGGAGACGCGCAACGTCACATCGAGCCGCGGGCGATCGAGCCGAGCCTGAGGGAGGATCTCGAACCCGTCGACGCGGGTCGAGCCATGGTGCCAGCGCGGGCGGACGCCAATGAGTGCAAAGGCCTGCGCGAGGTCGTCGCCGCCGGTCCGCATGGTGGCGCTGCCCCAGAGATCGAGCACGAGGCAGCGCGGCCATTCGCCATGGTCCTGGGCGTAGCGGGTCATGAAGGCGGCCGCGGCCCGGGTGCCGATCTCGTAGGCCGTGCGGGTCGGCACGGCGCGGGGATCGACGCTGTAGAGGTTGCGGCCGGTCGGCAGGACGTCGAGCCGCCCTGCCCCCGGCGATCCGGCGGGGCCAGGCCTGACGAAGCGTCCGTCGAGCGCCCTGAGAAGACCCGCGACCTCGGCCGCCCCGCAGGCCGCGAAGGCGGTCCCGCGATCGTCGCCGCCACCGCCGAACACGTGCAGCCCGTCGCCGATGCGAGCCTCCTTGATGTCGCAGAGCCAGCTGTCGAGCCGCGCCAGCGCGGCCTCCTGGTCGGCATCGGCCCGGATGCCGCAGTCCGCGGCCAGGCCCGTGTCGCGAGCCCGGTCCAGGATGGCCGAGCCGAGGAGGCGCGCCCGCCGGGCGTCGAGCCCTTGGCTTTCGGCATATTCGTCGAACAGAGCTTCGAGCTCCGCGGTGGCGCCGTGATGGCCGGCCGCGACCAGCGGCGGCGTCAGATGGCCGACCGTGACGGCCGCGATGCGACGCTTCGCCTGGGCGGCCTCGCCGGGGTCGCTGACGATAAAAGGGTAGACCACCGGCACGGGACCCAGCACCACCTCGGGACCGCAGCCCTCGCCCAGCGCCACGGCCTTGCCGGGCAGCCATTCCAGCGTGCCGTGGGTGCCGAGGTGGATGAGGGCATGGACCCGCTCGACTTCCCGCAGCCAGACGTGGAACGCGATGTAGCCGTGCCGCGGCGGCAGCGCGGTGTCGTGGTATTGGGCGCGGCGGTCGAGCGGCTGGCCGCGGTCGGGCTGCACCGCCATGACGAGGGCACCGCCACGCAGGATGCGGAACCGGAACGCGCCCGAACCCACGTCGGGATCGGCCCCGGGCTCGCCCCAGCGGCGCAGCACGGCATCGCGGAAGGCCGGCGGGAGCGCCGCGAAGGCGTGTTCGTACCGGTCGAGCCTCAGCACGGGCTCGGCCCGGCCCGCGGTCAGATGGGCCATCAGCTCGGCGCCGTCCGGCGGCGGGCCGACCGCGTAGCCGGCATCCCGGAGCGCCGTCGCGATACCGGCGAGGCTCCGCGGCGCGTCGAGCCCCACCGCGTAGCCGGCGCGACCGCTCTTGCCGGGATAGTCGGACAGCACGCAGGCGAGGCGGCGTTCCGCGCGGGGCGTGCATCGCAGCCGCGCCCAGGCGAGCGCGAGGTCGGCCACGTGCGCGACGCGGTTCGCGTCCGGCCTGTGCAGCACCGGCGAGAACTCATGTGCCGCATCGGGCGCGCCGGCCTCCTTGAACGACACCACGCCGGCCAGGATGCGGCCGTCGACCTCGGGCAGAACCACGTTCATGGCGAGGTCGGCCGCGCCGAGCCCGCGGTCACTCCCGGCCCAGGCGTCGCCGGTGCTGCCAGACTGGATCACCTGGAGCACCGCCGCGTCGGCGCCGTCCAGCACCGCGCCGCCGTCGTCCCGTCGGGCCGAGAAGGCCGTGGTGTTGAGCACGACGTCGGGCGGATCGGCCGCGATAGCACGGGCCAGGGCCTCGGCCGCATCCTCGTCCTTGAGGCTTGCTACCGAAAAGGCGGTGACGCGGGCGCCGCGGGCATAGAACGCGTCGGCGAGGGCCGCCACGGGCGCGGTGTCGCCGGCCAGCAGGGCCGAGCGGTAGAAGGTGATCAGCGCGTGAGGAGCCTCGGATGATGGCGGGTGTCGCCCTTCTCCCCCCTGGGGAGAAGGTGGCCCGAAGGGCCGGATGAGGGGTCTTGGGGCGTCCCGGACCCCCCCATCCGGCCACATCGCGGCTCCGCCGCGACCGGCCTCCCCGGAGGGGAGAAGGGCATGGTGGACCGTCTCCGGCGCCGGGCGGCACAGCGAGGCGCACACGCCCCCCGCCGGCAGCGCCTCGGGCTCCGACCACGCGACATCCCATCCGATTCGGGACGCAATGAACCGAAAGGCCTGCGCGAGGTTCTCCGGCCCGCCATCGCGGAAATAGCGCCACAGCCGCCGCAGATCCTCGACCGGCACTGTCGAGAGCGCGTCGAGCCGCGGGTCGCGCTGGTCGCAGCCCGGCACGGCCGCGAGGTGGAAGCCGTGGCGCCGGGCAGCTGCGCCGAGTTCCTCGAGGCCGTAGCGCCAGTAGTCGAGCCCGCCCAGGATCCGCACCAGCACGTAGCGCGAGCGCGCCGCGACCTTCTCGACATAGAGGTCAATCGAGAACGGATGCCCCAGCCCCTTGAGGCCCGCGAGGCGCAGGCTCGGCAGGGTCTCGCCGCCGAGGGCCGAGACGGCGCCCGCCAGCGACACCAGGTCCCCGTCCGAGAAGGACAGCACCACGACGTCGGCCGGCGTCTGCCTGATGTCGGCGGCCGCAGGTTCGCGGTCCAGGGATCCTTGCGGGAGGGGCAAGAGGTGCATGGGGCGCTCCGGACCAGGCGCTCAGGCCTGAATGGCAGCAGTCACGGCGGCCCGGTCGAGACCTTTCTCGCCGATCACGACGAGCCGGCCGCGGCGTTCCTCGTCCGACCGCCAGGGCCGGTCGAACTGCTGGCGGAAGCGCGTGCCGACGCCCTGCACGAGGAGCCGCATCGGTTTGCCGGCCACCGCCATGAAACCCTTCATGCGCAACACGCCGTGGCGCTCGGCCACCCCGGCCAGCTGCCTTGCGAAAGCCGCGGGATCGTCGAGCGCCGGAACGTCGAGCACGAAGCTGTCGAAATCGTCGTGATCGTGACCCTCCTCGGCGTCGTGGAGCGAGTGCCGGGCATCGAGGTCGTCCTCGGCCGCGGCCCCGATGCCGAGCAGAACGGCGGGATCGACCCGGCCCTCCCGGGTCGCGACGATCTTGACGGCCCGCGGCACCGTGGCCCGGATCGCGGCGCTGACCTCGCCGAAGCGTTCCGCCGAGACGAGGTCGGCCTTGTTCAGCACGATGAGGTCGGCGCAGAGGAGCTGGTCCTCGTAGACCTCCTCCAGCGGATTGTCGTGGTCGACCGAGCCGTCGGCCTGGCGCTGCGCCGCCAGCTTCGCGGGGTCGTCGGCGAAGCGTCCCTCGGCCACGGCGGCGCCGTCGACCACTGCAACGACGCCATCGACCGTCACGCGCGAGCGGATCGCGGGCCAGTCGAAGGCCTTGACGAGCGGCTTCGGCAGCGCAAGGCCGGAGGTCTCGACCACGATGTGGTCGGGCCGCGGCTCGCGGGCCAGCAGCGCCTCGATGGCGGGCACAAAATCGTCCGCCACGGTGCAGCACAGGCAGCCATTGGCGAGTTCGATGATGTTCTCATCCGGGCAGGATTCGATCCCGCAAGAGCGCAGGATGTCGCCGTCGACCCCCACGTCGCCGAACTCGTTGATGATGAGGGCCAGGCGCCGTCCGCCCGCGCCCTCGAGCAGGTGGCGGATCATCGTGGTCTTGCCGGCCCCGAGGAAGCCGGTCACCACCGTCACGGGGACCTTGCCGAGCTCCGTCATGCGCTGCGTTCCATCGAGGGCCGTGGCAGGGGTGGCACGCGGGCCACCACGCCCTTCTTGATGGGGTCGGAGCGGAGGCGCCAGGGGATCAGTCCATCGGGCGTGGCGCCGTAGAGCCGGGCCGCCTCCATCACGATCGGCACGGCGCCATCGGCCGGCAGGTCGCCGTAGACATAGGTCCATTTGCCGGGCGCCGCGAAGCTGACCGTGCAGGGGCGGCGGCACACGCTGAGGCATTCCACCGCCACCACGGCGACCGCGGGATCGCCAGCCATCTCGGCCAACAGCGCGTCGTGCAGCCGCCGGCCGGCACGCGCCTCCGCCACGTCACTCTCGGCCCGGCAGGTCACGCAGACGTAGACGGTCGTGGCGGCGGATGAGTGTTGGATCTCTGACAAATGAACGGTCTCCGCGCGCTGCCTCGCCGATGAACGGGATGCATGCGTCCGGCGGAGAACCGCTGAGGATGCCCGACCGCCGTCGAAGACGGGCCGGACAGGCCCCGGGACACCCCGCCCGGCGCGCGCAGACATCGGCGTCGCCATCGGGGTCGATGGCAGCGGCCAGCACGGCAGGTCTCCTGACTCGCGGATCGAGCGCCCGACCATCGCCTTCCCGGGAGGACGCTCAACGCATCCGCCCCAGTGGCATTCCGATGGCCCGACTCTCCGCTCACAGTTGCGGGGGCAGTTGCGGCCTGCCGGGCGCCTCGCGGAACCCGACCGCATTCCCTTCAGGCACCCTTGGAGGCGCCCGCCCCCTCGCGGGGGACCGATGCTGGGAGATCAATAGGGGTGGCGGACCGGGGGTGTCAAATCGGCGGACCGCCGGTGGAGCGTTCCGGCAGGCCACTCGGCGAACGCGCTCAGAGACGGTGCGATAGAGAGAGGATCGGAGAGCCGTCTTCGCGAGCGGAGCGAAGCGACCCAGCCGCCACGCCCGCCGATCTGGGTCGCTTCGCCTGCGGCTCGCGATGACGGTGACGAGTGCGAACAAAGGTGGACATCCTTCACCCGATCTCCCGCATCGTTCCCGCCGCCCTCGGATCGATGCGCGCCACACGCGCCAGGAGATAATCGATCTCCGCCTTCGCCACGTCGCTCAGCCGGCCCGCCGGCTTGCGCTGGGCGTCCGACGCGATGATGCCGCGCTTGGCTAACACGTATTTGCGGACCGAGAGGCCCAGATCCGGCTGTTGCTCGTAACGCAGCAGCGGCAGATGCGCGTCGAAGAGGTCGTGCGCCGCATCGCGCTCTCCGGCCGCCTGCAGTCGCACGACGTCGACCAGCATGTCGGGGAAGGCATAGCCCGTCATGGCGCCGTCGGCACCGCGCTCGGTCTCGAAATCCAGGAACAGCCCGCCGTTGCCGCAGAGGATCGAGATGGGCCGCATGGTGCCTTCGGCCTGCCAGGCGCGCAACGTCGAGATCTTCTCCAAGCCCGGCCAGTCCTCGTGCTTCAGCATCACGCAGGAGGGGTTCTCGGCGACGATCCGCCGGATCGTCCCGGGCGTCATGACGACGCTGAAGTTCAGCGGATAGTCCTGGATCACCACCGGGATGTCGGCGCCGATCTCCTCGACGGCCTGTCGATAGTAGTTGGCCACCTGGTCGTCGGTGCGCAGCGTATTGGGCGGCGCGATCATGACGCCGGCGGCGCCGGCTTCCATGACGGCGAGCGAGAGCGCCCGCATGGCGGCGAAACCCGGAGCCGAGACACCGACGACGACCGGCAGGCCGCGAGCTCGGCCGATGCAGCGAGTCGCGACCTCCCGGGCCTCGTCGCCGTCGAGCTTCGGCGCCTCGCCCATCACGCCCAGCACCGTCAGGCCGGTGCTGCCGACCGAGCGATAGAAGTCGACCATGCGGTCGATCGAGGCGAAGTCGATGCGCCCATCGGGGTGGAACGGCGTCGGTGCGATCGGGTACACGCCCTTGGCCGTATGGTCGAGATTCATGGCGCGGTCTCCCGTCTGCAGCAGGCTTGTCTAAGGGTCTGTCAGGAAATTAAAGCTATTTTATTTTGCTGATGGGGCTTGATGGTGTAGTTCCATTCACCGTGGAACTCGGCACGGCTGATAGCGAGAGCTTGCATCTGTTGGTCCGACACGAGCA
>JAABUT010001898.1_pt1 | contig 21918 bp, 19 predicted proteins | sample 5559281 | NCBI WGS metagenome assembly JAABUT01 (sample SAMN10711880, study PRJNA513359) | rock metagenome | isolation source: Antarctica rocks | place: Antarctica: Victoria Land, Ricker Hills nord | collected 2016-01-04
CGACAATTCTTTTCTTGTTGACCCAGGGCCGGCTGGTCGGCGGATTGACCGGAGGCGCCGTGAAGGGATGAACGTGAAACCTGCCGCATCGTGGCCGCCCGCAATCGGCGTGATCTCGATGACCTACGCCCGTCCGTTCACCGCCGCCCAGCTTCCCCTGTTCGGCCGCATGCGCGCCGCCGGCATGGACTTCTGCGAGCTTCTGGTGCCGGAGGAGGACGAGCTCGACCCCGCCGAGGCCGGACGCGCCGCGCGCGACGTCGGGTTGTCGATCGTGCTCGCCGCGCGGGTGAACACCGGCCGCGACCTCGCTTCCGACAACCCGGCCGCGCGCGCCGCCGGCGTCGCCTATCTGCGGCGCTGCGTCGACGTGGCGGCGGCCTGCGGCGCCGATCTGGTGGGCGGTCCGCTGTACGGCTCGCCGCTGGTGTTTGCCGGCCGCGCGCCGCATCCCCTCGATGGCCCGGAGCGCGCCGAGCGGGTGGCGCGCGTCGTCGACGGCTTGCGACAGGGCGGCGACCACGCGCTGCGGCACGGCGTACGGCTGGCGGTCGAGCCGCTGAACCGCTTCGAGACCGATTTCTGCAACACCGGCCGCCAAGCCGGCGAGCTGGTCCGGCAGGTCGGCTGCGCCGCCGTCGGCATCATGCTGGACACGTTCCACATGAACATGGAGGAGAACGACCTGCCCGCGGCGATCCGCGACGCCGCACCCCGGCTGATGCACTTCCAGGCCAACGAGAACCACCGCGGCTTCCTCGGCACCGGGCATCTCGACTGGCCGCCGATCTGCCGGGCGCTGTTCGGCATCGGCTACGCCGGCGTCGTCACCCTGGAGCCGTTCCGCCGCACCGACCACGCGCTGTCCGTGCCGCTGGCGCAGTGGAAGCCGCCGGCCTTCGATGAGGACGCCGACCTGCGCCACAGCGGCGGGTTCCTGCGCGCGGCCCTGCATGCGGCGGCGCGGTCGTGACCCGCATCGGCTGGATCGGCTGCGGACGCCATGCCGAGGAGATGCTGCTGCCGCAGCTGATGCGCCTGCCGGTGACACTGGCGGCGATCTGCGACACCGATCCGCAGCGGCTGGAACTGATCGGCAACCGCTACGGCGTCGCCGCGCGCCACACCGACGCGGCGGCGCTGCTGGAGCACCCCGGCCTGGACGCCGTCGGCATGGCGGCAGGACCGGCGGCGCATGCCCGCTTCGGCGCCGCGGCGATGCAGCGCGGCCTGGCGGTGTTCATGGAGAAGCCGCCCGCCGCCACGTCTGGTGGGGCGCAGGCGCTGGCGGAGGTGTCCGCCCGCACCGGCCGCCCCTGCGTGGTCGGCTTCATGAAGCGCTACTCGACAGCCAACCGCATCGCCGGGAACATCCTGGCCGCGCCGGATTTCGGCCCGCGCGCCAGCCTACTCGGCGAATACATGACGGCGCCCGGATACTTCGGGGGCAACCCCGACTACACCGGCTTCCTGCTGCACCACTGCGTGCACGCCATGGACCTGGTGCCCTGGCTGATGGGCGAGCCTGTCCGGACCGTCACCGCGCGCCGTTTCGAGATGCAGCCCGGCCGCCTGCTGCTGCATGTCGGCTACGGCTTCGCCTCGGGCGCGCTGGCGACGGTGGTGATGGGCACCCACCAGTCGCGCGGCACGCCGATGGAGTGGTGGCAGGTGATGGGCGACCACCGGCGCGTCGAGGTCCGCAACGTCCACGAGGTCCGCTACTACCGCGCCCCCGGCTTCAAGGCCGGCGACCCGGACGCGACGCTGGACCCGGCGCAGGACGCGCTGCTGTGGGAGCCGAACCACACCGCCGCGGCCAACGAGGACCACAAGGGCTACTTCGCCCTGCTGTCGGCGTTCCTGCGCCGGGTCCGCGCCGAGCCGTCCGACGCCCCGGACATCACCGACGGGGTGCGGGCGCTGAAGGTGCTGGAGGCGATGGTCCGCGCGATGGAGACGGGCGCGGCCGAGGTCCCGTGATGCACGCCTGGCGATGGCGCGCGGCGGCCAGGCCGAGACCCAACAACACGAAGAACAATCCGCCGATCTCGATGGCAAACATGCTGCTGGTGGACGCCAGCGGCCACTGCGCAATCAGGGCGGCGGCGAACAGGCTGACGCGCAACGGATCAGGGGTTTGCCACAGCCCGCGCATCAACGCCGCCAGCCAGGCCAGCACCAGCAGGCTGAACAACGCCAGGCCCGGCAGCCCGGCATCGGTGGCGGCCTGCAGGTAGTGGTTGTGCGGATGCAGGTTGCAGCCTTCCGCATCCAGGCCTGCCGGCCACAGCCAGCCGTTCAGGTAGCGCGGGCCGTCGCAGCCGGTGCGGAAGCCGTTGTAGCCGCGGCCGACCCAGGGGTGCTGACGCACCATCTCCGCCGCGCGCCCGGCGATCTGACCATACGGGCTGGTGGAGAAATTCTCCATCTGGGCGGAGAACCGCGTCACCAGCCGGTTGAAGGTCGGCGGCGACACCACCGCGGACGCTGCCAGCAGCACGCCGCCGGCAATGACGGCCGCCAGCGCCACCGCGCGCAGCCGGCGCAGGAACAACGCGCACACGGCAAGGCCCAGTACGGTCAGCAGCAGCGGCATGCGCTGGCCGATCAGCACGACCACGGCCAGGCCGCCCGTGGTCAGCGCGGCGGCGCCGAGCGTGGCGGCCGGCGACCGCCGCCTCAGCAGCGCCGCCACCGCCGGCAGCATCGCCGGCAGCAGCATCCGCGACAGCGGCGCGCCGGCGCGGGGCTTGTCGAACGGGCCGGTCAACTCGCCGTTGAACCAGCGCGGCGCGCCGAACAGGCTGCGGCCGGCGGCGGCCTGGAACAGGGCGTGCGCCGCGATCCAGGCGACGCACACGGCGATCACGCGCTGCAGCCACAGCCTCGCCCCGGGCGAGACCAGCACCCAATGCTCCAGCGCTGCGGCGAACACCAGGTAGCGCAGCACCAGCACCGCCTGCACGAACGACGGCACGCCGCCGTAGCCGATGCCCGGCAACGAGCACAGCGCCAGCCATCCCCACCACAGCGCCGCGATGCGCACCCACGGCGTGCGCGCCCAGGTCCACTCGCCGCGCAGCGCCGAGCGCGCCAGGAACGCCACGCCGACCAGCGCGATGCCGGCCTCCGCCACCACATAGGCGTGCATCATGCCGAGCGGCACCGCCAGGGTGAGCGGCAGCGCCATACGGTCAGCCAGCGTCAGGCCAGCGTATCGCCAGCCCGGCCGTTCGGCGTGCAACCCGTCAGGCCGCCAGCAGCGGGTCCAACCTGCCGGAACGGTCCAGCGCCATCAGCGCATCGCAGCCGCCGACATGGGCGCCGCCGATAAATATCTGCGGCATGGTGGTGCCGCCGCCGGACCGCGCCGTCGCCTCGGCGCGGGCCGGGCTGCCGTGCGGCGCGTCGATCTCGCGATAAGCCACGCCCTTGCGGTCCAGCAGCTGCTTGGCGCGCGCGCAGTATGAACACCAATCCTGGGTGTAGATTTCAATTTCCGCCATCTAAAGCTCTCCTGTCGGTGCAATATGGCCCTGGCGACGCCGCGCGGCCAGACCATCGCGCAGCCAGACCGGTCACTGCTTCAGGCGCGGGTCCGGCACGCGCGCGGCGACCAGCACGTCCACCTGCTCGGCGCCGGCGGCCAACAGCGCGCGGGCGCAGGCGCCGGCGGTGGCGCCCGAGGTCAACACGTCGTCGATCAGCAGGACGCGCTGGCCGTCGATCCAGGCGCGGCGCCGCGGGCGAACGGCGAAGACGCCCTCCACCACGCCCATGCGCGCGGCGGCCGACAGGTTGTTCAGCGGCATGGTGGCACGCAGCCGCTCCAGCGTGTCCGGCACGCTGGGCTTGCCGGACAGCCGCGCCAGCGCCCCGGCCAGCAACGCGGACTGATTGTAGCGCCGCGCCACCAGCCGGCGGCGGTGCAGCGGCACCGGCACCAGCAAGTCGGCATCGTCCAGCAACGTCGCGCCGGCCCGCTGCATCAGCACCGCCAGCGCCGACGCCAGCTCGATCCGGTCGCCGTGCTTGAACGGCAGCAGCACCCGCCGCGACTGCTCGTCGTAGCGCAACGCCGCCCGCGCCCGGTGCCACGGCGGCGGTCGCATCTGGCAACCCGGGCAGGTCAGGTCCGCCCCCGCCTCGCCCAGATGCGCGAACGGCACGCCGCAGCGCCGGCAGCACGGGTCTGTGACGAAGGTGGTGGCGCGAAAGCATGCAGCGCAGAACCGGCCCGGCGCGTCCACCGGCTGGTCGCAGGTCAGGCATTGCGGCGGCAGCAGCAGGTCCAGGGCGACCCCGCCAGCCCGCCGCGCGCCGCCGAGCAGACGCGCCCACATGTCAGGCGCCGAAACGAACGGTGCCGTCGCGTTCGATCTCGCGCACCAAGTCGATTTCCCAGGACAGGTAGGCGTTCATGGCGTCCTGCACGCCGCTGTTGCGGTCGTAGGGGCGCAGGTAGAAGTCGACGCATTCGTCGTCGGCGGGCACCGTGCGGTCGGCGTGCATGGGCAGCCCGGCGGCGCGCCAGGCCGCGGTGCCGCCGGCCAGCGCGCGCACCGGCGCCGGGGTCAGGGCCTGCGCCTCGGCCATCGCCAGGCGGGACAGCCGGCCGTCGGGGCAGGTCAGCACCACGGGGCGCGCGGCGGCGAAGGCCGGATGCCCGGCCAGACGCGAGCGGATGCCCCATTGCGCGCGCGGGATGTGGCCCTCGCGGAACACCACGCTGCGGACGAGGTCGATGATCTCGACGTCCAGCACCGCCAGGGTGGCGGCGTCGACCTGCGGCACCGGCGCGTCCAGTTCGGGCACCGCGACCGGCACCTGTGCGGCATCCTGCAACGAGGCGTCCGCGACATACACGTCGCGGTGGCCCATCAGCCGCAGCCAGGCGGCGGCCATGCGGGCGCGGGCGCCGTCGTCGTCGATCAGCGCCACGCGGGCGCCGCGCACGCCGATCCAGGTGTCGGTGGCCTGGACCAATTGCCCGCCCGGTGCGGATTGCGCGCCCGGCCTGGTTCCGGCGGCGTATTCGACGGGATCGCGCACATCCAGCACATACAGCGTCCGCGACGGATCGGCCTCCATCACGGCCAGCGTTGCGGCGTCGATCACCTTCACGCCGGCGCGGTCGGCGAAGGCCTGCGCCCGCTCCAGGGCAATGCCGGCGGAGGCGGGTCGGCCGAGGACGAACCGGCCGTCGCGGCCGCGGTCGCAGGCCAGGCCGGCCAGCTCCCAGCCCATGGTGCCGTTGCGCAGCGCCACCACCCGGTTGGCGATGCCGGCCTGGCGCAGGCTTTCGGCGCCCATGATCGAACGGGTGCGCCCGGCGCAGTTCACCACGATCAAGGTCGCCGGGTCGGGCGCCAGCTCGGCGATGCGATAGGCCAGCTCGCCGCCCGGCACGCTGCGGCCGGTCGGGATCGACATGCGCTGGAACTCCTTCAGGGTGCGGCTGTCCAGCACCACCATGTCGCGCCCGGCGTCGATCCAGGACTTCAGCTCCGGCGCGTCGACGCTCTCGGTGGCGAAATGGTGCTCGACCCATTCGCCGAACGCCTTGGACGGCACGTTGACGCCGCTGAACAGCACGAAGCCGGCGGCCGCCCACGCCGGCGTGCCGCCGTCCAGCACAGCCACGTCGGTGCAGCCGATGCCTTCCAGCCATGCCGCCAGACGCTCGGCCAGCCCGCGCCCGTCGTCGACGCAGACGATGCGGGTGGCCAGCCGCGGCAGCAACGCCCGCGCCCGCAGCTCGCGCCGCGAGAACGGGCACGGCACCGCCCAGAACAGGTGCGAGGCGCCGAATTCGCCTTCCTCGCGCGCGTCCAGCAACGCCAGCTCGGCGCCGTCCAGGGTCCAGGCGCGCAGGGTGGCGGCGTCGATACGCACCCGGCTCAAACTTTCGAGGCGGAGGATGGCTTCATGAAGTTCTTGTTGTAGGGCACCACCTCGCCGGTCTCCTGGTCGTAGGCGACGCGGTTGTCCAGCACCTCCAGAGCCAGGCCGTACATGTGCAGGTGGCGGGTCGGGCGGTCGCCCTGGGTGTGGATCGAATGCACGTCCTCGGGCATCAGCGCGATGCCGGTGCCGGGTTCGACCATCACCTCGTGGTCCACCACCATGTCGGCGCGGCCGGGGCGGCTGCCGTCGTCGGTGCGGCGGTACACCTTGTTCAGCTCCTGGCCCTCGACGGACACCACCACGGCCCAGGTGGTGTGGTCGTGCGGCTTGGTGCTGTTGCCGGGATTCAGGGCGTTCAAATACAGCGCGAAACGGTGGTCGGGGTCCTCCTGCAGCAGGTAGCGCTGGGCGCCGCTTTGGCCGGCGGGCGGCGGCGGGAAGCTGGCCGAGGGGAACAGGTGCTCCTGACCCGCAAGCGCCAGCATCTCGGCGCGCACGGCCTCCAACGCCGGTCGGGTGACGCCCTCGTCGCGCTCGATGGCGCGGATGCGCTCGATGGTGGCCGCGACGGCAGCGGTGCGGGTGGCGGCGATATCGGGAGCGTTCATGTCGGCCTCCTTGGATTTTTCCGACGATAACGCCGCTTGTGCCTTGGCGGCAACGCCGACCGGGCGCACATGGCCCGAATGGCCATTGACACAAATTCCGCGATGCACGTCTTCGATCGCGCCGCCGTGCGCCGCCACCGCGACCGGGCGGCCGCCACCGTCGGCAGCGTCGGCGCGATCCTGGAGGACGCCGCCGACCGGCTGCTGGACCGGCTGGACGACATCAGCCGCCGCTTCACCCGCGCGCTGGATGTCGGCGGGCGCGGCATCATCGCACCGGCGCTGCGCGCACGCGGCATCGCCACCGTCGCCGCCGACCTGTCCCCCGCCATGGCCGCGCGGTCGGGTACGCCGGCGCTGGCGATGGACGAGGAGCGGCTGCCCTTCGCGCCGGCCAGCTTCGACCTGGTGGTGGCGAGCCTGTCGCTGCACTGGGTGAACGACCTGCCGGGCTGCCTGATCCAGCTGCGCCAGGCGCTGGCGCCGGATGGGCTGCTTCTGGCCAGCCTGCCGGCGCTGGGCACCCTGGGCGAGCTGCGCGACGCCCTGACCCAGGCGGAAGCCGCGCTGACCGGCGGCGCATCGCCGCGGGTGTCCCCGTTCCCCGACCTGCGAGACTGCGCCAGCCTGTTGCAGCGGGCCGGCTTCGCGCTGCCGGTGGCCGATGGCGAAACCATCACCGTGCTGTACGCCAGGCCGCTTGACCTGCTGCGCGACCTGCAGGCCGCCGGCGAGAGCAACGCGGTGGCGCTGCGCGACACCAGGACCCCGCCGCAGGCACTCTTTCCGGCCGCCTTGTCTACCCTGCCGGCGCAGGACGGGCGGGTGCGCGCGACGTTGCGGCTGGCGATGATGACGGGATGGGCGCCCGCCCCGTCGCAGCCGCAGCCGCTGGCACGCGGCAGCGGCAAGGTCCCGCTGGGAGACGCGTTGCGCGGGTAGCCCCGTCTCATGCCAACGGCCATATAGAATGACCCTTGGCATGAGACGCTTTTCGCGCGCGGCCGTCGGTATCAGACAGCTGGCATCGCCTGCACGTTCCACGGATCGACGACGGCCACGCCGCAGCCCTCGAAGCCGGCGACGTTGCGGGCGACCACGCTGGCGCCCCTGGCATTGGCGACGGCAGCGACCATCAGGTCGACGGTTGCCGTCGCCCGCCCGGCGCGCCTGCAGGTGGCGAAGATGTCCGCGTAGGCGACCGCCGCCTGCATGTCGAAGGGCAGCACACGGCCCTCGAAGTCATCGGTGAACGTGGCGCGGGCAGCGGCTTGGAGGTCCTGGCGACGATGGCCATCCGGCACGACCGCCAGGCCGGCGAGGATTCAGCCTGGCAGACGGAAGCGGTGAACAGCAAGGCGACCGGCTGCATGGACATCCAGGTCGCCACCTGGGCGACCGGCCTGGAACTCATCATCGCCGACATGACGTTGGTGTCGAGCACGAACATCAGTCGAAGCGGGGCTGGGCACGTGTGGCTTCGCGTGCGGGCAGTTCCAGGTCGACTCCGCCAAGCGGCGCGAAGCGAGCCTGGATGCGGTCGTACAGGTTGCGTGCAGGCGTCCCGTCCGTCCCGACCAGGGTTGCCTGGAGGATGCGCCTGACCTCGGCTTCCATGGAATGTCCATGCCCGGCCGCGCGGACACGTAGCCGCTCCTTGATCGATGGCTCGAGGTTGCGGATCGTGATGCTGCTCATGCAGACAACGTAGGCAATGATATCATTGATATCAAACTTGAAGACACACGATCGAAGGCAGGTTTCCAAACCCGTGCGATCAGCCTTAGCCTTGGCGCAACAAACAGGGAAACGTCGATGCAAGCTCGTCATCTGGTCATGGTTCTGGCGCTGACCGCCGCCGGTTGCGCCGTGGACCCGCCGCCGCCGGCCGCCACCGTGGCACCCGTGGGCATGCGGTCGGTGCCGGCCAAGATGCTGGCGACGCCGGACACCGTCAGCCCGGAGATGAAGGCCCTTATTGGCGCGCCGCTGCCGGCCTGGTGGAACCTGAACCCGCAAAGCCCGGCCGCGTGGAAACAATGGATCGCCGAGCGCGCCGCCGCGACCAACGCCACCCTGCCGGAGCTGCGCGAGAAGCTTGGCGTCAACGTCACGTCGGTCACGGTCGGCGGCGTGCCCTGCTTCATGGTCGAACCCCGTTCCGTCTCGGCCGCCAACCGCAACCGCCTGCTGGTTCACGTGCACGGCGGCGGCTACGTGCTGGCGCCGGGCGAGGCGGGCACGCGCGAGGCGATCCTGATGGCCGGCTACGGCGGCTACCGCGTGCTGTCGGTGGACTACCGGATGCCGCCCGACCACCCTTACCCCGCCGCGATGGACGACGCGATGGCGGTCTGGCGGGCGGTCCTGGCGACCCACAAGGCGCGCAACATGGCGATCTTCGGCACTTCGACCGGTGGCGGCATGGCCTTGGCCATGGTGCTGCGCGCCAAGGCCGAGCACCTGCCGCTGCCCGCGGCGATCGCGCCCGGTACGCCGTGGTCCGACCTTACCAAGACCGGCGACAGCTATTATGCCAACGAGATGGTCGACAACGTGCTGGTGTCCAACGACGGCTGGCTCGGCAAGGCGGCGCTGCTGTATGCCAACGGTCACGACCTGCGCGACCCCTACCTGTCGCCGGTCTACGGCGACGTGGCCGGCTTTCCACCCACCATCCTGACCACCGGCACGCGCGACCTGTTCCTGTCCAACACCGTGCGCATGCACCGCAAGCTGCGCCAGGCGGGCGTGGTGGCGGACCTGAACGTGTATGAGGGCCAGTCGCACGCGCAATACGGCGCAGCGGCGTTCGCGCCCGAGACCCGCGAGGCGTTCGGCGACATCGCACGGTTCTTCAACGTGCATCTCGGTCAGTAGCGACCAGCACAGGACCGGGTTCAGTATTCGAACTCGTACTTCAGCCCCACCCCGGTTCCTCCTGCTCCTGCAGCCCCCGTCGCCGAACTGCCGGATGACGCGCCGATGTCGGCCTGCAGCTTCAGCCCCTTGGCGATGTCGATCTCCACCGTCGCTTGGGTCCCGGCGCCCGAGGTCGATTGCCGGGCGCCGACATAGACCCCCTTCGCCACCGTCCGTCCCGCCTCGACCGAGGCGCCGCTGGCTCCGCTGCCGCCGACCGCCAGCCGGTCCAGGCCAAGCCGGCCACGGATCGCGTCCAGGGTGCCGCCCGCGCCGCCGCCGACGCCGGCGATCTGGGCCAGGGCGGCGGCGATCTGCGCCAGCTCGATCGGCCCCAGGGTGGTGGCGGACTTGCTGAACAGCAGCTGCGCCAGCACCTCGTCCTGCGGCAGGGTCGGCACGGAACTCAGGGTGATCTTCGGCTGGCTGGCATAGCCGCCGACCGTCAGCGTGGCGGCGACCGTGCTGTTGCTGCTGGTGGCCTGGAAATCCAGCGTGGGGTCGATCGGCACGTGGCCGTCGAAGCCGACCGCGCCCTGGGTGAAGGTCAGGGTCTTGCCGACGATGGAGAACTCGCCGCGGCGCAGGGCGAAGCGTCCTTCCGGCTTCGGGGCGGCGGCGGTGCCGCGGATGCGCAGGCTGCCGCCAAGCTCGGCGTTCAGGCCGCGGCCGCGCACGAAGATCTGGCCCGGCGCCTCGATGGCCACGTCCAGCGCGATGTCGGGCGCGGGTGCCGTCGGCGGCGGGGCCGGCTGGCCGCGGCCGCGGATGTTCAGCACCGCCACCTGGGCGGGAAGCTTCTCGGGAATGCGTATCTCGGTGCGGCGGAGGCGGATGGTGCCGCTGGCGCGCTTGTCGCCGGACAGCTCGCCAGCCAGGGCCAGGTCGGCGTCGATCGCGGTGGTGACCAGCTCGGACTGCACCGGGCTGGCGTTGCGCGCGGTCAGGGAAAAATCGAGCGGCATCGCACCGGCCAGGCCAAGCGTGCCGCGCGCCGCGATGGTGCCGGCGCCGGCCCGCCCGGTCAGGCTGTCCAGCACCACGCGGTCGCCCTGAGCGGTGATGCGGGCGGCGATGTCGGAGATGCGCACGCCCTGGCCGAGGTCCTGCACCTCGCCGCGCGTCAGAGAAAGGCCGCCGGCAATTCGGGGGGCGTCGGTCTGGCCGGTGACGGTGGCGTCCAGGCCGATGCGCCCGCGCGCCCGCCGGCCATCCGCCGCCAACAAAGGATCGAGCAACGCGAGGTCGACCTCGCCGGTGCCGCGCAGGTTCAGCAGGCTGTTGCGGACCACCGTGCCGGCAACGGCCAGGCGCGAGCCGCCGACGGTCGCGTTGGCGTCCAGGGTGGTGGTGCCGCCGGCGAGCTTCGCGTTGGCGGTCATCTGGGCGGCCGGCAGGCTGGCGCCGGGGCCGCTGCGCTGGCGCAGGCCGGTGGCCTCGATCCGCACGGTGCCGTCGGGCGCGGCGGGGCGTCCGGTCAGCCGGGCGTCGGCGCGCAGGCTGCCGGCCAGCGCCAGGCCGGGCGAGGCCAGGGCGGCCAGGTCCGCCGGCAGGTCGCGCAGCGCCACGGTCAGGTCCAATGTGGGAGAAAGCCGGCCGGCCAGGTCCAGGCTGGCCTGGCGCAGGCGCAGGCGCAGGTGGTCGACGGCGACGGCGTCGGCATAGCTCAAGGTGGCGGGACCGGCCAGGGTTAGCCGCTCGTCGCGCCACTGGGCGTTCAGGGCGGAGATCACCAGCCGGCTGGCGACGGAGTCCAGCTTCGCCGCCATGGCGGTGCGGATGCCGGGCGCGGTGGCGGCAAGGTTCAGCGCCAGCGCATCGGCCGGGCCGGCGGCGTCCAGCCGGACGGCCGCACCGGTGGTGCCGCCGGCCGCGATGCCGTCCACCACCAGCTTCGCATCCACCACCGGAGCCTTCAGGTCGCGCAGCCTGGCGGTCAGGTTCAGCCGGGCAGCCGTCGCCGTGCCGGGCAGGCCGAGCCTTTCGCCCTGCACGGTCACGTTGGCCTCGGTGTCGTCAAAGACCGCATGGGCATCGATGCCGCCGGTTATCCTCTGCCTGATCAGCGGCGCCAGTTCGGCGAGGTCGCCCATCCGCACCGTGGCCGTGCCCGACGGCAGGGTGGCGCCGTGCGCGAGGCCGAGCCGTGCCTCCGCATGGGCGGACTTCCAGTCGCCCTGGGTGACGTCCAGCCGCAGGGCGCCGTCCGCCGCCCGCGACCCCGCCGCGGCCAGCGACAGCCGGTCCCCGCCGAGCACGCCCTGCACGGTGATCGTAGCGCTGGGGGCGGCAGGCAGTCCCTCCGCCCGCAAGGCCGCCGTGAATGGCGCCGGCGGCGTGCCGTGCAGCCCCAGCGTGCCCGAGACATCGGCCTGTGCCGCCAGTCGGTCGAGCGGCCCGGCGACGCGACCCTGCCCCTGCAACGCCCCCGCGAGCGCCGGGACGGCGGCGGCGACATCGCGCAGGTCGACGGTCCAGTCGGCGTCGAGCGCATTCGAAATCAGCGTGCCTCTGGCCGACACGCCCAGGGCGCGGCCGTTCACCTGCAGCCGGCGCAAGGTCACGTCGCCGCCGCGCACGGTCGCCGCCAGGGCGACATCCGGTGCGGGACCGAGCAGCGCCATCCCCGGGGACGGCATGTCGGTCAGCGCCAGGCGCAAGGTCACGTCGCCGCCGCGCACGGTCGCCGCCAGGGCGACATCCGGTGCGGGACCGAGCAGCGCCATCCCCGGGGACGGCATGTCGGTCAGCGCCAGGCGCAAGGTCGCGTCGGCGGCGACAGCGCCGTCGTTTCGGTTCACCGCCGCCTCCAGCACCGCCCGCCCGGCCACGGCCACCCCGCCCAGGCCGGCGAAGGGCGCCAGCTCGGGCAAGGTCAGGGTCACGTCGGATGCGCCGTCACGCCGCAACGTGAAGCTGCTGTCGGCCAGGGGATGGGCCAGGGTGCCGGTGACTGTGGCGGCGGCCAGGTCGGCGCGGGCCGCGATCACCACCGGGGCCTGCGCGAACAACGCCGCGCCGGGCAGGCGAAGCCCGGTCAGCACGGCGCGCAGGTCGGCGACGCCGCGATCGCCGGACAGGTCGAGCGCGATGCTGTCGGCGCCGGCGCCGACCGCCGAAAGCCCGCCGATGCGCACCGTGCCGCGGCCGACCGGGGCCGCGACGGTGCCCCTGACCTGGGCGTCGATCGCCACCGACTGCCAGGAGATGTCGGCCCGCGGCGTCATCGCCGGCGCGTTGGCGGTCACCGCCAGGTCGGCGGATTGCGCACAGAGGTCCAGCGTGCCGTCGGCGGCGGCGCGCAGCTCGCCCCCGGCCAGCTTCACCTGCACGACGGCGGCGTTCCAGGGTCCGTCCACCTTCGCCGCCACCGACAGCGCGCCCAGGTCGGGCAGCCCGGCGAGCGAGGCCACCAACCCCTTCGCCGGCTCCTCGGCCTGAAGGTCGGCGGACAGGCGGCGGGCGTCGACCTGTCCGGTCAGGCGGTAGCTGCCCGGCGCGTCCAGCCGGCGCACCGACAGGTCCAGCTTGCCGTCCGCCAGGGTTTCCAGCCGCGCCGCGCCGTCCAGCGCCAGGCTGGCGGCAACCGGTTGCCCCAGGTTCAGCCGGGCGATGGCAAGCTTTTCCAGCTCGATCGGCAAGGGCAGGCCGGCAGGACTGGAACCGGTGGTGGAGGGTGCTGTCGACTTCGGCAGGCGCGGCACCGTCACCGCCTCGGCCGTCAACAGGTGAACACGGGCGCGGCGTTGGAGCAGCGCGCTCGGCGACCAGTCCAGATCGGCGTTGTCGACCGACATCCACATCCCGTCCGCGTCGTGCACCTCCAGCCGGGCGATGTGCAGCCGGTCGGGGAAGCGCCCGGCCAGGCCGGTGATCCGCACCTGGCCGCCGCTGGCCCAGCCCGCCAGCCGGCTGAGCCCGGCCTGCCCCGGCCCGGTGTTCAGCGCGCCGACCAGCAGAAGCGGCAGCGCCAGCAGCACGGCCAGGATGACGACGGCGACCTTCAGCAGGGTCCGCATCAGAATGCCTGGCCGAGGCCGATGTACAGCTCGAACGCGTCACCCTTGCCGGTCTTGTTGACCGGCACGGCCGCATCCAGCCGGATCGGCCCGATGGCGGTGTAGTAGCGCGCGCCCACCCCGGCCCCGACCTTGGCGCCGCCGCTGAACGGCAGCGAGCTGGTGCCGACCTGGCCGGCATCGACGAACGCCACCGCGCCCCAGGACTCGCCGAAGCGCTGGCGCATCTCGATGCTGGCGGCACCGACCGTCGAGCCGCCGGTGGGCCGCCCGCTGCGGAACTGCGGCCCGATCGACTGGAAGCGGAAGCCGCGCACGGTGGCGCTGCCGCCGGCGTAGAAGCGCTGGTCCGGCGGCAGGTCGAACACCGATGCGCCCTGGGTGGTGCCGAGCAGGCCGCGCAGGGCCACCACGCTGTGCCCTGGCGTGGCGCCGACATCCAGGTAGGTCGACGCCGACAGCTGGGCGATCACGAACTGCGCCTCCCGCGCGCCGCCGAGGCTGATGGTCGGCGTCACTCCGGCGCTGGCGCGGAAGCCGCGCACCGGGTTCAGCAGGCTGCCGGTGCTGTCCCAGGTCGCGGTCAGGGGCAGCTGCAGCAGGGTGTAGTCGCGCGTCACGCCCTCCTGCCCCACCTTCTCCTGGATGGCGGTCACGCCGGCGCTGACGGTCAGGTCCGGCGACAGCCTGCGCGCCACGGCGGCGCCGACGATGACGCCGTCGCGGTCGTAGGCGCGCAGGTATTCGCGCAGCGCCGTGGCGTTGAACGACAGCGTCTGGTCCGGCTGCAGCCAGTCCGGGATTTTCAGGGTGACGCCGACGTTGTAGCCGAGGCCGGTGGTGGCGCTGCCGCCGAGCTGGGTGATGGCGGCGCTCACGGTCAGCTGCTCGGCGTTGCCGAACAGGTTGCGGTGCGTCCAGGCCGCATTCAGGCTGGCGCCCTGGTCGGTCGAGTACAGCGCGCCCAGGGTGACGGCGCGGCGGGTCCGTTCGCTGACCCGCACCAGCACGGGGATGCGGCCCTGGGCGTCCAGCGTTTCGCTGGGGTCGACGCGCACGGATGCGAAGGCCGGGCTGTCGGCCAGGTTCTGCCGCGCGACCGCCAGGCGTTCGGGGCTGAAGCGCTCGCCGGGGATCAGGCGCAGGCGGCGGACGGCGTAGGCCTGATTGACCCTTTCCAGCCCCTCGATGCGGACCTCGCCGAGGTCCACGCGCGGGCCGGTCGTGACCGGGTAGACGAGGTCGAGCGCCTGGGCGGCGTCGTCCAGGGTGGCCATCGGCTGCTCGACGCGGGCCAGGGCATAGCCGTCGTTGCGCAGCGCGGATTGCAGGCGCGTGCTGGCGGCGAGCACGTCGGCGGCGATGGCCGGGGCGCCCTCGGCAAGCTGCATCCGCGCGCGCGCATCGGCCGGCGCCGCGCCGCGCAGCTGGATGCGGCGCAGGTGGAACACCGGCCCCGGCTCCGGCCGCAGCACGACGCGGGCCTCCCGGGCGGCCGGCAGCGCGTCCAGCCTTGTGGGCAGGGTGGGGTCGTCCAGCGGCAGGCCGTCGATGCCGGCGACGACGCGGGCACGGTAGTTGCCGAAGCTGTTCAGCACCGTGACCATGCGCGCGATGTCGTTGCGGGTGCGGGCGAGCAGCGCGAACGACCCGACCGGGGCCTCCTTCAGGGTCAGCAGCGTAGCGGCGTCGGCCAGCGCGGCATCGATCGCCGCGGTTCCGGTCGGGGTGATTTCCACCGCGTAGGCGACCGGATCGGCAGCGCGGGAGATCGGGCCGGTCAGGGCGGTGGCGAGCAGCACCGATGCGGCCGCCAAAACAATCCTGGACTTCGGGCGCAGTGACATCCTCCTATCTTACCCCCGCCACAGCCCGCGGCTTCAGCTTCAGTCAATCGTCACGGCCATGTCATTGTTCCACAACATGTTGCGGGGTAAGAACAGAGGTGATGCAAGCATCTCAAATCGAGGCCGAAGCGGCCTTGCCACCCTCCCCCGGCGCTTCCGACAAGGCGCGGCGCAAGCCGTTGCGCGGGCACCCCGAAACCGACGACGTCCAGCGCCCCTGGCCGGTCGTGAAGGCCGCGGGCCGGTTCAGCCCGCGCCGGCTGCGTGGGGTCCGCCAGCTGGTGCTGCTGCTGTGCTGGAGCGTGCTGGCGATGCCGGTGCAGGCGCTGTTGATTCTGATGCCGGGCCGGGCGAAGGTCGCCTTTGCCCGCTTCTACTGGTGGGTGATGTGCCTGCTGATCGGGTTGCGCGTGCGGGTGATCGGCCAACCGGCCAGCCAGGGCGCCAGCGGACGTCGGGTGGTGTTCGTGTCCAATCACTCGTCCTGGCTGGACGTGCTGGTGCTGGGCGGGCAGCTGGACGCCTGCTTCATCGCCAAGTCCGAGGTCGGGCGCTGGCCGCTGATCGGCACCATCGCGAAGCTGGGCCGCACCGTCTACGTGCGCCGGACCCGCGGCAGCACCGGGCGCGAGCGCGACGAGATGCGCGAGCGGCTGGCGGGCGACAACCTGATCCTGTTCCCCGAAGGCACCACGTCGGACGGCTCGCGGGTGATGCCGTTCCGCTCGGCGTTCCTGTCGATCGCCGAGCTGCCGGCCAGCGCGGACGGCCGCCCGCCGCTGGTGCAGCCGGTGTCCGTGGTCTACGACCGGCTGGCGGGGCTGCCCACCGGGCGCGCCACCCGGCCGGTGTTCGCCTGGTATGGCGACATGGACATCGCCAGCCATTTCTGGCGGCTGGCGCAGCACCGCGGCCTGCACGCCACCGTGCTGCTGCACGCGCCGCTCGACCCCGCGAGCTTCGCCAGCCGCAAGGAGCTTGCGTTGGCGACCTGGCGCGCGTCAGCCGACGGCGCCGCCACCCTGCGGCAGAACCGTCCGGTGCGGGCTGCTGTCCGACCCGGCCCGGTCGCCGCCGGTGACATGATGCTTGACACACCCACGGTCTGACCTGCGACACTCCCGAACGTTCAGTGTGGCTCAGATGCAGGCCCATGGTCTGCCCAGGAGGCAAGGCTGCGACCTTCCGCTTGACCCGCAACCGTGCAGCGACGATGTGTCCCGACATGCTGCCCGGATGTCCCTGGCTGCCGGGGATGAATTGATGAACGTTGCGCTCAAGCGCCTGCACGTGATCACCTGGGGCTGCCAGATGAACGTGTACGACAGCGCGCGGATGGCCGACGTGCTGGCGCCGCTGGGCTATGCGCCGGTCAGCGAGCCGGCCGGCGCCGACATGGTCATCCTCAACACCTGCCACATCCGCGACCGCGCCGCCGAGAAGGTGTTTTCGCAACTTGGCCGTCTGCGGCTGCTGAAGCTGGACCGGGAAGCGTCGGGCGGGCGCATGATCCTGGCGGTGGCCGGCTGCGTCGCCCAGGCCGAAGGCGCCGAAATCCTGGCCCGCGCACCCTATGTCGACATCGTGCTCGGCCCGCAGACCTATCACCGCCTGCCGGAGATGGTGGCCCGGGCCAGCCGCGCCGCCGGTGCCGTGATCGAGACCGACTTCCCCGCCGAGGACAAGTTCGACTTTCTTCCCGAAGCCGCCGCGTCCCAAGGGCTGGCAGCCTTCCTGACCATCCAGGAAGGCTGCGACAAGTTCTGCAGCTTCTGCGTGGTGCCCTACACCCGCGGCGCGGAGACCAGCCGCCTAACCGCCGCCGTGCTGGCCGAGGCGCGCCGCATGGTGGCGCAGGGCACGCGCGAGATCACGTTGCTGGGCCAGAACGTCAACGCCTGGCACGGCGCCGGAGCCGACGGCCTGGCCGGCCTGGTGCGCCAGCTTGCCGACATCCCGGAACTGGCACGCATCCGCTACACCACGTCCCACCCGCGCGACATGGACGACGCGCTGATCGCGGCGCATGGCGATGTGGAAAAATTGATGCCGTATCTGCATCTGCCGGTGCAGTCCGGATCGGACCGCATGCTGGCGGCGATGAACCGCCGGCATGTTGTTGCCGACTACCTGGACATCGTGGCCCGGCTGCGCGCCGCCCGGCCCGACATCGCGCTGTCGTCGGACTTCATCGTCGGCCATCCCGGCGAGACCGACGCCGACTTCGACGCCACCCTGGCGCTGGTCGAGCGGGTGCGTTTCGCCGCGGCGTTCAGCTTCAAATACTCCGCCCGCCCCGGCACGCCGGCCGCCGGCGCGGGCAACCAGGTTTCCGAGGCCGTCAAGGATCGCCGCCTGCAAACCTTGCAGGCGCTGCTGCGCGACCAGCAGGTGGCGTTCCAGGACGGCTGCGTCGGATTATCCGTGCCGGTGCTGTTCACCGGCCACGCCCGCCACCCCGGCCAGATCGTCGGGCGCTCGCCCTGGCTGCAGCCCGTGCACGTCCAGGGCACAGATGCGTTGATCGGCACCGAGCAGACGGTGCGAATCACCGCCACCAACACCAACTCCCTGTCAGGACATCTTCAACATCAGGAGCAAATCCGCGCTTGACCCAGACCGCCGCGACTCCGGCTGACCGACTTTCCCCCATGCCGCCCGCCGCCAACGCGGATCGGGCCGTGACGCTGCACTTCGCCGACAACGCTCTGCTCGCTCTGCTGCTGGGGGATCACGACCGGCATCTGGTGCGGGTTGAGCAGGGTTTGGGCGTGCGGCTGTCGTGCCGCGGCAACCGGCTCGCCATCGCCGGCAACCCGGCCCGGGTCGAGGCGGCGCAGGCGGCCCTCGGCAGCCTGTACCGTCGGCTGGAACGCGGCGAGCCGGTATCGCCGTCCGACGTGGACGCGGCCATCCGCATGTCCGAGATCGACGATCCGCGCTTGCCGCTGGCCGACCTGCCGGCGATCCGCACCAAGCGCGGCGCGGTCGGGCCGCGCAGCCCCGGCCAGGCGACCTACATGGACATGCTGGGCAAGCACGAGATGGTGTTCGGCATCGGCCCCGCCGGCACCGGCAAGACCTACCTGGCGGTGGCGCAGGCCGTCGCCATGCTGCAGGCCGGCCGCGTCGACCGCATCGTGCTGTCGCGTCCGGCGGTCGAGGCCGGCGAGCGGCTGGGCTTCCTGCCCGGCGACCTGAAGGAGAAGGTCGATCCTTACCTTCGCCCGCTGTACGACGCGCTGCACGACATGATGCCCGGCGACCAGGTGGTGCGCCGCATGGGCACCGGCGAGATCGAGGTGGCGCCGTTGGCCTTCATGCGCGGCCGCACCCTGGCGCACGCCTTCGTCATCCTGGACGAGGCGCAGAATACCACCCCGGTGCAGATGAAGATGTTCCTGACCCGCATGGGCGAAGGCACCCGCATGGTCATCGCCGGCGACCTCAGCCAGGTCGACCTGCCGTCGGGCGTGCGCTCGGGCCTGCGCGACGCGCTCGACACGATCGAGGGCGTGGCCAGCGTCGGCGTTTGCCGGTTCGACCGCCGCGACGTGGTGCGCCATCCCCTGGTGGGGCGCATCGTTGAAGCCTATGAACAACGCAGCGAGGCCGAGAAGGAAACTTCGGCGCGGCGCAATCGTGGAGAGGGTGCGGTCAAGTAGATGGAACCAGGTTCCAGGTGGGTCTCCGCCGCGGCGGGGACCCGCAGTTGCGGCCGGGCAGCGTCCGGCTCCGAAATTATCGTCGCCGACCCGCTCTGGCGACGCGTCGTTGCCAATGCCGAAGCTGTCGCGGGGCGTGCGGCAAGGACGGCGTTGGCCCGGGGCGCGGCGCCGGCGACCGTCATGTTGGCGTCTGACCGTGCGGTGAAGCGGCTGAACGCCCGCCATCGCGGCCGCAACAAGGCCACCAACGTGCTGACCTTCGAACCCGCCGCCCCCGGCCTGCCCGGCGACATCGTGCTGGCGCTGGGCACCGTGGCGCGGGAGGCCGCCGCCGCCGGCAGGCGCCCGGCGCATCATCTGGCCCATCTGGTGATCCACGGCCTGCTGCACCTGCGCGGCCACGACCACCACCACGCCGGCGACGCCCGCCGCATGGAGATGCAGGAAGCGTGGCTGCTGCACCGCATGGGTGTGCCCAATCCATGGCACCGGCGGTGAGCGCGCGCACGATGACCGCCACCCGCGACGGCTTCCTGGACCGCATGCGCCGCACCCTCGGCCGCCGCCAGGCCGAGCACAGCGTGCGCGACCACATCGCCGAGCTGGTGCAGGAGGCTGCCGACGCCCCCCATCTGCCCGGCCAGCAGCCCGAGCTCGACCGGCAGGAGCGCGCGTTGATCGCCAACGTGCTGCGCCTGCGTGGGAACTCGGCCGACGACGTGATGATCCCGCGCGCCGACATCGTCGCCATGCGGGTGGACGTGACCCTGGACCAGGCGCTGGCGCAGATCCGGACGGAGGGTCATTCGCGCCTGCCGGTGTTCCGCGACGAGCTGGACGACATCGTCGGCATGGTCCACATCAAGGATGTTTTTGCTTACGTCGGCCGCCCCGACGCGTTCAGCCTGGAAGCCATATTGCGCCGTCCGCTGCTGGTGGCGCCGCAGATCCCCATCCTGGACCTGCTGCTGCAGATGCGACAGGCCCGCATGCACCTGGCGCTGGTGGTGGACGAGTACGGCGGCATCGACGGGCTGGTGACCATCGAGGACCTGGTCGAGGAAATTGTCGGCGACATCGCCGACGAGCACGACGAGGTCCAGGGCCCGATGGTGACCGAGCGCGGCGACGGCGCGCTCGACATCGACGGCCGCCTGCCAATCGCGGAGTTCGAGGACCGTCTGGGGCCTACGCTGACCGAGGACGAGCGCGCCGCCGACATCGACACCATCGGCGGGCTGGTGTTCACCCTGGCCGGCCGGGTGCCCGCCCGGGGCGAGGTGATCGGCCATCCCAGCGGGCTTGAGTTCCGCATCTTGGACGCCGACGTCCGCCGCATCCGCCGGCTGCGGGTGCGGCGCACGCCGCTGGCCGCGGAGTGAAGGCCGGCTTCATATCAGCGGCCATAAAGCACGACCGCTGATACGGGTCTTTGTTTGGCGCGGCGCCGCCGGCCAACCCGGCACGCGAAAACCAACGGCCGCATCCGATGGAAGGGTCATCGAACACGGCCGTCGGTATCAGGCGGGTTGGGCGAGGGTGATGCCTTTGAGTATTTCCGCATCGCCTTCGAACATCGCCGCCATCCCCGCTGCCAACGTTCGAGCGCCACCACCCGGTCGGCGCGGTGGACGGCGAGGTACGCCTGCCGGGCGAACACGGCCCGGTCGGCGGGCAGGTGCCGCACCGCATCGGCCATGAGCGTCTCGGCCTCGGCGTTGCGGCCCAGGCGCTCCAACGCGGTGGCGGCGTGGACCCAGCCGTCTGCCGCGTCGGGCGCCATCGCGCGCACTTCGGCCCAGGCGGAAAGTGCCGCCTCCCAGTCCTCGGACTCGCTGGCATTGTAGCCGAGGCCGATCAGCAGCGACCGGTGCGCGGGAAGCTGCGCCAACCCGAGCGCCAGCAGTGCCGCCGCACTGTCGGCCCGGCCGAGTCGCCGCAGCGCCAGGGCGCCGTGAACCCACCCTTCCGGCAGCAAAGGCGCACAGCCGCGAAGCTCCCGCCAGGCGCCTTCGGCCGCCGCCCAGTCCGAGGCGGCGGCGGCGGCATAGCCTTGCCGGAGCAGCATGCCGGTGTCGGGCGTCGGAACGGCGTCGGCAGGCGCCGCCGCGACCAAGACCTGCCAGCGCGCGGCGGCGGCAGGCACCGCCTGCACCGCGTCCTGCACGCCGGCGCGGATTGCCGGCCAGCCGGGCTGGCTTGCGCCGGCCTCGGCAGCCAGGGCGGCGGCATCGTCACGGCCGGCCAGCAGCAACGCGGCGATGACCCCGGCCGTGCATGCCGGATCGTCGGGGCGCAGCGTGCGGGCGCGTGTCCAGCGCAACACCGCGTCAGGCCACCGGGCGCGCAGCATCGCCGCCCGTGCGTAGGCGGGGGCCACATCGGCGGCCAGCTGCGCCCGCTTCATGCCGTTTGCCAGCAAGGTCTCGGCATCGTCGTGCCGGTCCATCCGGTGCAGCAGGGCAGCCGCTTCGGTGATGCCGAAGGGATCGCCGGGAAATCGCAGGCGGACCAGCGCCAGCTGTTTCAGCGCCGACGGCAGGTCGCCGGCGGCCGCGGCGAGCGCCACGGCATCGCGCAGCCTGGCATCGCAGCCCACCTGCGGCGCCGAAGCATGTTTGAGCCAGCGCCCTTGCACGCCCTGTTGCTTCTGCACGCTTCGTTTTTGCAACATAACCGTTTCACCTCCGCAGCCCATCAGCCTGTTGTATATACGAACATTTGGCGACACAACGAACCGCGGCGGCAAAGATCCGGGTGCCGCAGGCAGCACACCAGCAATGCAGGATGGCAATGGAGCGATTTGCTGATAATTTCAGAGGCTCTTATTGGGTTCCAGGGTGGTGAGGTCGGGACGTTGGCGCGGGGCTGAGGGCAGCTGGCGCGAAAGCGGGAGCGGGAGTAGCTCACCGGCTCGCGCGAGGAGCTTGCGTCATGGGTGCAT
>JAABUT010001900.1_pt1 | contig 21911 bp, 16 predicted proteins | sample 5559281 | NCBI WGS metagenome assembly JAABUT01 (sample SAMN10711880, study PRJNA513359) | rock metagenome | isolation source: Antarctica rocks | place: Antarctica: Victoria Land, Ricker Hills nord | collected 2016-01-04
TTGACGAGCCTGAGTCAGCGCTGTCTTTCGACAGCTCGCTGATGCTCCTGGCGATCATGACGGACATGGTTGCCGCCGGTAGTCAGATCCTGCTCGCTACCCACTCGCCGATCCTGGCTGCACTGCCCGGAGCTGACCTGCGTGTGCTCGACGACCGCGGCATCACGGCTGTCTCCTACGACGAGAGTGACCTGGTCACATCCTGGCGTCACTTCCTGAACAGCCCGGAGAACTACCTGCGGCACCTGAGACAGAGCCCAGACTAATAGCGGCACATGGCCACTGTCGATCGGCAAGCACCTAGACGGTCGGGAGTCCGAACTTCTCGACAACCTGTAGCGCGACCTCGCCTGGTTCGAGGTTGGTGTTGTCAATGCGCATGTAGTCGTGCTCGTCCAACAGTTCGTCCGCGCGATTGCGAGCGGAGGCCCCGGTGTTCAGCACATACTTCTCGTCGCTCTTGAGCAGGTCGCTGCGCGAGAATGCGAGGTCCCGCTTGCTGCGCTTGTGATCGAGCCGCAACGCGCTGCCGTTACGTTCAAGACGCTCGGACTGTGCGGCGAACAGCTCCACGAACCGCACCGATCCGCCACGCGAACGAACAAGATCGACGTAGGAAGCGATGACCGCGGTGTCCTCGTCGAGGTCGAGCGCCCACACGTAGGTGAAAACAAGGCCGCTGAGCGCCGACTCGGCCGCCTCTTCGAGGATTCGCCTTCGGAACTCGGAAACTAGGCGGCTAAAGGGCGGCGAACCGTACGGGAAGATCTCCAAAAGGGGTTCGATCGTCATGTGGTTGTGGAGCAGCTTGAAGCCGGTCAGCTCGCAGATCTCCCGATCCACCGTCATCTTTCCGACCGCAATTGGTCCGAACACAACCACGAGTTCCATCAGCACACTCTCTTGGAGTCCGGCTTCCGAAGCCAGTGGCGCCGCCTAACTTCGCCACAAGCCGATGGCCGCCGACGCCGCGCCGACGCTGCCTGCGGCCCAGAGCGGTCCGCCTGACCAGATGAGGGCGAAGGGCACGAGGAAGTAGAACAGCAAAGTCACCAGGTTGGACCGCGTGAGTCGCGCCCTTCGGCCGCTGTGGTGACGAAGCACCGTGCGAGGGTAACGCCGCGTCGTCGCGATTATCACCACCGCAAGACCAACGCTCGGCAGGGGCCCACCATGGGTTGCCTGCTGCCTCCCGCCGAAGCGTGAAGGTGATGTTCTCCCCGCGACCGTGCGCGTCCGCGCTGACGCCGATTCGGACCGCTCCTAGGCGCTCCACCGCCCTTTGAGACCGGAAGTTCAGCGAGTGCACCGTGAAGACGACCGTCTCGACCGAGCGGAAGGCGTGGTCCAGCATCAACCGCTTCATCTCACTGTTGTAAGTCCCGCCCCATCGTGCGCGAGCGAGGAAGGTCCACCCAATCTCGACCGTGTCGGGCGCATCGGCAGGGAAGGCGAAACGGGACGTGCCGATGGTCTCGCCATCCTGCTGGTTAACGGCAACCAGGGCTCCGCCCGAGGTGAGTGCCTCGTCGAGCCGGCACCGGAAGACGGACAGCTGCGTGCGGTCCTTCGACGGGTGCTGCTCCCACACTGACGGGTCCGATGCGATGGAGTAGAGAGCGTTGAAGTCGTCATGCGTCAGCGGACGCAGCACGAGCAGGTCGCTCTCCAGCACGGGTTGCCTATCAAGGATCACGAATCGACGGTCGTGCGATTCCTCCAACCGCGAGAAGCGCCGCCTTCGGGGCGGCTGAGGCTAGGGCCGCGTCCTGGCGCCCTGGGCGAGCCCTATCGTTTGCCGGGTGGCGCTTCTCCCCGATCTTGCCGCGCTGATTCTGGGGTTTCGACCCGGTGGCCGTGTGCTGGTCGGCGTCGACGGACCTGACGCAGCTGGCAAGAGCACCTTTGCCCGTCAGCTGAGCGACCACCTGGACTGTGTTGTCGTTCGTGGCTCGATTGACGACTGGCATCGTCCGCGTGAGGAACGATTGCGCCGCGGCAGTGAGTCCGCGGAGGGCTACTACCGCGACTGCTTCGACTACGAGGCCCTGGTGGCGGGATTGCTCGACCCCTTCATCGGCGGCGCGGCCAGCGTCAAGACACGGCACTTCGACTACCACTCGAACACTCCCGTCAGCGACGGAACCACGAGGGTCCCCGCGGGTGCGATCCTGCTGTTCGAAGGGGTCTTCCTCCTTCGTCCCGAGCTGCGTGACCGCTGGGATCTGGCCGTCTACCTGCACGTGCCCGAGAGCGTCACGCTGGCCCGGGTCGTCGAGCGCGACCGTGTCCTGTTCGGCACTCAGGACGCAGTGTTACGGCGTTACGAGGCTCGCTACCTGCCAGGACAGGCCCTCTACCGGTCAGAAGCGCATCCCCTGAATGCCGCTCACGTGGTGTTGGACAACAGTGAGCCGAAGTCGCCTCAGGTCCTCGTATGGCGGACTGCTGTTGTCATGTCGCGACCGTCTGTTGCCGAGCGTCTGGCCGCGGCGCACATCGATCCGGAAACGGAGCCCGTCGCTGCCTGGCGACAACTCCGTGAGGTGGAGGGCGCACGGGCCACGGTCGTGGACCTGTACGAGCTGGTCGCCGGACGGCGTGGAATCGCAGGGTGGCAACTACCAGTTGCTGAACGTCACGCACTCGCGCGGAGCGTCATGCCGCTCGTCTGGCCAGGATTCAGCACGACAAACGGCAGCGAGCGCACCGCCGACACGATCCAGGTCGTTGACTACGACCCTTCTTGGCCCAAGCGGTACCAGCAGTGGCGCGAAGTCATCGCAGTGCAACTGGGACCCGCCGCTCTGCGCATCGCACACGTCGGTTCGACCTCGGTGCCCGGCTTGCTCGCCAAGCCGATCATCGACGTGCAGGTAAGCGTGGTCGACCTCACAGACGAAGACGCCTACGTGCCCCCGCTGGAGGCTGCCGGCTTGCAGCTTCGGAGCCGTGACGACCTGCACCGATACTTTCGCCCTTTCCCAGGTCGTCCGCGTGACGTGCACGTTCACGTCTGCACCGCCGGCTCGGCCTGGGAGCAGGAGCATCTGCTCTTCCGGGACTACCTGCGCACGCATCCTGAAGCGTGTCATGCGTACGCCCAAGTGAAGAAGCAGGCGGCCACCAGGTGGTCAGACGACGGGATTGCCTACACGGATGCCAAGACAGAGGTGATCTTGGAGATTCTCGCCAATGTGGTGACCAGGTTGTCGCCTGGAACAACGACAGAATGATCTTGGCTAACGCCGCCTGACCGCGGTTATTACGGCACTTTTCTCACGTTCGCGAAGGGAGAATCGGCGTGTCTCTGCTTGCGGGACGTCTGAACCGTGAACCGGCACTGAGCCCTTCAGGTCACCGAGGCGTCGTAGATGCTCTGGATCGAAGCTTCCAGGACCCGGTCGAATTCCAGCTCGCTCTGCTGCGCGGACAGCCCCTCGGTAAGGGCGCGCGAGAAGCTCGCGACCACCCCGTGGTTACGGCACAGCCGGGCGTTCGCTTGCTCGCGGGTGTAGCCACCGGACAGCGCAACGACGCGCAGCACCCGCGGATGCCCAAGCAGCGGCGCGTACAGCCCGTCCTTCTCCGGCAGGGTGAGCTTGAGCATCAGCTGCTCGCCGTCGTTGAGCTCGGGCAGGGCGGCTAGCAGCCGCGCGGTGAGCAGTTCCTCGGCCGCCGCCTTCTGCGGGCTGTGGATGTCGACCTCGGGCTCGACGATCGGCACTAGGCCGGCGGCGAGGACCTGCCGTGCGACCGCGAGCTGCTGGTCCACAACGGCCTGGATCCCGACCGGGTCGGCCAGCGTCACGACCGACCGCATCTTGGTGCCGAAGACGCCGTGCCCGAGGGCCCGCTCCAGCAGGGCGCTCAGGTCTGGGGTCGGCTTCATCACCTGGGCGCCGTCGGACTGCTCCGCCAGGCCCTTGTCGATTTTGAGAAAGGGCACGACCTGCTTGTCCTCCCACAGGAACTCCGCCGCGCCCTTGCCCTCGACCTGACGGTCCATGGTCATCTCGAACAGGATCGCGGCGAGGATCCGATCCCCGGTGAACGCCGGATTGGTGATGATGCGGCAGCGCATCTGGTGGATCAGGTCATACATCTCCTGCTCGCCCGACCAACTGCCCTCGTCGAGCCCGTACAGCCCCAGCGCCTTCGGCGTGCTGCCGCCGCTCTGGTCCAGCGCGGCGACGAACCCCGGGGCGCTGCGCATCTTCTCGCGCATCCCGTCGCGCTGCAGTGAGTCCACGGCTGCTCCTCCTCCTTGGCCGTCCTGCCTGCATCATGCCCACCACGGGGGACGCGAGCGCACGAAGGAGACACCAGCGCTACGGCACTCGGACGACAGCGACGCACGGACTACCCAGTCAGTCGTGAGATCCAGCCAACCGGACAAGGCGCGTAGACAAGTCTCAACCAGCGCCAAGGGCAGGTGCGATCTCCTCCTCGCATCGGCACGCCAGCGGAGACACGGGCGAACGGGCGCGGCTAGTGCCGCCTACCCTTCGATTCGTGATCGAGGTCTGCGAGTACCAGGAGTCCTGGCCCGAACGCTTCGAGGCGCTGCGGCGCTTGTACGTCAAGGCTATGGGTGACGGGTCAGTGGACGTGCTGGCAATCGAGCACGTTGGCAGTACCTCCGTGCCGGGTCTTGCGGCAAAGCCAACCATCGACTGCGACATCATCGTGGAAGCCGATCGCGTCGATGCCGCAACAGAGGTGCTCAAGTCGCTCGGATTCCGCCCGCTGGGAGAACTCGGGATCCCGCTGCGCTGGGCGTTCAAGGAACCTCCGGACTTCCCGTCCACCAACACCTACGTCATCGTCGACGGGTCGCTGTCCCTGCGTAACCACCTCGCCGTACGGGACGCCCTTCGCAACGACGCGGGCCTCCGCGAGCGGTATGCCGCTGTCAAGAAGGTGGTCGCCGAAGGCGCCGCCGACTTAGACGCGTACGGACGGGGGAAGAACGCGATGGTGCAGGAGATCCTGGCAGCCGCACGGCTCACCGACGCGGAGCGGGAGTCGATCAACAGCAGCGACGTGCCGTCCAGCAGTGCGGTGCCGCGATCGACAGCCGCCGGGGCAGCAGCCGGCCGCCGCTGATGATGCCCGGACGACGGTGATGCCGGTTTCTCGACGGCAAGTAGTGCCGCCTATCGGCGGGACCTGGCCGTACAAGTAGTGCCGGTTCTGACTCGCGTAGCGGTAGCTAGACCTGACGGCCAACGCCGCTTGATCGCGGATACGTGAGCTCCGGAGAGGTGGTTACGTCGGCACCCAGACGGCGTGGTCGTGGGCGAAGTAGACCCGCGACGGATCCAGGTCGGCGAGTCGCCTCATCCACGCCGGCGTCACCGGTAGGGGAGGCGGATGGCCGTCTTCGGATGCGCGAAGGGCCAATGCATCGGCGCTGTAGGCCGTGGCCGTGTCGTGGGACTGCCCGGCGAGCACGATGACACTGCCGTCGCCTCGGCGGACGACGACTGACTGGTGGCCGTCCGTGTGCCCCGGAGTCGGAATGACCGTGACTCCGGGGAAGATCTCGACGTCGCCGGAAGCCTTCTCGTAGGTGAGCCCAGGGGCATCCACAAGCTCGGGCAGCGTGTAGTCCGTAAGATGCGCCGCCGCGAGCTCCACCTCCTGCACCACGATCGGCCGGCCCGTAAGCGACGGGTTGCCGCCGCAGTGGTCGAAGTGCAGATGGCAGTTGACGACCACCGTCAGATCCTCGACAGCGAGCCCGGCCGCGTGCAGCGCGTCGCGCAGCGCTATGCGTCGTGGGCGGTAGTGGTCGTCGACATCCGGGTGCAAGCCCATCCCACTGTCGAGCAGCACCGTGCCCTTCGGATGCTGCACCACGTAACCCAAAACCGGCTCAACCCGAGGGGCGGTGCTGCCCGTCTCCTCAGCCGGCCGCACGAAGTAGCCGAAGTCGAGGCGTAAGACGGAGATCTCGGGGCCCACCTCGCCGAAGGTAGTGCCGGTTGCCCTAGGAGGAACGGCACATGGCCGCTACCCCAGGCTACCGACGCTGGCCCGGCAACAGCGACGTGAGCGCGAAGCCGAGCCCCAGCCCTGCCACGAGGCCGAAGACGACGGAGTTCGTGGCGTCGCCGCTGCTGCGTCCGAGGAGGCTGACGACGCTGCCGATGAGCGCCGCCAGGAACACGCCGCAGCCCGCGATGACGGAGATGTCGCGCAGACCAATCACGGTCGGATCATCACAGCGCGCACAGCGGCTGCGCAAGCCAGGTAATGCCGGGTCTGCTTTGGCGCATATCTCCACCTAGCGATCAGCGAGAGCCAAGTCGCTGTAGGATCTTGCCTCCAGCTCTGCCTCGGCTATTCCAAGGAGTTCGAGGTAGTGCTCGCATTGGGTGAGCAGGGAAACTCTGCCGATCTCGCCGGTGCTATCGATCGCTTCGATCTCCACGAAGGCACCCACGCCTCGGACTTCGTCGACATGGAACTTCACGTTGTCGATCCACAGGATGTGCCGGAGCTTGTCCACCTCTACGACGATCCCCAAGGCGCCGGCGAGCAGGATCCGCAGGGCCTCCGACTCCTCGGCGTGGGTCTCGAGCAGCGTCACATGGGAGTCTTTCGGCCCGGCGCGGTCCTCGCGAAGGTAGTGGATCAAGGAGTTCTCAATGTTCCCCGAGCGCAGCTTTAGACGCCCGGTTGCCGCGTGGAAGTAGGTGTCAACCTGACGATCGACTCCTTGCAATACGGCCCCCAAACGCTGCAGCCGCTGGAGCACCGCCTCGGGATCGTTACAGCGAGCCTTGATCTCCACGTTCAGGTGCGACGGCATGCCATGAGTCTGGAGGACGAGCACCCCGCTGGCGCCTAACTGCCCGCCCGCAACACGCAGAACGCCGCTTGATCTCGGGTATCAGAAGGTCCACTTGCGGTACCGATCGGACCTGGCTGCCGAGCGGCAGGGGGGCGAAGGCTGGTCAGCCCCGCTTGGAGGTCTTGCTGCGCTTCAGGTGACTTGCGCGAGGAGCAGTTGGTAGGTCCCCTCCAGGTCACCGTCGACGCTAGGGATCTCGACGGCATTTCGCCCCGCAAGACCATCGATGAGGCGCTGATACTGGTGGGCGTAGCCGCCAGCGGCCGCGACGAACTCCGCCGCTACCCGCTGGTGCTCGCCCCAGAGCGGGTCGTCGAGCCGCTGGTGGAAACGCCGCTCCGATGCTGCGGCATCGTCCAGCAGCACAAGCTCGACGTGTCGAACGGCCAGTTCAGCCCCCACCTGAGCAAGTTCATCGAGGTAGCTCGGCAGCGCAATGAACTGCGGCACGATGACGTCGTGTCCTGCGCGCAGGTGAGTTCGCGCCATCTCCAAGCAGAGACTGCGGGCCGCCTCGCCGGATTCCTTCTCCCGGGTGCGCCAACCGCCGAGTAGTCCGCGCACCACATCCTGTTCAAGGGCCAACGACATCGGGTGATCCTTGAGATAGCGGCGTGCAAGCGTCGATTTGCCGATCCCTGGCGGTCCGTTGAGGACGATGAGGGTGGGCACGATCCGATGCTAGAGCGGAGGTCGTCCTGAGAGTGAGTAGCCGCCTACTGGCTGACCCAGCCGCGATGCGAGTGCTGGCTCCGCGTCGGGACCAACACCCGAGTACGTCCCCTGGTTCGTCCGGAGAGCCGGCGTTCTCACGAGTTCGCAAAAGCCTTAGCGGCCGTGGCCCAGTGCCTTCTCAAACAGGGTCGCGCTGTACCAGGGTCCGTCGAAGTCGCGGCGTCCGACTTCTCGGAACCCGAGGGCTGAGTAATACGCCCTCAGTTCCTGCACCGCCCGAACAGAGCGAAGCGGACTGGGCGAGCGGCACCGTTAACCGCCGCGGGGTTGCAGCCGGTCCCGCAGCGGCTGCCACAGGCCCGCGAGCCGTGGCGTGCCATCTACCTCGGCCTTGCCGTGGCTCTCGGGCTTCCGGCGCCGTCGTGGTGAGGAGGCGGTCGGGGCGACACACTGCGGGTGGTGCTGGACAGGTAGGGGTATGAGCACACTGCACGGGCAGCGCGAGGAGCGGTTCAGCGTGCTGTTCGATGGCGCCTACTGCGACGTGCTGCGCTTCGCGCAGCGTCGCCTCCATTCCTCTCACGCTGAGGAAGCTGTCGCCGAAGCGTTCATGGTGGCGTGGCGACGCATCGACGAGGCCCCCCGGCGACCCGGGGAGGCCAGGGCCTGGCTGTTCGGGATCACCCGCAACTGCCTGCTCAATGCCCGCCGCAGCCAGGACCGCCAGGACGCGCTGGCGGTGCGCATCCGCGACACCGCGCCGTCCCCGAGCGGGCAGGGACTCGAGCCGGACCTGGCCGCGCAGTGGCTGGACCTAGTCGCGGCCTGGCGTGCGCTCAGCGCCGGTGAGCAGGAGGTGCTCGCGCTGGCGGTCTTCGACGACCTGTCCTCACCCCAGGCTGCCCGGGTCATCGGCGTCACCCCCGCCGCCTACCGTCTGCGGCTGATGCGCGCCCGACGCGCCCTGCGCCGCCACCTCGACGCCGCCGACGCCCCGTCCGCCACCGACCCCGCCATCCAGGAGAGCACGTCATGACCGTCCCGCCCGGCAACATCAACCTGCGGTTCCTCGACGCCGCCGACGCCACCCTCGACTCCGGGCAGCGCCACCGCGCCGACGCCCTGCTCCAGCAGATCCTTACCACGCCCGTCTTTACCGACACAGGGGCTCGGGTGCCCGTCCCGCCGCGCCGACCTGGGCGCCGATCGGTGGTCTGGGTGACGGTGACAGCCGCCGCGGTCACCGTCGGGCTCGTCATGCTTCCCGGCCCGGCCGGTTCGGGTATGGCCTACGCCTCATGGGCGGCCAGCCCCTCGCCTGTGACCGCCGGTGACCTGGACGCGGTGACCCGCGCCTGCCGCCACGAACTCCACAGCTACGGTCACGGTGGTGATCTTCTGAGGTTCAACGCGGCCACCATCCCGGTGACCGTGGCCGAACGCCGAGGCGACTACGTAGCCGTCCTATTCCATCAGGACAGTCCCGACACCTCGGCGTCCTGCGTCGCCGGGAACCGTCCTGGCTCGACCCAGGTCGATCACGTCGACACCGCCGTCGGGGGCAGCTCCGGCCCGGCGACGTCACCACCTCCGGGGCAGATCAGCCAGGGTGGCATCTCCCAGTTCGGCGGCCACAACCGAGCGTCGTTCGCCGACGGAGCCGTCGGCACCCAGGTCGCCGCGGTGACGATCCACGCCGACGGCCGGGTTGTGGAGGCCACGGTAAGTAACGGTCGCTTCGCCGCCTGGTGGCCGGGCAAGGCCTTCGCCGACGGGCCGGCCCAGCCCAGCGGCCAGGGCGGCCCCCAACTGAACTTGCGCTACGAGGTGACCCTCGCCGACGGGACGACATACAGCCCGACTTTGCCTCGCTGAGTACCGCCAGTAGTCGACCAGCTTGGAGCCGCGGCCGGCCCCTGTCCACGACCACGCGAGCGTGCAGACCCTGCTTCCCGCTTACGTGCTCTGGGAGGGGCCGCCGCGATCGCGTTCAACCTCACCCGCGCCGCCGGCTGCCTCGCCTCCGCCTTCCACGCCCGAGCCGCACGATCCGGGCCCAACTGATCAACGGGCCAGCCGAGCTTGCACGCTCCGCCCGGAAGCTGATGCTCCACCTGCAAAGGACTGGGCCTGGGAACTGGCCTGGACCCAACTGTTCGGCGCGACCCTCGGACCACCCACCGCAGCCTGAACCCGACCACCGCCGCAAGGCCCCAAACGAGACGTCAGTGGAAGAGCCGGACAGCCCGGCGGCTCCCTCATGCCCCGGACCCGCACAAGATCACCCAGCCCGGCCCGGGTCGCCTCAGAAATCGACTCGGTGGATCCGGGCTTAGTGCTGCGGGCAACACGCCGATGGATGTCCGCCGTTCCGGTGCGGCTTAGTGTCATGGTCTCTGCCATGGGAAGACCAGCAGGCACACCACAGCCTCGAGGGCGAGGACCGCGAGCCGCCGCGACCACCGCTGGGCGGGTTCGCGTAGTCCTGTACGTGACTCCCGAGCACCACGATCGAATTCACGCCCAAGCGTTGATGGCTGGCATGAGCATCGGACGCTACGTAGAAGCATTAGCTGAGCGAGACGACCTCGACGTAGAGGGACGCCCCAAGTGGGCGCCCCCTAGCCAGTCGGACGATGTCCTGCCACTTGCCATGTAGCCGCTAGCCCGGACCGCCACTCGGTCGGATCCGCACAACGACGAAGCCCCACACCCCAAGTCAAGTTTGGCCGCCTGATCGGGTGCAGGGCTTCAATCGCTCTTCTGGAGGAGACATTACCCCGCCCGCCTCGGGCGGTCACCTGGGACACGCCGCGAGTTCGGCGTCCCCGGGTGACCCGCCGCTGATCTTCGCGCGTGGCCGGCGCCGCTTGCGGCGGTGAGGCCACTGGCGGTCCCTGTAGACCGCCACTTGCCCGCTGCGGGTCTGACCAGGCCGTTGTCGGCGCCGATCACGGCGTTGCTGCGGGACGGGGACACTGACGGGCGGTATGCGAGCCGGTCTGAGGCGGTGCTGGCGACGGCGTTGGCGGCGGCGGGTGCCGGCTGGACTGAGGCCGGGTGGCGGGAGGTGCTGGTTGGTAGTGCGTTGGGTGAGTGGGCGCAGGTGCAGCGCCGCCGGACCGGTACCCGCCGGCACCGCAACCTGCGGGATGTGGAGCACCGGCTGGCCACCACCTGGGCCAAGGCGGCCCGCCGGGCCATCCAGCGGCCGCCGGTCGCCGACGCGGTCTCGGTACGCGGGGAGCTGGCGGCGGTCCTGGCCGCAGCCGACCGCAACCCGGGGGTGTGGCGGGGGGCGGCGGGGGTCAGTGACCGGGCGGTGCTGGCGGTGTTGGTGCAGATCGGGCTGGCGGCGTGCACGGTGACACCGTCGGCGTCGACCCGGCAGCTGTCGGAGCTGGCCAACATCAGCCCGGCGACCGCCGCGGTCGCACTGAGCCGGTTGCAAGGCCGCGGCTGGCTGCGCCTGGAACACCCGGCCGCCGGCACCCAGGCCGCCACCTGGCGGCTGGTCCGCCCGGACCCCCTCCAGCACCCCCCCGCGGCGGTCGAGCAAGTGTTGGAGGCGTTGCCGCCCCGACCGCTGCTGCCAGCCGGTGGCAGCGCCCGCGCCCACGATGCGTTCACCCACACCGTGCACGGCGGGCTGGGCCGGGTCGCCGCCCGCCTGTTCGACGTGCTGGACGACGGCGCCTACGGCGGGTTGAGCGTGCCGCAGCTGACCGCCCTGACCGGCTTGCACCCGCGTACGGTGCGCCGGCACCTGGTCGGGTTGCAGGCCGCCGGGCTGGTCACCGCCGGCGGCGGCGGCCGGACCTGGGCGCGAAGCCTGGCGGCCGGCGACCCGGAGCAGCTCGGCGGCGCGCTGAACGAGGCGGCGGTGCTGCTGGAGTGCACCGGGGTCACCGCACGCCGCCGCCAACGCCACCTGGCCCAGCGGGCAGCGTTCACCACCTACTGGACGGACTTCTCCGCCCGCCGCGGCTGGGCCGTGCAACGCGGGCTGTACCGCCCCGACCAACCCCAGCTCCCCCTCCCCCACGCCGCCTGACCCGGCGCCAACCTCCCCAGCATGACCCCTCCCCAGCACGACCCCTCCCCCACTCCCCTGCCCCGCTGTTGGGCTCCACCCCCTGCACACGGGCTCCTGGGGCGTCCGGACAGTCCCGCTCCCCACCCGTGCCCGTCGGGGCGGCGTGAGCCAGTCCCGAGCGCGTTCCGTGACGCCCCAAAGGGGGCTGTTGACCGCCGCCGGGCCGGGGCCGAGCACGGTCAGATCACTGACTGGCGTTGCAGACTCGATTCACGGTGGCCTGTTGGACCAGACCGGGCACTAGTCTCACGCCGCGTTCAAGACTCCTAGTGTCCGACTTGGTCCTTACTGCCCTGGCCACGGTGGGTGTCGCGGACCTGGGGCGAATCGGAGCACGCCTCGGGTCGTGCTGCGGTACCGGCGGCCTCGGCGAAGGTGGCTGCGTTATTCGATGGCAAGGCCCCTGGTTTTGGGGCCGCGGCAGCACAAGCACCGAAGGTGCGCGGGAGTCGCCGCGGAGTAGTGAGTTGCATGACTTAGCCGACGTGCGCTCACTCGGGTAGTTCGTTCGCAACCAGTTTTGGAGCCGCACCCGGAAACTGGCACGTCCAGGTGCCGCGGCAGAAGCGCCAGGGGGTGCCAGATGGTGCCTACACACGGGGTCTGTTGGGCTGTCGCCCGAGATCCCAGTGCCTCTGACGGCCGTCCGATGCTTAGCTGCGGCCGACTCGAGCCAATTTGCCGAGGCGACTCCTGACTGCAAGTGGACGCCGGCACCGGGGTCAGGCGGGCAGGAGGGTGAAGCTCGGGGTATGTGCGGGACGCACGACGGTGAAGTGCCGGCGGTCGAAGGTCGCCAGGGTGGTCAGGCCCAGGCGTTCGGCTAAGGCCACCAGCGAGGCATTGGTGCCGCCGAGGCCCAGGTCGGCGTAGCGCTCGGCCAGCTCAGCCATCCGCGCCAGGTCGGCGACGGTCAACACAGCCAGTTCGAGCTCGCCGGTGGCGATGCTGCGCAGGAACGTCGCCTTGGGTGCGGGGCCACCGAATTCATGCAGTAGATAGCAGGTCTCGGCCAGCACCGTCGGCGCGACCAGGAACTGGTCGTCGGTCTCGCGTAGCAGGCGGGCGGCGGCGAGGTGGTGGGTGTCGGCGGTGCGGGCGGCCGCGACCAAGACGTTGGTGTCGACCAGGATCACCCTCGGCCGAAGCCTCGCTGCAGGTACTCATCGACGCGCCGAGACACATCTGCCGGACCACTTTGGACCGAGCCGATGAAGGCGAATCGGCCGGGCTTGGCAGCCGGTACCGCGCGATCCGGCGACGGTGCGTCCAGCGTCGAGACGATGTGGAGTCGCTGACCAGGGCGTACGCCGTGCCGACGGAACTCCTCGGCCAGATCAGCCGCGTCCTCCGGGACCGTCAGGTCCCAACCGTCCACCGCACTCATGATCAACACTGTACCGTCGGGAGGAGCGCTAGGCCTAACGCCCGTGCTCGGCGAACCAGGCCACGACACCGTCAAAGCCGTGACGCTCTACATATTCGTTCAGGGCCTGGCGCAGCACAGCGCTGGCGCTGAGGTCGACCTCAGCCCCAGCGCCCGCTTCTTGAGCTCCGTGAGCTGGCCGTCCGCTCGGTCGTCAAGGTGAACTTGGGTCTGCCGAAGCCGGCTCGTCGTCGTAATGCGCAACAGCAGCGTCACCCGCCGTCACGGGGACGTCGACCACATCGGGCCGAACCGGCGGGCTGCCAGTTTCGCCGGTTCCGCAGGTGCGCTAGTTGCCATGGGTGGCGCTTCTGGGACCGTCGGCTCGTTGTTGACCAAGCTGGCCTTGGGGTGCTGAGGCTTGGGTACCTGGCAGGTGCGGCGACGCCGAGCCTCCAGCTCCTGCAGCCGCGGGGCGCCGCGAGGTCGCTATGAGCCCAGTTCGTCGTCCGGACCGGAATCGGTGGACGCCGGACCGGGCACGCGGGCTGGCTGATCGGTGGGGTTCATCTGCTGGCGGCACCAGGCTTGGAAGGACTCCGGGGTGCTGTGGCCGACCAGAGTCAGCGCGCGGGTGGTGAGTCGGTAGGCGTTGGGTCGTCCGGTGGCGGCCTGGTCGGTGCGTTGGGTCAGTAGGCCGCGGGCGGCGAGCCGGTCCAGCACGCTGGCGCTGTCGGCGCCGCGTCGCTCGTCGACGTCGCGACGGGTCGCCTCCCCCAAGTGCCCGACGATGACCAGAGTCATCACCGCCTCGGTGGTCAGGGTAGGGACAGCTTCCAGCGGCCGGATGCGTTCGACGGCCTGGGAGGCGTGGGCGAGCACCGTCAGCTCAATGGTGACGCCGTCATCGACCGCGGCGACCCCGACCGCTGCGAGCCGGTCGGCCAGCTGGGCCACCGCGGTGCGCACAGCGGTGGCGTCGGCCTGCAGCGCGGCGGCGGCGTCAGCGAGCTCAAGCCGGCCGGCAGTGATCAGCAGCCCTGCCACTGTGGTCAGGAACCGTTCCGACACAGAAGCCGGGGTAGCGGTGGGGAGCAGCGCGAGCGAGCTCGCCAGGTCAAGGCCCAGCGCCCGGCGGAGCTTGTCGTAGGTGGGCAGCGATGGGCTGCGCCGTCCGTTCTCCACCTCGTTCACCACCGTGCGGGACACCCCACTGGCCCGGGCCAACCGGGACTGCGACCAGCCCAGCTGCTCCCGGCGGGCGCGCACCGACCCCCCCAACTCCCCGGCGCCCCCCGAACCCCGCCCCGCTGCCGGCTGGGGTGGATCCGGTGGCATCAGGCCGCTCACCTGCACCAACCCGGCGACAGCCCGCTCACTAACGCAGACTAGCCACCTGCCCTCGCCCAACTGTCGCGCCACCTGAACAGAACCATGGTGGGCGAGCGCTGAGCATTGACTGAACCCAGATGTACCTCTGACTTGTCTGAGCCTGACTACCGCTGCAGAAGTTAAAGGTGAGCCGAGCCGGAGTTGTCAAGGGGTGGCTGGAGCACCTCGATGCGAAGTCGCTCGACCGGGGCCCCTCATTGCCACGGAACCGCGGCCGGCGTACCGGGCGGTGTCGCTGGTGCTGGCATGGTGGCAGTAAGATCGTTCGAACGAACGTGCGTTCCTGCGCCAGTGCGCAAGTGCGTCCGCACCAGCGCACCAGCGCACCAGCGCACCAGCGCACCAGCGCACCAGCGCACCAGCGCACCAGCGCACCAGCGCACCAGCGCACCAGCGCACCAGCGCACCAGCGCACCAGCGCACCAGCGCACCAGCGCACCAGCGCGCTGCCGCGCGCGAACGCACCCACGCGAAAACGCGCCCACCCACGCACCTGCGCGGCGTGTCGTAACTCGGTTCCCGAGCTCAGCCCTCCAACAGCCCTACGGTGGCGTCACCTGTATCGCTGGACGACGAAGGGGCCGCCGGTGAGTTACGCACTGGGAACTGCTGTCGCGGTCATCAACCGCAAAGGCGGGGTGGGCAAGACCACCCTGGCGACATCACTAGCGGCCCTGGCAGCTTCGAACGAGTACCGGACGTTGCTGGTCGATCTAGACCCGCAGGGGGACACCAGACTGGATCTCGGCTACCCGCAAGACGACGGCCAGGACCTGCTTGATGCTCTAGTGACGGACGGCAAGACCAAGCCGAAGGTCCTGACCGAGGTCCGGCACAACCTCGATGTTTGGCCCGGGGGGCTGGCGTTGGATGAGTGGGCGGGCATCGCTGCCGGCCGCCAAGGCCGAGCACAGAACGTGCACGGGTCCTTGCAACGACTCCTGCTGAAGTACGCCAGCACCTACGACCTGATCGTCCTAGACTGCCCCCCCGGGGACCCCGTGCTTCAAGTACAAGCGGCCGTCGCAGCCCGCCACGTGATCGTCCCCACCAAAACGGACGCTGCCAGCCTCGCCGGCTTGGCCGGGGTCGCCGCGCTGTTCGACGACGTGGCAGACCTCAACCCGGACATCGCACTGCTTGGCGTGGCAGTCATGTTCTCCAGCACGAACGCAACACGAGTGCGTACGGACGTAGCCAGCGAGATACGGCGCCTGTTCGGCGCTGACGACGTCCTCTTCACCAGCTTCGTGCGCCACAGCGAGGCATTGGCGCAGACAGTGCGCCGAGACGGCAAATTAACCTACGAAATTGCCGAGTCGGTCGACGCGCAACCTTCGTACTGGAAAGCACGACGCAAAGGCCTGACCGTCCACTCGTTACCCGGCAGCAGCAAAGGTGCCTCCGATGATCTGGTGGCGCTCGTATCGGAGATCTTGAACCGACGGGCCGAGGAGTTGGCGCTCACATGACAACAGAGGCAGCAGACCCCACAGCACCGCTTGCCGGGATGCGCGGGCGGTTGTCCGATGTACCGCGGCCGCCACGCGTCGTCATGCCCAACCCGGTACCAGCCTCGAACGATGCTGGCGCCAGCAGTCCGGCAACTTCCAGTCGCTCGCCGGAGGCGAAGGACCTGCGCCCACCGCTGACAGCGCAGCACGGCACTGGTGACGCATCAACGCCGGGGAGCGGCTCACAACATCCCGGCGCGCCGGGCCCGACCTCTCAACCGGTGGAGCCTAAGGCAGCCCTACACGACGCTCCGTTGGGCTCGCCGACCGGAGCGGCAGCCCAAGAGTTGCTCGGTGCCGCGGCACACCGGGGCTTTAACCGCGTCGTGCGGGATCTGTACGACGACCAACAGTGGGACGACGGGCTGAACATGACGTGGGCACTGCCACGGGCGGTGCGGGACACGGTCGCGCGTTTCGGCGTCGATGCTGGACTGGCCAACAAGCGCGCTGCGACGGCAGTGATGTACCTCGGTCTCCTTCAGTTGGGGCTCGAGGTTCGCCCCAACACCCCCGATGAAGAGCGGACTAGCCGGCGAAGAACCTGACCCGACTGGCCATTTGCTACCCGGCGCGCTGTCTCTACCCCTGCGCGAGCATCGCGCCGTGCGGTGCTGGTACCGGTTGAGCGCCGGCCGCCGCCAGCGGCGACGTCGTCCGGGTGCTGCACGCCACCGGCTTGGACAAGGTGCTGCCGCTGTACCCCGACGTCGCCAGCGCGCTGGAGCTGTGACACCGCACCCGGCTGCAGAAGATCAGCTGAGCGCGACGACACCGGGGTTCAGGCTCGGGAGCGCTTCGGGAAGCTCAAGGACCCGCCCGGATGCCAGCAGCCCCAGGGCGGGTGTGGACCGCTGCAGCGCACCCGGGGCAGGGACAGGCTGGTAAGCCAGCCGAGCAACCCACCAGACCAACGCGACAACCGGCACGGCGCGGCCCCTTGGGCCCGGCGAGGACTGCCTGCGGCCGGTTCAGCTTCCTTAAGGTTGCCCCCCGGATTGTGCGGGGCCGCTCCTCCCCGGGCAAGGGCGCCCAAGATCCTTCCTCGAGCGCTGCGCGGGAAGCTTCTTGGGCTTGTTCCCTGGCCCGGCGAGCCGCTGCGACCCCTCCGGGCGGCTTTGCGGCGGAGGGGTGAACCCACCGCCCTCAAGGCCGGGGGACACCGGCCCACCCGCACCCGCTGGTCGGGACGGGACATGGAGGCTCAGATGAGCACCAGCACACACACCAGCAATCGCCCCAGCAGCACAACCAGCACGACTGGCGGGCAGGACAAGCTCGCCGCGCTGCATGAGCAGATCAGCGACGGTGTCGCCGCGCTGGTGGAGTCTCAGGCGTGGCGGGCGATGCTGGACACCGCCGCGAAGTTCCACAGCTACAGCCTGGGCAACCTGCTGCTGATCGGCGCACAGGCGCCGCAGGCCACCCGGGTCGCCGGGTTCCGCACCTGGCAGAGCTTGGGCCGGCACGTGCGTAAGGGGGAGCGGGGCATCGCCATTCTGGCGCCGTGCACCTACCGGCCGAAGACGGCGAGCCCCGCGACCGACAGCACCCGCGAGCAGCCCCAGAACGAGCGCGGGGGACCGGCCGCCAGCGGCAAGCAGCTGCGGGGCTTCCGGGTGGTGCACGTGTTCGACATCACCGCGACCGAGGGCGACCCGCTGCCCGACGTCGCGCCGGTGCTGCTGAGTGGGCAGGCCCCGGCCGGCCTGTGGGAGGACCTCGCCAGCCAGGTGGCCGGGTACGGCTACGCCCTGGAGCGCGGCGACTGCTGCGGCGCCAACGGCTACACCGACCCGACCCGCCGGGTGCTGCGGATCCGCGGTGACGTCGACGAGGCTCAGGCTGTGAAGACGTTGGCTCATGACCTATTGACCGCACCAAGTCGGGTTGGTGAGCGTGGCCGTCCGGCTTGTGCGCAGCGGACTCGCCGGGCCGTGTTCCCTTGCGCTTCGGCGGGGTCGCTGACTGCTGGGCTGGGCTCCTCATCAACGTGGAGGAGCGTCGCTGTGACGAAGGCAGGAGAGAGCGACCCGTCGCGGGACGTGACGGGTTTGACGGTTGCCGCGCTCGGCGGGATCCGGGTAGTCGACGGGTTGCCTGGGGTGGCGGTGATCGATGCTGCCGGCTTGCCGGTGCCGGCGGTCGCCGATTTCCTGTGTTCGCTGCTGGCCAGCGGTGCTGCCGCCGGCAGTGTCCGGTCGTATGCGTTGGCGCTGCTGCGCTGGTGGCGGTTTCTGGCCGCGGTCGACGTGGCCTGGCAGCAGGCGAGTCGGGTCGAGGCCCGCGACTTCGTGCTGTGGATGCGGTTCACCGCCCGGCCGACCGTGGGGAGCGCGGTCGAGCGCAGCGGGTACGCGGCGGCGACGATCAACCACAACCTGGCGGTGCTGCGCGGCTTCTACGCCGACCGCATGGCGGTCGGGGACGGCCCGGTCGTCAATCCGGTGCCGGAGGCGGTCGGCCGCGGTGGGCAGCGGCCGGGCGCGCACGCCAGCCCGATGACGGCGCCGGAGCGACACCGCCGCGCGCCGCTACGCCAGAAGACGCCGGCCCGGCTGCCGCGCAGCCTGCCGGATCACCTGTTCGACGCGTTGTTCGCCGCGATGGGTTGCGACCGGGATCGGGCGCTGCTGGCCTTCTACATCAGCACCGGCGCCCGGGCGAGCGAGCTGCTGGGGGTCAGCCTGGACCGGGTCGACGTGGGTGCGCAGCGGATCGGCGTGCACCGCAAGGGCAGCGGGCGGCTGCAGTGGCTGCCGGCGTCGGCGGACGCGTTCGTGTGGCTGCGGCTCTACCAGCAGCGGCAGGAACCTCCGGCCGGGGAGGCGGCGTTGTGGCTGACCCGCCGTGCGCCGCACCGACCGCTGACCTATCCGGCGATGCGCCGGGTGCTGCAGCGGGCCAACGACCGGCTGGGCACCCGGTGGACGCTGCACGATCTGCGGCACACCGCCGCCTACCGGATGGCCCAGGATCCGCGGTTGTCGCTGACCGACGTGCAGTGGGTGCTCGGCCACGCCCAGCTGGCCACCACGCAGATCTACCTGCGCCCACGCGAGGACGAGGTGGTCGCCCGGGTGCTCGAGCACCACCGGGTGCTCGAGCACCACCGGGCGCGCCGGGCCGAGCCGGCGCCGCCCTCACCGCCGTCAGGCGGCTACCGCCAGGACTCGCTGCAGGAGCTGCTGGGGCAGGTCCGCGATGCCCGCTGAGACCACCGACCGCTCACCGGGCCGGGAGCACGTCGAGCAGGACGTCGAGCAGGACCGCTACCTCGATCCGATACCCGCACCGCGCGGCCGCGGCCCACGCACCGCCCGCCGCCCATCCGAGCAGCACGACTTCCGCACGCCGACACTGCCCACGCCGCAGCTGGCGCGGCCGAGCGTGTGGCCGGAGAGCACCCGCAGCCGGGGCGAGGTCCTGGCCGCGGTCGACGCGCTCGACGCCGGGCTGACGATCAAGGAGCTGCGCCGCCGGCGCAGCGGGGTTGAGCTGCTGCTGGACTGGCTGCAGAGCTTTCCCGGCGCGTCCTGGCAGCAGCGCTGGCAGACCGCCGGCGCGGACGCGGCCGGCTCGGACTGGGCCGACCTGGTCGACGTCGCCGGCCTGCTAACCGGCCGGGACCGCCGCGCCCAGCTGACCGGGGCGGTCGGCCGGCTGATCGTGCTCGGCGCACTGCGGCCGGGCTACCAGTGGCTGTATGCGCTGCGCTCGGGCAGCGTGCTCGAGCGGTTCCGCGCCCGGCAGGACCCGGAGGGGTTCGCCGCGCTCGATGTGCTGTTCGCCGCGGACGGGGCGCGGTTAACTCCGGCCGATCGCCGGCTGGCCTACTGCCAGCTGACCCGCATCCTCATCCACAACGGCGGCCGGCTCGCTGACATCACCGTCGCCGACTGCGTGGAGGCCTACCGGGCGCAGACCGGATACAGCCAACGCCAACACAGCTACTGGTACGTGCTGCTGCTGCGGGCCGGCATTCTGCCGGCGGGCAGCCCGCCGACGGTCTGGGCGGCCAGCCGCCGCGGGCAACTGACCGTCGAGGAGCTGGTCGACGGCTACGACGTGGAATGCCGCCCCATGCGGGACCTGCTCGTGGACTACCTGCACGAGCGGCAGGCCGGCATGGACTACGCCTCGCTGCGCCAGCTGGCGACCAAGCTGGTGCTGCTGTTCTGGCGCGACATGGAACTGCACGAACCGGGCATCGACTCGCTGCACCTATCCGAGCAGATGGCGCGGGACTGGAAGGGCCGGCTGGGCGAGATCCGCTACGGCAACCACCGGATCGGACAACGCCGCGAGGACCCGCACGCGATCCTGATGGCAGTACGGGCGTTCTACGCCGATGTGACCCACTGGGCGCTGGAGGAACCGGTCCGCTGGGGGCGGTGGGTCGCCCCGAACCCCGTCAGCGCCAACGACCTGCGCGAAATGGGCAAGCAGCGCACCCGCGCCACCGCCCGCATGCATCAGCGCACCCGCGCCCAGGCCTTCGTGCTGCCCGCGCTGGTCGGCGCCGCGGAGACCGGGCGGTGGACCGCGGCGCGGCTGCTGCAGTCCGCCTCCGCCGCCCGCCCCGGCGAGACCTTCCACGTCGATGGCGTGCAGTGGCAGCGCTCGGCGGTCGCCACCGGCCAGCGCGCCGCCAGCACCCGGCGACCCGGCGTCGTCTACGTCGACGACCCAGACGGCGGCCCGCGGCGCAACCTCACCCTCGCCGAGGACAACGCCTTCTGGACCTGGGCGATCGTCGAGGTGCTGCGGCACACCGGCATGCGCATCGAGGAGATGCTCGAGCTCACCCACCGGGCCTTCGTCGCCTACACCGTGCCTTCCACCGGCGAGGTGGTGCCGCTGCTGCAGGTCGTGCCCTCCAAGACCGACCGGGAACGGCTGCTCGTGGTCAGTCCCGAGCTGGCCGACGTGCTTGCCGCCGTGATCGCCCGGGTACGCGCCGGCCACCAGCAGATCCCGCTGGTGGCCCGCTACGACCACATGGAACGGGTGCACAGCCCGGCGCTGCCGTTGCTGTTCCAACGCTGGTGGGGCACCTCCCGGCACTGCCTGACCCACCACTTCGTGCGGGTGCTGCTCGACCAGTTGGTCACTGCCTCAGGGCTGACCGGCCCCGACGGCACGCCCATGCGGTTCTCCCCGCACGACTTCCGGCGCATCTTCGCCACCGAAGCCGTCGCCGCCGGCCTGCCGATTCACATCGCGGCCAAGATCCTCGGCCACCAGACGCTGGCCACCACCCAGGTATACGTCGCCGTCTACGACCAGGACGTCGTCGAGCACTACCGCGGCTTCCTTGCCCGCCGCAGAGCCGTGCGACCCAGCGAGGAATACCACGAGCCGACCGACGCCGAATGGGACGAGTTCCTCGGCCACTTCCAGAAGCGCAAGGTCGAGCTCGGCGTCTGCGGCCGCGCCTACGGCACCCCCTGCCAGCACGAGCACGCCTGCATCCGCTGCCCCATGCTGCGACCCGACCCCGCCCAGCAGCACCGGCTCGAAGAGATCATCGCGAACCTGCACGCCCGCCTCGCCGAGGCCCACACCCAGGGCTGATTCGGCGAGGTCGACGGCCTGGAAACCAGCATCGCCGCGGCCGACCACAAGCTCACCCAGATGCGCCGCAGCCAGACGACCAGCGACCTCGGCATCCCCACCGTCCCACCACCCGCAGCGCCCCGAACACAGCCATGACGCCGACGATCGGGATCACCCACCCGGAACGATCTTGGTGCGGAAAAGAGCTCGGGCACCTCGAGTGCGGCCACGTCACGGATCTGCCGACCTACCTGACCTGCCGCGGCCGGTGCGAGGTCGAGGCCGAGAGCGTCGCGTATTCCCTTACGTGGACAGCATGCGTTGCGCGACAGCCGCGCAGTGATCGCTGTGCTGCTGGGAGGCGCCACGATGAAGGTACGCAAGATCAGGTCCGATGGGCAGCTCGAGGTGGAGCTGCTCGACCCGGACGGGATCCCGGTCGAGGTG
>JAABUT010001902.1_pt1 | contig 21894 bp, 16 predicted proteins | sample 5559281 | NCBI WGS metagenome assembly JAABUT01 (sample SAMN10711880, study PRJNA513359) | rock metagenome | isolation source: Antarctica rocks | place: Antarctica: Victoria Land, Ricker Hills nord | collected 2016-01-04
ACGGCATCAGCCCGGTGGGCGCGCCCAAGCTGGCTGAGGCGGCTGGTCGGGCTGTGCTCGCGCGACGAGGTCTCGAGCCCGGTCACTACGTGCTCAACGTCGGGCGTCTCGTCCCGGAGAAGGCCCTCGACGGGTTGCTGCGCGCCTACCGGAACGTGCCCGGGGACATCCCGTTGGCCATCGCGGGCACCGGGGACGAGTCAAGTGAGTTCGTGCAGCGGCTTCGAGCCCTTTCGGCGGTGGACCCACGGGTGCTGATGTTGGGCGCGGTGCACGGTGCCGAGCTCGACACCCTGTTCCGCGGCGCGCTCGCCTTCGCGCAGGTGTCACGGCTGGAGGGCCTGCCTCTGGCGCTTCTCGAGGCGGCGGCGTACGCACGGCCGCTGATCGTCAGCGATATCGCCCCTCATCTCGAGGTGATCGGCCAGGGTGGTCCAGGAAGTCGCAGTTTCCCCGTGGGCGACGAAACGGCCCTCGCCGAGACGCTGAGGGTCGTGCTGACGAATGCCGACTCCGAGGGCGTTGCGGCGCGCGGCGTCAGCACCGACGTGCTCCGTCGCTATGACTGGGAGGCGATCACGGAGGCGACGCTGCGCGTCTACCGGGGGCTCGCGGTCGCCACCGACGTCATCGACCTGCGCGACCCGGCACGGGAAGTTGCTGCTGCCCAGGTCTGACCTCAGCCATCCCAGCAGCAGCGCGGGTTACGGGTGCGGCGGCCCCGCTCGCCCCTGTCGAGCACCTGGTCCCAGCAAGCTCCTTAGCAGTCGCACATCGCGTTTGCTCGGCATCCCTGACGAGGTGGTTGGCGGGCGCGTATGGAGACCTCGCGCCGTCGGCGACGGGCCGGGCCGAAGCAGCTCGCCTTCCGGTGAGGGAGACACGAGGTTCTCGGGGCGACGCGCTTCCTCGCCCGGGGTCTCGGGCAACACCGGCTCGGGCATTGACTGCACGGGCGCGAGGGGGTCCCACCGTGCCGGCTCGGGCAGTGCCGGCTCGGGCAGTGCCGGCTCGGGCAGTGCCGGCTCGGGCAGTGCCGGCTCGGGCAGTGCCGGCTCGGGCAGTGCCGGCTCGGGCAGTGCCGGCTCGGGCACCGCGGTGTCCCAGGAGGCAGGCTCGTGCGCTGGCATCTCCGACGCGGCCAGATCGCTCGAGTTTTGCTCCCGGGTGAGGACCTGCTGCGTGGCGATCCTCCCAACTGCAGCGTCCAGCGCTGCCGGCTCTGCGGCCGCTTGCCCAGGCCGTGCCGCCCGAGCCCGCCTGCGGGAGTCGACGAGCGCGAAGAGCAGGAACCAGAACACGATCACGACCACGGCGGCGGCCAGGCCCGCACGCACCGTCGTACTGCGTTCAGAACGCAGCACCGCGCCGCCGGAGAGCAGGACGGACGGCGTGCTAGCGGAAGCGAGCCTGGTCTGCGCGCTGACGAGTTGGCCGTAAAGGTTGTTCACGACCATCTGCCCGGCGTCCCGTCGGGTCACCACTCGGCTGTAGGTGGGGCGCTGCGCAAGCTGGCGCTGGTAGGTGGCAGTGGCCACAGCGAGCTGCTGCCGCAAGGCGGCTGTCGGCGCGGCATCGACCTGTGCTTGCAACTGCGCGATGGTGGTGCTGCTCTGCTGCAGGGAGACGACGAGGTCGGGCGTGCCGTTCGTAGCGGCGAACTCGTCTACCGATTTCTGCGCGGCGTCGACGGCGGCCTGCGCGCTGTTGAGAGCGGTCTGCACCTGCGTGACGCCTTGTTGCGCCCTCGAGATCAAGGTGGCCGTGGCCAGTGCTGGGGCTCCCCGGGTCGCCACGTCAGGCGCATCTGTGATCATGCGAAGCACCAGGCTCGGGTCTCCCGACGCGTGGCTGACGGAAACGTCCCCAAAGTCGGACGGCGGCAAATCGCTTGCCCGCGAGGCCGCCACCACCGTGTCTGCGAAGGACACCCGACGCGCGAAGTCGGTGGTCGCGCTGTTGGCGCTCTCGCCGGAGTCGACCCCGAGCGCCTGATCCAGGAAGACGACCACCTGGTTCTCGTACTGAGCCGGCCGACCGTGCACGAGCACGGCAGCACCGGCAGCAGCAGCGGCGGCGAGCACCACGAGGATGGCGATGCGACCGACAGTGAGGCGCACCAGGCCGAGCAAATCCACGCGCGCTCCTTTTCGGTGGGGCCACTCCCGTGCGCGCGATCACGCTACCGGCCTCTGGCAGGCCTCGTCGGCGGGTATCGTGCGCAGTGTGAGCGCTTCGTCACTGCGCGCTTCCGCGGTAAGCCAGTCTGCGACAGGTACGTCGTCCCGTAGCGCCCGTCGAGTGGTGAGCACTTCCTCCTCGCTCTTCGTGGCTGGCCTCGTGGTCGCGGTCGCCGTCGCGGCCGGTGTCGCCTATGGGACTCGGGGTGCGGTCGCGGTCTCGATCGCCGCGCTCGCGATTGCCGTCGTCGGCGGCGTCGGCATGGGCGTCTTGGCCCTCGCGCGCTTCGAGACCTTCCTCGTGGTGCTGCTTGCCGTGCGCCCGTCCCTGGACGCCCTCAAGGGTGACAGTGGTGGCGTGCTCTCCCCCGGTGTCGCGGCGGGCGGCGTCTTCCTCCTCGCGGCCGCCCATTGGCTCCTCTCTCTTGCTCGCGCAGGGACCCTGGTGCCATTCAGCCGCACTAGCCGGGCGCTCGCCGTGCTCGGCGTCGCCTCGCTGGTCTCGGCGGTCGGCTCACTGGATCCCGTCGAAAGCCTGACCTCGGCCTCGAAGATCTGCTCCGGCCTCTTGATGATCGCGGTCGTCGAGCAACTGGCCCGGCAGCGGCCCGATGCGCTTCCTCGGCTGCTCGCCGCAGCGCTTGCGAGCCTCTTGGTGCCGACGTTGCTGACCATCCAGGAGGCCGGCCGCAAGGGCGCGGAAGCCCGGCTGTCCGGTGGCTTCGTGCACCCCAACGCGCTCGCGGAGTACGTCGTGACCGTCGGGTTGGTAGCCGCCGCGATCGCCATTGCGTCGACGGGTGCGCGCCGCCAACTCGCCGTCGTCACGTTCGCCGTCGCCGTCCTGCTGTTGCTGGGCACGCAGGCACGGGGCGCGTGGATCGGTTTCGCGGTGGGAGTGGTGCTCATCGCGGCGCTGGTGGATCGCCGACTCGTCATCGTGGCGGCGCTCGGCGTCGTGGTGCTGGTGACCGCAGTTCCCGAGGTGACGGCACGGTTCAGCGACTTGTCCCAGCAGCGGCAGTATGGCCGCGGCGACCCTAATTCCTTCGCCTTCCGCCTGCGCTACTGGGGCGAGATCCTGCCGCTGGCAAACTCCAGCCCGATCACCGGCATAGGCATCGACCGCGTGCGCGACGAGAGCGGTGAGGGGCTGCAACCGCACAGCACCCCGGTGCAGGTGTACGTCGAGAGCGGCGTCTTCGGCGCGGGCGCCTTCCTCGCCGTGGTCGCGTTGCTCGTAGCCGACCTGCGGCGGGCGCTGCGGCTGCGCTCCCGCCTGCACGGGATCACGCGCGGGACGGTGGTCGGCGCGAGCGTCGTCGCGGCGGCCTTCGGCTTGCAGATGCTCACGGACAACCTGCTGACGCAGGCACTGCAATTCTGGTTTCTCGGCGTGCCCATTGGCTGGGCTCTGGGGCAACTGCCCGCCCGGGCGCGATCCGCCCGCGTCACGGTCTGACAGTGCGGATCCTGCAGGTCGACAAGTTCCTGCGGCGCCAGGGCGGTGCGGCCAGCTACATGCTCGACCTCGCCGCACTGCAGCGCGACGCGGGCAACGTCGTGGAGTTCTTCGCCATGGCCGATCAACGCAACGAGCCGGCGCGCTATTCAGCCGACTTCGCTCCTCACCTCGACACCGACCCGCCGCCACCGGGGCTCCGGGCGCAATCGGCCGCGGCCGCGCGCATGGTCTGGAACCCCCCGGCCGCGCATGCTCTCGATCGCGTGGTGAGCAACTTCCGACCTGATGTGGTGCATCTGCACAACATCTATCACCAGCTCTCACCGTCGGTGCTGCGACCTCTGCATCGACGCGGGATCCGAGCCGTCATGACGCTGCACGACTACAAGCTGGTCTGTCCCACGTACAAACTGCTCGACCTCGAGGGGCCCTGCACGCGTTGCCTGGATGGACACTTCCGGCACGCAGTGGAGCGCCGCTGCAAGGACGGGTCGCGGGCTGCGAGTGCTGTCCTCGCCGCGGAGACGGCGATCCATCGCAGGCTGGGCTTGTACGAGGGGATCGCTGCGTTCATCGCCCCGTCCAGGTTCTTGCAGCACCTGCTGGGAGAGTCGGGAGCGTTCGCTGGCCGCGTGCACCACGTGCCGCACTTCATCGACCTGGAGCGGAGCCCCCGCCGCACGGGCGCGGGCGGGGGCGTCGTCTTCGCGGGGCGGCTGTCTCGCGAGAAGGGCGTCGACGACCTGGTGCGGGCAGTCGGCGCCATACCTCGAGCGACACTCGCGGTGGTCGGAGACGGTCCAGAGCGGGGCAGCCTGCAAGCCCTGGCGGAGCAACTGGCGCCGGGACGTGTCTGCTTTCACGGCTTCCTCTCCCGTGAGGCAACGCTCGCCATCGTCGCCGAGTCGCGAGTCGCGGTCCTGCCGGCGCGCTGGCACGAAAACCAGCCGATGTCGGTGCTTGAGGCCATGTCCTGCGGAGTGCCCTGCGTGGTCACGTCTCTCGGCGGCGCGCCCGAGCTTGTCGAAGAAGGGGTGACCGGGCGGATCGTGCCACCCAACGACCCAGCGGCGCTGGCCGACGCCCTGCGTCAGCTGCTGGCCGAGCCGGCGCTGGCCCGGGGATGGGGGGAAGCCGGCCGCGCCGTCATCGCCGAGCGTTTCAGTCCTGCCGAACACTTGCGGGCGCTCGACGAGCTCTACAGCCGCTGAACCAGGTCAGAGCTGGCGCCGCCAGAACCCCGCCCCGAAAGTGCCGACGACCACCCTGCCCCGGACGGCCGGGTCGAAAGCCACGGTGGCGATCCGGAGCATCGGCAGCCCCTCGTTGCGCTGGCGCCAGGTCCGGCCGCCGTCCACGCTCTCCCAGAGACCGCCGGCGGCGACGACGTCGTGGAAGGGATGGTCGAGGTCGACGGCCACCAGGTGCGCCGGGTCAGCCGGATCGCCCGCCGCGTCATAACTGTAGCGGTCGGGCCGCAGCAGCACCCAGCTGCGGCCGGCGAGGCGCCAGAGACCACCCTGGCCCGTGCGCCACTGTGTCACCAGCAGGTCGCCGGCCGGCAAGGCGGCTGCGCTGAGTCGCCCCGCTCCTGGTGCCGCCGCCGGGCTGCCGGGCAGCAGCTGCCAGCTGAGGCCGCCGTCGGAGGACTGGTGCACACCGTCGCTGGCGAGCGCACTCAGCATGTGTCCGGTGCCCACGGCCAGGGCGCCCCAGCCACCGCTCGGACCGGCCGACCAGTGCGCCCCGCCGTCGATCGATCGATAGGCGGTGCCGCCGACTGTCGCGACCAGCACGGAGCCTCCCGGCAGCACCGCGACGCCGCCGGGCTCCGGCGAGGACCGGCTGCCGCGGGCTGGAAGACCTGCCGGCGCACCGTCGGCGAAGGTGAAACTGACGCCCCCATCGTGGCTGACCGCGACGCCCCCGAAGATCCCCTGCTGGCCGAGGAGCACTGCCAGCGTGTCACCGTCGAGCGCGGCGTCGTACGCCCCGCCGAAGTGGTCGTGCGTTCGCAGGGGGCGTGCCCAGCTCACACCACCGTCTTGGCTGAGCAGCAAGGCTCCGCCATCCAGGGCGGTGGCAACGATCCGTCCGGGATGCGCGGGGTCCAAGAGCACCCGCGTGGTCACGAGCCCGACCGCGCCCCGCCCCCGCGAACGACCCCCCGGAAGATCGTCCGCGGCCGCGTCGGCGAAGGACGCACCTCCGTCGGTGGTCTGTAGCACGCTCTCCGCGGTCCCGACCAGCAACCTGCGCCCGTCGGACGGGTCGGCCGCGAGCACCTCGCCCGACAGACCGGTGTCGTAGGCCTTGCCGGGCACGCGTGCGGCCGTGTCGAGCACCCGCTGCCAGGTCCGGCCCCCGTCTCCGCTGCGGAACACTCCCGCCGTGTAGTAGCCCGCATCGGATGTCCAGACCACGCCGGGGCTCGCGGCGGAGGCCGCGAGGGCCTCGTAGTGGGAGCGGACCCCCGCGTCGGCGTCGACGTGCCGCGAAAGGCCGGTGTCCGAGGCGACCCACGTCGCCCCGCCGTCTTCGGAACGGTAGACGTCACCAGGCGTGTTGCCTCCCGAGCCGTCCAGGGCAGCAAGGAGTGTCTCCGGCGACCCGGGCAGCACCAGGACGTCCCGCACCTCCCCGGACGGCAGTCCAGTGCCGTACGCCGACCAGGTGCGCCCGCCGTCCGTGCTGCTGAATATGCCGTGATGTTCCACCGCGGCCAGCAGCCCCCCCGGCACCCGAACGATCGCCACAACGTTGCGCGGGTCGGAGCCCACGGGGGGCAGCTGGCCGATGCGCTGCCAGCTCGTTCCGTCGTCGCGCGACTCCCAGACGGAACCCCAGTCCGGAGAGCCCGCCGAGCTCCACCCGCGATGGGAACCGCTGAGGGCGGTGAGGTGCGCAGCGTTGGAGGGATCGATCAGAACTTCTTGAATCGGAACCGAATAGGAGCCCCCGGAGAACGGCGGCATCCCGGCTCGTGCACTCACCCAGGTGTGGCCACCGTCCAGGGAGTGCACCGGCCCGCTCATCGTGCCCGCCCACACCTCACCGAGCGCGGCGCCGAAGCTGAAGGATGCGATCTCCTGTGACGGCAGCCCTGTGCCCGGCTGCCACGACCGGGTCCCGTCGGTGCTGACAGCGATACCGGTGAGGTCACCCCCCACGAGCACGTGCTGGGCATCGCGTGGGTCTACGGCGAGGTCCGTGACCTGACCACCCACGCCAGGCTCCCCCAAGTTGTTGAAAGCTGTCCCGACTGCCGGCGGGCGAGCTGGCGGTGGCGATAAGAACGCCCCTGAAGGGCGCCGCCGGCGTGTCGAAGTGGCGTTTGCAGTTGGCGCGAGGCCGGTGGCGCGGGGGCCCGGGCGGGGCTCAGGCCGCGCTGTTGGCAGCGGCATCCCGAAGCGGGTTGGAGGAACGGAACCCGGGGTTCGCGCAGCGGTCGACGCGGACGTCAAACCATCGGGTTTCGGCGCTTCGGCCGGTGACGTTCCGCCCGAATCACGAGAAGACGACGTCGCTATGTGGATGGGAGCCGTCGCAGCGGAACCGACGACAGGGCGCGGGATCGCACTGTGGTCCGGCAGGACGATTACCCCGATCACACCGGCGCCGCCTACCAGTCCCTGAGCGACTACGAGGCCAAGGACGAATCGCCGACTGTGCCCCGTTACCTGCATCAAAGACCCTCCACACGATCGAGCCGCAAAGTTCCGCGAACGCTGCGCGTCGAGCCTAGAAGGCGGCCGGCAGGACGGTTCCACCCGGTAGCCTCCATCGGTGCCCGACGTCGCGGCGGGGAAGCCCGCGGCTGAAGAGGCCGCACGTCGCCGGTGGCACATGCATCGGAGTCCCGTCCTCGCTTTGCTTGTGGTGCTGTTCGCCGTGCTCGTGGCGACCGATCGGCTCTTCTGGCAGCCGTCTACGGACGCCAACGGGCCCGTTGACGCGATCGTCGTTCTCGGCGGTGAAGGCCCTCGCATTCCCCGCGCGGTTGAGCTGGGCCGCCGGCTCAAGCCACTGGCCCTCGTGGTCAGCGGCGTGGAGCACATCCAGGTATGCCGCAACATCAGCGGCGCCGCCGGTGTACCCACGTCCTGCTTCGTTGCTTCGCCCTCCTCAACGCAAGGCGAGGCCCGCGAGGTTGCTCGCCTCGCCGTCCGCAACGGCTGGCGCTCCCTGCTTCTCGTCACAACTACGGAGCAGGCCGTTCGCGCCCGTGTCCGCGTCGAACGCTGCTGGTCCGGCGACCTCGCCGTCACGACGGTGCCGTTGCCGACAGGGGCTGCTCTTCGCGCGACGGCCTACGAGTGGGGTGCCCTCGCGAAGGCCGAGCTGTGGCAGCGCGGCTGTTGAGTCAGCGGGGGCGACCGGCAGCACGGGCGGCGCGGCGGAACTCCAGCCAGCCCGGTAGGGCACCGATTCCGACCTGAATCGGACGGGCGAGCCGAGCCGCGATCAGGCCTAGGCGGCCGCGGCGCGCCAAGGGGCTGAGGGTGCGCAGCCGCGCCGTGCCTGGGAATAGCACCGTGCGCAGGACGTGGCCCCGCTGGCCATTCCGCGACCCGGCCTGAAAGCGGGCGAATGCCAGCCCGGCAGGTGAGGCACCCAGGAGACGCATCTGCAGCTCCACGTCCCCTCCGCCTGCCGCCTCGGCACTACGACCGGCAGCCACGAGCGTGGCAGCGTCGGGGTGCAGGCGGAGGGCGCCGACGACCGCGGCGCTGCAGTCGAGAAGGTCTGCGCGCGCGAGGGCGCGCGCCCAGACGTCAGCGTGCAGGGCGTCTAGTGCCAGAGTGAGGTCGCGGGCGGCCTTGACATCGGTGCCGCTCGCAGCCCGGTGCAAGGCAAGATGGACCGTCCGGTCCGGGATGCCGAGCACCGCAACGACGCGCCCCCCGACCGTGAGCGCATCGCGTCCCTCCCACAGCAACTCGAAGGCCTCGTCGGCCGGCCGTCGAATCCCCAGCAGCCTTTCATGCAGGTCCATGACCGCACCCCCGGCGCCGACCAACGTCCACTCGTGCGACATCGCCGGCGTCCGGTCCCGAGGAGGCACGGCGTGCCGGAACCCCAACTCGCCGAGGACCGCAAGGGCGACGTCGACGTCGCGGGGTGCCACGAGCAGGTCAACGTCGACGTAGCCACGGGGCAGGCCGATGGGCTCGTAGAGCCAGGTCGCGATGGCCGCACCCTTGAGCAACAGCACCCGGACGCCACGAGCGCTGATGGCCGCCGTGGCGCGTGCCGCCCAGGTGTCCAACCACAGTCCGCGAACGGTGGAGGACAGGTCGACCGTGTTCGTGCTCGCACTCCAGGTCTGGGGGCTCACATTCCCTCCCCCGAGCGGCCAGCGGTCGCCTCACGCGACCTTAACCTCTGCGCCGGTGTTCGCCACCCGCTGCCTCGTCGATGGCCTGCGTCCTGGCCACGTCCAAAGGCGAGTACGGCGGCAGGGTCAGGGGCACACTACTGCGCGACCGTCGTGGAGGAGCTGGCGGGAGCCGGCGACGTCACCCACCGTGGACCCGCTATTGAGCACCTGTGGCCGCCTCTGCTGAAGGGACCCTCACGTGGCCAGCACCGGGAGTAAGGCAGGGGGATGCCGAGTTCGTATGCTCGCGTCAGCTGTTGCAGGCCCAGAGCCTCTATCCGCACCAGGGGTGAGTTGTGACAGGGGTGAACGTGGGTAGTGGCGTGCGCGCTGCGCCGCAGGCTCGCCACGCGCCGCGCAAGGCGAGCTGGCCCGACAGCCTGATGGCCGCGGCGCGAGCGGATTTCAGCTCGGGCCGGCACGACCGCGCTCTGCAGCATCTCCGTGCATCGGTCGAGGCAGCCGACGACTTCGCCGGCTGGATGGCGGCCGCTGGTCTGCTGCGGCGATTGAAGTCTGCTGGCGCCGGCGCGGGGAGGCACATCCGGGTGGCCGTTCTTGGGAGCTACACAACATCCCAGCTGTCTGCCCTGCTCCCGCTGGCGGGGCTGACCTGCGGCCTGGACATCGAAGTCTACGAGGGCGGCTACGACCAGTTCCGCCAGGAGATCTTCGATGCGGCGAGTGGGCTCTACGCCTTCGGCCCGGACGTGGTCGTGCTCGCGGTCCACGCGGGCGACTTGGGCGCATCCACGACTGCATCCCCTGAGGCCGTCCTGGAGGAGCAGGTGAGCACGTGGAGCGTGCTCTGGGACGCCATCGCGCGTCACAGCACCGCCAGCATCGTTCAGCATGCCTTTGTCGCGCCCGCACCGGAGACGTTGGGGAATGCGGCGCTGCGGGACCCCAGCTCGCTATCACGACGTGTTCACGCGCTGAATGCCCGGTTCGCCGACGTCGCGCCAGCGACGGTGTCCTTCGTCGACTGCGACCAGCTGGCCGCGAGCGTGGGCAAGCAGACGTGGTTCTCGCCGCGCTACTGGTACACGGCCCGCCAGGCGGTGTCGCTCGCGTGTATCCCGCTCCTGGCCCGCCACACGGCGGCCGTGATCGCGGCCAGGGTGGGGACCAGCCGCAAGTGTCTGGTCCTCGACCTGGACGGCACGCTGTGGGGGGGCGTGCTCGGCGAGGACGGCGCGGACGGCGTTGTCATGGGCGAGGGGGCGACGGGTGAGGCCTTCTCCGCCTTTCAGCGTCAGGTCAAGCAGCTCAAGGAGCGCGGCGTGATCCTCGCTGTGTGCTCCAAGAACAACCCCGCCGACGTCGACGAGGTCTTCGCGCGGCGAGCAGAGATGGTGCTGGCTCGCGACGATTTCGCGGTGCTGCGCGTGGGCTGGGAAGACAAGCCCAGCCAGTTGCAGGCGATCGCGACGGGCCTGAGAATCGGAGTGGACAGCCTGGTTTTCGCCGACGACAACCCGGCGGAGTGCGAGCTCGTGCGGCAGCTGCTGCCCGACGTCGATGTCCTCGAGCTCCCCGCGGAGCCGGCCGAGTACGGCCGTGTGCTCGCCTCTTACGCGCATTTCGAGTCGCTACCGCTGACCCACGAGGACCGGGAGCGCGCGGCGTCGTATCAGAGCAGGGCCCACGCTGCCGAACTCGAACAGAGTTCCTCGTCGTTGGAGGAGTTCTGGCGGAGCCTGCACATGAGCATGACGGTGGACCGATTGGCCGACGCGACGACCGCCCGGGCGGCCCAGCTGATCGGGAAGACCAATCAATTCAATTTGACGTTGCGTCGGCACACGACGGCGGAGGTCGAGGCTATGGCAGCGGACCCGGCCTGGGTCGGGTTGTGCTTCCGGCTGGCAGACCGCTTCGGCGACCACGGCTTCGTGGGGCTGCTGTTGGCGCACCAGGAGGGTGACCTGCTGAACATCGACACCTTCCTGATGAGTTGCCGCGTCATCGGGCGCACCGTCGAAGATCAGATGCTCAGCGTCCTCGTCGGGGAAGCGCAACGGCGGGGATGCACCAGCCTGCGCGGCCACTTTCTGAAAGGTCCCAAGAACGATTTGGTGTCCGGCCTCTACCCCCGGCTCGGATTCAGCGATGCGGAGCCGTCCACCCTCGGTCTCGCCGACGAGGATTGTGCGTCCTATGTGCTCTCGCTGGACCGCGCCTGTCCCTCGCCGGGCTTCATCTCCGTCGTAGCAGACGGCCTGGTGCCCTCCTCATGACCCTGGACGACCGATTGGTCCAGATCTTCCGCGACGTCCTAGAGGACGACGACTTGATCCTGCACGAGGCGATGAGCGCGGCCGACGTACCTGGCTGGGACTCCCTCGCCACCGTCAACCTCATGTTCGTCGTCGAGCAGGAGTACGACGTCACGTTCGCCGACGAGCAGTTTGCCGGCTTCCCGAGCATCGGCGCGCTACAGCTCTTCCTGGACAACGCGACACGCTAGCCAGATCCCGGTGGTCATGGATGCAGCTGGCGCAGGGTCAGCCGACGGTCCCCTCCGTGGTGATGAGCCTGGCGGGCGCCGCGGACACGACGCCACCCACTGGCACGCTGCGCAGCACCAGCGCTCCCGGGCCGATGCGGGCGCGGGACCCGATGACCACCTTTCCAATGATCATGGCTCCGGGTCCCACTTCGACGTCGTCACCGAACACCGGCACGCCGACGCTGCCGTCCGGCCCCCGCTGCTCGCCGATGGTCACCGATTGACGCAGCACGCACCGAGCACCGAGCACCGTCTTCGGGTGCACGACCAACGCGTCGCCGTGAAGGAGCACCAGGCCCGGCCCCGCCTGCACCTGCACGGGGAGTTCGATCCCGTAGTAGAGCCGGGTGAGAACGCGGTAGAGCACCACCAGCGCGCGGGCGACGGCTGCTGGTCGTACTCGTCGGTGGGCGAGCTGGGCAGACCGGAACAGCAGCAGCACGAGCTGAGATTCAGGCGAACCACGGTTGGCCGACCAGTCCTGCAGCAGCGTGCCCACGTCTCCCCCGCCCATCATTCGCCGCTGTTTCGCCTCATCACCCTAGTCGTCGTCCCTGCCGGTGGTCCGTTGAGTCGCCAGCTACCGGTTGATCAGCGGCGACGCGGTCGAGCCGGACTGGAAGGTTGGGGACGATCGCGGGTTAGGGCGCGGCGGGCACGACGGTGACGCGAGTTGTCGTCGAACGGGAAGGCGATCACTCCAAAGATGCTGCTTTGGATCACGTAGGAATTGAACCGACGGCACACCAACCCCCTCACTCTCACTCTCACTCCAGGGACAACCAGGATGTCCTCCGCGTCGCAATACAGGTGACCAACAACGGCGCCCGAGTTCGCCGAGGAGCACCATGGACCCGTGGACGAGATAGGCGCCCGGAACTCCTCGCACATCTGGCGGTGCCGGCCACCTCGTCCGGGCCGGGCGGGTCCCAGCTCAGGCGGTGTGCCGGTCCGGCGGTAACGGGAGACTGCTCGTATGGGCGCCACACGCAAAGGCCGCAACGGGGAGGCCCGCAGGTGAGCCGCCGGCTCTTCGTCCTGGTGGGGCGGCACATCGATGTGGAGGCTGTCAGACAAGCACACGCCCTCGGCGAGGCTCGCGACGACTCGCCATACGGTCTGTCTGGTCTCGAGGCGCTGGGCTGGCAAGTCAGCTGGTCGGCACCGAGCGCCGGCATCTCCTTTGTCGCCCGCGTGCTGCGCCGGATCCTCGGGTTCGATCTGGTGCACGCCTGGCGGCAGCGGGCAGCCGTGCGGGACGCGGACGTGCTCTACGCCCATGAGGACCACGACAGCCTCGCGCTCTGCCTGGCGGCTCGGCTGGGTCGCAACACGCGTGCCCTGTGCCCGAACGTCATCTGGGTGGCCACCCGGTGGCCGGCGTGGGGACCGCTGCGTCGGCTCCTGGTACGCCACTTGCTCGCCGTCGCCCCCCGTGTCGTGGTGAACAGCACGAGCAACGTCGCTGCGCTGCGTGGCCTGGGGCTGCCACCCGCGGCCTATGTGCGTTTTGGGGTCGAGCCGGTGTCCGCACCAAGCGCACCGCCCGCCAGTGACGAGCCGGCGCCTGATCTGCTGATCGTGGGCAACGACCCATATCGAGACTGGCACCTGCTACAGCAGCTGACCGACCGGCTGACCGACCTTCGGGTGCTGCTGGTGACGGGCCGACCGCCACAGTTCGTCCCCGGCCCGCACTGTGCCGTGCGCGCGGTGCGCGACCCGCAAGAGCTGGCCTGGCTGTACGCCCACAGCGGCGCCTGCCTTGTGCCGCTGACGCAGAACTTCCATGCCAGCGGCGTGACCGTCGTGCTGGAGTCCTTGATGGCCGGGGCCCGGGTGGTTGTGACGGACACTGGGGGCCTGCGCGATTACGCGACGTCGGAGCAAGTGTCGTTCGTGCCCGTCGGAGACGAGCCGGCCTTCGAGGCGGAGACCCGGCGGCTCCTGGCGGGCGACCGACAGCCGGGGCCGGTCGAGGTCGACCAAGAATTCACCCGGGCGGCATTCCTGCGACGGTTGTCGCAGGTCTTCGACGAGGCACTGGCCCTGCGGGCCCCAAACTCGAGGCCGGCCCGACAAGGCGGCAGCGGCCTGACCAGGCTCAGGCGCCAGCCTCTATGACGCGCAACATCCCATTGGTGGCGTTGAGGCCCTGGCGTACTGCCTGGTCCATGTTGATGTAGGTGTAGGTCGCAAGCCGCCCCGCGAGGAAAGCCTTGGGCCCGAACTCCTCGCGGAACAGCTGCTGGTAGAGCTGGGCGAGCCGACGGTTCTCCCCCTCGACATCGTCCACTGGGTAGTGGCGCACCGGCGCCCCGGGGAACTCCTCCGACACCACCGTGCCGAGCTGCTCCTGGCCACTCATCCACTTAGTCTCGATGCGGCGGGTGTAGCGCTGGTCGAGACCGGGATGATTGACCACGCCACACGGCAGGACGTGGTCGACGCCGGGGAGGTAGCGGTTGACCAGGTGCACGCCTCGCCACGTCAGCGCGCCCAGCCGTTCCTCGAAAAGTTCATCGAGAGGCGCAGTCACGAGCACCGCGTCGTACTCCCCTGTCCAGCCGGCGATGTCCTCCGCAGTGGCTTTCACGCCCATCATCACCTCTGTATCGGCCAGCAGTCCATCGATAAGGGTCCCGTAGCCGCCGACCGGCCAGCCCTGATGTGGGTCCCGAAAGAGGTCGGTGTAGCCATCGTCACGCAGCTCGATCCGCCGCGGCGCCCACTGCGACGTCAGTGCCCGCGGCTCGACACCCCACTGCTTGAGGGTGTATGGCGCGATGAACCACTCGTACAGCGTCGGCCCCATGAGACCGACGACCCACGACTCGAAGTTGCTTGGGTCGGGTTGGACGGGTAGGCCGTCGAGCTCCGCCCGGATCGCGGCCCACTCCGGCAGTTCCTTGAGCTCCTCGACCTGGGGCGGCCAGCTGAGCAGGCGGCCGTTGACCTCGGTCATCACCCGGTGCCGGTACGGCCGAAAGGTCGAAAACCGCCGGACGAAGTCCCAGACCTCGGTATCGGTGGTGTGGAAGATATGCGCGCCGTGGACCTCGTAAAGGATCCCGTTGGCCTCGGCCGGACGCAGCTGCCCGCCCCAGTGTGACGCCGCCTCCACCACCTCGACGTGCACCCCGGACTCGGCGAGCTGCCGGGCTGCGGTCGCGGCCGCCAGGCCGGATCCGACTATCAGGGCGCGGGGCATCGTGTCTCCGTGGTCTCTTGTTGATCACTGGTTCCGCGATCGAGGACGCCCGGCCCCGATGTCGAGAGCCATCGTGGCATGTGGACCAGCCGGAGGCGCCCCTGTCGACAGCAGCATGGCTCAGGATGGATCAGCCGCACGGCCGGCAGGGCGGGGTGGCGGTCGTAGAGACCGCAAACGGGTGACGACGACGAGCGGGTGCCCGGTGCTGATGCAGCGGCTCGCCGAGCGCCCAGCCGAGGTGCCCTGCGGCCAGCCGCGCTGAGCGGCCGCCCCAGGTGGACGTCAGGATGGCAGCGACAGCCACAACGACGAAGGAGATGTCCGTGCCCACGGTAAGCCGGTGCTTCCACGTGCTGAGCGATGCGGGTGTCGGCTGGCTCGGGGGTGACCCACTGCTTGACGACCGCGAGCGCGCCGTCCTCGCGGGCGCCCTCAACCACCACAGCCTCTTGTGGCCGGGCGCGACTTTCGCGGCGGTCGTCGTGCGCGGCCCGGCGGACCGGCTGCCGTCGCTGACCGGCGCTAGGACCGCAACGGCGGGATGGTTGCCGGACAGCGCGGCGGTCGCGACCGTGTTGGTGCACAGCGCGGTCGGGGGTGGTCTGCAGGACATCAAGGATGTCCCGCAGCCGGTGCCAAGCGTGACCGACGTCGTGGTCGTTGACGTCGGCGGCAGCGAGGCCTCCGGAAGCAACTACGACATGGTCCCTGGTTGGACCGGCCGAGTCCGCAGGACCCTCCGCACGCGCATTCCGGTGGCGTACGACGCGGCTCGTCAGTGGAGCACCGACCGCAAGGAGCGCGCAGCCAGGAGTCGCGGCATCGAGGGCGTGCAGGTCCGCTCGCTGGGTCGTGGGTCAGACCTCCTGCGTCCACGGGCGGGTGCGCCCGCCGCGGCGCTCTTCGGCTTGAACTGGCTGGAGCTCGGCGGCGCCGAGAAATGGGGGATGGCGACGGTGGCTATCGCCGCCGGGCTGGGGGCGGTTCCGCTCGTGGTCACCGACAAGGCCTCACCACACCCCTGGGCAACTCATCCCGCGATGCGCAACGCTGTCTTCCTGCCGCTGACCGAGCCCGCGATTCCTGGCCAGGATGCCGCCTTGCTGTGCTCGCTGCTACAGGAGTTCGACGTCCGGCTGGTGCACGTGCATCACTGCCTCTGGCTCTACGAGCGGCTGCCATGGCTGCGGGCGTTGCGCCCCGACCTGCTCGTCCTCGACACACTTCACATACACGAGTGGCGGCATGGCGGCTTCGTCACCGACTCGCTGCGACGCAGCGACTCCATTGATCTGCACCACGTCATCTCGCCGGCGCTGCGCGATCTGTTGGTGCAGAACGTGCCGGCGGAGAAGGTGGTCATGCGGCCGCTGCTCGACCTAGAGGAGCGCCCGGACCGCCCCGCGGGCCCGGTGGTCGCCCGAAAGGCGGCCGATCCCCTGGTCGTCGGTTTTGTCGCCCGACTGACCCAGCAGAAGCGCCCTTACCTGTTCCTCGCGCTCGCCGCTCGCCTTCGGGCCCCTGCCGGTGGCCCCATTCACTTTGTGCTGCACGGTGACGGCTACCTGACTGCCGAGACCGACCGACTGGTGCGTCATTACGGCCTGGCCGGGGTGGTGACTCGACGGCCCTCCTCCGTGCCAGTTGCTCAGACCTACGCCGAGTGCGACGTCGTCGTCATCACCTCCGACGCGGAGGGGCTGACCCTCACGGCGCTGGAGGCCGACCGGGCGGGATGCCTGGTGCTCTCCACCGACGTGGGCAGTCAGCGAACCGTCACTGCCGACCAGGCGCTGTTGCCGCGGCCTCCCGGCGCCTTCCTGCGGCGCGCCGAGAGCGTACTGCGCCGAGTCCTCGCCGACCCGGCATGGACGGCGTCGCTGCTGACCGAGCAGCGGCGCAAACACGACGAGCTGGCCGCGCATCAAGGCGCTGGCGCCTGGACGGCCGAGGTCTACGCGCGCGCGCTCTCGCCAGCACCTGCCGGCTCCGTCGCAGCGGAGTAGCCGTGGAACAGTCGAACCCAGTTGTCCCGGGACGTCAGGAATGGAGCGGCGGCCTGCCACTCGCGCTGCACGTCGGCGGTCTGGCGGGCGAGCCGAGCCAGGAGCATGACGCCCTTTCGCCCCAGGCGCCGGAGGGCCTCCCCGTCGTAACGGCGGACCCGGAACGCGTCGCGCCCAGCATCGGTCACCACCGCGGTGCGTACCTGCGCCACCCGCCACCATTGCGCTTGGGTGGTGCGGAAAGTCGCGGCGCCCCGAGGCTGGTCGCGCAGTTGCGCGGCGAGCCGCCGGACCAGCAGTCTCGTGTAGCCGCGCGGCGCCGGTTCATCCTCAACCGCGCCGGGGAGTTCACCCAGCGCCGCGGTCACCTCCTGCGGGCTCTGCCGCGCGCTCTCGCCGTGGCGTGCCCGAGTCTGACGCGCCCAGACTGCGGCGGCCACGCCCCCGTCGGACAGCATCTGCGGACCGGCAAGGAAGTCTTCGACGGCTTGGAGCAGCACCTCGGCCGAGCCGTACTGCAGTCCAGCGAGCATCGCCGCCAACAGGCGGCCCAGGATAAGCGCCGTACGACGCCCCTCGAGCTCCCCGTGGACGGCAGCGGCGACGAGAGAATTGCGGTGGTGGAAGTAACTGGCCCAGTCGTCGCCGTCCTTCCACGTGAAGTCGGCGTGCCAGACCGCGGCCCCGGGCAGCGTGACCGTGGGCATCCCCCTCCGGGCTGCCCGCAGGCCGAACTCCACGTCGTCCCACTGGATGAAGCACGGCAGCGGCAGTCCGGTCGCAGCCAGCACCTCCGCCGGGATCAGGCAGGAGAACCAGGCGTTGTAGCCCGCATCGACGCGGACGTGTGGCAGCTCGACGGTCAGGTCGATGCCGGCGACCGCGCCGGGCACGAGGCCTCCTCGTGAGAGCGTCGCCAGGTCTGCGGTCTCGGCACTCACATGCAGCCGGGTCGGGTGCAGCAGGTAGAGCATCTGGCTGCCCACGATCACGGACTGGTCGGTGTGGTTGGCAAAAGCCGTGGTGCGCAGGACCGTCTCCGGTTCCAGCGCGATGTCGTCGTCCATGAGCAGCACGTGGGCGTGTTCAGGCCCCCCGGTGCTGCTGACCTCGTGCAGCCCGCGGGTGAAGCCCCCGGCCCCGCCGAGGTTGGGCTGGCGCAGGTAGCGCAACCTGCGGCCCAGGCTCGCGGCCACTGCGGCGTAGCGGGGATGACTGTCGACGGCGTCGGTGCCCTGGTCGACAACAAGAATTTCCCCGATGACCTCGACCACCTCGGGATCACCGGCGAGCCGCTCCAGGGTGCACATGCAGTCCTCGGCGCGGTTGTAGGTGCAGATCACGATCGACGTGGCGCGTTGGCGCCCCGACTGCCCGGACTGCCACCGCACCGACTCCACGGTGACGTCGCCCGCGGTGCTTTCCACGTCGATCCAGAGCGAGCCGCCGTCGAGGAAGCGGTCGAGCTCGCCCCGCAGCCGCACGGTCTGCGCTTCCCGCGTCGTGGTGGTTGCGACCCGGATTGTCCTATTCTCGCCGGCGGCGTCGGACGCCCGCAGCTCGACCCGCGCCGCGCCCGCGACTGTGACGGCCGCGGTGACGGCCGTCACCCCGGTCCAGCGCTGGTAGTACGCCGCGGGGAAGCGGCCAAAGTAGGTCTCGGTCGTCACCCGCGCTCCGGGCTGCAGCACCAACCGGCCCCGCTCCCGCTGCACCGTGCCGCGCTCCGTCACGGCGTAGAGCTCAGCGGGCGCTGAGGGCACGGGGCCGGCGAACAGGGTCCGCTGCAGCAGCTCGGCTGCAGAATAAGAGGTCATCGTCGTGGCCTTCCGCGGGCGCCTCGTCGTTGGCAGCTCCTAGCGGCGCTGGACGGTAACGGGCGAAGCTGACCGCGCGTTTCACAGGCCAACAAGCGATATCGTACCGAGCCCCGAATCCTGCCTGCCTTGTCCGCAATCAATCCGCTCAACGAGGTGCCGACGCTGTCGCGGGTCAGCCAGCGCCGCCCTCGCGAGCCGCGCCGTCTGTCGAACCCACCAGACCTGCTCCCGTCCTGTCGACCGCCGCGTCGCCGTGTCACCGATCCTCCGCGCGCAGCTGTGGGCACCCCTGACCGGCTGCACTGGATCTCGATGAGTGGATGAGTGAAGGGGTTACCACGCCACAAGCCCGCGTTGAGTCGGGTCATCTCCATCGCTCCGCCGACCACGTCGGCGTTCATAGCGGCCGCCACCAGGAGCCGCAACCAGTCGGCAGCGGATAGATCGTCCCCGTCGAGGAGAGCAGCAGATCGCCCGACGCCGCGGCGGCCCCATCATTATTCCTGGTGACCGCCGCCCCCTGCCCGCGAGTAGCGCGCACCACCGAGATGCGCTCCATTTTCGCCGCCCGGAGGACCTCCAACGTGCCATCGATCGAGTTGTTGTCCACCGCGACCACCTCAAACGCTGGGGTGTCGGCCTGGTCGGCGAGCGCCGCTAGCACGTCCCCCACGGTGTACTCCTGGTTGTGCGCGATCACTACGACAGATACGAGGCTTGGAGCGCGCACCGAACGGACGCTCATGGAGCTGGGCCGGGACGGCGTACGTCACTGCCAGCGACGTACCCTGCCTCCCATGCAACCATCTTCACCCAGCGGCCGAGGCCCCGGCGGTTCCTGATCCACCACGCCGACTTGACCGCCCGTCGCCGTAGGTCGGCGGGGTCGACGACCGGGGGCGCGAGGGGCCACACGTCGCGGTGGCGCTCGTACAGCAGCCGGTGACCCGCTGTGTATCCCCGCATCTGGTGAGCGAGTGCTCGGAGGTCCGGCCGGAGCCGGTAGTGCAGCACGGCGGCGGGCTCCCACGCCAGGGCAGCCCCGGCCTTCTGCAGGCGCCAAGCGTAGTCGGCGTCCTCACCACCCCACAGCAGGGTCTCATCGAAGCCGTAGATGCGCTGGTGCCAGGAAGCCCTGACACCGAGGTTGGCGCTGAAGCAGAAGGGAATCGCTGGTCCCCCTCTGATGTAGAGGAAGTCGTCAGTCTGTGCGCGTCCGCGGACGTCGACCATCCACGACTTGTTGAGGGAGTCGTACTCCAGCGGTCCCGTTACGGCGTCGTGCGACCGGAGGGCGTTCGCCATGGCGCCGGCCCAGCCTCGGCCCACGATGTCATCCGCGTCGCAGAACGCAAGCGCAGGAGCTACAGCCGCGGCTGCTCCGGCATTCCGGGCGGCGCTAACACCGGGATGAGCGGAGGCGTCAACGAGGTGCACGTGCGAGTGAACCCGCGAGTATCGAGCGACAACCTCGCGCGTGGCATCCGTGGAGCCGTTGTCGCTGACGAGAACCTCGAAGGCCGGCGCGTCGCGCTGGCGCACGAGTGCGTCGAGCTGGTCCACCAACGTCCAGGCGGCGTTGAGGACCGGGACGACGACGCTGAGCTCAACGGGCACAGACGGATTGTCTCAGGTTGATTCACGACGCCTACGCTGGTCGAGTGCGGGCAGCCTTGAGACAGCGTCTCCTGAGCAGTCCGCTCGCGGGGCCTGCAAGCGTCGCGGACAAGCCCGACGCTGGTCGCGAGGCCATACGCCGCATTGCGAGCCGCCTGTTGGAGCCGCTCGTTCCTCGTCCCCGGGTGCGCACCGATCTGCGCCCCGACTACGCAACGATCGGCGTGTACCGGCAGCACAACGGGAGCCGATTGCACGACTTTCTCGCCGGTGGTGGCACCAGCGGCGACGTCCTGCTGTGGGCGCTCGACGCACCGCACGACGCGCTTGCCGACCGCACGCTTGGCACCGGCCCGGGTACTCGCTTCACACTGCTCAACCGTCTCGTTGCGCAGCTGGGGCCCGCACCGGACCGCTGGCTCGTCGTCGCCGATGACGACGTAGTCTTCACCCACGGCACGCCGGACGAGGCCGTAGCTCTCGCTGCACTAGCGGCCCTGGACGTCAGCCAACCATCGCACGTGCGTGGCAGTCATCTCAATTGGGACGTGAGCAGGCATCGGATAGGCAGTCGCGCCCGGTTGGTGCGTTACGTCGATCAGGGGCCTCTCCTGATTCTCAGCCCGCTAGGGCAGCGCCGCGTGTTGCCGTTCCCCGAATCGTTGGGCATGGGCTGGGGCGTGGAGGTGCTGTGGGCCGCCGAGGGTGACATGCGCATGGGCGTGCTTGACGGTGTGCGTATCAATCACCTGATCGCAGCGGGCGGCCACTACAACGTTGACGAGCAGTGGGAGCAGGCAGAGAGGCTGCGCGAGGCCCACGGCTGGCCGTCGTGGGCGGATCTGCAGCGTGAAACCGCGCGGTGGCGGTCTCGGAGCCCGTTGCCACCCTGGCTTTGAAGCTGCGCCGCCCTTGGGGCTCGCATCCGTATCAGTCGTGACGTTGCCGGTGTCGGCCGTTGAAGTGCACTGCGACCGCGGCGAGGTGGCCTGGGGTGTGGCCGACAGGTCGGTGTGCTTGCGGAGTGACTGGCCGCAGCTGCCCGCTGCTGTTCTCGTTGCTGCGGCGTTGCCATGGCCATGCAGGTCGGCGAATTACGGCGACACCCCAGCGGTGAACCTTACGAGGCGTGCCGGGCCATCTCCACCCCCTGGTCCCAGGTCAGCGATCGCACCAGCTGCTCGGGCAGCCGCCTCCACGTGCCGTTCGCTGACATTGATCAGTTACTGCCACTGGTCGCCGCGTCATCCACCTACGCGACGCATGGACCCGACGGCAACCAGCTTCAACGCCATATCGCTGACGGCTACAAGATCCCGACAGTCTGCGGGCAAGTCGTCCTAGTCACATGGCAGAACTGCGCGTAGGGCATCTGAGCCTGGATGCACCGTTAATTATTGATGTTGTCCGGCGTGTTTTGGGGCAGATGCCCTGCGCTGCTGGCAGTTTGGTCTTGCTGAGAGTCCAGACCGTCGCGCAGGAGAGGGCATCTGCCGGATGCGAGCATCGCATGAGTTGAGCCGGGTCGAGGTGAGCTTCGACGAGGCGAATCTGGTGTCGCACGCGGGCCTGGTGCAGGCCGCGTCGTTGTGGCAGCGCCTTGGGATGGCGGGGGTGGTCCGGCGGGGCCTGCGGTTGCCGGGCAGCGTCGGTGCCAACAGCGACGCGAAGGTCGCGACCGTGGTGCTGGGAATGCTCGC
>JAABUT010001903.1_pt1 | contig 21892 bp, 15 predicted proteins | sample 5559281 | NCBI WGS metagenome assembly JAABUT01 (sample SAMN10711880, study PRJNA513359) | rock metagenome | isolation source: Antarctica rocks | place: Antarctica: Victoria Land, Ricker Hills nord | collected 2016-01-04
GCGAGCAGGTCAGCTACTCCCGCTCTTGCTCGCGCACCAGATGTCCGCAGCACTACTTCCCGGTCTTGGCCTCACCACCCCGGAACCCAATAAGAGCCAGAAGGAATTGCAGCGCTGGTAGAAGGCTGGGTCGCCGTAACCGGCCTCCATCTCGTCGTCCTGGTTGACGATGTAGGACAGGCGGAAGAATTCGTTGGGCGCATGCACGTCCTCGTCCGGCAGGCCGAAGGCGAACATCAAGGTTTCGATCCCTAGCAGCTGCTTGAACGGCGCGGTGATCGGCACCGTGGCGGCCAGGCGCACCGGCACCGGCTTTTGCCCCGGCAACCGCTCCAGCACCGTGCTTCCGGCTCGCACCAACGGGTGGTCGAGCGGCAGGCTGGGCGCCGGGGAGCCGGGCCTGCGCATCTCGATATTCAGCGTGACGCCGGGCGGGCATTGTGCCAGCAGGTGGGCTCGCACCAGGTCGCGCGCCCGCGCCGGATCCTGTCCTGCGACCAGCCGCATCGTCAGCTTAGCCCGGGCCTCCCGCGGGATCACTGTCTTTGCGCCGACGCCGGTCTGCTCCAGGTACGCAGCCCCGGCGGCGATGGCGATGACGCTGGAACCCTTGTCGTCAGAGGCGCCGCGGCCGAATAGGCAGCCATTGCGCTCGGTTGGCTCGAACGGCGGGTTGATCCATTCGTCCATCGGGTCTGGCGGCTGCACGTCGTAATGACCGTAGATCAGCAGGGTGGGCTTACCCGGCGGGCCCGTCCAAGCACCGTAGAGGGCGAGGTGGCCACCGCCGTCCAGCTGCTGCACACCCTGCAGCCCCATCTCTCGGAACCAGCCAGCAGGTACTCGCGGGTGGCCTGCATGCGCGCCTCGTAGGCCGGGTCGGTGCTGACGCTGGGCAGGCGGATCAGCTGCTCCGACCGTGCCCGGACTGCATCGGATTGCGCAGCCGCAGAGTCTGCAATTGCCGCGCTCATGCTGCTGCTTTCAGTTGGTCGGCCATACGCTCAGCGATCGCCACCGTGGTGAGATGGGTGTTGGCGCGCGGCACCTCCGGCATGATGGAGGCGTCGATCACTCGCAGCCCGGTGCAGCCCAGCACTCGGCATTCAGGATCCACCACCGAACGCGGATCGTTCGTAGCGCCCATGCGGCAGGTGCCGCTGGCGTGCTGCGCGTCCCCGCATTCCGCGAACAGCCAGTCATCGAGCTCCGCATCGCTCAGCGCGTCCTCCAGCGAGCGGCCGGTCGTGCCGTATTCGGCGCGATGCGCAACATCGGTAACGCCTGGTTGGAAGCAGATCTCGCGCAGACGGCGCACCCCGTCGCGCATGCGCACCAGGTCACGCTCGTCGGACAGCATGCGTTCCTCGACGGCGGGGTCGACCGTAGGGTCGGTTGTGGTGATGCGAACATGGCCCTGGCTGAAGGCCTGGTACACGGAAACGGCGATGCGCCCCCGTGCAACGTCGGGCCGGTTCTTCGACAAGGCGGCTCCGGCCAGGTTCCCGGCGATCATGATCATGTCGTTCTCGCCAGCGCCTGCAAGGCCAGACCCGTATCGCAGGCAGCAGTTCGTGTGCCTGTGCATGAGCGTGGCGACCTGTGCCTGGTCGCGCAGGTGCAGGAGTGCGCCCATGATGGGATGGTCCAGGAGGTTCTCGCCGACCGGCAAGTCGGCCCGGACCGCGATGCCCAGGGACTTGAGCAGGGCAGCGGGGCCGATGCCGGAGCGTTGCAGGATGACGGGTGAGTGGATTGCGCCGGCGCAGAGGATCACCTCGCGCTGCGCCCGGGGCGTGTAGGACCGGTTTCCAAGTCGCACGCGCACACCGCTGGCATGTGGGCGATTGCCTTCGAGTTGGACGGCCTCAACGAGAGAGTGGGCAACGATTTGGAGGTTGGTGCGGCCGCGCACCGGCTCGAGGTAGGCGTCGTTCGTCGAGACCCGGCGTCCAGCCGTGCTGTTGATCGCATATGGGGAGGCGCCGGTGCCGACGGGCGCGTTGTGGTCGCCACACCAGCCGTAACCCAGCGCCAGGGCAGACTCGCGCAGGGCACGGTCCACGCTGCCCCAGTCCGCGATGGGCGCGCGATACACGGGGATGGGCCCTTGATCACCATGATAGGGCGCATCGCCAAAGTTCTTGTCGGTTTCCAACTTGCAGAAATAGGGTAGCATCTCTGCCCAGTTCCAGCCGGCGCAGCCCATTGCGGCCCAGCGATCCAGGTCGTCCGGCAAGGCGCGAATGGCGATCTGCCCGTTGATGGTGGAACTTCCACCCATGGCCCGGCCACGCCATAGCAGGCGCGGCTCCTGCCGCTCGGTCCGCCGCGCCATCAGATTGGGCCAGCGAAAATCGTCATCGCCGATAGCCCGCATCGGATTGGGAATTTGAATGTGCTCCGGCGTGTCAGCCGTCCGGAGGTCTTGCCCAGCTTCGAGGAGGAGCACGCGGTGTGCCGGATCCTCGGTGAGACGCGCGGCTAAAGTAGCGCCGGCGGAGCCGCCGCCAACGATAATCGTGTCGTAATCGTTGTCGATCATGCGGTCTCATCTGCCGCTCGCGCGGCCCTTATCATCCGGACGAAAGAATGTCTGTTGGCAAGATCAATGGGAAGCCTTCAAACTATCCACGGGTGGTGTGGATGGATCATTTTGGTCGCTCATACGGGAGACTGCTTACCGGCGGTGTCGCTGACGCTGGACAAGCTCCACTGGGCGGCTTTCTCAGCCGTTGCCGTAGCAGCGGCGATGCGCGCCACCTCGACCAAGGCTGGTAGATCGCCACGGCCGAGGCGTTTGCGACGGTGATCCTCGCTTTGGTCGGAGAGGCCTGCACTGTGTTGCAGGCGCGCGGCGCCGGCGCCCGCACGCTCGACCTCGTGTTCGGGTGGGTGGACGGGACGGCGTCATGAACCTGCTGCTGACCGACACTCTTGTGGTCACCTGCGACGACCAGCGGCGCGTCCTACAGCATGGCGCGGTCGCCATGCGCGGCAACCGGATCACCGCTGTCGGCTCCACTGCGGCGCTGGAGGTCGACCCGGCCCATGCGGACCTGACCCGCATGGCCGGCCGCGACCTGATGGTCGTGCCCGGGCTGATCAACGCCCATACCCATACTGTGCTGACAGCGCTGCGCGGCACGGTCGAGGACTGGGAAGGAGAGGCGATCTACCGCTATATGTCCCCCATCTCGTATACAATGTCGGCCGACGAGCGCGGGGTGCTGGCGGCACTAGGGTGCTTGGAGGCGATCCGCAGTGGCAGCACCGCCCTGGTGGACCCGTTCCGCCATGTGTCCGGCTATGCCGGGGCGATGGCGGCGACGGGCCTGCGGCTCTGGTTGTCGGAGTCCTGCGCCGACATCGACACGCGCCGTATCCGTCATGGCGACTACTCGGTCGATCAGGCCTTCGGGGAGGCGTTCCTGGACCGTGCCACCGGGCTGATCGAGACATGGCACGGCGGCTATGACGGCCGGGTGCGCTGCCAGGTTGCGGCCCACGCGCCGGACAACTGCTCGCCGACTATGCTCGGCGCCTTGCAGGCGCTGGCGGGCCGGCACAAGCTGACCCGCACGGTCCACATGGCGCAGAGCATGGCGGAGGTAGCGGCAGTGCAGCACGCCCACGGCCTGACACCCGCCGCCTACCTGGACCGCGAGGGCTTCCTCGGCCCGGACCTGGTCGGGGCGCACTGGACCTTCTGCAGCCGCGACGATATCGAGCTCCTGGCCGAACGCGGCGTGCGGATGGCGCATTGCCCGTCCAGCATCTCCCGCCGCGGGCTGCACAAGGCGCTGATCGGTCCGATCCGGGACGCCGGCGTCCGGATCGCGTTCGGCACCGACAATATGAGCGAGGACATGTTCCAAGCTATGGCAATCGGCCTGATGCTGCACCGAACCGGGCGCGGCCGGGCGGAGGAGGGCGGGGTGATCCCGACCCCGCAGGACGTGCTGGACATGGTGACGCGCAGCGCCGCCGACAGCGTAGGCGCCGGGCACGAGATCGGCTCCATCGAGCCCGGCAAGCGCGCGGACTTGACCATCATCGACATGAACACCCCGGCCATGCGCCCGGCGATCCGCCCTCTGTCCAACCTGGTGCATTACGGCCACCCCGGCGTGGTCCATTCGGTGATCACGGACGGCGGGTTCCTGATGCGCGACCGCCAGGTGCTGACAATCGATGAACCCGCCCTGCTGGCAGAGGCACAGGTAGTCACCCGGCGCGTGTGGGAGCGGATGATTGCGGCAAACCCCGATATCACCCGCCCGGAGGGCGACCTGCAATGGCTGGACAGCTGAGTGCCCTCGCCGGAGACGCACCGGTGGACCGCCGCACCCTGCTGAAAGCCGCCGCTAGCCTCCCGGCGCTGGCCGTCCCGCGGACCGCCCGCGCAACAGTCGCGAGCACACTGCGCTTCGTGCCCGTGATCGACCTATCATACTTGGACCCGGTGTTCTCCACGGCACAGGTCACGCGCAACCATTCCTACATGGTGTTCGACACGTTGTACGGCATGGACACGGCGCTCGCGATTTATCCGCAGATGGCCGAGGGGCACGCAGTAGAGGCCGATGGCCTGCTTTGGACCATCACCCTACGCGCCGGGCTGCTGTGGCACGATGGCGCGCCGGTGCTGGGGCGGGATTGCGCGGCTAGCATCCGGCGCTGGGCCCGGCGGGATGCGCTCGGGGCCGCGCTCATGGACGCGACGGACGAGCTGGATGCGCCCACCGACCGCACCATTCGCTTCCGCCTGAAGCGCCCTTTCCCCATGCTGACCTACGCGCTCGGCAAAGGCGCGGTGAACATGTGTGCCATGATGCCGGAACGGCTGGCGGCGACGGACGCGTTCAAGCAGATCCCCGAGGTGGTCGGCAGTGGCCCTTATCGCTATTTGGCCGACGAGCGCGTGTCCGGCGCGCGCAACGCCTACGCACGGTTCGACAAATACTTGCCACGGGAGGGCGGGATCGCGAACTGGACCTCGGGCCCGAAGGTCGCGTATTTCGACCGGGTCGAGTGGACGACGATGCCGGACCTCAGCACCGGCGCCTCCGCGCTGATGGCCGGCGAGCAGGACTGGCTTGAGATCGCGCCGCACGACCTGATGCCGCAGCTCCGGCGCAACCCTAATCTGCGGACGGCGATCCTCGACCCGCTGGGCTACACGTGCGCGATGCGCGTCAACCATTTGCAGGCGCCGTTCGACAACCCAGGCATCCGCCGCGCGCTGCTGGGCGCCATCGACCAGACGGCCTTCATGAATGCCGTGGTGGGCACCGACCCGCAGTATCAGCACACGCCGCTCGGCTTCTTCTGTCCCGGTACGCCGATGGCGAGCGATGCCGGCCTCGATGTCTTCACTGGCCCGCGCGACTACGACCGGGTGAGGCGCGAGCTGAAGGCGGCGGGCTATGCCGGGGAAAAGGTGCTGCTGATGGTGCCGGCCAACTCGCTGGCGCAGAAGCCGCTGGGCGACGTGGCAGCGGACTGCATGAACAAGGCCGGGCTGAATGTCGAGTATGCGGCGATGGAGTTCGGCTCGGTGCAAACGCGGCAGCTCCTGAAGGGTCCGGTATCGGAAGGCGGCTGGAGCGCCTACGTCGCCAATTTCCAGGGCATGGACTGGCTGAACCCGATCGGCCATGCCGGCCTCCGCGCCGTGGGCGAGGCGGGCTCTCCCGGCTGGTATCGCAGCGAACGCATGGAGGCGCTGCGGGCCGGATGGCTGAGCGCCCCTGATTTGGCGGCCCGGCAGCGCATCGCCCGCGACATCCAGCTCATGGCGCTGAATGAGGCCGCCTACTACCCAATCGGGCAGTACTTGCAGCCGACGGCCTACCGCAGCAGCATCACCGGCGTGCTGAACGGGTTCGCGACGTTCTGGAGCGTGCGGCCGAGTTGACAGCCTTGGAGGCCCCGCCGTGCTGACCACGTCACCCCGCCGCGACCACGCCACCTTCCTCTACAGCGAACCGGACTTCGATATGACGCTGGCGGGGGCGCATATCGCGTTCCTCGGCGTCCCGTTCGGCAGCGGCTACAGCTTCGCCGAACAGGTGCCGGACCAGGCGAACGCGCCCGCCGCGATGCGCGCCGCGACCGACCGGATCCTGCGTGGCATCGAGCGCTACGACTTCGATCTCGGCGGCCCGCTCTATGACAACCAAGTGGTGCGCGCCGTCGATTGCGGCGACGTGCGGGCGGACGTGGGGGCGCCTACCGGCCATATCGGCCGCGCCGAGGCGGCAGTGCGGCGCATCCTCGGCGCCGGCGTGCTGCCGGTGTCGCTGGGCGGCGACCACGCCATTCCAATCCCCGTGCTCCGCGCCTTCGACGCCGAGGAGCCGATCACCCTCGTGCAGATCGACCAGCACATCGACTGGCGCAACGAGGTCGCCGGCGTGCAGGACGGGTTGTCGAGCCCGATCCGCCGCGCCTCCGAGATGGCGCATGTGGGCGAGATCTTCCAGATCGGGCTGCGCGCGACCGGCAGCGCCCGGGCCGAAGAGGTGGACGCGGCCCGGGCCTACGGCGCGCAGCTCATCACCGCCTACGAGCTGCATGACAGGGGAATGGATGCCGTGCTGGCGCGCATTCCGGATCGCGGCCGTTACTACGTGACGATCGACATGGACGGCATGGACCCGTCCTGCGCGCCGGGCGTCGCGGCCCCTTGCCCCGGCGGCGTCACGTTCATGCAGGCGCGGGCGCTGCTGCACGGCCTCGTGCGCAAGGGCCGGGTCGTGGGCATGGACGTGGTCGAGATCACGCCGGCGGCCGACATCAATCGGATCACGTGCATCACCGCCGGGCGGCTGATCGTCAACCTGCTGGGTGCGGCCACGCGGGCGGGGCATTTCCGGAACGCGTGATAGGGATGGCATGGGGCGTGCTTTGTTCAGAAACTAGATTCAGAAACTAGAAACCTGAAGCCAATAACCGATAGGACCAGGCCATGACGCTCACCCGCCGCACCGCCCTCGGGACCGCGCTCGCCATCCCGGCACTCAGGCTGGCCCGCGCCGCGCCGAACGTGCTGCGCATCGCGATCGGGTCGTCGCTGTCGAAGCTAGATCCGCTGCTGACCACGATCGGCGACGAGTATATCTACGACAACCTGGTGTTCAACGGCCTCACCCGCATGGCCGAGGACCTGACCACCCAGCCCGACCTGGCCGAACGTTGGGAGTTCAGCCCCGACCTGAAGTCCTGGACCTTCCACCTGCGGCAGGGCGTCCGGTTCCATGACAGCAGCGCATTAACGTCGGCCGACGTCGTCGCCCTGTTCCGCCGCCTGCTGGACCCGGCCACCGCCGCACCATCGCGCAGCAACTACGACATGGTCGCCGCGGTGGACGCGCCGGACGCCCACACCGTGGTGTTCACGCTGAGCGCGCCCTATGGCGGCTTCGCCGACATCCTTTCGGACCGCCAGGTCAAGATCGTGCCACGCGACAAGGTGGCGGAGCTGCCGACCAAGCCGATCGGCACTGGGCCGTTCAAGTTCGTCTCCTACACGCCCGGCGATCGCCTCGTGCTAACCCGCAACACCGATTATTTCGAGCCCGGCATGCCGAAGCTCGACGGTGTGGAGCTCCGCATCATTCCCGAGATGAGCGCCAAGATCGCAGCGCTTCAGGCCGGTGACATCGACGTCGTTTGGGACCTGCCGCTCGATCAGGTGAAGCCGCTCGCAACGCGCGGCGACCTGCGGGTGGACAGCATCCCCAGCGGCTCGTGGGACGCGGCGATCATGAACAACCTGATTCCGCCGTTCAACGACCCCCGCGTGCGCCTCGCCTTCCAGATGGCGGTGGACAAGGCGGATGTTGTGGAGCTGACGCTGTTCGGCCAGGGCGTCCCGACCATCAGCCCGATCCCGCCCACCCATCCGTTCTACGCCCACGACCTCCGCATCGCCCTGCCCGACCCGGCCGCCGCCCGCAAGCTGCTCGCCCAGGCCGGATATCCCAACGGCGTCCAGGTGCCGGTCATCGTGCCCGTCGGCCGGCCCGTGCGCGAGCGCCTCGGCGTCACCTTGCAGCAACTGGCAAAGCCCGGCGGGTTCGACCTGCAAGTGCAGCGCGTGTCTTTCAGCAGCTTCGACGCCGAGGTCTCCGGCAAGGCGCCGCTGTACATCGATGGCTACTTCGCGCGGCCGACGATCGACACCAGCACCTATCCGTTCCTGCACAGCGCCGGAAGCTGGAACGCCAAGCTCTGGCACTACAGCAACAAGGCGGTCGACGAGGCCCTGGCCGCGGCCCGCCTGTCCGGCGACGCGGCGGAGCAGAAGCGGCGCTATGTCGACATGCAGGCGGCCCTGGCCGCAGACCCCGCCGGGTTCTTCGCCTATTCCGTCAACTTCGCCTGCGCCTACCGCCGCGCCATGAGCGGGGTCAAGACACATCCGATGCGCTGGTTCGACCTGCGCGGGGCGTCGCTAGCCTGATCCGCGTCGCATGACCAGCTACGTCCTTCGCCGTCTGCTGGGCGTCGTGGGTGTGGTAGCCGCGACGACGGTGCTGATCTTCGCCATCGTCCACGTGCTGCCGGGCAACGTCGCCTATGCGATCCTGGGGGAGTTCGCGACCCCTGCCGCGGTGGCGACGCTTGAGGCGAAGCTGGGGCTGCACGACCCGCTGTGGCTGCAGTACTGGCATTGGCTGCTGCGGAGCCTGCTGCACGGCGACCTCGGCCTGTCGCTCACCATGGACCGGGCGGCCGGCCCGGTGATCGCGGATGCGCTGGGCCGTTCGGCGGTGGTCGCCGGCCTTGCCTTCGTGCTGGTGGCGGTAGGAGGCGTCGGGTTCGGCGTATTTGCCGCGACCCATGCCGGGCGGGCGACCGACCACGCGCTCGGGCTCGCGCAGCTCGTGTTCATCGCGGTGCCCGACTTCTTCTGGGCCATCCTCGCCATCCTGCTGTTCGCCTCCGGGCTCGGCTGGCTGCCGGCCACCGGCTATGTGCCGATCGCCGACGGCTTCGGCGCGTGGGCTGCGCACCTGCTGCTGCCGGTGCTGGTGCTGGCGTGCGGCCTCGTGGCCCATGTCTCCCGGCTCACGCGGGCCGCGATGCTGGAGGCGCTGCGCAGCCGCTATGTGCTGATGGCCCGCGCAAAGGGCCTTACGGAACGGCGGGTGCTGTGGCGTCACGCCGTGCCGAACGCGATGCTTCCGGCGATCACCATCCTCGCGATCGACTTCGGTCTGCTGATCGGCGGCGTGGTGGTGATCGAGACGGTGTTCGCCATCCCCGGGCTGGGCCGGCTGCTGGTTTTCGCCATCGAACGCCATGATTTGCCGCTGCTGCAGGCGGGGATGCTGGTGCTGACCACCGTCTACGCGCTGGCCAACCTCGCGGCGGACCTGGCCTACGCGGCACTCAACCCCCGCATCCGCTACACGGGCGCCGCGTGAGGGCGCCTTGGCCGGGGGTCACTGTCCTCGCCCTGATCGTGCTGGCCGCCGCGGTCGGCGCCTGGGCCACGCCGTACGATCCCACCGGCTTCGCCGTCCGCCTGCGTTTCGCCGCACCGAGCCTCGCCCACCCCTTCGGCACCGACGAGTTCGGGCGCGACGTGTTCTCCCGCGTGCTGGCGGGGGCGCACCTTTCGTTGATGATCGGCTTCGGTGCGATGGCGGTCAGCGTCGCCGGCGGCGTGCCGCTCGGGCTGTTCACCGCATTCAACCGCGGCTGGCCCGGCACGCTGGTGCTGCGCGCGGCCGACCTGCTGCTGTCGCTGCCGCCGATCCTGCTGGGGCTGCTGATCCTGGCGGTGACGCCGCCCAGCACGGCCAAGACCATCCTGGCGGTCGGCCTGGTCTATATCCCGATCATGCTGCGCCTCGTGCGCGCAGTGGCGCTGGGGCTGCTGCAGGAGGATTTCGTCGAGGCGGCGCGGGCGCGGGGGGAGGGTGCGGCGTCCATCCTGGCGCGCGAGATTCTGCCCAATGCGTGGCCGCCGATCATCGTCGAATGCGGCCTGCGGATCACCTTCGCCATCCTGCTGGGGTCGGCGCTGTCGTTCCTCGGCCTCGGTCCGCAGCCGCCGGCCAGCGAGTGGGGGCTGATGATCGCCGAGAGCCGGCAGTTCCTGGACCAGGCGCCCTGGATCGGGCTCGCCCCAGGTCTCAGCCTGTGCGTGCTGCTGGTTACCGTGAACCTGGTTGGCGAGGGCCTGCGCGCGCGGCTGGACCCGTCGCATGGCTGACGCGCTGCTGGCGGTCGAGGGCCTGTCCGTCGCGTTCCCCAGGCGGCGTGGCGCGGTGCACGCGCTGCAAGGCGTCGATCTTGCCGTGCCGGCTGGGGGTGCGCTGGCGCTTGTGGGCGAGTCGGGATCGGGCAAGTCGACCGTCGTGCTGGCGCTGCTGGGCCTGCTGGGCCGCGCCCGCGTCGAGGCACGGCGCATGGCGTTTGACGGCGTGGACTTCCGCACTCGCGCCGCCGTATTGCGCGGGCGGCGGATCGCGGTGGTGTTCCAGGACCCGTCGTCATCCCTCAACCCGGCGCTGAGCATCGGTCGCCAAGTGGGTGAGCCGCTGGTGGTGCATGGCCGCCTGTCCGCCGCCGCGGCCCGCGCCGAGGCTACCGGCCTCCTGGCCGAAATGGGCCTGCCGCGCCCGGCCATGCTGATGGACGCCTACCCGCACCAGCTCTCGGGCGGCATGAAGCAACGCGTCGCGATCGCCATGGCGCTCGCTGCCCACCCCGACCTGTTGCTGCTGGACGAGCCGACGACGGCGCTCGATGTGACGGTCGAGGCCGGCATCCTCGACCTGCTGGCCTCGCTGCGCGCCCGGCGCGGCCTTTCGCTGCTGCTGGTCAGCCACAATCTCGGCATCGTCGACCGGCTGTGCGACCGGGCGACCGTGCTCTATGCGGGGCGGGTCGTGGAAAATGGCCCGGTGCCGGCAGTGCTGCGCGCGTCGCGCCACCCCTACACGCGCGGGCTGCTGGCGGCGTTGCCGGACCCCGGGCACACGGGGCTGCTCGCACCGATTCCGGGCGTCCTGCCGGACCTCACGGCGCCCAATCCCGGCTGCAACTTCCGCCCGCGCTGCTGCTTCGCCGCCACTGGGTGCGACATGCCACAGGTGCTGGCCGGCGGCGGCCACGCGGTGCGCTGCCACCGGGCGGACGTGATCGCGGGCGAGCGCTGGCCCACGCCGGCGCCGCTTCCGGCCCATCAGCCGCGCGGCGGGACACTGCTGGCGGCGGAGGCGCTTTCTCGCCGCTTCGGCCCGCTGCTGGCGGTGGATGCAGTGTCGCTGTCGGTGGCGCCGGGCGAGGTGCTGGGGCTGGTGGGCGAATCCGGCTGCGGCAAGTCCACGCTGGGACGGCTGCTGCTGCGGCTGCTGCCGGCGGATGGCGGCGCGCTGCGCTTCGACGGGGAGCCGGTCGCCAAGGACCCGCCGCTCGCCTTCCGCCGCCGGGCGCAGATCGTGTTCCAGAACCCCGACACGGCCCTCAACCCGCGTCAGACCGTGGACGCCATCCTGCGCCGGCCGCTGCACCGCTTCGGGCTGGCGCGGGGCGCCGCCGCGCAGGCCGAGGTGGCGCGGCTGCTCGAGCTGGTCCGTCTTACGCCGGCTTTCGCAAGCCGCTATCCGCAACAGCTCTCTGGCGGCGAGAAGCAGCGCATCGGCATCGCCCGGGCCCTTGCCAGCCAGCCGGATTTCCTGGTGTGCGACGAGGCGGTCTCGGCGCTGGACGTCTCGGTGCAGGCGGCGGTGCTGAACCTACTGGCGGACTTGCGGCAGGCGCTCGGCCTCGCATTGCTGTTCATCAGCCACGATATCGGCGTCATCGCCCACATTGCCGACCGGGTCGCGGTGATGTACGGCGGGGCGCTGATGGAAATGGGGCCGACGGCGTCCGTGCTGCGGCCGCCGTTCCATCCCTATACCGAGGCGCTGCTCTCGGCCGTGCCGGTGATCGGCCGCCATGTCGAGCGGCTGCGCCTGCCGGGCGAGCCGGGTATGGTGCATCCCGGCCCAGGCTGCCGTTTCGCGCTCCGCTGCCACCGCCGGATCGGCGACATTTGCGTCACGGAGGCCCCACCTTGGCGCGAGCTTACTCCCGTGCACCATGTACGCTGCCACATCCCAGCCGAGGATCTCGCCATGGTCAGGAGCCCCTTATGATCGACCTCGCCCAAGACCTGCCCGCGATGCTCGCGATGACCGAGCGCGCGGTCTCGATCGATAGCGGCACCTACTGCACCGAGGGGGTGCAGGCGGTGATCGAGCTGTTCGCCGGGCACTTGGCCGGCAGCGGTTTCGACGTCGAGCGGACGCCGTTGCCGGGCCGCGCCGACCAGCTGACGGCGCGCCGGGTGTTGGGCGACGGCCTGCGGCTGCTGGTGCTGGGCCATGCCGACACGGTTTGGCCGGCCGGCACCGCCGCCGGCTGGCCGTTCCGCAACGATGGCACGGTCCTGACCGGACCCGGCGTCGGCGACATGAAGGCCAACGTGGTGATGGCGCTCCACGCGCTGCGCCGGCTGCTGGCGGCGCCGCTGCCCGGGATCGGCGGCATCACCGTCCTGATCGTGCCGGACGAGGAGATCGGCAGCCCGGGCAGCCGTGCCTGGATCGAGGGGCACGCGCGCCAGGCCGACGCCTGCCTGACCCTGGAACCATGCCGGCCGGAGGGGCGCGTCGTGGTGGGCCGCGGCGCGGTGGGCGCGCTGTATGTGCGCGCCACCGGCGTGACCGCGCATGTGGGCCCGGCCCGGGCGCTCGGTGCATCGGCGATCTCCGCGCTCGCGGCCATGGTGGGCCCGCTGGAGGCGCTGACGGACCCGGAGCGCGGGGTCGGCACCTCGGTCGGCATCTTCCGCGGCGGCGCGGCGCGTCAGGTGGTACCGGCCGAGGCCGAACTGCATCTGGACCTCCGCGCGTCGACGCAGGCCGGGGCCGACTGGCTGGTGGCCGAGGCCCGCCGGATCGCAGGCAGGCCCCCGGCCGATGCGCGCGTCAGCGTCCATGTGGAGGGCGGGTTCTACCGGCCGCCGTTCCCGACCGGGCCCGGCACGCGACGGCTGTATGAATTGGCGCGGAAGGTGGGATCGGGGCTGGGCGTCGCGGTGGAGGAGGTCGTCTCCCCCGGCGGCTCCGACGGCAGCTTCGCCGCCGCGCTCGGCGTCCCGACGCTCGACGGGCTGGGTCCGATCTGTCACGAATCCTGCAGCCGGCGCGAACGGGTCGAGCTGGACAGCATCGTGCCGCGTGGGCTGCTGTTCGCGGGGCTGATCGAAGCGATCGGCAAGGAAGGAGTGTCCTGATGGCCCACCAGCGGTTCCGCCGGTTCAACACGTCGATGTTCTACAAGGACCAGACGGTGGCGAACGAGATGTGCATGGCCGTGCGCGCCGGCAACCACGTTTTCCTGCGCGGCCAGACCGGCTTCACGCTGGATGGCCGCTTTACCGGGCTGGGCGACGCGGCGGCCCAGGCCGAGCAGGCGATGCAGAACGTGCGCGTGCTGCTGGAGGAGGCTGGCGCGCGGATGGAGCACATCTGCAAGATCACGACCTACATCACCGACCGCGCCTGGCGCGAGCCGGTCTATGCCGTGATCGGCCGCCACCTGGGCAGCATCGCGCCGGTGGGCACGGGCCTGATCGTGAACGGGCTCGCCACGCCGGAGATGCTGGTCGAGATCGACATCGACGCGGTCATTCCCGAAGCGCGCCCCGGACCGTGAGCGAGCTGTTCCTTCCCGGCCTCGCCGACCCGGACGCCGCTGCGACCGTCCGCCGCCATGGCCACAGTCCCGACGCCGCGGCGGCGCAGGCAGCGGTGGTGTTCGCCCGGCTGCATGCCGCCCTGGCCGAGGCCGGCGGCGGACCCGGCGACGTGTGCAAGATCACGATGCAGATCACCGACCGGGCGTTTCGCCAAGCGGTATACGATGTGCTCGGCCGGTCGCTCCCCGGCGTCTTCCCCGTCTCGACCGGGCTGATCGTGAAGGGCCTGATCGATCCGGATGCATTGTTCCAGCTCGATGCCCATGTCGTCCTGGGCGGTCCGCACGACCGGATGCGCCGTTATCGCTCGACCGACGCGCCCTACGGCCTCCATAGACAGCCGTTCGAGATGGATTTCTGCATGGCAGTGCGGGCCGGACGCCGCATCTACCTGCGCGGCCAGACCGGCCTTGCGCTCGACGGCCGGTTCATCGGGCTGAACGACGCGGGAGCGCAGGCTCGCCAGGCGGTGGCGAACGTGCAGATCCTGCTCGCCGACGTGGCGGCCGACCTGTCGCACGCGACCCGGCTGGTGATCTACGTGACCGACCGCGCCTACCTGGCGCCCGTGCTGGCGGCGGTGGAGCCGGCCTTCGCCGTCGCCCCCGTCGCGAGCACCGAGCTTGTGGTGAAGGGGCTCGCAGCACCCGAGCTGCTGATGGAGATCGACGTGCACGCCATGCTGCCGTGAGGTCAACCGGGCACGTTCGCCCGGTCGGGATCCAGCGCCCGAACGACGAACTCGCGGATATCGGGCGCGTAGGCGTCCCACAGCGCCCGCAGCCCCGGGATCGCGTTCTGCAACCGGTCCACCCGCAGATCCACCAGCGGGAATGCTTCACTCTCGACGACCAGGAGCGCCGCCGACCACACGTCGCCGTTCTCGCCGCCCGCAGCCTCACCTGCCTGCAGCCCGCGTATCAGGCGCTCCGCCAGCGTCTCGCCGCTCGATCGCACGAAGGCCTCCACCATCGCCGCTGGAACAGCGTCGTCGGCGAGGATATTGCCGATGGCCACGACGTCCGTGCCATGCGCCGCGTTCAGTGCCGGCTTGACCGCGCTGCCGTGAAAATGGGCGGTGCGCCCCGACGCGTCGATCGCGGCGAGCTGCCGCCAGCGATGGTCCGGCGTGGAGGCGACAAGCGCGTCCACCGTCTGCTGCGCTGTGCAGCCCGACCGCAGCAGCGCAAGGCCGCGCGACCCGAGCCGGGGGTCCGTGCGGTGCTGGGTTAACACCGCTCCCACGCCGGCCATGGCGAACGGCACGCGCGCGCCGACACCGATCGACGAGGTGGTGACCGCGGCGCCGAACTGGCCGGATTCGGCGCATCGGCCGATGATCGAGAACGTCATTCAACCCTCCCTCACGGCCAACCCTTCCTCACGGCAGGTGCCCGGCCTGTCGCGCCAGCAGCACCATCACCTCCATCATCATGTGGGCGCAGAGATGGGCTGCCATGCCTTGCACGTCGTGCGGCGGGCTCACGGTGTTGAAGTCGGCGCCGACAATGTTCAGGTCGGTCAGCGTGCGCATCAGCGCAATACCCTCCCGCGCAGATAGCCCGCCCCAGGTCGGCGTGCATACGCCGGGCGCCACGGACGGGTCGAACACATCCATGTCCCAGCAGAGATAGACCGGGCGCCCGGCCACGGCGTCCCGAAACTCCGCCATCGTCTGCGCAAAGCCGCGGCGCAGCAGGTCCTCGGCCGTCACCACCCGGAAACCCAGGCCCTGTGCGTGGTCCAGCACGCCGCTGCAATACGTGAAGCCGCGCACGCCGACGTGCCAGGACGAGGATGCGTCGACCAGGCCCTCTTCGGCGGCGTTGGTGAACTGCGTCGCGGCGTTGTAGCGGTCGTCCGCCGTATAGGGATAGGCGTCGGTGTGGCTGTCGATGTGCAGCGCGACCAGGCCGGGGTGCCGCCGTGCGGCCGCGCGCATCAGCGGGAGCGAAACCGAACCGTCGCCGCCGATGCCGACCGGAATTGCGCCCCTATCCAGCACGGCCCCTGCAGCAGCCTCGATCCGCGGCAGCGCGTCCTCGATCCGGCCGGGCGTCAGCACGACGTCGCCGCAATCCACCACGCCCATCAGCGCCAGCACGTCCAGGTCGGCGAGCGTCGGGTGGTATCGCCGGATCAGACGCGACTGGCGGCGCACCTCGGTCGGCCCTTGGCGGGCGCCGATGTGGAACGGGTGGGTGCCGCAGTCGAACGGCACGCCCAGCACCGCCACCCGACACCCCGGCCCGGGCAGGCCGGCGGGCACGCCCATGAACGTCTCGGGCAGGTGGAACATTGGAGCGGCCACGTGTGTCTCCCGGTCAGCATATCGAACGCAGTAAGCGCATGGACGCGGGCCACGTGGTCCAGCTCGACGATATCCACCCACTCGTCTGGCCCGCCCATGCCGTGCGGCGTCGGCCCATACACCACGGTGGGCAGTCTGGCCATGCGGAACCACCGCGCGCCCGATCCGCCCAGCGGTTCCGACAAAGGGCGGGACCGCTCGATGGCGCACCGCACCGCGACAGGCGCATCGACCGGGAGATCACGCAGGCGCTGCAGCCCAGCGCGGGCGTGATGCCGCTCGATGAGGCGGCGGCCGGCATCCTGACGGCCCAGCGTGGCAACTTGAGGGTCGCCAGCAACCCAAACCCGGGCATTGCCTGGTTGCCGCCCATCGCCGCCCTGGACGAGCTTCGGCTTGAACAGGTATCTGTAGAACGAATGCTCCGCGTGCAACTCTGTAAGGCTCTCGCCGCACGATGACCCCTTCCCTTCGTCTCGGCTTCGACATTGGTGGCACCTTCACCGATTTCGTGCTGGCCGACCCCGGCACGGGCACGATGCGGCTGCACAAGCGGCTCACCACACCCGAGGACCCGGCGATCGGCGCGCTGGACGGATTGCGCCAGGTCATCGCCAACCACGGCGCCCGCCTCGCCGACGTGGCGGAAATCGTGCATGGCACCACGCTGGTCACCAACGCGGTGATCGAGCGCAACGGCGCGCGGCTCGGCCTGATCACCACCGCCGGTTTCCGCGACGTGCTAGAGGCCGGGACCGAGCAGCGCTACGACATCTACGACTTGTTCCTGACCTACCCCGACCCGCTGGTGCCCCGCCATCGCCGGCTGGAAGTCGCCGAGCGGATCGACCGCGATGGCCAGGTCGTCACCGCCCTGAATGTGGAAAACGTGCGCCGGGCCGCCCGGGCGTTGCGCGAAGCCGCAGCCGGGGCCGTCGCGATCTGTTTCCTGAACGCCTATCGGGAGCCGAAGCATGAGCGCGAGGCCGCAGCCATCGTGCGGGCCGAGCTGCCGGGCGTCCCTGTCTCCGTTTCGTCCGACGTGGTGGCGGAGATCGGCGAGTATGCGCGCTTCGTGACCACCTGCGCCAACGCCTATGTGCAACCGCTGATGGCGACCTACCTGCGCCGGCTGGAGCATGAGCTGCGCAAGGCGGGGTTCACCGGGCCGCTGCGGCTGATGCACTCGGCCGGTGGCCTGGTCTCCCTCGCGGCCGCCAGCGAGTTTCCCATCCGCCTTTTGGAGTCCGGCCCGGCGGGTGGCGCGCTCGCGGCGGCACTGCTGGGGGCGCGGGCCGGACACACTGACCTGCTCGCCTTCGACATGGGCGGCACCACCGCCAAAGCCTGCCTGATCGAAGGCGGCCGTGCCCAGATCGCCCCGCTGCTGGAAGCTGGGCGTGAGCATCGGTTCAAGAAAGGCTCGGGGCTGCCGGTCAAGGCGGCGACCGTCGACATGATCGAGATCGGCGCCGGCGGCGGCTCAATCGCGGCGATCGATGCGGTCGGGCTGTTGCGGGTCGGGCCGCATTCGGCCGGCGCGGTTCCCGGCCCCGCCTGCTACGGCCGTGGCGGCGAGCAGCCGACGGTCACCGACGCGAACCTCGTGCTGGGCTACTACGACCCGGGCTTCTTTTTGGGCGGCACCATGGCGCTGGATATCGGCGCGGCGCGGACCGCGATCGGCCGTGTCGCGGCCCCGCTGGGCCTGTCGGTCGAACAGGCCGCCTGGGGCATCCACAAAGTGGTGGTGGAAAGCATGGCCGACGCCGCCCGCGTCTATCTGGTTGAGCGCGGCAAGGACCCGCGGCGCTACGCCATGGTCGGCTTCGGCGGCGCAGGCCCTGCCCATGCGGCCGAGGTCGCGCGCGCCCTGGGCATGGCGGAGCTAGTGGTGCCGCCAGCGTCCGGCGCCGCCTCGGCGCTCGGCTTCCTGGTCGCCCCGCTCTCGGCCAGCCGCGTGCGGTCCCTGCCGGTGCGGCTTGGCCCGGCGGCCAACCTGGCCGGGGTCGAGTCCGTGCTGCAGGCGCTGGAAGCTGATGCCCGTGCCGAGCTGGCCGCGGGCGGCTGCACAGAAAGCCTGCGGGTAGAGCGCACCGCCGACATGCGCCTGGTGGGCCAAATGCACGAGATCAACGTGCCGTTCCCAACGGCAGCCCTCGACGCGAACGTCCTGATCGCGGCATTCGAGGCTGCCTACACCGCCCGTTACGCCGCATTGCAGGCCGGCGCGCAGATCGAGGTCGTGAACCTCCGCGTAGCCGTTACAGGCTCCGCGCCCGCGCTGGCGACCGGCGGGCACGGCGACCGGGCCATGACCGCATCGAAGGGCAAGCGCCAGGCCTGGTTCGGCGACGGCTTCGTCGCCACGGCGGTGTATGACCGCTACGCCCTGACCGAGGGCTGTGAGATCGCCGGCCCCGCCATCGTCGAGGAACGGGAGGCGACGACGGTCGTGGCGTCCGGCGACATCTTGCGGGTCGATGCGGCCGGCAACCTGCGCGTCGCGATCGGCGCCGCCAGCGCCATGAGCCTCGTGCGCCCGGGCATGTCCCTCGTCGCGGCACGGGCGGCGATCGAAGCCGATCCGATCGCGCTCGAGATCATGTGGAGCCGGCTGACGACGGTTGTGGACGAGATGTGGCTGACCATCATCCGCACCGCCTTCTCGCTGATCATCGCGGAGGCGCAGGACTTCGCCTGCGAGTTGCTGGACCCCGAAGGCGAGACGCTGGCCCACTCGCCGCGCGCGATGCCGGTCTTCAACCTTACCCTGCCGCGCGCGGTGAAGGCGCTGCTGGCACGCTTCCCCGCCGAGACGCTCGCCCCCGGCGACATGCTGATCACCAACGACCCATGGCTTTGCGCCGGGCACCTGTTCGACATTGCCGTAGTATCGCCCGTGTTCCGTAATGGGCGTGTGGTGGCGTTGGTCGGTACGGTCGGCCACGTGGCCGATATCGGCGGCACCCGGGACAGCCTGCGGGCGCGGGAGATCTTCGACGAGGGTTTGCAGATCCCGCCGATGAAGCTGGCGCGCGCGGGCGTCGACAACGCCGACCTGTTCACCATCATTGCCGAGAACGTCCGCAACCCGGCCCAGGTCATAGGCGACGTCCAGGCGTTCATGTCTGCGAACCGCATCGGCGCGCGGCGGCTGCTCGCCTTCATGGACGAGTATGGCCTGGCGGACCTTACGGCGCTCGCCGGCATCGTGCAGGACCGTGCGGAGCAGGCCATGCGCGCCGCGATCCGCGCCCTGCCGGATGGCACCTATGCCAGCAGCGTTTCGCTCAGCCCGGTAAACGAGGAACTTACGCTGCCGCTACGGCTTACCGTAGCAGGCGACACGATCGAGCTGGATTTCACGGGCGCGCCGGCGCAGCTGGCCCAGGGCGGTGTCAACGCGACGATGAACTATACGGCGGCGCACGCGACCTACCCGTTGAAATGCATGCTCACGCCCAACGTCCGCGGCAATGCCGGCTGCTACCGGCCGTTCCGGGTCATTGCACCCGAGGGCTCGATCCTGAACTGCACGCGGCCGGCCGCCGTCGCGGCCCGCACGCGGACGGGGTGGTATCTAGCCCCCGCCGTGTTCAGCGCCCTGGCTGCGGCCGCCCCCGACGCGGTGCAGTCCCCCACCGGCCTGCCCGTTGCGGTAAACGTTTCGGGCCGGGATGCCGCGGGCACGTTCTATGCCGACCACCTGTTCATGGGCGGCGGCCAGGGGGCCAGCACCCATGGTGACGGCAAGTCGGGCCTGCTCTATCCGACATCGGCCGCCAACACCGCGGTCGAGGTGTTCGAGGCACGGGTGCCGGTGCTGGTGCTGGAGAAAACGTTCCTGCCCGACAGCGGCGGGGCCGGGCAGACCCGTGGCGGGCTGGGCCAGCGGGTGCGGTTCCGCAAGCTGCACGGCGACGGGCTGCCGACGCTCGCGGCGCTGTTCCCCGAGGGCGCCAAGGCGGTGCTGCCGGGCCTCGCCGGCGGGCAGCCTGGCACCCGCGCCTTCGCCGGCCTGCGCACGCCCGACGGTACGCTGCTGCGGGATTGCGGTGCGGGCGAGCTGGCGACGCTGACCCGTGCAGACGAGATCGCCGAGATCGTTTTCGCCGGCGGAGCCGGATATGGCGACCCGCGCCGCCGGGCTGCGCGAAGCGTGGCCGAGGACTTGCAAGACGGACGCATCACCGAAGACGTAGCGCGCGAGGTCTACGGCGCCGCCTTCTCAGACGCTGCGGAGTAGACGCCCATGGACACGATCGCCACCCCGCCCTCGCTGCCGGCCACCAGCCGATCCGGCCGTCATCCCAGCATCTTCGAGCCGGCGACGCTGATCCTGCTGACGGTGCTCTGCGTCGTCGGCGCCATCATCGGCATGCAGCTGCTGGTGACGCTGGGCGTCACGGCGAACACCTCCATCGTCGGGGCGCTGGTCGCCATGGGGCTGGCGCGGGTGCCGCTGCGGGCGTTCACCCGATACCGGTCCATCCACGTGCAGAACTTGGCGCAAAGCGCCATTTCCGCTGCCACCTTCGGCGCCGGTAACAGCCTGCTGCTGCCGATCGGGATCCCGTTCCTGCTGGGCCGTGGCGACCTGGTGCTGCCGCTCCTCGGCGGCGTCGCGCTGGCCATGCTGGTGGATGCGACCATGCTATACCGGCTGTTCGGGTCCCGTGCGTTCCCTGCGGAGGGCGCGTGGCCGCCGGGGGTTGCCGCGGCGGAGGCGATTCGGGCTGGTGACGAGGGCGGCCGGCGCATGCTGCTGCTGGGCGGCGGCGTCGCCGCGGGCATCGCCGGGACCGGTTTCCTTGGCATTCCCATGTCGGCGTTCGGCGTCGCGTTCATCGGCAACGTGTGGGCGCTGGCGATGTTCGGGGTGGGCCTGCTGCTCCGCGGCTACGCGCCGCAGCTTTTCTCGGGCGTGTTGCCCGGCGGCGACATCGGCCGCGCCTTCATCCCGCACGGCATCATGATCGGTGCCGGGCTGGTGGCGCTGGTGCAGGTCGGGCTGGCGATGACGGCGCGCCATGCAGCGACGGCTGGGGCAGTTATCCGCGGCCCCGGCCGGGCATTGGGCGCGGGCGCAGTCGCTTACGTCGCCATCGCGGCGATGATCGCGCTCGGCGGCGGCCTGACGGCGGAGCTTTCGGTCGGCATGCTGATTGCCTTCGTCATCTATGCCGCCTTCGCCGCTTTGGTACACGAGCTGATCGTTGGCTTGGCCGCGATGCACTCCGGCTGGTTCCCGGCCTTCGCCGTGGCGCTGATCACGCTGATCGTCGGGATGCTGGCCGGTTTCCCGCCCGTGTCGCTGGCGCTTCTGGTCGGGTTTTCCGCGGCCACCGGACCGGCCTTCGCAGACATGGGATACGACCTCAAGGCCGGGTTCATGCTGCGGGGCAACGGCGCCGATCCGGCGTTTGAGGCCGATGGACGGTTCCAGCAGTATCTTGCGGCGATGTTTGCTTTCTTGGTCGCCGGGATCGTCGTCTATTTTTCATATCCGAGCTACTTTGCCGCCAACCTCGTCGCCCCAGTGGCCAAGGTCTATGTCGCGACGATCAAGGCTGGGGCGACGCCTGGAACCGCTTGGCATCTGCTGATCTGGGCAATCCCGGGCGCGCTGCTGCAGCTCGTCGGCGGTCCGAAGCGGCAGATGGGCGTGCTGTTCGCAACCGGCATGCTGATCGTCTTCCCAATGGCCGGCTGGGCCGTGCTGGTGGGCGTCGCCGCTCGCCTGATCTATGGGCGCCTACGCGGCCCTTCGGCGCAGGGCGACATGGAGGTCTTTGCCGGCGGCGTCA